>JAABUL010000844.1_pt1 | contig 63415 bp, 99 predicted proteins | sample 5559151 | NCBI WGS metagenome assembly JAABUL01 (sample SAMN10711876, study PRJNA513368) | rock metagenome | isolation source: Antarctica rocks | place: Antarctica: Victoria Land, Pudding Butte sud
AATGTCACATAGGGGCTCTACCAACTCGGGTCGATCCATGGCGGAGCACCCATAGAGGGGTCCATACACCCCCCCATAGAGGGGTGTACGGACCTCTGCAAAAGATGAGTGTGATGGACTTCACAAGTGGAACTGCATCAAAACCGCTGCTGTATCCCGCTCCGAGGTCCAATTTCCGTCCCGGTACAGCCAAGCTACTGATCGCTGCACCTCAGCAAGGATAAAGCTTGCTCGAAATTGGTCCCCATGATCATGAGCCTCGAAACTCGTCCGTGCCCAGCGCCAGTGTCGGTGCTGCGAGCAGTCAGCATTGCCGCGTCCCTGCTCTGCCTCCTCAGCGCAGCCATGCCCGTAAACCCACAGCAGCACGCTCAGGTGGACAGCGTTGCACTCTTGAAGGCACAGCTGGACGCCGTGAGCAAGCTGGCGCAATCTGCATCAGACCCCTTGGACGCACCAGCAGTAGAGGCGGCAGAAGATGCCGCGCATCGCAGCGGCAACCCGCCGCACCACGACTCAGGTATGCTGCGCAATCATCGCAGCGCAGTCACACCAGCGCAGGACATGCGGCAGGGTACTTTATGGACTCTCTACATCTGTAGATTTTGATGCGGCTCGCAGTCCAAGGTCATCATGTGGCACCTGCTGTGTTGAACAGGGTCCTGCACAGCATTGTCGAGCGTGACATTGGCGGCAAGTCTGCTAGTGCTGAATCTCCCAAATAACTCGTGTGCAGACGCGTCAGAGGCGCCCCTCGCAGCGGTCTTGCAGCCCGGGGAGCTGGGCCCAAACGAGGTAGCACCCACCACCCGCAGCCGCTACAGGGTGTTTGGCTGCCAGATGGCCGCCGGCGTGTCGCCGCGCCTGGTGTCGGCGCTGCGCCACACCTTCAGCACCTACTACCACTGCCTGCTGCAGCTGCACACCGAGGCGCGCTTTCCTGGGACGCGCGTTTCTGGAAGTGATCAGCAGCAACTCTCTGTCGATGTGTGACCACTCTCAGTAGGTGTCTCAGTGAGAGCCAACCTTTCGGACACCTGCTGCTGGTGATATTTCAGCGTGACTTGCTGCATGTTGCAGTTGATTTCATATATGCAACAGGGCGCGCCTCGTCGTTCTCCTTGTGCCCAGGTGGAGGTTCGTCCGGCGGCGGTAGTGCCTGTGCGCATCCGCAAGCAGCCAGGATACATGGACATCACAGTGACGGCTGTGCCGGTTGGGCCGGTGTGGGGCATTACTCAAGACAGCCATGATGCCCCTCCGTCGTCAGGTGAGCTAGTAAATGCACCACAGTGGTGATTTCAAAGCCCTAACGATTGCAAAGAGGCACAGCAGGAACCTTCAGGCCAGGATCTGCCAAAGTCGCAAATGCATGTGGGCTATAAATGCATTTAAAGCCCACATGCATTTGCGACTTTGGCAGATCCTGGCCTGAAGGTTCCTGCTGTGCCTCTTTGCAATATATAATATGGTGCCACTTCAGCACTTCATGCCTTTGAGTCCAATAGCAACGTGCGTGGGGTGGTGAGAATCTGCGCTGTTGTGCAGATGCGGCATCACTGAGCAACGCCAGCAGCAATACCACAGACACAGGGCTAGACGACTTTGCAGCGGTCGAGGTGGTGGTCACAAAATATGTGACACCCTACTCGGTCCCCAATGCACAGGTGCGTCGGAACCCTGCTGACAAGGAAATCTGTCTTGTTTGCATCTCCTGCTGCGTGTTGCTCTCGGCGGTTTTTGTTTTTCCTTCTGGGACAGGTGAACTCGCTGCACTTGCATCTATGCATCAACACTGGGAGGCTGTACCGTACGGGTTCCTCATCTCACTTATGCGGTTTGGTGGTCCAGACAAAATGGGAAGAGATGCTGTCGTTATTCCTGCCGCGCGCAATGGACGCCCAGGGCTTCAACGTGCGATGTGCTGCCCAGATAACACCACGCATGTATGCCGTGTAGTATCTGGCTGCTGTGCGATGCAGAAAGCTCTGAAGAAAATGACAGTATAACTCCGGTATGAAATGCAAGCTCACCGCAGACTGATTCCCACTGAATGCTTATCTGACTCCCCAGTGGATGCCCCCGCAGGTGGAGTTCCTCCCCGAGTACCAGCAGCTGCTGCCGAACGCCCTGAGCCTCTACATGCGCCTGCCGCCGTCGCACATCAACAAGAGCCAGAGCGACTTCATTGTTGAGTTGGAGGTGGGCATCACCTATTCGGACAACGTTGCTGTCTCCACAGCACAATGTGCTGTCCGTTTGTATCGCTGTATTCGAGCTTTATCTATGGTGCATCCACGGTTGTTTCGACCTGTGTTTTGCAGGCAACACTGGTTCACGCCGAAGCTGCCAGCCATGGCATTAGGCTGCCAATCCGTTGCGCAGGTGGCTGGAGCCGGCTCAGAGTTCCTTGCGACCAGCGTGCGGGCGCAGACGGCGCTGCAGGTAGGGCGATTTGTTTCGGATAGCCAAGCCACCAGGCATGGTGATACTTGATGCAATGAGCGATCACCAGCGCAGGCGCTTTTCGGCAATCTTACCAAACGCAGCCTGATCACCTTACAAGCTGTGATCGCCCGCTGAACCGCAGGCGGCTGTCTGCGCGACCACACCAGGGCTGCTGTCAGTGCGGCCTGTGGACGTGGCGATGGATGCGGGAAGCAGTACGAGCGCAGCCATAACCTTCCACATCAGCACCGGGCATGAGCAACATTTGTATTCTGCTCAGGTGTGCATGAGCAAAGTGCGTATTCTGGTGCAGGTGTCTGCAGATACATATGTTAACGGAGATGAGACCTTTTCGCAAAGATCCATGCTTTGCCCCCAATGACTGTCTAACTGCTTGTCTTGCGGAAACAGAGCCGTGCCTGAAGTCTGCATCACCTGCGCAGCCAGCTGGGCAGCTGTGGTGCGAGGCAACCTTTTCGTTCCCAGCATGTAACGGAATGTTACCTACACCCGCAGGACCTAGCGACTGCGCTGGCAGCAGCGCTGCCGGCAGCGGCCGCTGCAAGAGGCTTGCACGGAGGTGTGACCGTCGCTGCTGTGCGATCTGCACCTGAGCTTTACCCCTTTCGCAAGGCACGTTCCTGCTGTCTCTGATCCCTTCAATCTCACCCTCATGGAACTTTCAGCTGGCATGCAGTAGAGCCATTTGCCCTTCCCTGCTTGGCGATCAGCATGTAGTCCGCTGTGGCTCTGGATCACAGACAGATACGTGTCGCAGGTTTGTGCTGTGTCTCTCACATGTCAAAGCCCTTGAGATTCTCAACCTTGTGCTACAGGCATGGCACACATTGTGCAACTGCAACAGGCACACTGACATTTTTTTCGGCTGTCCGCCGCATTGGGACCAGCAGCGGCGGCAGGGTCTTCCGCAGCGTCGCCTGACGGACGTCATCTCGCGTTCTCCAAATGGCTCAGCCCAGGCCAGGCGGAAGCTGGCCGTCGCGGGCAGCCTGGCCGGCTTCGCTTTGCTGCTGTGTCTCCGTGAGTGTGCGCAGCTGCTGCATGATCACGGACATTGCCACCGACTCTGATGCCGCTGGAACTATCTGTATAGGACGCAGCAAGCCAATGCTGCAATCCTGCCGCAGCGCAAGCAGCAAAGCACTGGGAAGCTAACGGGCAGTCGGGAGCATCAGGGGGCAGTCGGGATCACTCGGCGGCATCCGTGCATTGCAGATGCAAATGTCCTCTCGGTGGAAGCGGAGTGTCAGTGCTGTACGAGCTCGTAGCCTGCACAATCGCCAACAATGATAACGCTATCGTGCCGCTGTGCAGTGCTTATCCTGCGGAGCTGGTGGGGCTCCGTCAAAGCTGCCGATAAGCACGAGCTGACACCAGGTCCGCTGTCAGTCATGGCATCGGGCCTCTGCAGACAGAGCCCGCCAAATGACGTGCTTTCATTCTGTGATCAAATGTTGGCTGGGTTTGCCGATCTTGAAAAGCATCGCAGGACAGCCACACATGTATCCTCTGATTTGAGACGTGTACCACACATTTGGAAGGACCTTGCTGCCTTGTGCCTGGCTTGAAAGGCTTTGAAGAATCACAGCCAGGCAGCCTCCTCATGCACACAGAGCTGGAGGCGTTCGACAGGAAGCTGCAGGGGTGGGCGCTGCGGCCTCAGGACATTACCATCTGCAAGGCAGGCGACGGAGCCGACTGGCTGCTCGGCAAGGGCGCTTATGGCAAGGTGCGTCAGAAGTCCATCTAGAAGCCTTTTGCCAACGTATTTTCAAGCCATTCCAGGAATTGCAAATTGCAGATACTGCCCTGTATTGCACGGAGTCTGTACAAATTTGGACGTACATCATCAGGGCAGCTGTCCGATATTGCTACAACACAGGGACACCGACAGCATTCGATTCATACCATGACGACTCATACGAGACTAGTAGTCTCGACACACACATACAGCACTCGACTCCAGATTCTACTTTGGCGTGAGCAGTTGCTTGTTCAAGCAAGGCGCTGTGTGGCGGCGTAGGGCATTGTGATGCGCCGAGTGCGCCGATTCGTTCAGAATGCTCCTCTGAAAATAAGGAAGCGGTATAATCCCAAACCGAAAAAAGCCCTAGAAACCCTATACAAATCCTCTTTCACATGTTCCTCGACAGGTGTACAGGGCAATGCGCGGCGGTGTGCAGGATGTGGCCGTCAAGCAGATTCGCGTGCGCGACGACAGCAACATGGACAAGTTTACCGAGGCACGATCCTCTTTGCAACGGCCCTGTGTCTTTCTGAGTGCAGTGCAGTCAATCACCTCATGTTTGCTGTCACGCAGGCCATGCGCATTTCCTCCAAAACAACTGCGACAGGACGAGAATAACAGAGCATTCGGAGGGCCAATGGCGCAGAGAATCTGGCCCTCTTCAGAAGAGGCAAACGCGCCACAGCCTGGCGTGCCCTGCAGGAGGTGGGCATCCTGAAGGGCCTCAACTACGACTGCAACATCGTGCAGTTCTATGGCGCCTGCCTGCAGCCGGGCCGCGACCCCATGCTCGTCTGCGAGTACATGGAAGGTGCCACGACGCTCCTGCCATGATCGATCTTGAGCAGCTGCTGTTTTCTGCAGCAATGCTGCTGCGTCAGCGGCGCAACCAAAACTGAATGCCGCCACGGTCTGCTTTTTCCTGTAACGTTTTGTCAGCAGCATCGACTCCAAAACAGGGAACCACATGCACGAATCATCCTGCGAGTCCAAGTATCTACACGGAAGCTCTCTGTCGCAGGTGGCGATCTGTGCGCGGCGCTGGCTACTGACCCCCAGTTGAGCTGGTACCAAAAGGGTCACCGCATTGCATTGGACATCGTGCGCGGCCTTCACTTCCTGCACTCCCACGACGTGCGACTTCCTGCCCATTACATCTCACCCTTCCCTTTGGCACCGCAACCTGCACTCTCTGCTGACGTCGCGATCTGCGCATGAATCAGCTGCTCGCCTTTGTGTGGAGCTTTGTTCACCAAAAGTCAGGCTGCTTCAGGGGTGGTCAGGCACCGGCTGGTGGCGGTGTCGATCTTCAGCTCGTTGCAAGACAGGATGTGACAACAACGACACAACACTGTCAAGATCATTCCGTGCTGTGTACGCCCGCTGCAGGTGCTGCACAGCGACCTCAAGTCCAAGAACGTCCTTCTGAACGGCAGCCACGACATTGCCAAGGTGCGCTCGACGCCGGCATACCTACATGCTACAAACTGCCGGCTGCTGGACATGTACGCGCGAATACACGAGTGCAGTCTGCGATGCATCATGTCGCAGATGAGATTTCATGTCACGATGCATGGCGCAGTGCTCGGCCTGTTTTGCCACAAATGACGCACTCATCGCACTATCTGCCTGGCTGCTCATTGTGAAACACGGAATGAAAGCTGAATGCAGCCAGCAAGCGGATTGCAGATCTGCCAGCAAAGCATCGCCTTCAGACTGCACATGATCTGGAAGAAAAATTGAAACATCAAATATCGTGTCCACGTTGAAATGCAGATCTGCGATGTGGGGCTGTCTGGGATGCTGGAAGACCGCGCCCGGAATGCCAATGCCCTGGCATGTGCGTCTCCCCTTCTGCTGTGCGCCCAACCATTGCGGTGCAACCAAATAAGAGCAACATTTGCCAAGCAAGCTTGCTGATGCTGGTGCCATGGACATGCGTGTTCCTGTGGGATAGCACCCAGCTTTCGATGGCGAGGTCAGTCCTCACAGAAGGCCAAAGACCTCATCACCGCAGGGACCTTTAGTTACGCTGCCCCGGAGGTTTTGCTGCAAGAAGAGCTCACTCTCAAGGCTGGTGAGGCTGGCTCTTTTGATTGCTGCATTGTTTTGTGTCGTTTATCACGAGCTGGCAGCTTGCTCGCGACAAGCACACCTGCAAGGAGACCTTCTGCTTTGCAGCTTCTACCGCAGCCGCTTTTGTCCATTCTGCATGACTGAGTCAGAGCTGGTAAACATTTCGCCTGCAGATATCTTCAGCCTGGGAGTGCTGCTACACGAGGTGCGCGTAGCGAGATTTCTATGAACATGATCTAAACCGATGCCTCTGCAAGGGCCACGAAGCAGCACATCCGAACAGGCTTCCTCTGACGTGCACCAGATCATATGTTCCTCAACTACTAGCCTTGTGTCCTTTCCAGATTGGGGTGGACAGAGGCTAATCTGGGGGCGTAGCAAGTCATAAAGGAAAGGCGGCCTCTGGCGGAGCGGCCCCATGTCGATTACCGACTAGCCTTGCGGGTCTGGCTGACTGCAACACTTCCGCCTGTCGCGCGCAGATCGCGACGCAGACGATGCCGGTGCGGCGGGCGACGCTGTGCGAGCCGCAGGTGCCGCAGGACTGCCCCGCCGACGTGCTGAAGCTCATCTTCGACTGCACGGCGCTCATCGCCGAGGACCGCCCTAACACCAAGGTGCAGAAACTGGATGCCAGTGGAACGGAGATCTGCGGCCGGCCGGCGGTGAGACTCGCCTCAGCCACACTTCCCGTCAAATGCGCGTGGCAGAAATCGCAAGCTCCCATCCAGTGCAGCAACGCTAATTCAGGACCCAAATGAGGCAATCTGCTGGATGATTCATGGCTTTACTGACCGCCAGCAGCTGAAGCGGTGTATTGCCGAGGTCCCTGTCGGCACGCGTCAAATTCCCACTATTACTCAAGTTGCCGCACAGGAGGTGTTCGACCGGCTCAAGGCTTCCTGCGCTGCGCACATCGCGGCGGTGGCTGCGCTGCGGGCGCTGCCGGCAGGCCTCGGCGGCTCAGCCCTGGGGATGCCGCGCCGCAAGATGATCGAGGCCATTGCCCGCGAGTTTGGCGGATTTTCTGGCGGCTCCAGCCCCTCCCGCATCTTCCAGCCGGCCATGCCGCAGCAGCCGCCCGGTGAGTGCTGGCAGCTGCTGCCAGCCTACCTCATGCCTGCGAGAGGACAGAGTGCTCAAGAAATATAATGCCTGCCTGCAGCTGCACCAGGCAGCGTAGTGGCATGGTCGCTGTTCTGCTGAGTGTGTGGCGGCAGGCATGCAGCCTGCTCGCTGCTCACTCCTCTTAAGTAGGAACAGTTCAGCGCGCTGAAGGTGCTGCTGATGCATCCGGTCACGGTTCTGGTTTTCATTTTCAGTGTACGGTGCATATGCTGTCAGCTTCGGAAGACATGTCATGCCACGGGTTAGCAGGAGCCGCGCTGCGGCGTGCCGACAGTAGCACCGACGAAAGCAGTCCCACGCTGGGCATGTTCCGCCGCTCCAGCAGCGAGGGCATCCTGGCGCCGCAGCCTCGCGCCGATGGGAGGCGGCCGTCCATGATGCGGCGCGCGCAGCAGGGTTTTGCTGGCCAGGGCCGTGGTGTGCAGGCGAGCCGCGCATCTTCCAAAATATGGCTTGTGACCTCACCTCAGCTCTAGTGCATCAAGGCCTGCCCGATGCATGCGGCTGTGTGCAATTCATTCTGGTCAAGAGGGAGCGCTCAGCTGCACATTGCTGTGCATGGAATTCATTCCAGGATGTGTGATTCCAGGATGTGTGATCTGAGCATTAAGCACACTGGCACCTTACTGGTCGACATCCTTGCTCTGTCGCAATAAGCACTGCAGGACTGAAGCTTGATTTTCTCGTCGCCAAGTGAAACCTCGCAATCGCACAAATGTTGCCTGGGACCCTCGCTGTTGACTGCAGTTCGGGCCTCAGCTGCGGCGTGATGCGCTGGCGCAGCGACACAGCAGTGGCGCGGCCTACCCTGCCGCCTGCGAGGAAGCTGTGCCGAGCCTGCAGCGAGCTGCTTCATGGCCGACAGGGTGAGTAGCCCGTGAGACCTCAAGATGCACTACAATAGTTCTGCTGGCGCCTGCACCATGCACCGTAAGCTTCCGCGCACAGTGTCGCCGGAACCTGCAATGTGCTGGTACAATCCCACCTCCACTCAGCAACGCTTTGGCACTGTGCCGACCAACAGGTTCAGGCTGCCAAAGCCTGTCAGCGTTTCAGAGCGCCGCCGGCGGTCCGCGGAAGTCCTGGCGGAGGCTGCAGCCTGCGCCAAATTCCGCTCTCCCGCTCTTGGCGGCCTTGGGGCCATGGAAGAGGCAAAGGAGGAACGCTCCTCAAGCAGCAGCAGCAGCAGCAGCAGCAGCAGCAGCAGCAGCAGCAGCAGCAGCAGCAGCAGCAGCAGCAGCAGCAGCAGCAGCAGCAGCAGCAGCAGCAGCAGCAGCAGCAGCAGCGGAGCCCTTCGCACGTCTCTGCAGCGGAGGCAGTCCGCCCTGACTGCAGGCCTTCGCAGGATGAGCTCGGTCTTCGGCGGCCAGCCCAACCAAGCGGCCTCGCCACTGTCGGCTGCAGGGCAGAGCATGACCAGCAGCGGCGGCAGCAGTGGCGGCGGCTCGGCGGAGCTGCGGTAACAGCCGTCATGGCCGCCGCGTGGCTGCCAGCCGGGCGACTGCCAGCCGGCCGCAGGGGCTGCACAGGCAGCGCCGGTGCCCGACGCCGCGCCGCAGGCGGCTGGAGCGGCCACGGCGTTCGGACTTGTCAAGTCGGCGGGCCGCACCCAGAGCAGCAGACTCGGGCGGGCCAGCATTGGCGCAGCCTGCTCGCTGGCCCGCGGCGGCAGCAGCAGCAGCGCCCGCAGCAATACAGGGCAACCTGCAGCATCCCCACCTGAGCGGACGGCAGCTACCCCTCCGCCCAACCCCTTCCAGGAAGCGGCCGAAACCGGCGGCAGCTCTGACGGCGGCGGCGCTGGCTGGGAGCCGGCCTCCGTATCGGGCGAGAAAAAGGAAAGTCCAAGCCCACCGCCCAACCCTTTCCAGCTGGCGTCAGGGGCGGCATTTTGAGGGTGTCAGGAACACAAGACAGTAGGAGTTTGAGGCGGACCTATTCCATGTGCCGCCGCATACTGGTCAGTTATCAGTAGTTCCACGCAGTCAACCTCATGGGTTTGATGGGCACTCAGGGGCTGTTGCAATCCCCAGCGGAGATCATGTCTGATCTTGTCGAATCCCAACTGGATCCTTGCAAGTCTTATCGCCAGTTTTGTAATAAGATCAGACGAACCTTCACGAAAGAGACATCACTAAGACAGCCTTTAATATGTTTGTAAAGTGAGCATCAGACATGTCTCAAGCGGCGGCCAATGTCTCAGCAAATATCTGATCCTGTATTATGTCATGTGTTCAGGATCCAGCAGCCGTCCTAACCATCAACCTAGCACACAGAGCCACAAGTGTGCTCAAATATTTGCTCCTCCAGCCACAGAAAAAGCACCGTTATGTACAGCGCATCCCCCTCACTGCTGGTAGGCGAGCCTGCGGCGGCGGCAACAGATAAATAAGTTCCAGCAACACAAAATGTATTTTGCAGTGGAGCTGCACGCGAATTAATGTAATGCTGCAGTCATCAGCATGAAGAACTGCAAATGCTGCGACTACCTGTCTAGCCCATGGGCTCCTGGCCAGGAGAACTTGTGCACCAAGGCACGACACTGACTTCAGTTGAAATACCGCAGAATGGCAGGGTGCCCTGCTATTTCCTAAATGGACTCAAATCTGACTTGGAAGGGCTCGAATATGACTGGATCTGCCTGACGAGTGCGTCAGGTCTTGGCCGACACCGGCTTGGACGGCTGTGTCATCGCCGCCCTGATGACGGCCTTGCGGGCGTGCATCTGTGGGGCCACCCTGCCAGCATGCAAGGCGGCGACACAGAGGCAATCACAAGTCAAGACGACGATCGATCCTTGTGCACATCACAGCCACGCCACGGATCGGCACAGGCGAAGCATGCGTCAGCTTCCACATGGGACAACTACTCATACGTATACGTAGGGCACCTGCGGCCTGCTCGGCATTACACGAAGCATATGCATGCATATGCTGGTTGTTCTTGCGTTGATGGCTGCCTGGAAAGGTCTGGCGTGCAAAGTGGCAAAGTTGCCTTGTGGGCTGCTGATTCGTTGCTGAGGATCCGAGGTGGCGTAAAAACTGGCGGGAAATTTCCATGAGTTGTGGCTTCCCGATCAATCTCGCCGCCGCCCCATTCTGCTTGCCGGGAATGATATTTCTCTGCCTTTGTGTATATGAAAGAAATAGCCATAAAACCCGCTGTAGTGTAGCCTGACCTTCGCCTTCAGCTCCTCCTACTCGCCAAATCACGCCAAATTGCGAAACAACATTCCAAGCAAAGCAGCGGGCATACACCTGATGGACTCCACAGCGAAACATCAAAACCGCTGCTGTAATCCGCTCGGAGGTCCAGCCTCCGTCCCGGTACAGCCAAGCTACTGATCTGTGCAAGTCAGCAAGGTTCAACCTTGCTCGCAATTGATCCCCATGATGATGAGCCTCGAAAGTCGTCAGCGCCCAGCGCCAGTGTCAGTGCCGCGAGCAGTCAGCATCGCTGCGGCCCTGCTCTCCCTCTGCAGCGCAGCCATGCCAGCGCCCCCAGAGCAGCATCACGATCAGGCAGGCAGCGACACAGTCTCGAAGGCACATCTACAGCTGGACGCCGTGAGCGAGCTGGCACAAGCTCCGTCAAGTCCTCTGAAGAATCCAGCGGCGGAGGCGGCAGGAGCTGCCGCACACCGCAGCGGCAACATACCGCACCATCGTGGCCTAGGTATGCTCCTCGACACAGCACAGTACTGTGCTGTATGCGTGGGACTAGTCCCCCGCCGCAGGGCCAGCATTATTGCACTCACACTGGCAAGGCTGCTGATCAGCTGACCCTGTAGCACAGCGCAGGTTGTGATGGTGGAGCAGCAGCGTTGGATGGAAGGCAGGATGCGTTGAGATTCCAGTTTCTGCAGGTCAACACATGGCACCTGCTGCATTACTGGCGCAGACCGACAGCATCGGCGGTGCCCACCGCACCGTATGGCGCACGCACGATCGATGAACCATGTGATTCTGAAACGCATTCAATCGTGCACAGGCGCGTGGACGGTGCCTGTCGCAGCGGTCCTGCACCCCGGGGAGCTGGGCCCGCACCAGATGGCGCCCACGTCGTGCAGCCGCTACAGGGTGGTCGGCAGCCAGATGGCCGGTGGCGTGTCGCCATGCCTGGTGTCGGCGCTGCGCCATGCCTTCATCACCTACTATAGCCTGCTGAAGCTGCACACTGAGGCGCGTTTAGTTTGAAGTGCCTTATTTGGAAGCATAATCAATTCTCTCTGATCAGGTGTGATTACTCACAACAGGTGAGGGCATACTCTAATCAGGAGAGTGCTTGCAGCTGGCGAGTGTTCAGCGTGAGGTCTGGCAAGGACTACGAGCAGCACGCCTGTTGCTGCATGCTGCTGTAGATCCCGCGCACGCAACAGCTGGCGTCTTTGCCAGCCTAGCGGCAAAGGCGGGCCGCACAGAACTCTTCCATCAAGCTTTTTCAAGTCTCTATGTGTTTGATCGGAATTTTGTTTGCATTGTGCCCAGGTGGAGGTTTACCCGGCAGCTGCAATGCCTGTGCGTGTCCGCGAGGTTCCTGGGCGCTGGGACGCCAAAGTGGCGGCTGCGGTGGTCTGCCGCATGACTCGTGACGGCCACGAGGTAGCTTCGTCATCAGGTGAGCGAAGGGCACCTCGTTGGATGATTCTGGATGATGTTCTATCATGGATGATGGATGATGGATGGATGATATCGCATTTGTGTACGATCACGAGACAGCACAGCAGGCAGTGATTCACCTTCCTCTGTTGTACAGATGCGGCAACATTCGGCAATGCCAGCAGCAGTGCCTCGGACTCAGGGGTGCCGGAGCACTTTGCAGCGGTCGATGTGGTGGCCACGACATATGTGACAGCCCGCTCGGAGTCCGTCCCCAATGCGCAGGTTTGTAAAGAGCTGCCGATGCTGCAATGAGGTTGTGTCAACAGCCGCAAGCTGCCGTGACTTCGCATTGTGTCTGAAACCTGCAAGCTGCTTCCCTTGAAACGAATAAACCTGCTGGCGACTGCCGCCACTGTCATACATCCTCACGGCTTCTGGGGCCTGGGTGTGACGATCCGGGAGGCTATATAGCAACTGAAGCAGTTGATGTGTTGCCCAATGCTCCAGCCAAAGTGGGGCGAGATGCTCTCGTCATTCCTGCCGCGCGCTATGGACGCCCAGGGCTTCAACGTGCGATGTGCTGCCCAGACTGCATGAGGCGCCTGTGCCGAGCAGTTTCTGGCAATGCCTGCTATGTGATGCGAGCATGAACACTGGCTGAACGAGCCACATTCGCAAATGCGGACTTGATCGCATGCCTGTCCTGCCTACAAAATCATGCTGATTAGCTCCTCGTAGACCGCTGCTGTCGTTGTGGCAGGTGGACTTCCTCCCCGAGTACCGCCACCTGCTGCCGAATGCCCTGAGCCTGTACATGCGCCTGCCGCCGACGCACATTAACAGGAACCAGAGCGACTTCATCGTGGACATGGAGGTTGGATTCCACTGCCTGGCACCGTTTGCCTTCGCACCACCACAATGTGTTTCTACATCTGGGTTTGCTTCAGCTTTTGATCAAGAGTGCACCTGGCGGTGCACCTTTCCAGTCTGAGGATGTTCCAAAGGTAACAGTTTTTGCGTTGAAAGCTGCGAGGCCGCCAATGCGCTCTGCAGGTGGGAGGAGCTGGCTATGGATCCCTTGCCAACAGTGTGCTGGCGCAGACAGCGCTGCAGGTAGGGCGTGTTCTGTCGCATTGGTAGAGTCAGCTGTCGCTGCGAAGCTGAACGACGGAGTATGATCAGATCCAGGCCATGCAGCTTGCAGAAGTCACACCGAATGCAGCTAAGCCGTGGTCGCCCGCCTGGGCCGCAGGCGGCAGTGTGCGCCGCCACCCCAAAGCTGCTGTCAACGCGGCCTCTGGACGTGGCGCTGGATGCGGGAAGCAGTACGAGCGCCGCCATGCGCTTCCACATCAGCACCGGACATGAGCAGGGATCCTACTCCGCACAGGTATGCCCTACTATCCTACTGCGCACAGGTATGCCGGACGTGTGGTCCGGCGTTCTTCGAAGATACTTCTTGTGCAAAGCTCTAGTCTTGGCTTCCTTAACCCCTGTTCTGTCTCGGGAAACAACGAGCTGCTCCTGTGTCCACTATACCTTTGCAGTGAGTTGCGGTCCACAGCCTCTCTTCTTAGCATGTGATCACCCATCGCACAGGACCTTGAGGATGCGCTGGCAGCGGCGTTGCCGGTAGTAGCCGCCGCCAGTGGCGTTCGTGGGAGTGTGACCGTTGCCGCTGTGCGATCCGCACCTGAGCTGTACGCTTTTCGCGAGGCGCGCTCTTGTTCTGCGCTCTCCATTCCAAACACGCATGCAAATCATTGTGCACCCAGAAGGTAAGATATGCCACGCGATTCCTGCAAAGGAAATCGCCACATCAATTTTTGCAGAATGCACAAAGAATGGCAAAGCTTGGAGCAAGTATGCCTGTGCCAAGGCTTGACGCATGCCGACGATTGCTTTGGTGCAGCTTCTCAGGTGCAGGTTTGGAAATACTTCAATGATGCGCATCGCTTTCACAACAGAAGCAACAGTCTTTGGTCGTAATCTGCCACCTGTTGCAGTGGGCGCAACTGCAGCGGGATGGTTTCGCGCACCGCCACATCACAGACGTCACCTTGCTGCCGCCGAACAGCTCAGCCCGCGCCAAGCACAAGCTGACCAGCGCAAGCAGCCTGGCCGGCTGCTTAGCGCTCTGCCTATGTGAGTATAGACAGTTGACACCTTCGCTAGTGCCGCTGATGGCACGTGTGCACGTCTCACAGCAGCAAGCATTGCTGCGGCCTGCACAGCGCTGCGCCGAAGCATCAAGCGGATCGGCGATGGGAAGCATCTGGGTGCCACATGTCTGCAGTGGGCAGCCGCCAACGCCTTTCCGGACGCTGCCGAGACCACATAGAGCTTCCCTAAGTACTTTCACTGTTGTGCAGTGCTCATCATCTGGCGAGGTTGGTGGTGCGCCTGCAAAGCTGTCAGTGAAGACGAGCTTCCTCCAGGTCTGCCGTCCCGCGCTCTGCTTGTCGCCACTCTCTCAGATGATGCGCATTCCTTCCTGCCAGTGTTCAGAACCTCCTGTCCTAAAGGGCTGTGCTGCCGCCTGCATCTTATGCATCGCTCTCACTCAGGACCTGCCTCACTGGCCGCGGCGGATCATGCTGCCGCGTGCCTGCCGTAGGGGGGGCCTTATAATATTTCAAGCGGCAGGCTGGCTCCTCCATGCGCGCAGAGCTGGAGGCGTTCGACAGGAAGCTGCAGGGGTGGGCGCTGCGGCCGCAGGACATCACCATCTGCAAGAAAGGCGACGGGAGCGACTGGCTGGTCGGCGAGGGCGCGTACGGCAAGGCGCGTCAGCATCCTTCCCTCCAGACGCCTTGCTGCCTCGTTCCATACAGGGACTGCTCGTCCATGGAATGCTCGGCCAGGGCTTGCTCTGGACAGCATCAAAACCCGGTGCTGCAGGGAGTCTGCACAATCGTTGCGGGATGTGTGAGACGGGGGAAGTCTCTTTGACCAGCAGCAAGCGGTGCACCTGTCAGTCTTTGATCAGAGCAGTCTCAACACGCAAACAAATCTCATGAGCACCCCACGGAATCCTGTTCCGTTTCGATACGGGCAGGTGTACAAGGCGCTGCGCGGAGGTGTGCAGGACGTGGCCGCGAAGCAGATCACCGTGCGCAGCGAGAACGACATGGACAAGTTCACCGAGGCGCGATCCTATTCCGCGGCCGCAGTGCAGTGCAGCCAAGCACGGTTCCTCACGCCTGCTTTCAGGCCATGTGCATCAGTCCCATGAAGCTGCTGCAGCAGGACGAGGATACCAGTGTGTTGGTTTCTGGCACCTCCCGCAGAGCAATTGTCCTGTTGGAGGCGACGAAAGGGCCACTTCGCCTGGCCGCTCGCCCTGCAGGAGGTGGGCATCCTGAAGGGCCTCAACTACGACCGCAACATCGTGCAGTTCTACGGCGCCTGCCTGCAGCCGGGCCGCGACCCAATGCTCGTCTGCGAGTACATGGAAGGTGCATATCTGCCACAATGTTGCCGTTGAGCAGCCACTTTTTCATTCAGCCTTGCTGTTACGTCAGCAGCACACCGAATGGATTCCTTCACTCTCTCCCTCCCTGCAGCGTCGTGTCAGCAGCATCACATTAGAATCACATCAGGGATCAGCCGCCATCATGTCAGCCGACAACACAAACGACTACATGGCGTTTGGTTGCCACAGCAGCGTGACGGCCGACCTCAGATGTCTTCTCTGCCTGGCTGATGCAGGCGGCGATCTGTGCGCGGCGCTGGCTACGGACCCGCAGCTGAGCTGGTATCAGAAGGGGCATCGCATCGCGCTGGACATCGTGCGCGGCCTTTACTTCCTGCACTCCCATGACGTGCGACTCCCTGCCCATTACCTCTCACCCTACCCCTTGGCACCGCAACCTGCACTCTCTGCTGACGTCGCGATCTGCGCATGAATCAGCTGCTCGCCTTTGTGTGGAGCTTTGTTCACCAAAATTCAGGCTGCTTCAGGGGTTGTCCGGCACCGGCTGTTGGCGGTGTCGAGCTTCAGCTCGTTGCAAGACAGAATGTGACAACAACGACACAACACTGTCAAGATCATTCCGTGCTGTGTACACCCGCTGCAGGTGCTGCACAGCGACCTCAAGTCCAAGAACGTCCTTCTGAACGGCAGCCACGACATCGCCAAGGTGCGCCCAGTAGCGCTACTGCACATCTCTGGCTGTGTCTGCCCACAAACGCAGCATACGCGTCTGGCCGCTGTGAAACAACATGCAGCAGCAAGGCGCTCCAGATATGCCAGACAGGTATCATATCCAATCTGCACACATTCCGCAAATGAATTCACATCGTCAATATCGTGACCACCTTGATTCGCAGATATGCGATGTGGGGCTCTCGCGGGTGCTTGAAGACCGCGCCCGAAACGCCAACGCCAAAGCATGTGCGCAGCTGAGCCGTTGTACCACACCATTTCATTTGTATACCAGCTGTCGCACGTTATGAGTTGCGCATGTCCCCTGTTGACTGGGACCTTCACCTCACGTGCAGACGGGCAGTGCATTGAGCGGCATATTTTGCCTTTATGGCCATGCTGCTGAAAGGCCTCGCTGACGCCCCATCGCTCAGCAACAATTGTTTAAGAGTAGCTCACGAACTTGATCTGCAGGGACTTTTGCGTTTGCCGCTCCTGAGGCGCTGCTGGGAGAGCAGCTCACCCTCAAGGCCGACATCTTCTCCCTCGGGGTGGTGCTTCAGGAGGTGCTCCCCTTGCAAGAATGGCCTGCTCACACCACCGCTGCCAATTTCCTGGGCCCTATCTGTGGCTTGTTCACCCTGCAGATGTGGCGGGTCCACCATACTCAAGCTTTGTCGCGGCCTCTTGCAGATCGTGACGCAGGCGACGCCGGTGCGGCGGGGGACGCTGGTCGAGCCGCAGGTGCCGCAGGACTGCCCCGCCGATGTGCTGAAGCTCATCCACGACTGCACCGCGCTGATCGCCGTGGACCGACCCGACACCAAGGTGGACTTCTTTGACTACATAGAATTGCGAAGATGATGACTCCACACGGATTGCTGAATCCTGCTGCATGCAGGCGTTGGCATCTGCTCACACACATGAGCACGCCTGCTCGTGACTGTGCGCGGCAGGCAGCCCCCCACCAAGTGACTCGTCTATCCTGGCAGATGCACCACTGCCGAGGTGCAAACAGTGCGACTCGATTCTTTAAGCCAGCAAGACGTGCGTGATGCACATGCCTGAAGGCCCATATTTGTGACGCACCAGAACACTCAAGTTGTGCAGGAGGTTTTTGACCGGCTCCAGGCGTCCTGCGAGGCGCATATTGCAGAGGCGGCCGCTCTGCAGGCGCTGGCGTCAGGCAGGACGAGTGGTTCGCTGTCGCCGCCGCGCCGCCGGCTGATCGAGGCCGTCGCGCGAGAGTTCGGGGACTTCCCCGGCGGATCGAGTCCCGCCCGCATCTTTCACCCGGCCATGCCGCAGCAGTCGCCCGGTGAGTGGGGAGCTGCCACCGGCGCAATGCTCCTCAAAATCGGCCAAAGGACGGCATACATTTCGGCAGCATGAAGCTGCGCCCAGGGTAGCGCCGTGGCGTGGTAACTGCTCTGCCGCATGGTGGCAGCCCGTTCCTGCTTCTCTGAGTGAACAAGCCGCCCCAGGGCTGCCAATCTCGCAGTCGTTCAGCAGCAGCAGAGCATCGCATGTGGACGAATTTCTGTATCCCGGCTCTCGGATGCAGCTTGCGAAAGCACTCGTGGTCCTTCGTGAAGCAGACAATGAATCGGCTGTCCACTTTAGAAGGCATATGCGCTGTTCTGCAGGCGCCGCGCAGCCGCGTGCCGCCGAGAGCAGCCCCGTTATGCTGGGCCTGTTCCGCCGCTCCAGCAGCGAGGTCAGCCTCGCGTCGCAGCCGGGCAGCGGCGGCGGGCGGCAGCCGTCCATGATGCGGCGCGCGCAGCAGGGCTTTGCCGGCCAGGGCCGCGGCGTGCAGGCGAGGCTTCCAGAATGGTGCATGAATGCAGTGCATCGCTGGTACATCACTCGAAATCAGAGGCCTTCCTCAAGGCTGTGGCCTGTCGTCATCACATGTCTACTGGTAGGCAGAAGCGGACAGACTAGGAAGTGAGACTAGCACATGGTCGTTCATTTGCTCACGTCGCTCCACAAGCATCGTGCTGCTCTGTTGTGCATGGAGTGGCATGGAACCAGGAATGCATGGAGTGGCATGGAACCAGGAATGCATGGTTTCAGCACCAGATGTCCCGCCACTGTGGCTGGCAGTGATAAACTTCTCATGAGGCGCCGGACTCACTGCGTTGCTTTCATAACAAGACTTTGACGTGAAGTGCCATTCTGAAGTGCAGTCTGCAGCCTCGATTTCCTCACTGTTGGACCGTAGCTGGGCCCTCAGGTGCGGCTTGGTGCACTGGCGGAGCGGCACAGTACTGACGCGGCCCGTCCTGCCGGTCGCACCAATGTGCTGCCACACCTCCAGCAGGCGGCCACCTGGCCAACAGGGTGAGAAGCCAGTGAGGGTTTTGCCAAAATCTCTGTCGCAATGCTGCCACTGGGCTGCATCTTGATCACCAGATGTTTCAACTGTCTGCTGATGCCTGACCATGTGCCAGCACTGCTAGCCTGCAGCAGTACTTGTCGCTAGATATACCAATGCGCAAGTATACACGCTGTGCTGCCGCAGGAGCCGTCAGCAGAGGCCGATCAGCGTCAAAGAGCGCCGCCGGCGCTCTGCGGAAGGCCTGGCGGAGACGGCAGCACGCGCCAAGTTCCACAGCCCGCAGTTCAGCGGCGGTCTGGAAGCCGCGGGCATTGCGCATGAAAACCGCGCCTCCAGCGGCAGCAGCAGCAGCAGCGGAAGCCTACTGCGCACGTCTCTGCAGCGGAGTCAGTCTGTGCTGATCGCGGGCCCGCGTAGAGTGAGCTCGGTCTTTGTCCGTCAGCTCAGCCCAGGAGCAGAGCCGCCGGCTGCTGCGGGGCAAAGCGGCAGCAGCGGCAGCGGCGGTGCCTCGGTGGGGCTGCGGCAGCGGCCGTCGTGGCTGCCGCGCGGCTGGCAGCCGGGCTGCCTTTGGCCGGCTGCAGAGGCGGCGCCGGCGCCCGCCGCAGTGTCGCAGACGGCGGAAGCGGCCGCAGCGTTCGCACTCGAGAAGCTGGCGGGCCGCACGCAGGGTCGCCTGTTCGAACGGGCCAGCGGCGGCGCCGCCAGCCCGCGGGGCCGCGACAGCAGTAACGGCGGCAACAGCCTCAGCCCAGCAGCGTTCCCACCTGAGCCGGCGGCAGCTGTCCCATCGCCGAGCCCCTTCCAGGAAGCGGCCGAGAGCGGCGGAAGCTTTTACGGCGGCGGCAGAGGTGGCGGCGAGCCAGCTCCCGCGGTGGAGGACGCAGCGCAGAGCCGGAGCCCGCCGCCCAACCCTTTCCAGCTGGTGGCGGGGGCGGCATTCTGCAGATCTGATCAGGAGTTTGATTAAAAAATTACAGTCCCGCCGAATGGGTGCGGGGGCTGTTGAGCTGACAGAGTTCCGCTGCTGACCAGCAACCAGTTGCATATAAATGGATCGCTGAGAAATTCTGATTCAGCATCTTCAGATACAGTCGATGACCATGGCAGGCGACCACAGGACAGCAGTAGGACAGGTGGTAGGGTCTGCGGAGCACTTCCGGCCACTGCATTTTGATCAGAGTTAGCTCATGCATGGCCATATATGGCGGAGCTCACTATTTCGAAAGGGCTGTTTTCGCTGATGTTTTGAGCTGTCAAACTGGCTTTTCAGCCAGTGTAGCGGCACAAACCTGCAACGGGTTAGGTCGTGCGCCGCCGCTGCGTTGTCAAAGATGAGGTTGACGGGCGTACCCATATCAGAAAGGGTATCCAGGAATCGGCTTTTTGAGAGATGACCTGCTCTTGAGTTCTTGATTAGGATTGCCGCGTCACAGTAGTGGGGATGTACGGATACTTCGAAAACAGAGTGATATCCTGGGACATTTGACGAAGCCAACCAAAGACATCCGAATTTTCGCACAATGTGTTTTGGATTTGTCCCATTTTCAGCCTGAATGTCCTGCTGTCTACATGACCGTCGTCATGTGCAGGAGCTTCTGCGAAGCCACGCCTGCAGTGGAACCTTCTGGACCTCTCATTGGCTTCGCGGCGTGGATTGACTCAGCTTGCGCAGGCATACAGCCGCCAGATATTCCGCCAAAATACGAGCAGGTCGCGCCTGTGAGACAGAGCGCAACGTCCCGAACGTCGATTGGAGACACGGTGTGTTTGACACCGGCCTGTGACTACATCTACATCCGAAGTGTCTGTCGGTTGCCGGACTGAGCGTATTGTGCGAGCTCAAAGTTGCCCCTGCTGACGCTTTGCGCCCTTCGTTCGGAATCCTCCAACATCGCCGCTGTGTCAGATACAGCACATTTCCTGTGCCTGTCCACATCGGGACAAAACGACCTGCATGCTGAGTATGACTCGCAGCGAAATGACCCACGGCATCAATTCCGGATGTGCACCGCAGGGATGAATCAGCAGGCCTAGGCTCCCCTGCTGGGCTGGTGATGGAGTGGTTCCACAGCCGCTGGAGGGCCGCACTATTGCTGGCAGCTGCAGTCATGGGATTAGCGGCCATCGCCCTGCTTTCCCAGCAGGATGCGCTTCCAAGTCTGCGGCAGCTGTGGCCGGGCTTGCAGCATGGTCCTGCCGCCGCCCCAGGTGAGTTGGACCAACCTGTTCCGAAGCATGACTGCACGTGTATGTAGCGACCAAATGCGTCTGCACTGAGCAGGTCTTCCAGTCAGGCAGCACTGCACCGAGCCATGGCGCCTTGCAGCTGTCCCCTCTAGTACCTTGCTTGCTGCAGCACCCAACGAGTTCGTTGTGTATTGACAACATGCCATTGCGCTGACTGCTCAGCGCTGCCACAGGCCGCAGCCCCGGCTCTCCAGCGCAGACAGTCATCAAGTCAGCCGAGCTGGCGGAGGGCGCAGCAGCGCCGCTGCTAACCATCCAGTACCGCGTGATCGGCCTGCAGATGGCAAACATCGATGCAGCCCTGGAGGTAGCACCTTGGCTGCCACCCTGAGTTGCCGTGCCATCTCAGACACAGCTACCCCTCAATTGCATTGGCGTCGATGCTCCTGGGCGTGGTGACTATGCCGGACTTGCTGGCAGCATGTGGCAAGGCAGCATGCTGGCAACATCTGGCGTGAGTGCTGAACTGAATTTGCAAATCTCCTTTTATCCACTTTAACCATCAGACTTTCGAAACAAGATCCTGTCGGTTCAGACGACCGAGACATTCTGTCGCTGGCAATGCAGGCGGCGCTGCAGCAGTCGCTGGAGTCGCTGTTCGGTCTGTGCAAGCTGCGGGTGACGACAGCGGTCACGCCGGCGGCCTGCCCGCCCGAGATACTGCTGCAGCACGGCCTTGGGAGATTGGACGATAACGCCAATGCCGCGGCCTGCATGGCGGCTGCCACCTGCCTCGTTGATGCGCCTGCACGTGAGAGCGATGCGTCATGAAGCGCCTTTTGCTGACAGATGAACCTCTGCAACAGCGACACCACCATTCGCTCATTCTGCGATTGCGTCAGATCATCTGATGGGCACACTTGTATCACATGTGCAGAGGTTGGGATTTTAGCAGTTTGAATCTGCCCAAGTGCTTCTCACTGACATCTGGTGCAGGTGAGCAGTGTCAGTTTTCTGGCCTGCTGTGGGCTCTGCACAGCGATGTCTGCCGCAGGAGGTGAGATCTCAAGGCGTTGTTCTTTCTGTTTTTCGCTGTCAAACGCGTGGCAAAAAAGGCAGCTGATTCACAAGAGGCATGCCCCAGACTTTCTGAGCATTGTCAGCAGTGTAGTGCTGCTACAATGGGCAGACGGACGAATGCTCAAGCGTACGGCGCACACCCCTTTCCGCAGCCTGCTGCAACACTGCCCCCATCATTACTGCAGACTGGCTCGTTTCGCAGCGGTGGACGTCAACGCCACCATCAGCTGTGGGCCGGAGAGCACTTGCATTCAAGACGCGGGGCAGGCGCCGCTGCGACAGGCGGCCATCCTGCAGCAGGCCATGGCCGCGCTGGGCTATAACGTGAGGGCTCCTGATGCCTGACATCACTTTCTTCCCCCTTTCCCCTACCATGCTGGCAACCGTTCAGTTGCAGGGAAAGGCATTCTTCACTGTCACATGGGAAGAGGGAGCCCTGGGTCATCAGCATGTTTAGGGTTCAATCCTGTATACAGCAGACCCGAGGGCAGCCTAAAGTTGTGTCCGTCTGGGGGTTGACTGCTGTACAGCAGTACTGCAAAGGCATGCAGAAGGGGGCGGCCTGCGTGCAGGTTGTTTGGATGCCGGCAGCGGTACTGCCGGTGCCAGCGGCCACATTCGCCCTGCAGCGCCTGCCGCCGGAGCATTCCGAGCTGCACCAGTCCGAGTACCTCGTCGTCATCCAGGTTTGCCGCATTGCAGCCTTTGCGGTCTGCCCGAATATCATCATATTAGTATATACCTAGTATTATAATGTGTACTGTTTCAATGCAAGCTAGACTGCAAGCCAGACTCAAACGGCAAACTGGCAAGCCTGCTCACTAGAAAATTTTGAGCCGAATCCCTTACCCCTGTTTCCGTGACGCCTGAGGCGCTGTTGGTATGTAGTTGCGGCGCAAAACGAAAGTTGCGGCTCACAATGCACCATGTCACTTCGTCACAGGTGAGCGTCCAGGATGTGCTGCCGCTGGAGGTCGCCTCACACACCGTCATGTAGGTACATCACTGCGCAATCTTACGACCCAAAAAGCACTGTCAAGTTCTGTACGACACTTCAATTCCACAGGTGAGCGGCCGGGACGTGCTGCCGCTGGAGGTGGCCTCCCACACCGCGCTGCAGTACATCGTCTCGCGCGCCGCGCCAAAGCTGCTGGCGGTGCGGTCGCTCGGCATGGCGGCCGACCCCGCAGCCCAGGCGGTCAACCTGAGCTTCGCCGTCACCACCGGAGCAGACCCGGCCGAACTGACCAGCGAGGTGGGTCAGCCACATGTGGGTGCTTGCATGAGGGCGCCCCATGTGGAGGTCAGGCTGCGCAGCGACCCAGGACCTGATGACCCAGTCAGGCATGCCATGTGGACTCCAGTGCATGGCGGCGGCTAGATAGTACAGAGCGGCTGGCGCCGCAGACAGGCGCCTTGCTGGCAACTGCTGGCCTCTTGGCATGAACTCTAATATAAGACTTAACAGGAACCAGGCAGCGGGAAGACATCTGTGCCAAGCCTTCTGTGCAAACGTCAGCATACATAAGTACAGACAGCTTACATGGGAGCCTGAAGAGGTAGAAAAGTTTGTTATGTAGGAAAGTTGATTAGGGTAGGTCAGTATGGATGAATCGTGTGTCAAAACGCAGGACCTGGCGCACAAGCTGGCCGAGGTGGTGACACAGGAGGCGGCGCAGTTCGGCGTGCCCGGGACTGCCGTGCTCGCGGGAGTGCGCTCGGCCGAGGTTGACACTGCGGCGACGTTCCTTCAGGTGAGACGCCCAGCGCCCTGCTCAGTGGCGCCTGAGTCGCTTTCGACTCGGCCAGCTCACCTGCATCTGGGCGGTGCAAGGCATTGCGACGCAACACTCGGCCCTGCTGCACTGCTGGGAGTGCGCTGTTGCGGCAGCCCTGTCTGCCAGCGTCACACGCTACGGTTGTCCAGCTCCCATTGCTGCTGTGTGCCTGCCACTCAACAACACTGCGACCGGTCCTGCTGGACGATATCCTGACGCTATGTGTGCTCCCGCTTGCAGTGGCCCCGGGTGGTGCAGCTGGCCATTGGCAACCGCAGCCTCGCCACCACTGTCAGGTGCGCGCCTCAATACCATCATGGCCACCCTTCTCTTCTTGGTCTCCTGCGCATTCCTGGAAAAGTCTCATGGACGCTGCCTGCACCTGCACCTCTGTGCGCACGTCCTCTCTGGGCACGTCTCGCGCTGTCAACACGTGTGCCTCTTATGTGCCTCTTAAGTGCGCGTGTTCTCCGCTGCAGCCAGCCGGCAGGGCTGGCAGCAAGAGCGCCTGTCGGCTCGTTGTCCGCGAGCCTGCTCGCGGGCATTGCCCTGGGGGCACTCGCGGCGCTGACGGCGATGGCGGCGCTCTTCAAAAGTGCGGCCGCCTTCACATTTTCCTACCCGCAATGCTCACCTGCATGTGCACTGTTGCTGTCCACGACAGTTTCGATGCTGGGGTCTGATTGCATACCACTAAAACTTTTTAAATTTTAAATTTTAAAAATTTGAAATTTTTAGTGCATTGCGCCGACAACTGAATCACCTGCACTGCCGGGGTGCAGGATGCAGGCATGCTGATGCTGGCCACAGCAACACCCACGGTACGGCGGCTCCTGCAGTAGAACCAATAGAAGGCCAGAATCATGCGTCTTCAACAGCAGGCTTCCCTAAGCCGATTTCACAAGTCTGTAGCGCCTCGTGCAAAGCTGCCTGCTGCAGGCTGGGGGCTGCTGACATGACACCTGCCAGCATTGACTTTCCGCCAATATATCTAGCTCCTCGTCTTGGCTGTCCCGTCGGCAAACACAAGCCAGCTGCCGTCTTTCCCAGGGGTTGGACTGAGTGTTCCCCGTCTTTCTGCGTGCAGACCTGGAGGCTTTTGACCGGCAGTTGCAGGGCTGGGCCATACCGCATGAGGAGATCGAATTCTGCCAGCACGAGGACGGCTCCGACTGGCTGCTGGGCCGAGGCGCGGCGGATTTCTGTGTCGATTTCACAACGGCTGCATGAGAGCTTCTCATCAGCGTGCTCTGGCTTGTTCTCGTAATGATCAGCATCACCGGCCACGCATTGCTGCAGGCACTCCCACCCACGCCGTTCCCAGCAAATGCCCGCCAGGCGTGACACTCTAGGTCCCGCGCCACATGCTCGCCAGCGACTGCTGGGTATCCGCGCGCAGGCTCCTTTGGTAGGGTCGTCAAGGGACTGCACGACGGCGTGCAGGAGGTCGCGGTCAAGATCGTCTCCTGCGGCGATGACGCTCAGCTTCGCACGTTTGTTGAGGTGCGGCGGTGTCCTGATCTCTTTCACTGGACTTCATGCTGTCATTGCATACAAGAAAAGTTGTGAGCATTTCCTGTGTCGTTCTGCGTTGGGTTGCAGGGCTGGAATGCACATGTAAATGACGGCGCCGGGCAGTCGCAAGGCTGCTGCTTGTATCTTCTGGTAACTTACAGTTCCCATATCTTAGTTGCTTTCTGTCAACAACTGTGCGACCGCCAGGAAAGGCAACATGCCTGCTGGTTTATCGGGATGCTGGTGCAACACACTCCTGTGCCTGCTGCTCCGGCAGGAGGTGGGCATCCTGAAGGGCCTCAACTACAACAGCCACATCGTGCAGTTCTACGGCGCCTGCATGCCGCCGGGGCGCGACCCCATGCTACTCACTGAGGTGCGTCTGATACCTGCAGGGTGAGGCTGCTCGTCTGTAGCGGCGCGTGCTTGGAAGTCTTGACATGAGATTGCCATGGCTGCTGCGCAGCAGCCATGGCATGCTGCTGGCCTGTCCCTGCAACCCGAGAGCTGCCATGCTGGTGATTGCTGCTCGTATATGCCAGCTTCTGACGCACACATGGATAATGGCATGAGTCATCCATTTCTTCGATGCTGTTCACCTGCCAGATCATGGAGGGCGGCGACCTGCGGGCGGCGCTGGTGCACGACGAGGAGCTGGGATGGTACGGCAAGGGCCACTGCATCATGCTGGACGTTGTGCGCGGCCTCCACTTCCTGCACCACCACAACGTGAGTCTTTGAAACCCACTTCCCATATACCCTTTCATGAACGCCTCTGGCTCTGGCTTGCCGCCCCTCATCTTCTAGGATATGTCCATGGCTGCCGCCGCCCTGCTGGCAAGGGAGGGTGATGTTCCAGGACTGCAGTTGGTACTGTCGATCAGTGCGGGACCGTCACATGCTGTGCGCATTCCAGCGTTGACTGATGATAACCCATGGGTTAACCCATGGCCAGCAGCACAGGCCCAATCAGTCCCGTCTTGGATTCGTTGTTGATGCTGCTCGCCTCTTGATGTCGCAGGTCATCCACAGCGACCTGAAGAGCAAGAACATTCTGCTCAACGGCAGCCACGATGCAGCCAAGTGCGCCAACCTCCATGGCCATGGCATCCTCTATTGTGATGGCATGAAATTATGCAGGTTTCATGTCAAAGGAGTCGTCGTTGATGCCATACATGTGCACATACTTGCTTTGTATGTGCAGCTTTCAATCACGAGCTAAACAGGCTGCAGCTCCAGGACTGGCGAGCTGCAACAATGCGTGTTTGGATCTGCAGGATATCCGATGTGGGGATCGCTCGAGCGCTGGGCATGCGCCGCGTCACCGACGCATATCCAGGTCTGCCCCTTTGCTTTCTGGCGCAAATCTCAGCTCACTGCTGCGTGCTAACAATTGCGAGTGCAGGATCGCCTGCATTATGCAGAGCGGCGCAAACCAGCACAAGCAGCAGACTGCCTGGTAGCTACAGCACCTCCAACTTCGTGGCAGAGTCCAGGCACATCAGCTATGCAAATCAGCTGCGTAGGCACCTGGATCTTCGCTTCTCCTGAAGCCTTGCTGGAGGAGCCGCTGACTGCCAAAGCAGGTAATCATGGTTAAAGCCTGTAGCTGCAGCTTCTGCAAAACACCGTTACTGTCACGATGAACTCCACTGTTCGAGTACGCTGTCCCAACTCACAGTGGATGTGCAAGGCATTGCACGTTACATCTCTTGACAGATGTTAATGCATACCGTGCCTGCCTCAACAGACATCTACAGCCTGGGCGTCGTGCTTCAAGAGGTGCGCAGCTGCTGCGAGACTTCTGGAGCTGACCCAGCACACCGTTTGCATCACATCGGAGCTCAACAGCCCAGCTCAAAGGTTATTGGCGACGCTGACTGGGTAGCATCTGAATCCTGCATGTATTTGTCACATCGGCATGATCTCCCATGCACACTGTGTGGAGCTGGACCTCTGACAGAACAAGGGTTTTGGCCCGCTGCGCAGGTGGTGACGCGCACACCGCAGCTGCAGCGGGGCCTGCCGTGCGAGGCGGTTGCGCCGCGGGACGCGCCAGCCGACGTGCTGCAGCTCATTGACGACTGCCTGCAGCGGCGCCCCGAGGACCGGCCCACTGCCAAGGCGAGCCAGGCTGCCGTCTTCCGAAGAAGTTCTGCCACACTCAATCTGCAACTTGCAGATTGGCAAGAACTTGGCAAGAACAATTCATAAGGCAGTGTTTTGGCACAACGCAAGTCAGCATAAGCTGTGTGCAGCTGCTGTCTGGCATACTGACAGGAGTGTCTGCTGCATGCGTTGGGAAATTCACAACGGCCCTAAATCCGCCGCTGTGAAAGAACATAGCAATATGTGCAGTGTATGGCAGCTGCAACACATTGTGACTCCCAGAAACGCCTTCCTCTAGATCTAGAGCACATCTGACATGAAATGTGTCAACCTGCTGCAGGAGTTCTTCGAGCAGCTGCGGTGCAGCTGCGAGGCGCACATCCCGGGCTTTACCTGTTGCTGCCTGGCGCCCAGCGCTGGCAGTGCGCCGCCAGCTCCTACCGGCATGCAGGCCACGCTGCGGCACGCCTTCGTCGGCAGCTCTGCCGATGGCCCCGGCGGCGGTGGCCCGCCAGCGGTAGTGCCCCGCGGCACTGCCGCAGGGCGCCGGCTCACAGAGCTCGCCCACACCAGTTCAGAGTGCGGCGACGAGCGGCCGGGCGCCCGCGACATGCGCCGCATCAGCAGCGAGAGCGCCCCGCAGCAGCACGGGCGGGCGGCAGCGCAGCCGCTGCGGATTGCCAGCTCGTGGTTCCTACCGGGCGACAAGGGCCGGGCGACCAACGTCGGCAAGCTCGCCGCCGCTGACTCACAGCGCCCGCAGCCGTCACCGCCAACGCTGCTGGACGACGCTGCCCGACCCATGGAGGCACCTCTGCAGCGCTTCAAGTCGCCCTTTGAGGACGCTGCAGCACGGCATGCCGCCCACCGCATGTCTCCCGCCTCCAGCGGCGGCGGCAGCGCAGCCTCCGGCGCTTCCAGCACTGGAGAGTTGGGCAGTCATGCCGCTGTTGTCGGCGACACCCTCAGCAGCAGTGGCGCCGCCAGCAGCGGCGGCGACACCAGCATCTTCGATCGCAGCCCGAATCGGCCCAGGGCCCTTCCTCCCGGCCTGGCCGCCACGCCGCTCACGCTGGTGGAGGCCCGCGCCAGCATGCCCTGCAGCCTGCAGCCTTCGGCATTTGTGGACCTGGATGCGCCCGAGGAGCGCCACCGCAGCCAGACGCTGTCGCAGCGCAACGCGCAGGCGGCGCAGGCGGCGCTGGAGCTGCTCCGCCGGACCAGCAGAGACCTGTCCCGCGGCAGCGGTGGCGGCGGTGGCGTTGGCCCTGCCGACGTCGTGGACCAAGCTCACAGCTCCGGTGGCGTCGGCGGCGGCGACGGCAGCGGCGGTGCCGGAGGCAGCCTCCAGCGCCAGACTCTGCCGCCAAACCCTTCCCTGGCCGCAGCCAGCCTGGGCGACGTGGCAGAAGAGGGCAGCGCATCGAACTGCCTGCCATTCGAGCAGCCCAACCCTTTCCTCGCTGCGCTGGCTGAGCGTTATGGCAACGACTGATATAAGGTTGCGCAGCAAAGTACTGACGAGCTGACCACGCCAGACAGTTGTGTTACCTGCTGTATCCGATTGATATGCCATACAACATGATGGATGCCTGCTTGGACTACTGTTTCAAGGCAGCGGCATGTGTCCTACTCCATTGGCGAGAGCCGGCCACTATGTGCCAGTGTCAGGGTAGGGTCTTTGCAGCCGAGGCGCCATCGGCATGGCTGCAAACCTGCATGAAGCTAGCGTTGCCTTTCGCTGAGCGATAGGGGTCTTTGTATTGATTTTGGCGGAAAAAATGGCGGGACATATCACATGGCTGCTCGATCATCTGCTTCGAAGCAATTCCTGGAGTTCCTGGAGATGGCTCAGGCACATCAGCCCATTTGACATTTTGCAAACGATAAGTCGTGCCTTTAGTTGGAATCCTTGCACAGTTCGTGCTGATGACTTCATGCCGCTTATTCTTGTGACGCACACGTGCATGCGGCGATAAAACTGTACATTTGGGAGCCTCAGGTTAGTTAGCGCATCTGCAAACTACATTAGGGGGCAGTGTTTTTGCAAAAATCGTCAATGACAACACGTCTTTCACCAGCTGTGACGCTGTCCATGACGCCTCACAAACCACCTGCCCAAACCATTCGTTTACCTGAATGCCAGCATCATAATGATGGCAGCGCCGACGACCTAGAGCACATCAGACATTGCGCCTCAGCAGTCTGTACCGTCTCACCGGTCTGAACCGCAACTAATACGGTGCCTGAAAATTATGGTTGACGTCCACGACAGCCCAAATCTGCGACAGCAGCTCCCTCAAAATCGTTGAGGTTCCGCAAATCCATACTCTCCTACTATCTATCGTCGCCTGCCATGGTCATCGACTGCTTTTGAATGATGCTGAAACCAAAATTTGTCACCACGTATACCATCTGCCACTGGCTACTGAAGCCGGGAAACGCTTTCAGATCATAACAGCCCCTGCTCCCCAGCAGCGTGGCGATACTCATTTCAGAATGTCTGCCCCGCCGCCTGCTCAAAAGGATTGGGCGGCAGGCTCGGGCTCTCCGCTGTGTCCCCCGATGCGGGAGCTGGCTCGCCACCACTTTCGCCGCCGCCGTCAAAGCCGCTGCTGCTCTCGGCCGCTTCCTGGAAGAGGCTGAGCGGAGGGACAGCTGCCGCCAGCTCAGTTGGAGACGCTGCAGGGCGCCCCGCTCTGAGGCCATTGCCCCCGCTACTGCTGTCGCGGCCCAGCGGGCTGGCTGTGCCACCGCTGGCCCACCCGAGCCTGCAGCCCTGCGTGCGGCCCGCCCACTTCACGAGTCCGAACGCTGAGGTCGCTTCCGCCGCCTGCGACGCGGCGGCTGGCGCCGGCGCCGCCTCTGCAGCACCCGCGGCCGGCCGCCGGCTGCCCGGCTGCCGACCGCGCGGCAGCCACGACGGCCGCTGCCGTACCTCTGCCGAGGCACCGCCGCTGCTACTGCTGCCGCTGCTGGTGATGCCTGGTCCTGCAGTTGACGGCGGCTGGGCCTCTCGGCTGGCTCGGCCACCGAAGGCCGAACTCATCCTGCGCAGGCCCGCGACCAGCGCGGACTGGCTAAGCTGCAGGGACGTGCGCAGTAGGCCTCCCCTGCTGCTGCTGCTGCTGCTGCCGGCGGCACGGTCTTCACGCGCAATGCCCGCGGCGCCCAGATCGCCGCTGGGCCGCGGGCTGTGGAACTTGGCGTGGGCTGCCCTCTCCACCAGGACTTCCGCAGAGCGCCGGCGGCGCTCTTGGACGCTTGCCGGCCTCCGCTGTCGGCTCCTGCGGCAGCAAGCCGTCCAGAGTTAGTGTGCTGCATATGTTGCACTGCTGCAGGCTGACGCCGATATTCCAGGGACAGGGTGCGGGCTTTGACAGGACTGAATGCATATCTGAGCTGCAGCCCAGTTACGGCACTGTGACGAAGTGCTGGGGGAGCAACTTGTGATGTCTCAAAGCTCTCGCCCCGTAGGCCATGTGGCTGCCCGCTGCAGGCTCGGCTGCGCTTCCGCATTACCGGCGGGGCAGGCTGCGTCAGTGCTGTACCGCTGCGCAGCCACAAATAAACTTAGATTAAAATATATATAAAACAAACCTTGCTTAAAATAGCAAATTTTCAATAGCGCATCGCGACGCACCTGAGGTCCGAGCTGCAGCCAGAAGGTGGGGAGTTAGGTCCCCAGGCCATGCGAATTGCCATCATAGTTACGTGGGACTTGGATGAGAAAGCAGTGGCACCGATGGCCCAGTCCTGCACTTCCGGGCCCCTCACAGGAATGGGCTGTCGACCACCATCGGAAAGCAATTCTGTTGCTCAAAGCATGCACTTTAGGCATGACGCCATTCCATGCGCAGCCTGCAAGAGATGAACCAAGAGTACCATTGATGGTGGTGTGCTCTCCTCTCTGCTCCTGCTGACCAGCCGCATGCATCAGACAGGCCGGAAGCGATGGACAGGCGGCCAACTGCATATAGTGCACCAGCGATGGCATTGGAGTCTTGAACCGATCTCGAAGCGCCTTGCCTGGACGCCGCGCCCCTGGCCGGCAAAACCCTGCTGCGCGCACCGCATCATGGACTGCTGTGGCCCGCCAGCGTGTCTGTCGGCATGCGGCGGTGCGGCTCCTGCAGACCAGTGAGGTTTGAAAGCGGGCGGCGCGGACTCGTCGAAGTTGAGGCCCTTTTTCTTGACATATGCATGCTTTTGCAAGCCTGCTGCAGCATTGAATTGTGCACCGGAGCCAGCTTGTGCTGCCAGAGGAAGCAGGATGTGGACAGCAGCAACCATGCCGCGGCGCTGCCCGGTGCAGCTTCATGCTGCAGCAACGCAAAGGCCTAAGCAATCTCTCGCAGCTGAAACACAATGTAACATATGTATCGCAACTACCTGGCGCCTGTGGCGGCTCCCGCTCACCTGCTGGCGGCTGCTGCGGCGTGGCCGGCTGGAAGATGCGGGAGGGGCTGGAGCCGCCGCAAAATCCGCAAAACTCGCGTGCAAAGGCCTCGATCATCTTGCGGCGCGGCGTCAGCAACGAGTCGCTGGTCCTGCCCGACGCCAGCGCCTGCAGTGCGGTCGCCTCCGCAATGTGCGCCTCGCAGGACGCCTTCAGCCGGTCGAACACCTCCTGCACCAATTGTGGCTGGCTCGTGGTTGCTGCACGCCTTCTCTGATCATGCTGTACAGCTTCAACGTGGAAGACCTGCAGAGTGGAAGACTCGAATCACAGAGGCTGCTTGCGGGCAGTGCTAGCCTGCTGCAGTGCAACCCTCACAGTCACCTTGTCGGTTTGGCACCCACCTTGGTGTCGGGCCGGTCCTCGGCGATGAGCGCGGTGCAGTCGTGGATGAGCTTCAGCACGTCGGCGGGGCAGTCCTGCGGCACCTGCGGCTCGACCAGGGTCCCCCGCCGCACGGGCGTCTCCTGCGTCACGATCTGCAAGAGGCCGCGACAAAGCTTGAACATGGTGAACCCGCCACATCTGCAGGGTGAACAAGCTACAGATGGGGCCCAAAAAATTGGCAACGGGGGTGTGAGCAGGCCATTCTTGCAAAAGGAACACCTCCTGGAGCACCACCCCGAGGGAGAAGATGTCGGCCTTGAGGGTGAGCTGCTCTCCCAGCAGCGCCTCAGGAGCGGCAAACGCAAAAGTCCCTGCAGATCAAGTTCGTGTGCTACTCTCAAACCGTTATTGTTGGGCGATGGGGCGTCAGCGAGGCCTTTCAGCAGCATGGGCCATAAGGCATGTGGAAGTTTTTGTCAAACACGCCGCTCAATGCACTGCCAGTCTGCACATGAGGTGAAGGTCCCAGGCAACAGGGAACATACGCAACTCATAACGTACGACAGCTGGTATATAAATGAAGTGGTGTGGTTCAACAGCTCAGCTGCGCACATGCTTTGGCGTTGGCGTTGCGGGTGCGGTCTTCAAGCACTTGCGAGAGCCCCACATCGCATATCTGCGAATCAAGGTGGTCACGATATTGATGATGTGAAGCCATTTGCGTGAATGTATGCAAACTGGATGTGAAACCTGTCTGGCAGATCTGGAGCGCCTTGCTGCTGCATGTTGTTTCATATGCCGCCGGCAAGCGGCCAGATGCGTATGCTGCGGTTGTGGGCAGACACAGCCAGAGACGTGCAGTAGCGCGACTGGGCGCACCTTGGCAATGTCGTAGCTGCCGTTCAGAAGGACGTTCTTGGACTTGAGGTCGCCGTGCAGCACCTGCAGCGGGCGCACACAGCACACGTGAGCCTGGCAATGATGTGTCGCGGCGACCATATGAGGGCGGCAGCAGCAGCAGCAACGTTAGCTGGGTCTGCGGTCGGGCAATGTGCAGCAGCAGGGTGGAGCGCCGCCAGTGACTGGAGCGGGTTGAATGATTTGTGACAGTTTCTGCGCGGGAGCTGATGAGCAGGTGAACCAGGCGGCAGAGACTGGCAGGACGCGGACCCGCAGGAAGGTTCAGGGGAAAGGGTACGCACGTCATGGGAGTGGAGGAAGTGGAGGCCGCGCACAATGTCCAGCGCGATGCGATGCCCCTTCTGGTACCAGCTCAGCTGCAGGTCCGTAGCCAGCGCCACGCACAGGTCGCCGCCTGCATCAGCCAGGCAGAGGAGACATCAGAGGTCGGCCGTCCTGTTGCTGTGGCAACCAAACGCCATGTAGGCGTTTGTGTTGTCGGCTGACATGATGGCGGCTGATCCCTGATGTGAAGCTGATGTGATGCTGCTGACACAACGCTGCAGGGAGGGAGAGAGTGAAGGAATCCATTCTGTGTGCTGCTGACGTAACAGCAAGGCTGAATGAAAAAGTGGCTGCTCAACGGCAACATTGTGGCAGATATGCACCTTCCATGTACTCGCAGACGAGCATGGGGTCGCGTCCCGGCTGCAGGCAGGCGCCGTAGAACTGCACGATGTTGCGGTCGTAGTTGAGGCCCTTCAGGATGCCCACCTCCTGCAGGGCAGGCAGCCAGGCGGAGTGGCCCTTTCGTCGCCTCCAACAGGACAATTGCTCTGCGGGAGGTGCCAGAAACCAACACACTGGTATCCTCGTCCTGCTGCAGCAGCTTCATGGGATACGCACTTGGCCTGAAAGCAGGCGTGGGGAACCGTGCTTGGCTGCACTGCACTCAACAGACAGGATGCACTGCGGCCGCGGAATATGATCGCGCCTCGGTGAACTTGTCCATGTCGTTCTCGCTGCGCACGGTGATCTGCTTTGCGGCCACGTCCTGCACACCGCCGCGCAGCGCCTTGTACACCTGCTCGTATCAAAACGGAACAGGATTCAGTGGTATGCTCATGAGATTTGCTTGCGTGTTGAGACTGCTCTGATCAAAGTCTGACAGGTGCACCGCTTACTGCAGGTCAAAGAGACTTTCCCCGTTTCACACATCTTGCAACGTTGTGCAGACTCCCTGCAGCACCGGCAGGTCGGGTTCAATGCTGTCCTGAGCAAGTTCTGGCCGAGCAATCCCTGGATGGAACGAGGCAGCAAGACTTCTGGAGTGAATGATACTGACGCGCCTTGCCGTACGCGCCCTCGCCGACCAGCCAGTCGCTCCCGTCGCCTTTCTTGCAGATGGTGATGTCCTGCGGCCGCAGCGCCCACCCCTGCAGCTTCCTGTCGAACGCCTCCAGCCCTGCGCGCATGAAGGAGCAGCTTGAGTGCGCACTGTTTGAGGCGTGCATTCCAGGAGCCTTAGGGTTTAGTGTGCACGTCGGGGCAAGAGTCTGGGCACACGCCCGATTTTGCGGCCGGTCTTTTGAGAAAAGGGAACCGATGGACCTTTCATGGTTGGAAGCGCATGCAGCGCAGGAACTACACGCGCAGGCTGAGCAGAGTGGCATTGGGGCGCACGAGAGCAGACCTGGTGGCAGGTCAGAGCGACGCCACCTCCGCAGGGTGAGCACTGCACACCAGCAGCAATCTTATGGTCGGGACTCATGTAGGCTCAGCATAGACCAGAAATGTCGACAAACGACGCACGGGTGCCTCCCGCCGTGTCTGCTGCTCCTGCAGAATGCAGCGGTTGCTCGCAAACTTGCACCTGACAATGGCGTTGGGCAATAATGGAAAGGCCGCCGGCAGTGCAGACTCACGGAGGCACAGCGTGAGGAAGCCGGCCAGGCTGCTTGCGATGGCGAGCTTGTGCCTGGCGCGCGCTGAGCCATGTTGCGGAAGCGAGGTCACATCCATCATGTGACGATGCGCAAAACCCTCCCGCTGCAGCTGCTCCCACTGCGGTGGTCAGCAGACGCACAAACATCGTTCCATTGTCATCATAAGGATGCCAATTCGTGGCTTTTGCTGTGAAGATTTCTTTTCTGTTAGTGCTCCAGAGCCATATGTGTATCTCACAACCGCTTGCATGCCAGGTCAACTGATTTTTTTTTTGTGAAAAGTGCAGGATATGAGCGCGCCTCGTGAAAGGGGTACAGCTCAGGTGCGGATCGCACGACAGCGACGCTCACACTCCCACGCACGCCTCTTGCGGCGGCCGCAGCCGGCAGCGCTGCTGCGAGCGCATCCTTCAGGTCCTGTGTATTGGCAGGTGCAAGCTGATCACATGCTGAGAATAAGCTTGGACCGCAGCTCACTGCCAAGGCAGACCGGAGCATAGAAAACAGGAGCGATTCAAGGCAAAGACGGGAGTCCTGCAGAAGAAACAGCTTCAGGGAACGCCAGACCACAAATCTCCGGCACACCTGAGCGGAGTAGGAATTCAGCTCATGCCCGGTGCTGATGTGGAAGCGCATGGCGGCGCTCGTGCTGCTTCCCGCATCCAACCCTACCTCCAGAGGCAGGGTTGACAGCAGCCCTGGGGTGGCGGCACACACCGCCGCCTGCAATCCAGGCGGACGGTCACGACTCCGCTGCATTTGGTGTGCCGGCAAGTGCATTTGACGTGACGTCTGGCAGGACCTTGTGCTGATCATCGTATTCATCTAAAGCGAAAGCCGATATGAGCATCGCGCCCTACCTGCAGCGCTGTCTGAGCCCGCACACTGCTCGCAATGGATCCATAGCCAGCTCTTGCCACCTGTATATTGTCCAGCTTAAGCCGTCACACGCTTTGGCGTGAAGCGAGATCGAACAGTACCAGAATGACATGGGCGTACCACTGGGATCAAGGGGATCCCAGAGCAGAATACATTGTGCTGCGCACGCACAATTGGTGCCAGACAAGGGATGCCCACCTGCACGTCCACGATGAAGTCGCTCTGGCTCCTGTTAATGTGCGTCGGCGGCAGACGCATGTACAGGCTCAGGGCATTCGGCAGCAGGTGGCGGTACTCGGGGAGGAAGTCCACCTGCACAAAGCAAAAAGCGCTTGCTGGAAAGCTGAGCAGGGTTTCAGTGAGCGAAACAGCGAGACAGGCAGGCCGAGTAAGCCTGCATGTAAGGATGCGGCCCCTTCCGCCAACGTTGATGCTCACGCCACAGAGCAGGTAAAGAGTCGCTGGCGAATGCTCAGCACAGGCGCGTGGTGCGTTCAGGGCAGAGGAGCACACATTGAAGGCCTGGGCGTCCATCGCGCGCGGCAGGAATGACGACAGCAATTCGCCCCACTTCGGCTGGACCATCGCAGCACGTGGACACAGTCACTTGCTGGCCAGCTGCTGCAGTGATCAGATGAACAACGGCGCGATGAAGGGCGGTCATTGGGTCGGTTGCTGCAGGATGCTTCGATCAGGCACATTGCGCATCATTGCAGACAAGGGCGGGGCTGGTGTTCATGAGCACACCTGCGCATTGGGGACCGACCGTGAGCGGCCTGTCACGTATGTCGTGGCCACCACATGGACAGCTGCAAAGTCCTCCAGCCCTGCCTCCGCAGCATTGCTGCTGCCATCGGCAATTTCTGCCAGGTCTGTGCAAGAGCGGAGACCGTCTCAACAGCCCACGCCGCCACTGGCCTCACAGAAAGCATGAATCGCTTCAGAGGCGGCATTCACGGCTCACATGCATCTGTCCTTCGAGGAGTTTGACCCTAGAGCTTTCGGCTGTGATGCCCTGTGATAGTTTCCGCTTTCGCAATTGCAGTGCTGTCATTAGCTCATTACCTGGTGACGGAGCGGCAAAGTAGCCGTCCTGAGCACCGCGGCACACCGGCGCAGACGCTGCCCTGGTGTCCCAGTGTTGTGGCTGCTCACGTGTTCGTATAGGCACCGCAACCGTTGGACGAACCTCCACCTGAGCACGGTGCGAATAAGAGTGTTGAATTGTCTGCTAGGCCTCTGCCACCTGATCGACGGAAGCTGCCAGCCGTGTCAACACACGCTGCATGTCCATCATCAACTCCTGTGTGCGGAACGAAGTCTGTCGCCAGCTTGCAGACTGCCCGATTTTACTAATTAGTAATGCTATAAACTCACTGCCAGCCATCTCCTCCAGCTGTCGAGCCCTCGTCTGTCGAAAGTAGTGTGGTAATTTCAAACCAGCGCGCCTCGGTGTGCAGCTGCAGCAGGCTGTAGTAGGTGCTGAAGGCGTGGCGCAGCGCCGACACCAGCCGCGGCGGCACGCCGCCGGCAACCTGGCGGCCTACCACCCTGTAGCGGCTGCGCGTCGAGGGCGCCATCTGGCGCGGGCCCAGTTCCCCGGGATGCAGGACCGCTGCGAGGAGCACCGTCAACGCGCCTGCACCCGAGCAAGGGCGATTCAGGACTGGCTCAACAATTGTGCACCATGTCGACTGCAGGTATCGCCGATACATTTTGTTGTCCAGTGACATGATGCAACAGGTGCCGTGTGTTGACTCTGGAACGTCAATCACCGCAAACCCTGCAGGAACAGAGCTCAGAGTGCTCTGCTTTCTACGCTGCTCTGCTGGTCCATCACTGTGCCTGCGCTGTGCGGCCTAAAGTCAGCTGATCATGAGCAGGCAGCCTTGCCAGGTCAGTGCTTGTCCTGTGGTGAATTGCGCTGTGAACATGCAGCATACCGTGGTGCGACTTATCGCCACTGCGGTGCGCGGCAGCTGCTGCCGCCTCTGCTGCTGGTGCTGCCGAAGGGTCCGATGCAGATTGCGCCATGGCGCAGCTGGCCAGCTCGCTTACGGCGTTCAGCTGTGCCTTCAAGGCCGGACTGCCATCTGCCTGCCCATGCTGTGGGGACGCGGGCACGGCTGCGCTGCAGAGGCACAGCAGGGGCACGGCGATGTTGACTGCTCGCAGCACCGACACTGGCACTGGGCGCTGACGACTTTCGAGGCTCATCATCATGGGGACCAACTGCGCGAGCAATTGGCGAGCAAGGTTTTAACCTTGCTGACGTGCACCGATCAGTAGCTTGGCTGTACCGGGACGAAGGCTGAGCCTCGGAGCAAATTACAGCAGCAGTTTTGATGCTGTTCCACTGTGGAGTCTATCAGGTGAATTCCCGCTGCTGCGGTTTTGCTTTGCTTGTTGTTTCGTGATTTGGCGAGTCGGAGGAGCTGAAGGCGAAGGTCAGGCTACGCTACAGCGGATTCTATGGCTATCATGGCATAGAGACAAAGGCAGAAACCTCTCTTTCCCGTCTCATTTTTCACGGCAAGCAGAATGCTGACGGTGGCGAGATTGATCGGGAAGCCTACCACATCTCGTGGGAAATTTCCCGCCAGTTTTTCCGCTCAACCTCAGACCCTTGGCAATGCGAACGAATCAACATCCTACAAGGCAAATTTGCCACTTTGCACACCCGAATTCCGTACACAGACCTCCCATCAACGCCACAACCAGCACCATGCTTCGTGTGAAGCTGATGCATGCTTCGCCTGTGCCGTTCAGAGCCTCCTGCCAGGATTGTCCCAAGATGGGTTTACATCTGTCGGGTTTGTGGCACCACCTTGCGTGCTGGCAGGGTGGCCCCGCAGATGTACGCCCGCAAGGCCGTCGTCAGGCCGGCGATGACACAGCCGTCCAAGCCGGTGTCAGCCAACGAAGGACCTGAAACGCTCGTCAGGCAGATCCAGTCATATTCGAGCCCTTCCAAGTCATATTCAATCGAGTCCTTCCAGGAGGTTGCAGTTCAACCTGCCATTCTGCGGTATTTCAACTGAAGGCAGTGTCGTGCCTTGGTGCACAAGTTCTCCTGGGCTAGACAGGTGGGCGCAGCATTTGCGGCTTTTCTTGATGACTGCAGCATTATATGATTTGCGTGCAGCTCCACTGCAAAATATATTTTGTGTTACTGAAACATGTCTGCTGCCGCACGGAGGCTCGCGCCAGCAGTGAGGGGGATGCGCTGTACATGACGGAGCTTGTTCTTTCGCTGGAGCTCGATGGAGGAGCTCGCGAGCAAATCTAGCAGCACACTTGTGTTTCTGTGTGCTAGGTCAATGTTTGGGACGTCGCTCCTTCTCGCAGCGGTGACCCGCTTTCGAGATAGCGGGCATATTTGCAAGAGTATAGACGGCTCAGCTTGAATTTGGCTGTTATTGTGCCTGCACTCACTCTTCTTGCAGGCATGTGTGTGTGTGTGAGGTTTAGATTAAGTCACGGCTCGTCGTCCTCTCCTCTCTCTTCTCTCTCTGTCACACCATGTAGTAACTTCGGCGATCTCAGCCCTTGGTCTGCAATGTGACCATGCTGGCTGAGAAATCCGACTGGGGTCCCAAGCAGCCCCATCTGCGGCAAAAAACCCCATCAAACCCATGCCGGTGACTACGCGGAACTACAACTAACTGACCAGAATGCGGCGGCAGGTGGAGATAAGTCCGCCACTGAACCCTAATGTCTTGTGCTTGTGTTGGCGGCACTACAATTTGTCACAACCACCTCCATGCTATGCCAAAGCTATCGACCCACGGGTCCCACGAAGGATCCTGATAAAAATTCGACATGCTGATAAAGAGATGATGATGCTGACAGCGCCTTCTTTCGAGCTTCTTGACACCCTCAAAATGCCGCCCCTGATGCCAGCTGGAAAGGGTTGGGCGGCAGGCTTGGGCTTTCCTTTTTCTCGCCCGGTACGGAGGCCGGCTCCCAGCCGCCAGCGCCGCCGCCGTCAGAGCTGCCGCCGGTTTCGGCCGCTTCCTGGAAGGGGTTGGGCGGAGGGGTAGCTGCCGTCCGCTCAGGTGGGGATGCTGCAGGCTGCCCTGTATTGCTGCGGGCGCTGCTGCTGCTGCCGCCGCGGGCCAGCGAGCTGGCTGCGCCAATGCCGGCCCGCCCGAGTCTGCTGCTCTGGGTGCGGCCCGCCGACTTGACAAGTCCGAACGCCGCGGCCGCTTCAGCCGCCTGAGACGCGACGGCGGGCACCGGCCCTGCCTGTGCAGCCCCTGCAGCCGACTGGCGGCCGCCCGGCTGGCAGCCACGCGGCAGCCACGATGGCTGCTGCCGCAGCTCTGCCGAGGCGTCGCCACTGCTGCTGCCGCTGCTGGTCATGCTCTGCCCTGCAGCCGATAGTGGCGAGGCCGCTTGGTTGGGCTGGCCGCCGAAGACCGAGCTGATCCTGCGAAGGCCTGCAGTCAGGGCGGACTGCCTCCGCTGCAGAAACGTGCGCAGGGCTCCGCTGCTGCTGCGGGAGGACCGTTCCTCCTTTGCGCTGGCCGCAGGCCCCAGATCGCCGGAAGCGGAACTCTGGAACTTGGCGCGGGCTGCGGCCTCCGCCAGGACTTCCGCGGACCGCCGGCGGCGCTCTGACACGCTGACAGGCTTTGTCAGCCTGAACCTGTTGGTCGGCACAGTGCCAAAGCGTTGCCTGGACTCTGAGTACAGGCGAAACTGTACCAGCACACTGGAAGTTCCGGCAACACTGTGCGCGGATGCTCACGGTGCAGGCGCCAGCAGAACTATCGTAGTGAATCCTGGCGTCTCACCCTGTCGGCCATGAAGCCGCTCGCTGCAGGCTCGGCACAGCTTCCTCGCGGGCGGCAGGGTAGGCCGCGTCACTGCTATGCCGCTGCGCCAGCGCATCACGCCGCAGCTGAGGCCCGAGCTGCATTCAACAGCGAGGGTCCAGGTCTCAGGCAACATTTGTGCGATTGCGAGGTTTCACTTGCCTTGATGCACTAGAGCTGCGGTGAGGTCACAAGCCATATTTGGAAGATGCGAGGCTCGCCTTCACACCACGGCCCTGGCCAGCAAAACCCTGCTGCGCGCGCCGCATCATGGACGGCCGCCGCCCATCGGCGCGAGGCTGCGGCGCCAGGATGCCCTCGCTGCTGGAGCGGCGGAACATGCCCAGCGTGGGACTGCTCCTGTCGGCACGCCGCGGCGCGGCTCCTGCTAACCCGTGGCATAACATGTCTTGCCAAGCTGGTAGCGTATACACCACACAAAATTACACTGAGGATGCAGAACTTCGACCGCATGCATCAGCAGCACCACAGAATTGTTCCTGCGTAAGAGGAAGCATGAAGCGGCATGCATCCCTGCTGCCGCCACACGCTCAGCAGCAAGCCACCGTGCCTTGGCGCTGCCTGCTGGTGCAGCTCCACGGTGCAGACAGGCATGATCTCAAGCATTCTCTATCTTCTCTCGCAGGCCGCCAGCAGCTGCGACTCACCGGGCGGCTGCTGCGGAAGTGCCGGCCGGAAGATGCTCGAAGGGCTGGAGCCGCTGGGAACGCCGCCAAACTCGCGGGCAACGGCCTCGATCATCTTGCGGCGCGACATCCCCAGGGCTGAGCCGCCGAGGCCTGCCGGCAGCGCCCGCAGCGCAGCCGCCGCCACGATGTGCGCCGCGCAGGAAGCCTTGAGCCGGTCGAACGCCTCCTGTGCAGCAACGCTTGGCGAGATAATACGATAGTGGGGATTTGCCGCTTGACGACAGGGACCTCGGCCAATACACCGCTTCAGCTTCTTGCGGTCAGGACAGCCATGGACCATACAGTAGGTTGCTTTGTTTGGTGGTAGGGCGGTCCTCGGCAATAAAATATCTGTTCCACTGGCATATGAATTCTGCACCTTGGTGCTGGGGCGGTCATCGGCGATGAGCGCCGTGCAGTCGAAGATGAGCTTCAGCACGTCGGCTGGGCAATCGCGGGGAACCTGCGGCTTGCACAGCGTCGCCCGCCGCACCGGCATCGTCTGCGTCACGATCTGCGCGCGACAGGCGGAAGTGTTGCAGTCAGCCAGACCCGCAAGGCTAGTCGATAAACGACATGAGGCCGCCTTTCTTTTATGACTTGCTACGCTCCAGATTATGACTCTGTCCACCCCAATCTGGAAAGGACGCAAGGCGAGTAGCTGGGGGGAACATATGATCTGGTGCACGTCAGATGAAGCCTGTTCGCATGAGCTGCTTCGTGGACCCTTGGCGACAGAGGCATCGCTTTAGATCACGTTCATAAAGATCTTGCTGTGCGCACCTCATGTAGCAGCACTCCCAGGCTGAAGATATCTGCAGGCAAAATGCTTACCAGCTCTGTTTCAGTCATGCAGAAAGAACAAAAGCGGCTGCGGTAGAAGCTGCAAAGCAGAAGGTCTCCTTGCAGGTGTGCGTGTCGCGAGCAAGCTGCCAGCTCGTGATAAACGACACAAAACAATGCAGCAATCAAAAGAGCCAGCCTCACCAGCCTTGAGAGTGAGCTCTTCTTGCAGCAAAACCTCCGCGGCAGCGTAACTAAAGGTCCCTGCGGTGATGAGGTGGGAGCGGTCTTTGGCCTTCTGTGAGGACTGACCTCGCCATCGAAAGCTGGGTGCTATCCCAAAGGAACACGCATGTCCATGGCACCAGCATCAGCAAGCTTGCTTGGCAATTGTTGCTCTCATTTGGTTGCACCGCAATGGTTGGGCGCACAGCAGGTAAAGACAGAAGGGGAGACGCACACGCTAGGGCATTGGCATTCCGGGCGCGGTCTTCCAGCACCCCAGACAGCCCCACATCGCAGATCTGCATCGCAGCGTGGACACGATATTTGATGTTTGATTTTTTTCTTCCAGATCATGTGCAGTCTGGGAGCGATGCTTTGCTGGCAGATCTGCAATTCGCTTGCTGGCTGCATTCAGCTTTCGTTCCGTGTTTCACAATGAGCAGCCAGGCAGATAGTGCGATGAGTGCGTCATTTGTGGCAAAATATGCCGAGCACTGTGTCATGCATCGTGTAATGGTTGAGAATTTATCTACGGCACGATGCATCGCAGACTGCACTCGTGTATTCGCGCGTACATGTTCCAGCAGCCGGCAGTTTGTAGCATGTAGGTATGCCGGCGTCGAGCACACCTTGGCAATGTCGTGGCTGCCGTTCAGAAGGACGTTCTTGGACTTGAGGTCGCTGTGCAGCACCTGCAGCGGGCGTACACAGCACGGACTGATCTTGACAGTGTTGTGTCGTTGTTGTCACATCCTGTCTTGCAACGAGCTGAAGCTCGACACCGCCAACAGCCGGTGGCTCGACACCCCTGAAGCAGCCTGAACTTTGGTAAACACAGCTCCACACGAAGGCGAGCAGCTGATTCATGCGCAGATCGCGACGTCAGCAGAGAGTGCAGGTTGCGGTGCAAAGGGAAGGGTGAGAGGTAATGGGCAGGGAGTCGCACGTCGTGGGAGTGCAGGAAGTGAAGGCCACGCACGATGTCCAGCGCGATGCGGTGCCCCTTTTGGTACCAGCTCAACTGGGGGTCAGTAGCCAGCGCCGCGCACAGATCGCCACCTGCGACAGAGAGCTTCCGAGTAGATGCTTGGACTCGCAGGATGATTCGTGGATGCAGTTCCCGGTTATGAAGCCGATGCTGCTGACAAAAGGTTACAGGAAAAAGCAGACCGTCGCAGCATTCAGTTTTGGTTGCGCCGCTGACGCAGCAGCATGGCTGCAGAAAACAGCAGCTGCTCAAGACTGATCATGGTAGGAGCGTCGTGGCACCTTCCATGTATTCGCAGACGAGCATGGGGTCGCGTCCCTGCTGCAGGCAGGCGCCGTAGAACTGCACGATATTGCGGTCGTAGTTGAGCCCCTTCAGGATGCCCACCTCCTGCAGGGCACGGTCAGGCGGTGGCGCGTTTGCCTCTTCTGGAGAGGCCAGATGGCCAGATTCTCTGCGCCATTGGCCCGCCGAATGCTCTGGTATCCTCATTCCGTCGCAGGAGTTTAGGAGGAAATACGCATGGCCTGACATCAAACTTGAAGAATTCTTGATTGACTGCACTGCACTCAGAAAGACACACGGCCGCTGCAGAGTAGGATTTTGCCTCCGTAAACTTCTCCATGTCGCTGTTGTTGCGCACGTCGATCTGCTTGACGGCCACATCCTGCACACCGCCGCGCATCGCCTTGTACACCTGTCGAGGGACGCGGTAGAAATACAGTTATCCAATTGTCCCCAATCCCAAAGCATTCTGAACGAATCGGCACCCTCGGCGCATCTTGACGCTCCGCGCCGCCGTGCAACGCCTTGTACACCTGCTCATGCCAAAGCAGATGTGGACTCAATTCAGTTGACTGAGGTTGTGTGTGTGGGTGACTTTCGGCGTCCCTGTGCACGGTATGGACAATCGCCCTGATGATATATGTCCAAACCTGTACAAAATCCGTGCAGTTCAGGGCAGATCTGGTTCTGTGTTCCCTGAATGACTGGCTTGAAAATACGTTAGCAGAAGGCTTCCAGATGGACTTCTGACGCACCTTGCCATAAGCGCCCTCGCCGACCAGCCAGTCGCTCCCGTCGCCATTCTTGCAGATGGTGATGTCCTGAGGCCGCAGCGCCCACCCCTGCAGCTTCCTGTCGAACGCCTCCAGCTCTGTGTGCATGAGGAGACTGCCTGGCTGTGATCCCTCAAAGCCTTCAAGCCGGGCACAAGGCAGCAGGGTCCTTCCAAAATGTGTGGTACAGGTCTCAAATGTGTGGTACAGGTCTCAAATGTGTGGTACAGTCCTGCGATTTCTCAAGATCGGCAGGCCCAGCCAAGATTCGATCACAGAATGAAAGCACGTCATATGGCGGGCTCTGTCTGCAGAGGCCCAATGCTATGTATGAAAACGGACCTGGTGTTAGCTCGTGCTTATTGGCAGCTTTGACGGAGCACCACCAGCTCCGTAACATAAGCACTGCACAACGGCACGATAGCATCAGCTCCGTTGAGGGCTGTGCAGGCTACGAGCTCGCACAGCACTGACACTGCGCTGCAAGCAAAAGGGAATTCTGCAATTTTGCATCTGCAAGATGCTCCCGACTGCCGCCGTATCTCCCGACTGCCCGAATGCTTCCCAGCGGTTTGCGGCCGTGGCAGGACTGCGGCAGGACTGCAGCATGCGCTGCAACAGGACTGCAGCATGGGCTTGCTGCATCCAGGACAGATAGTTTCCAGTGCCATCAGAGTCGGTGGCGATGTCCGTGATTGAGCGGCAGCTGCGCGTACTCACGGAGACACAGCAGCGAAGAGAAGCCGGCCAGGCTGCTCGCGACGGCCACCTTGCACCTGGCCCGGGCTGAGCTGTTCGGCGAACGCGAGGTGGCGTCCATCGGGCGGCGCTGCGGAAGACCCTCCCGCCGCTGCTGGTCCCACTGCGGCGGACAGCAGACAAAAAGGTCAGTGTGCCTTCTGCAATTGCACAACGTGTGCCATGCCTGTAGCACAAGGCTGAGAAGCTCAAGGGCTTTGACATGTGAGAGACACGGCACAAACCTGCGACACTGTATCTGTCTGTGATCCAGAGCCACAGGGGACTACATGCTGATTGCCAAGCAGGGAACGGCAATTGGCTCTACAGCATGCCAGCTGAAATTTCCATGAGGGTGAGATTGAAGGGATCAGAGACAGCAGGAACGTGCCTTGCGAAAGGGGTAAAGCTCAGGCGCAGATCGCACAGAGGCAACGGTTACACTTCCGTGCACGCCTCTTGCAGCGGCCGCTGCCGGCAGCGCAGCTGCCAGCGCAGCCGCTAGGTCCTGCGTGGGTAAAGAACAGTTCGAACTGTTCTTTACCGAATTCGTCACATGCTGGGAAAAGGCGAGTCGCACCACAGCTGACCAGCTGACTGCCAGGGTCAAGCAGACTTGCGGCACTGGCTCCGTTTCCGCAAGCAATGAAACAGTCATGGATGGCAAAGCATGGATCTTTCGCAAAGCATGATTCTTTCGCCCAACAAGTTTCATTCCTGACGACCTATGTCTCTGCAGACACCCGAACAAACACGCACTTTGCTCATGCACACCTGAGCAGAATACGACTTTTGCTGATGCCCGGTGGTGATGTGGAAGGTCATGGCGGCGCTCGTGCTGCTTCCAGCATCCAGCACCACCTCCACAGGCCGCGCCGACAGCAGTCCTGGTGTGGACGCGCAGACAGCCGCCTGCGGTTCAGGCGGGCGATCACGGCTTGTGAGCTGACCAGGCTGCGCCTAGTGAGAATGACAACAACAGCCTGCGCTGGTGATACCTCATTGTGTCAAGTACACTGTCATGCCTGGCGGCTTGGACTGTGAAAAGCTCCCCCCTACCTGCAGCGCCGTCTGCGCCCGCACGCAGGTGGCTGGCGCAACGGATTGGCAGCTTGAAGCCATGGCAGCCGTCGGCGTGACACGTTCTTGCCTGCGAAACACGCTCGCAACGACAGGGGATACATAACAACGAAGCTCAGATACAGCGAATTCAAGTGAACAACCCCACTGTGCTGCAGAGGCACGGACAGTGTCCGAATAGGTGATGCCCACCTCCACGTCAGCAACGAAGTCGCTCTTGTTGGTGTGCGACGGCGGCAGGGGCATGTACAGACTCCGGGCATTCGGCAGCAGGTGCAGGTACTCGGGCAGGAATTCCACCTGCGGGCACTCTCTGGGGAGTCAAATAAGCAATCAGCAGACACCAATCCGCGTTGAGCTTGCATCTGAGACCAAACTCATTGTGTTGCCTTTTCAGGGATATTCGTGTCGCACAGCAGCCAGACAACTGCATGGCATACATGCATGATGCTATCTGGGCAGCGCATCGCACGTTGAAGGCCTGGGCGTCCATGCCGCGGCGCAGGAATAACGACAGCATATCTCCCCATATTGTCTGGAACACCAAAACATAAAAACGAGATTTGGTGCCCATACTGTACAGCCTCCCGGATGGTCATGACCAGAGCCAGACAGACGACAGGTAAATAAATGCATGGATGCAATTGCAGTAGGTTCACATGTCCCAAAAGAAACACAAAACTGCTGGGAGCACAGGGCAACACGAATTCGCAACGGGTTGTGCACAGAAACAGAGTCAGTAGGAGCAGGTTTCAATGCACCTGCGCACTGGGGACCGAGTAGGGTGTCACATGTATTGTGATCACTACCTCGACCGCTGCAAAGTCCTCCAGCCCTGTGTCGGTGGTGTCGCTGCTGGCGTCGCTCAGCAATGTCGCATCTGCACAACAGCGCAGATTTCCAACACCCCACGTTGCAATTGGACTCATAGAAATGAAGTGCTAAAGAGGCACCACTCGCCGCCCACATGCATCGCAGCTTTCTGGCCTGTAATGTTCCTGCTGTGCTGTATGTCGTTCGAGCTCTGACACTTCCACTGTGGTGCGTTTACTAGCTCACCTGCTGACGGAGCGGCATCATGGCTGTCTTGAGTCACGCTGCACACCGGCCCAGCCGGCACAGCCGTCACTGTGATGTCCATGTATCCTGGCTGCTTGCGGATGCGAACAGGCACTACCGCCGCCGGACGAACCTCCACCTGGGCACAAGTAAAGCATTGCAAAACATTGCATGCTGGTGGCTACTGCACTGGTTTGCGTGGCCCCAGCGACATGACTGGGAGAACGACGAAGATGCACGCTGTTGCACGTGATGCGATATCAATGCAACACGCAGCAACAGGAGTGTATTGCAGAGCTCGCCAGACCTCGTGCTGATACGTCACCAGCTGCAGAATTCTCCGAAAGGTATGCCCTCATTGAGTCATCTACTGAGGGTGAGCGCGCTTTGACAGACACTTGCTGCTGATCAGGTCACTTTTGACAAACACCTCGGTGTGCAGCTGCAGCAGGCAGTGGTAGTATGTGCTGAAGGTGTGGCGCAGCGCCGACACCAGGCGCGGTGACACGCCGGCGGCCATCTGGCGGCCAACCACCCTGTAGCGGCTTCGGGTGGTGGGTGCCATCTCGTCTGGGTCCAGCTCCCCGGGCTGCAGGACCGCTGCAAGGGGCGCTTTTGACGCATCTGCGCACGAGCCATTGGGGAAACTCAGCACTGGCAGACTGGGCGCTGCGCGGAAGGCATCACCAATGTCGTGCTCGCCAATGCTACTGTGCAGGACCCATCTAAACGCAACAGGTGCCACATGGTGACTCTGTCCCTGCGAGCCGCATCAAACCCTGCAGAAGTGAACGTTTGAAACAAAGCACCCTGCCGTGCACATGTCTCTGCGCCGGTGAAGTGCGCTGCCATGATATGAGGAGCAGCATACCTGGGCCATCGCGCGGTGGGTTGCCGCTGCGGTGCGCGGCATCTGCCGCCTCTGCTACTGGTGCGGCCAAGGGGTCCGATGCAGAATGCGCCAGCTCGCTCACGGCGTCCAGCTGTGCCTTCGAGAGTGCACCGCTGTCCACCTGAGCATGCTGCTGTGGAGGTGCGGGCATGGCTGCGCTGATGAGGAGGCAGAGCAGGGGCACGGCGATGCTTACTGCTCGCTGCACCGACACTGGCGCTGGGCGCTGACTTTCGAGGCTCATCATCTTGGGGACCAACCGCGAGTAAGGTTTGAACCTTGCTGACGTGCACCCATCAGTATCTTGGCTGTACCGGGACGGCGGCTGGAAGAATTCGGAGAGGATTAAAGCAGTTTTGATGCTGTGCCACTTGTGGAGTCCACCAGTTGGATGCCCGCTGCTTGCTGTTTTGCTTGGAGGGTTGTTTCGTAATACGTTTGGCGACTCGAAGGACCTGAAAGGCGAAGGTCAGGCTACGCTACGGCGGAGCCTAAGGCTATTATAGCATAGAGAGAAAGTCACAAGTACCTGTTTTCCTCATTTCCTGTACGGCTAGCAGAATGCTGACCGTGATGAGATGAATCGGGAATTTCCCGCCAGTTTTTCCGCCAAACCTAAGATCCTTGGGCAATGCGAACGAATCAGCAGCACAAGGCAATATGCCACTTTGCACCCAGTAACAAATAGGCACCGTCCTTGAGTCTTGGCAGCGCTAGCGAGCATCGCAATAACCAGCACCATGCAGCTGCCGCGTGTGATGCCGAGCAGCAGGCCGCTGCTGCCCTGCGTGTGCTGCTGACGTCGGTGTTTGACGCCTTGGAACCTCCGACATCGCCGCGAGATGTGCAAATAGCCAGCTGCTGTGCCTGCCTCCATAACGGGACAAACGATGTATGCTGAGCATGACCCTCCGCAGGAAGATCGACAGCATCACAGCCTGCACCTGCACCGCGCTGACCCTGGCAGGGTCAAGTCGACTGGCGTGGGGAGGTGGTTTCGTTGCCGCCAGATGTCCGCACTGCTGCTGGCAGCTGTAGTAGTCGCGGGATTTGCGGCCATTGTCCTGCTTTCACAGCAGGACGTGCTGCCTACTCTGCGGCAGCTGTTGCCGGGCGACCAGAGCAGCGGCGCTGCCGCCACAGGCGCGCTGCCACTGGCACTGTTCTGCAGGATGGTCAAACGCAGCAAGCTCAGCATAAGTGTCTGTAGTGAGCAGGTCCAGTCAGGCAGCAAGAACCAAGCACGTCGCCTTGCCGCTCGCATCGTCCATCATCAGCGTCTTCCATTCTGCATCAGTGCCGCCCCCGAGATGCGGTGTGCATTGAAGCATGCCATTGTAGATGCGCTGACTGCTTTGCGCCGCCGCAGGTCGCAGCCGTGCCGGCTCCGCAGCGCTGACGGTGATCAAGTCGGAGGAGCTGATGGCGAGCGCAGCGGTGCCTCTGCTGACCATCCAGTACCGCGTGATCGGCCCGCGAATGGCAAACATCGATGCCGCCCTGGAGGTGCATACATACCGAGCTTTGGCAACCTGGGTCGCTATGATGTCAGGCAGAGACTGCTTGATTGCGGTGCCGTTCATGCTCCTGAAAGTCTCGATGACCTGCTGGCAGCATGCTTCCAGCTTGTATGCTGCATCAGTCAGCCGGAGAGTCTCTGGCTCCACGACACTCAGCAGTGTCCGACATTAGGAGTTCGAAGTAGTCTTCTCCTGCTGAGACAACTGATACATGTTGCTGACGATGCACAGGCGGCGCTGCAGCAGTCGCTGGAGTCGCTGTTCGGTCTGTGCAAGCTGCGGGTGACGACAGCGGTCACGCCGGCGGCCTGCCCGCCCGAGATACTGCTGCAGCACGGCCTTGGGAGATCGGGCGATAACGCCGATGCCGCAGCGTGCATGGCGGCTTCCACCTGTCCCGCCGACGCGCCTGCACGTGAGGGCGATGCGTCATGAAGCGCATATCGCTGACAGATGAACCTCTGCAACAGCGACACAACCATTCGCTCATTCTGCGTTCGCATCTGATGAGCACATGTCTATGACAAGTGCAGTGGTTGGTATTGTAGCACTCCGATCCGGTTCAACCGCTTCTTACTGGCAGTACCTGCTGCAGGCGAGGAGTGTCAGTCCTCTGGCCTGCTGTGGGCTCTGCACAGCGATGCCTGCCGCAGGAGGTGAGATTTCCAGGCGTTGTTCTTTCTGTTTACTGCTGACAAATGCGTGGCAAAATAGGCAGCTGCTTCACAAGGCATGCCCCAGACTTTCTGAGTGTTGTCAGCAGCACATGCAATGCTGCAGATGGACGAAAGTTCCGGTATACGGCGCGCATCCTTTGGCGCAGCCTGCTGCAACACTGCCCTAGTGACTGCAGGCTGGCTCCTTTCGCAGCGGTGGACGTCAACACCACCATCAGCTGCGGGCCGGAGAGCACCTGCATTCAAAACGCGGGGCAGGCGCCGCTGCGCCAGGCGGCCATCCTGCAGCAGGCCATGGCCGCGCTGGGCTATGTCGTGAGGGCTTCCCGCTCCCGGACTTCGCTTCTTTACCTCTCCCTCATCATGCAGCCTGCTGCCAGGCCTGCCGTGTGTGAAGATGGAGCCTTTGCCACAAATCACAAGCCCTTGCATCATTTGCATCTTCAGCGTTTGGTTCGCTGCAGTAGACTCGAGGCCAGTCCAAATTCGTGAAAGTCTGGGGATTGACTGCTGCGCAGCAGCGAACAGTACAGGGTACTGCGAGGCGTGAGTAGTGGCCGAACTTTTTGCAGGTGACGTGGGTGCCGGCAGTGGTGCTGCCAGTACCGGCGGCCACATTTCATCTGCAGCACCTGCCGCCGGAGCAATCCGAGCTGCACCAGTTCGACTCCATCGTCGTTATTCAGGTCTGCCCAACACTGCAGCATCTCAGCGCAGCCTATTGTGATACCGGTATGCGAGGCAAGCCAGACACGGATGGCGAACTGACGTGTCTGCATATTCAATCTTTGCGCCAAGCCGCTTTACCAACGGATGTCTGTACTACAGTGTATGATCCCCGCCAAGCCACCATCGGGTATGCAATTGCGGCTCATAGAGCACCACATCGCTTCGTAACACCAAGTGAGCGGCCAGGCCGTGCTGCCGCTGCCGCTGGCCTCGCACACTCCGTTGCAGTACATCGCGCAATCCATTGACTAGAAAGACTTTTTTGAAATCCTGTACGACACTTCAATTTTACAGGTGAGCGGCCAGGACGTGCTGCCGCTGGAGGTGGCCTCCCACACCGCGCTGCAGTACATCATCGCGCGCGCCGCGCCAAAGCTGCTGGCGGTGCGGCCGCTCGGCATGGCGGCCGACCCTGCGGCCCAGGCGGTCAACCTGAGCTTCGCCGTCACCACCGGAGCCGAATTCACCGGTGAGGTGGGTCCGCGTCGCTGGGTTCCGCATGCCTGGTGGCCCTTGACCCTGAATCCTGCCGCTTCAGGCGGACTTCACGCTGTGCAGCCATCCGAAGACCTAAGGAGCTGATCAGGCGCGCCGTGTTACAGAATGTACGCACATGTCATGTGGATGTGTCAACTTGCCTGCTGTGCCATGTGAGCAGCATGTACATCTCACACGTGTGATGTCCACTCACATTCATTCATGCAGTGATCGTCATGAAGACAGACAAAGGTGTGTTGACGTGCAGGACCTGGCGCATAAGCTGGCCAAGGTGGTGATGTGGGAGGCGGCCAACATGGGCGTGCCAGGAACTGCCGTTCTTGCGGAAGTGCGCTCGGCCGAGGACCACAACAGTGGGGCGACGCTCCTTCACGTGAGTCGCCCAGCCACCACGCTGCACAGCTCCACCCGAGTCACTTTCGACTCGGGCCAGCTCACCTGCATCTGAACCTGGTGCACGGACGGCATGCTGTTGACGACAAGCTCAGCACTTCACTGCCAGAGAGGTTTGTGCTCTGCAGCCGCAGCCCCACTAGCATCACATAAACTGGAGTCGTTCAGCTGCCCATCACTGCTGCATGCCTTCCCTTGCATCAACAATAATGCTGTACTTCTTTGCGCACAGCAGACCTGCCGGGGGATGACCTGACACTGCTGTGTTCTCGCTTGCAGTGGCCCCAGGTCATGCAGCTGGCCATTGGCAACCGCAGCCTCGCCACCATCGTCAGGTGCAAGCCCTCTCATCATGATCGCCCTTTTCTTCTTGGTCTTTTGCGCATTTCTGGAAACCCACATGGATGCGCCCTGCACCTGCATCTGCTTGTAGCAAATCCGCACTGGAGACCTCGATTCCCTGGCAATACGCGTGCCTCTATTTCAAGTGCGCGTGTTCTCCGCTGCAGCCAGCCGGCAGGGCTGGCAGCAAGAGCGCCTGTCGGCTCGCTGTCCGCGATCCTGCTCGCGGGCATTGCCCTGGGGGCACTCGCGGCGCTGACGGCAACGGCGGCGCTCCTCAGAAGTGCGGCCGCCTTTACATTTGAGTACCCATGCTCACCTGAGTGTGCAATGTCATGGTCCACGACGAATCATCGATCCTGGGGCTAAACAACTGTACCACTAATATTTCAGTGCATTGAGCTGACAGCTGAAGCACCTGCGCTGTCGGTGTGCAGGACGCGCGCATGCTGGTGGTGGGAGCGACAGCCACGGTACAGTCATTCGTTCATGCAGTAAACCACGAAACTTCCCAGCAAATCCCCGTGCATCAGAAGTGACGATAGTCGTCATCCTGCTGCTGCCTTCTGAATTGTAGCGCCTCGCCCGCGGAAGCTGATCGAACATTCCACCTGCTGCATGCTGGTGGCTGCTGACATGACGCCTGGCGAACCTTCACTCTCCGCCATTTCGGCTCCCCACCGCAGTCCTGACCAGATCTCGTCTTTCTGAGTGCAGACCAGGAGGCCGTTGACCGGCAGCCGCAGGGCTGGGCCATCTCGCAGGAGGACATCGATTTGTGCCAGCACGAGGACGGCTCCGACTGGCTGCTGGGCAAAGGCGCGGCACCCGCAACATGTTCGAGTATTGACGTGTTTTAGGTGCTTTCTGTGATGAAATTCAGCATGCGCGATGACGGGTCCGACTGGCTGCTAGGGAGAGGCGCGCCACATGACCTGGCGGCAGATGCAGGGACACGCAGCGCTGGATTCGTGGAGTCGATTGATAAGCATGCTGCTCAATCAAGCGTGGCCATGTTTGGTTTGATTTGGTGCACATATTGAACCCACACACAGCACTTGCCCGGAACAAGAACACCTATCTGGCAGGCCTGGGTGTTGAACCAAGACTAGTGCTTCTTCCTTTGCTGGAAGAAGCACTACAGAATTCCTTCCTGCAAATTTCGGTGTGCAGGCTCCTTCGGCAGGGTCCCCAAGGGACTGCGCGGCGGCGTGCAGGAGGTCGCAGTCAAGAGCATTCCCTGCGGCGACGACGCCGAGCTGCGCAGGTGTGTCGAGGTGCGGCGGGCTGCAATCGTTCCTGTTCAATCCAAGGGCGTTCGAGCCGCCTTCGATCCCAATGAACAGGGTTGCCATTGCATCTATTGTATCGCCCTGCTACTCATGCCTCATGTCTGCGTCAGGCTGCAGGGCTGGCAGGAATGCACGGGCAAATGTCAGCGCCTGGCAGACGCAACGGCTGCTAGCTGTTCATGCATTGTGGCAACTGAGCCGGGCAAAACTGTGTGGATCCATTGTCAGTGCGCCGCTGCATGTGAAGTCGAGAGATTTGATACTTTGCCAAGTCAGGCGCTGATGGTGATGCTCCCGCGCCTTTTCATTCGGATGCAGGAGGTGGGAATCCTGAGTGGCCTGAACTACGACCGCCACATCGTGCAGTTCTACGGCGCCTACATGCCGCCGGGGCAGGACCCCATGGTCCTGACGGAGGTACGACCGCTGTCTGCTGCGCGAACTGGGCTGTTCGTGTGTACCAGCGCACTTTGAAGCTTGTGCCGGGCTGAAGGCTGACCCCTGCAGCAAATCTGAGCTCGGCTTGCAGCTGCGCCCAGGCGTGACAGCATGCTGGTTACTGCTGCGCCATCTGATGCAGCCCTCTGCGAGCTCACGCAAGCATGATGCACATGAGATGCGTCACTCTCTCTCGTTGCTCCTGCTGATCTGGTCAGGTCATGGAGGGCGGGCGGCGCTGGAATATAAGACCTCATGTATACACGGCATGCCAGCTGAAACAATACCTGGACTTGTAGAGTAGGATCCAGACCCTGAACCCTAAATCCTGGATTTCCGGTCAGGTCATGGAGGGCGGCGACTTGCGGGCGGCGCTGGTGCACGACGAGGAGCTGGGCTGGTACGGCAAGGGCCACCGCATCATGCTGGACGTTGTGCGCGGCCTCCACTTCCTGCACCTCCACAACGAGAGTCTGCTGTGTTTATGTCCCCATTTCCCTCTTTCAGAGGCGCCTTCTATTTCTCGCTGACCTGCCTGCCCTTCACTTCCTGCACCTCCACAATGTGAGCTCCGCTGTCTGCTCCTCGTCTTGCCTCCCTGCCTCTCCCAGCCTGCGCCCCTGACGACACCCATAGGACCAATCTCATTTCCAGTCCGCTTGGCTTGTTGGCGGAAAATCGTTCAGTGGGCGGAGCTCAGGCTTATTTGACAATGCATGGTGGACTGTTCACAAGGTCACCCACGCGGCAGTGGCACAGGCTTGCATGATTACACGACCCGGTATGTGACTGATGCAATTGATGCTGGTATCTGCCGCAGGTCATTCACAGCGACCTGAAGAGCAAGAAGATTCTACTCAACGGCAGCCACGATGAAGCCAAGTGCGCCACCTGTGTTTCCGTGGCACAAATCGTGCAGCTTCTGGCAAGGAGCCTCCAGTGCCAAAACTGCTTCTGCCATATCTGCTGTGCATCCAACTCTGATGCACACCATCTGATCTGATTAGACTGCAACTCCAGGACTGACAAGCAGCACCTTTTGTGTGTGTGGATGCAGGATCTGCGATGTGGGGATCGCTCGTGCACTGGGCATGCGCCGCGTCACTGATGCCTGCGCAGGTTTGGTTTTACTCTTTGACGCAATTCTCAGCAGGACGGTGCTGAGAAGCTGCGCGTGCAGGCCCGCCTGCCTACACAAGCAGCAGATCTGCCAAAAACAGCAGCACCAGATCTGCCAAGAACAGTCTAGACTGCCTGGCAGCTGGAGCACCTCCACAGTCGTGTCACGTTCAATGCGCACCAGCTATGTAGATTACTTGCGCAGGGACCTGGATCTTCGCTTCTCCGGAAGCCCTGCTGGAGGAACCGCTGACTGCCAAAGCAGGTGTTCATCAGCAAAGCCTGTAGCTGCAGTTTCTGCGCACACGCATACCCTCTGTCACGATGGTCGTCACTGCTTGACGAATGCGCTGTGCCACTTCGCAGTGTGCAAGTCGTTGCGCATTCCATCTCTTTAGCAACTGTCTGTGCCTGTCTCAACAGATATCTACAGCCTGGGCGTCGTCCTTCAAGAGGTGCGCAGCTGCAGCGCAAATGCCAATCGGGACCCACCATGCCGTGGGGTACAGCTTGTGAAGGCCTCGCAGCCCAGTTCAGGGGCCACCACTGGTGTTAATTGGCACGGTTGACGCTCATGCCTGCAAAGGCATCAGCACGATCTTGTGTGAACACTGCCCGCTGGAGCCATCAGGTCGAGACCCGATCACGTGTCCTGCATCCTGCCGTGCAGGTGGTGACGCGCACGCCGCAGCTGCAGCGCGGGCTGCCGTGCGAGGCGGTGGCGCCGCGGGACGCGCCTGCCGACGTGCTGCAGCTCATCGACGACTGCCTGCAGCGACGCCCCGAGGACCGGCCCACCGCCAAGGCGAGCCAGGCTGCTGCCTCCTGTGCATGTTTGGGAAACGGTCTATAACACCAGTGCAGAGGTTTGTTCCCATCGCTATCTAGCATGCTGGAAGGAATGTGCGTTGCATCAGCTGGGGGGTTCATGGCCTTGCTGCCACTGCTGCTCTGCAGGTTTTGAGATAACAGCCACACATTGGAGCATGCCTGCCACGTATCGTATCCACCAGCAACCAATTCTGCCGGAGCACTCCTGCCACGACTAACGCCAATCTGCTGCAGGAGTGCTTCGAGCGGCTGCGGTGCAGCTGCGAGGCGCACATCCCGGGCTTTGCCGGCTGCCGCCTGGCGCCCAGCGCCGGCAGCGCGCCGCCGGCGTCGACCAGCATGTTAACCGCGCTGCGGCACGCCTTTAGCGACAGTTCTGCCGGCGGCCGCGGCAACGGTGGCCTGCCAGGGCTAGTGCCCTGCGGCTCCGCCCCTGGGCGCCTGCACACAGAGCTCACCCGCATCGGTTCTGAGGGCGGCGGCGACCGGCCGGGCGCCCGCGGCATGCGCCGCACCATTAGCGAGGTCGCCCCGCAGCAGCACGGGTGGGCGGCAGCGCAGCCGCTGCCGATTGCCAGCTCGTGTCCCCCGCCGGGCGACAAGGGCCGGGCGACCAACGTCGGCAAGCTCGCCGCCGCTGACTCACAGTGCCCGAGGCCGTCACCGCCAACGCCGCTGGACGACGCTGCCCGACCCATGGACGCACCTCTGCAGCGCCTCAGGTCGCCCTTTGAGGACGCTGCGGGATGGCATGCCGCCCACCGCATGTCTCCCGCCTCCAGCGGCTGCGGCAGCGCCAGCGCAGCCTCCGGCACTGGAGAAATGGGCAGTCATGCCGCTGCTGTCAGCGACACCTTCAGCAGTGGGGCCGCCAGCAGCGGCGGCGACACCAGCATCTTCGATCGCAGCCCGAACCAGCCCAGGGCCCTTCCTCCCGGCCTGGCCGCCACGCCGCTCACGCTGGTGGAGGCCCGCGCCAGCATGCCCTGCAGCCTGCAGCCTTCGGCGTTTGTGGACCTGGATGCGCCCGAGGAGCACCGGCGCAGCGAGACGCTGTCGCAGCGCAACGCGCAGGCGGCGCAGGCGGCGCTGGAGCTGCTCAACCGGACCAGCAGCAACCTGTCCGATGGTGGCAGTGGCGGCGGTGGCGTCGACCTTGCCGATATGGCGGACCAGGCTCGCAGCTCCAGTGGCGCCGGCGGCAGCGACGGCAGCGGCGGCGCTAGCGGCAGCCTTCAGCGCCACACTCTCCCGACAAACCCTTTCCTGGCCGCAGCCAGCCTGGGCGACGTGGCGGAAGAGGGCAGCGCATCGGACTGCCTGCCGTTCGAGCAGCCCAACCCTTTTTTCGCTGCGCTGGCTGGGCGTCACGGCAGCGACTGGTGGGGTCGCGCAGCGAAGGAGTGACGAGCTGACCACGCCAGACAGTTGTGATACTGTATTCGGTTGATCTGGACGCCTGATTGAACTACTGTCACAAGGCAGCGGCAGGTGTCACACTACACTGGCGAAAGCCTGTCACTATGCGCCAGTCTCAGGGTAGGGTCGTTGCGGTGATTTTCTTGGCGAAAAACTGGCGGGAGATAGCACGTGACTGCCCTCGTTCATCTGCTTTTGTTTGTTGGAACCTTTCCTGGAGATGATTCAGGAACATCATAGTTTCTGGCTTACCCAAAGGCATATATATACCGTAGCATAGCTTCATTCCGTCCAGCTCCTTTGACTCGCTGAGCAGTTTTGCGATGAATTGCAGCCTGTGGTAGCATCTCATTCACCTCTCAAAAAAGCTCTGCGGCCAATTGACTGAATCCACAGTAATATGACCTCTGCTTCATTGCGCTCCGATTTCCAGCCTTCTCAGTACAGCCGAGATGCAGGAGGTGTGTTGTTGCGTGCAAGTTCAGCAGCCGAAACCGCGCCGTCATCGTTTTTCCCATGTTGAGACTCGAAAGTTAGCTGCACCCAGCGTCAGTGTCGATGCTGCGAGCAGTCAACATCGTGGTGGCCCTGCTCTGCCTCTGCATCGCAGCCATGGCAGCGTCCCCACAGCCGCGACAGCAGCATGAGCAGGCCCGCTGCCTGCCTAGGCAGGTCCCAAAGGCTCTGCTGGACGCCGTGAGCGAGCTGGCACATGTGCCAGCTCGCAGCTCGTACAAGCTGCATCAAGACGCCTTGCAGCATTAGCAGCAGAGGCGGCAGCAGCTGCCGCGCATCGCAGCGGCGATATGGCGCACCACGGCCCAGGTATGCTGCATGTTCACAGTGCAATGCACCACTGCAGGACAAGCACCGACCTGGCAAGGCTGATGACGAGGTGAAGGGCTGACATCTTGTCAGTCAGTGATAATGGAGCACAGGGAATTGACTGGCAGAACATTTCGAGGATCTCGTTTCTGCAGGCTTTGCGGCCCATTGTGGCAGTCCAGAGTCAACACGCGGCACCTGATACGTTTTGTCAAGGATTCTGAGAAGACAGCATTGGCGATGCTTGTGGCTCGGCATGGCGCACAGCCAACATGACGAGCCAGTCCTGAATCGCCCTTGTTGGGCGCAGGCGCGTGGACGGTGCCCCTCTCAGCGGTCCTGCATCCCGGGGAACTGGGCCCGCACCAAATGGCGCCCTCGACACGCACCGCCGGTGCGGCCGGGCCGCTACATGGTGGTCGGCCGCCAGATGGCCGGCGGCCTTCCGCGCAGCCTGCATGTATATCTTCGAGGTTCAAGAGGACTGTAAGAATCATAATGCTGTTGGGGGAAGTTGAACAAAAGTTTCATCAAATTCCTTCCCAGCATGTTGAGAGGAAATTTCAATGTGAGCTGGGAGTGAGGTCTGCAGCCTTTGTACCGCTGCTGCTTCCCATGTGAAAGAAGCGGCCAATCATGCTTGCCACTTTTGCACGTGCAGCAAAGATCTAATAGATGTGTATCCACCATGTCAACATGCTGCGCGGGAGTGCTTCGAGCGGCTGCGGTGCAGCTGCGAGGCGCACATCCCGGGCTTTGCCACCTGCCGCCTGGCGCCCGTCGGTGGCACCCCGCCGCCGGCGCCGGCCAGCGATGCTGACCGCGCTGCGCCACGACTTCGGCGGCGGCTCCGCGGGCGGGCCCAGCGGCGCAATGCCTCCAGGGCTGGCGCCCCGCGGCAGCGCCCCTGGGCGCCTAGCTACAGAGTTTGCCCATGCGGAAGGCGGCGTCGGTGACCGCACGGGCGCCCGCGACATGCGCCGCATCAACAGCGACGCTGTGCTCTGCAGCGCCGGCAGGCGGCGGCGTGGCCGCTGCAGACCGCCAGCTCGTGTCCCTCGCCGGGCGGCAAGGGCGTGGTCGCCGCCATGGACGAGCAGCCTGCCGCTGCTACCTCGCAGCGCCTGCGCCCGCCGCCGCCGACGTTGCTGGGTGCGCCAGCTGGGCGCAGCGGCGCACCTCCGCAGCCCTTCAGGTCTCCTTTCGAGTAAGCCACTCCCACTTGCGGCTTCCTCAGCAGCTGCACGGCCGGCGGCGGCAGCTGGCTGCTGGAAAGCCGTACGGGCGCTTCTCGCCCCACGAGCCTGGTTTGCGCAGCGCCGCTGACGCTGGGGGAGGCCCGCGCCAGCATGCCCTGCAGCCTGCCGCCGTCGACGTTTGCGAATCCAGAGGCGCCCGAGGAGCGCCGCCGCAGCGAGACGCTGTCGCAGCGCAACGCGCAGGAGGCGCTGGCGGCGCTGAAGCTGCTCCGTTGGGCCAGCAGCATCCCGCCCAGCTTCGGCAGCGGCGGCGCAAGTGGCGACGCCAGCGGTGGCGGCGGCGGCAACAGCCTGCAGCGCCAGAGCCTGCCATGCGCGCCCGTCGGCGGGTCGCCGAATCCTTTCCTGGCCGCAGCCAACCTGGGCATCATGGCGGAAGCGGGCAATGCATCGGACCGCTCATCACCGTCCGGGCGGCCGAACCCCTTCCTCGCTGCGCTGGCTGGGCGGCACAGCGGCGACTGGCAGTGAGGCCATAAAACGGCGGAGCAGACGACAGCAAACAGTGGTGAAACTACTGCATTCGGTGAAAAGGGACGCCTGTTAGCACTAGGCCTGTGTCGAGGCAGCTACAAGATTTCGCATGCTGCTGGTCGTAGCGTATTTTGGCGTCGCTGCCAGATGTAGGGTGTAGTACGTACAGTACCCGGCCATGTCGGCGGTAGGGCAGAGCCCTTGCGCATGCGGCGGGAGGCGCCGCCAACAGATGCTGTCGGTACAGAGGTGCGTGAAGATGTCTCCGCTGAGGCAGTGACGAAGCCGACGTTTGTTGCGTTGATGTGTCGTGCTGAACCCTGAGAAAGAGATACTTCCCTTTTCCACGTCAGCGTCAGGCTTGTGCCCGGCATGTGCCGGCTCACGAGGAGCACGGATTTCATCATCTCGTTCACAGAAACTTCTCCACGACCAGCAGCCCCGAGAACCCTCACCGCGCGCGTCGTCAGCAGGTAAGCAGGGCGTGATGGGAGGGCAGCTGCTCTAGGATCGGTTAGTGTGCGCACGTATCGAGTACCAGCAGACTTCAAGTCGGCGAATGCGCCCTTCTCACAGCATGATTCAGGCTAGACGCGCTCTTTTATCACGATTCCCAGCTGTGGCATTTCTGGCATCGCGAGCGGCTGTGCGGATCGAGCCGCCGCACGACACAAATGTGATGGCGGCAGTAGCTGCGTGCGCATGCGTGACGCGGCATCCAAGAGGCGCTCGCCACGTCTTGGAGTTGAAAAGCTTGAACTTTGTCGAACTGCATGTCAGGTGCTAAGCGATCGCAGCCCTGCGCTGCCAGTACCTGGGGGGGTCTGCTCACGGGAAGGACTGCCGAGACACATGCGACAGACTTGGATCGTTATATCAGCGGCTGCAACTGCTGCTACCAAGCATTCTTTTAGAATGACGATGATGGACGACAGTTGAAGAATGTGCGACCGAAGCAGCCGCCGCATACAATGTGAAAGCAGGTTGGCATCAGACATCGCTGCTGCCCAAGCAGCAGGCGACAGCAGCAGCAGGTGGTCTTCCACTCCAGATGCGTGATCTCCACTTCTTGGTTTCTTCTGGCGCAGGAAATCGAGATCTCATCCACCCACACGACACCAGCAGCATGGCTCGCACAATGGGGCCGGCGCTCCTGACGGTGGCGGTCGCTTTTGCACTTACCGCCACCGACGCGCGGTTGCTGCTGCAGGATGATGCAGCCGGTAAGACCGAACGAAATTATCCCCATAACCATCCATGTATCTTGAACTCTGCAAGGCACTCCTCGGTGGCAGGACATGCGCATTATCACACACTGATGTGCAATGTCCCCACGCAGGCACCACCCTCACCGGCCCACACACAGAGATGAAGACCTACGATGTCGCGGGCAACGGAGGTGCGTGTTGGTGCTTTTGAACCTTGCCGCGTTTCTTGGCAATCGACATGGCGATGGTGCATTTTCACTGTGACATATACCAACTGTCGGCATCCACCTGCAGGCTGCCAGACATTTGAGACCACACCGGACCGGGCTTCATTCAACTACACGGCCACCATCAGTGAGCTGTTTTGCTGCATCTCCGCTGTCTGACACATGCGCGGCGGTATCCGTGCAATTCGCCCAGCGGTGACATGACATCAGCTCTGCGAGTGGCTGCACAGCGCAGCAGATGTTTTATCATAGCATTCTCTTGTGAAATCTGACATGTTTTGACCTTCCTTCGATCATTGTGCAGGCTACGCAGCTCTGCCAAGCGGATGCTCAGCCAGCGACCTCCAGTGAGACACTCCCTCCACTCTGCTCTCTGCGCCCAAGCGCTGTCATTGCCGCCTACCTTCGTGCTGCAGCGCCGCAATGCCCTTGGCATGAGGAGTTGAACAACTGCTGGCTGCAATCAAGTCTGTGTGCAGGGTGGCGACTATTCGAGGGCAGCAGTGCAGGTATACATCCTGAATGCTCATGTCTGTGTCAAATTCAGGGTCACCAAGGTGTTTGCGAGGGGCGCGTGCGCCGAGACGCGCGCCAATAACTACGCCGTCAAGTCCCTGGGCATTGTCAATGACCCCGGCTGCTTCGCCATCGCCTCCAACGACAGCTCGACCTGCACCAGCGTCTTCAGCAAGGGTGCGCGCCATGTACCCTCAACCCTTCGTTTTCGTGGCCGAGGCTCGTACATTACCAGCACATCAGGTTTGGTCGTCGCATGCATGTGCGCAGCATCGGTCAATGGCAGCAGCACATCCCTGCTGGTACCTACCTGCAAGGCAGGCGCACACTTCTGAATGATCGAGTGCTCTGCTGTGCACGCACCCAAAAGCCTCCGCGCAAACGACGTATCATCAACCCATCGGGAGAAGGCTTCCGGTGCCAAGGGACTCGCAGAACATGTTTTGTGCCTGCCCTGCAGCGCCAAACTCGGCGGTTGTGTCCGGCGTGTCCAGCGGGCAGCAAGTGGACTCGGGCGAGGTCTGCTGGCCGGCCAGCTTTGCCTACGTCTTCGTGAAGAACGCCTGCGCCTCCCCCGTCAACGTCACGGTCAAGGTGGGCTCCCGGACACGGAAAACGATTCTTTCCTCATTGAGAACGCCTGCGCTCTTCCCATCAGCGCCACCGTCAAGGTCAGTATTCTCCAGCAGCCCTATGGTTGTTTTTCGCACGTCGTCGTTATGGCCAGCTGCGTCTCCTCCATCAGCGACACCGCCGCCAAGGTCAGCATCGGCTGTATGCAATCCAGACGACAAACCTGCAGCAGACGAAGTCAGCCTCGCAGGCGTCAGGCACACATGGCTTTTGAACGTCACAGGTGATGCGCGAGGTCACACCCATGACAGATTCAGTATGCAGAGGAGCGTGCCTGTAATTTCTGCATGTGGGCGCCCTGTGAGGTTGTCATCAGCTACGCTTGCAGCGCTCACAATGCACGATTCTGTCGAACTTCCAAGCAGATGGCTGACCAGATGCTTGTTGCTTACCATCCAGGTTTTATACGACGATTATTCGGGCAGCTGCACAAAGAACGATGGAGACGACGGCGACCATGCTGCCACCGCATCGAACTCCGGCGGTGACATGTCGGCTTCCCCCACTAGCGGCGGCGGCAGCGGTCTGTCCTCTGGTGCCAAGGCGGGCATCGCCATCGGCGTGATTGCAGGCGTTGCCATCGTTGCAGCGGCCGCCTACTTCCTGTGCTGCCAGTTGCGCCGGGGTTGAGAACCTGTCCCCGTCTGCGTCAGCATTAAATCCTGGATGCGCTGCCACTTCGTGTATTCTGAACCTCCTTGGGGCTGCAAACCTTGCTGACAAGCAGCCCCACCATCCAAATCTTCGTTGTGCATTCAGAGTTTCGTTTCTTCTTGGGAGTAGTGCAAATGTGAGTGCGGCTCGAGTGCTCGATAGTCCTGGCAATCCGAGCTTGTCCTCATGTCGTTTCATGCTTGCGTGGGCACAGGTTCCCTGAGGGAACGAATCCGCTTACATACCTGTGCCTTCTAGTGTCGACAATAGGTAGCGCACATCAAGCAAACCGATCAATTTCGGGCCTTGCTTGTGAGCTCTGTTTGAGAAACCCGGGGGG
>JAABUL010000846.1_pt1 | contig 63354 bp, 42 predicted proteins | sample 5559151 | NCBI WGS metagenome assembly JAABUL01 (sample SAMN10711876, study PRJNA513368) | rock metagenome | isolation source: Antarctica rocks | place: Antarctica: Victoria Land, Pudding Butte sud
AAGGTCGTGCGGGTGGGGGCGGGTTCGTGGAGGGAGTAGGGCATTTGGGTGTTTAGGGGTGGGTGTGGTTGGGGTTGGCGGTTATGGTTGTGGTGTTGCCGAGGGGTTTGGTGGTGGAGGGGGTCTTTGTGGAGGAAGCGGTGGTGGTGGTGGTGGTGGAGGCTGTGAGGGTGTGGTTGGAGGGGGTCTGGTGTTTTGCTTCGAATTGGCGTTGATAGAGGTTCTCCAAGATGAAGGCGTCAGACATGTAACGAGGTCTGTTGGGATTGGCTTCTGTGGGATAGATTGTGGGTAAGGGCTGTGGTTGTTGTGATGAAGCCTAATTCCAAGGGAGAAGCAGCCACCTATATACCTTGTGGCGAGTAGGATGGCTTCGCCTCAATGAGAGCGACATGCCTGCGAATGTGAAAGCTTTTCGCCGTTACTATGCCGTTAACTGGAAAGGCAAGCAATATTCACGAGGTCACGCAGCGCTCTTGGTCGGAAGCGCGTTGCAGTTAACGGCAATGGATGAGTAAGTGACTAGGAGAATGAGTAAAGCGGCGTCGAAAAGTCGGCGAAGGCAGGACTAAGGTCCGCTCGGTCCGGCAGTAAGCGGTGGGCAAGACCAGATTTTCTGGACGCTGCCCTGAGAAAGTCTACTGAGCTCGAAACGTAATTAAAACCTTCAGATATCCAGTCATGATGCAGACTCTGCTTGCGTGTGCTGTTTGGCCCCTACGCTTGGATTCCACGGGCTTGGAGGGGTAGTTTTATGGGGGTAATAGTTACTGTTCAAGGGGTAATGGAAAGCTGTTCGACGCAGCGTGATGCATCAACAGGATGTCGTGACCGTGTCTTGCAGAGGCAGTCATGTTGAGAATGGTGTGCTTTGTTCTGTCAATGGAGCAACCGCAATGACAGTGTTCGTCTTGTTCCTGCCTCATTTTCCCCTTTCGTGAGAAACCTCCAGCTCTCTGCTATTCCCGGTGCAATGCTGAAATCTGGATTGATCGACATACATCGTGGCTCTAGATCTCGCGCTTTGTAGTGTGGTTCCCCGCATTTCCTGAAGCCACCTACCAGGTACGGCATCTTCGGATGGTGTCAAGCCTCCCACTTGACCGTGTTGGGGAAGGCTGGTCCCGGAAACCATGCCTCGTGAGTTGTGGCGTTTCGTAACAGCATGTACTACTACAGTACCCCCAGGGCAAGTCACCTGTACTTTCAATCTCAATCTACAATAACTCTCGATCAATGAGCATACCTAGTCAATCGTACTGTCAGCGATATCTCCCTCGGTACCTTCTCGATCGAGAGGTTTGAGATATCTGGAATCATCGTCCAGTATGCCATTTACCCCAGGATACTAGCGTGCATTCAAGACATCTGGTCTCGATTCTCATGATAGATCCCTTCATATAACAGAGCTAGTAACATTATACATCCCAAGTCGAAAGGTTTCGAGGGCTGCATAAACCATTGTGCTGAACCGCAAACCGCTACTGCGATACTAACAAGCCTCCAAGCGAAGCATCATCCAACGTTATCGATTTCTGCTCGTGACTGAAGAGCCCCGGCTACAGTGGCCGCATACGTGGGACGACAGAACGGTAACTGTATAGCCCATCAATGAGGACAGCCTCCGCAAGGAACACTCCAGCGAAGATCAAGGTCCTTGCGGCTTGATGGACGAAGTGTCTTGGTGCCGAAGCTACCGAATGTCTGTCAATACGAGCATTGAGGAAGGTTTGTATGATAGATATATATATATATATGTATGTATAGGTGAGATATGAAGTATTTATAAAAAATAGAGGAACCTATAGAACGGTACTCTTTATTTTGTTCAGACAGATGGGACGTGGGTATAGGAGGTCTCCGTCGCACTTGCAACGGCAACCTACTACCCGACGCTCTTCGTCCGTGGTCTTAGTCACATCAGGTATCCGTCCGTCAGGTAAAAGGTAAGGACAATACTGAAAAAGGGCATGTTCGTAGCCGAAGTCAGCAAAGTGGTGAAGCTGGGCAGGTTCTAGCAGGAGAGCAGCCGCGAGGGAATGTACAGGAGCGTCGCCCCACTGGTTGAAATCAGCATGGCATGTAGGGCTCGACGGAAAAACTTACCCGCTCATAGTAAAAGCCTCCGTCAGCATCTAAGTACTCAAAGAGTTGGCGATATTCTGTGCTGCGAAAAAAGTCCATGTCTGCTATTTCGAAATTGTTCCAGAAGTGACACAGATTCCAAAGATTGCCGTCTGCATCGCGGTTCCGAAATCTGTTTAGCAGAGGGCGAACTGGCCATGGAAAGTAGGATGGATCCATCACTGCGGTCCATACCGGCCTCGTCCGGATCTTATGCAAATTCTTATACTCGGATATTTTTCTGAATAAAGTGGGCACTGTCTCAGCTATCTCCCAGAGCGCCATCACATAGCCATACTTTTTGTTGTTTCGTGCCATTTCGACAAAGGGATCGCTATCGTATGTGAGAGATTTCCTAAAGAAGAGGTGTGGGACATACTATGTAATCTCACACGTGAAGCGTACGTCAGGTTCAACGCGCCAAAACCACTTATAAGCCTGGAGCGATTGATGATCGAAAAACAACCTGTATGAGTTAATACGGCCGTGATTGTGTTCGATACTCGACTGACCCTGAGTTGAAGCGGCACATATGATGGTAGCTCTCATTACCAGCATAAAGGACATTCGCTTGCGCCTGAACATCCATGAGCCTCCGTGCTTTCCCTTGATCTATCCAATCTGGGTATTGCCACATGCTCTTATCAATCACTCCAAAATGTACATTCCCACTGGCCACTCTTGTCACAGCATCCATGAAATCCTGATCCCACGGTTGATCGTTGAGAAAGACCACGGGATAGTGGAACCACTTATTGAATTGTTCTTCTAACGAGGTCAGAGACTTCACTGCTCCATCGAGATCAGAGTTTCGCGCCAGCATCAGGATCGTTGCATTCTCTCTCGGTGCGCTGGTATCTGGTTCTTGGCAACCAATGTGAAAAGGTTCGTCGAGGGGGGGGGAAGGTCGAGTAACGTGGAAGCTATAGATGTTGTAGAACGTTTCGAAAACCAAGGCCAAGCCAATGACTACCAGAATACGGCGGTGATGTCGGACGAGAATCGAGGAGACGGAGAAGAACAGGGCTTGGGGGCGCATCATCAGTTGTGGACGCCTTATGTTCAACTTTCATCCGAATGCAAAATCCTCTCGTCCGATGTCAAGGCTTAGGCCGTTTTGGGCTTGGAATCGCCGACGCTTTATGTCGGCCTTTCGTTCGAACACAGACTCTCATTGAAGTCAGGCTTGTGGGAGTGCCACCCCATTCTGTAGCTTCAACGACAGGGTTTGGTATAACCAAGTTTCATGTACAATCTTTTATCAAGCTGGTCCAAACAAACGTTATATACATAACATTGTCCCAATTCAGCGCCCTGTATATACATATAATGTGTTGTAGGCACTCACGCAGGTTTGTGTGCAGAACGCGTTCTGTTACTGACGAAGTAAGATGGACTTGCGCTCGGATATGAGTTATATCGATTGTTTTGTGAACGGAGTCACGGTTGGTATGAGGACGAGATGACAATCGTATTGGCTCGAAGGATCGTTTGTAGGTAGAATTGAACGGTCGATCAATACTCCGTAGAGCTTTGCTGATTCTAAGGGTGAAGTCGCAGCTTCACTGCCCTGTTGCCAGCATGTAGGTAAGATCAGGTACAAAGGCTCGAATCAAGGTTGGTCTGGGAAGGCGATCGCAGTCGTATTGCCAGATGCGCTGTAGCTAGGAATAAGGGATAAATCGCACGCCGTATTGCCCTGTGTGGTCGTCGGAGGGTAGGGTCGACTGTCAATGACTCGAATTAACGTGATTCTCAGACGGGGTCGCAGCTGAAGGGATCTATCGCACGCTGTACTTCAACAGGAGAGAACAAGTTGTTCGACGGACCGAATCAACGTCCTGAGGACGTGGCGGCGATCGCGTTTCCCAAAAAGAGGAAGTCACCGTATGAACCCTCGTGCAGTTACTGATGGCAGGACGCATTGTGGCATAGGGGCTATGCGCTTAGCTAATTGCCCCAGCCAATAAGCTACTGATCTGGCAGCTCCAATTTCCATTAGGCGGATCAGTAGCTCAGGTGAAAGTATACTATTTTTAAATCTAGCCATCTCGTAAACGCTCCGCCGTCGTTCGGTGATGCTCCCTCCTGAGTCGCGACTGATCTGTTCCATCCCTCGGAACAATCTGGTGATTGCACTGATGCTCCGGTTGTGGTAGGCTTGATGCATTGATGAGCCCAACGGCCGTGCGCGTGGGTGCTGTGCCTGTCTCAGGTCTCGGTCTGCCATGGTAGCTTGGCCCTAGGCTCTGCTGGGCTCGGGAGCAGCCAGTGGTACGCCGCATGGCCCACCCAAGCTGCGGGTCAGTTGGGGAATACCTACCCAAGCGCCCGGTTTCTGAATGACAAATGTCCAATCTCATTCATTATCATTGCACGCACATCTTACTGCGTACGCGCCAGGAGAATGAGGAGGATGCACCACACCTCTCTCCGTCTACCAAGGCCGGCCTCCGATGAATTCTCGAAGCCACTGCTCCAGCTTTGGCCTAGCGGACTAACGCCAGCTACTGCGTTGAGTCTGCTTTCCTTTTCAATTGACTGATAAGGGTGCGGTATCGGCCAGAAGCGCCTGTCAAACCGCCGAGTACCACGGCCCAGAGATGTCTTTAATTGGGGGCTGATTGGTTCAGCGATCGAATGAAATCCATTTTCGTTCTAATTGGCATATCGTTTTCGGCTTGCATGCAGTCAATCGACTTGAGACGCAGGGGCAAGAGTTCCCTGCTGTTCAGCCGCAATAGGGGGTTTCAGACTGTTTTGTTCCTAGGAACAGCTCACTTTTTTATCTGGCTTATTTTTCTTTGATTCAGTCTGAACGAATAATACTGAGATCTCCCACGAAATTAGAACGATTCACGTGGTTAGGTAGGGACCCGCGGTTTAGGCCCTTTGCATAGGCCAAACCTAGGCGCCTCTCTCACGCTAACGCCGCGGAGGCAGTGCTCCCATTAGGGGTTTTTAGACTGATCTGTTCTTTAGAATAGATCACTGATCTTGGTTGTTTAATCCTCGATTTGCCACCTGAATCAACGTTTGATTCAGTGATCTGTTATAATAACTAATCCAACTCCTCTAGTCTTAAACCTGGAACAGATTAGCTGACGTCGTTCGTCGAGGTCCTGCCCCAACGTTCCAGTTGCCAGTCTTTCTTACATGGCCTCGCTCCTTATGACCCTTCTTCTATTTGTCTCCTTGTAAATGTACTCATAGCCAGTCTGCTTTGAGGATCCGCAAATTGGCACCAACTGGCGTGATACTCGGCGAGATTCTGCTTGTGGTCGTACTGCTTCATGATGAATAGGCGGCCTGGCGTGAAAACATGGGGTCCTTCACAAGAAGTTCCTTTGCTCGATGTGAACGGCGAGTAAGCTTAATCACCTCACCATGATCCGAAACATTCATTCGACAGTCAATTTCATTCCACGGAAACGAGGAAGCCTACTAATGTTTTTCAAAGAAGCCCACAGGCGACTGTGACAGATACCAGACAAGCCTCTAGCGGAACATTCGAGCCAAGGTCCAGGATTCAAAGGTTACTTAGACCGCTAGCCGTAGGCTTCCATGTCGTTCTCAAATACACCGGACTTGGCAAGCCCTTCCCAGAACCGAAAAAGGTGGCCTTGCGGAAAAACCGTTGGAAGGCGTTCTCCGCTGGCAAGATCCATTTTATACCGGTCGCAACAACTATTGTTTTGATGGGCTTCAATCTGACAGGGTATTACATCGGTAGCGAACTAACTGGACCGACTGGGTACGATGACCAAAAATTCATCCTCTTACAATTCGCTGCAAAGTTACACGAACTCGCAATCGTCGCATCTCTCACAGCTATCCTATTCTCTCTGATTCGACACGAATTGACAACTGCTGGTGGCTTGCCCTTTGGTGCATTGTTTGCCGGCTATCAATTCAAGGATATCAGTTTCCTTTTGTCATTGGAGTTTCTGGGCGCCGCCCGTGCCAAACTCGAAAGGTCCTACCGACGATGGGCAATCATTGTGTTCGTCATTGTCTGCACGTTCCTCTCTATAAGCGCTGGCCCGTCGAGTGCGACATTGATGAGGCCTAGACTTGACAATTGGCCAGCTGGAGGCTCTGATTTCTGGATCAACATCAGAGAAGCAGAATTGTTCTCCACTAACGTTACAATGTCGCAGGTAGCTCCGAGCTGCGCTGTAGATGATGGGGATGCAAATTGCCCTTATGGCGACTGGCAGACGATTGCTCAAGATTACATGTCATATTGGCACATCGTCAGACTCAGTGATGATCCCTTACCATATGCAGTCAACATGCCAGGTAACAAATCTGTACGAATCCTCATGGCGACGACTAGGTCTCCGTTGCTATGGGTTCAATTGCCCTTTACTGTCGCTACAGTCCCAAGCCTCGCTCTCGCATATGGTCTAGCAGAGCTCGGTCGCTTGTGGAAATTCGCTTCTGCCGATCAACGCGGTCATGGATGGCGTTTCTGGTCTCGTAAGGACGTTATCTTCAGTGTTCCAACGCAGCAGCCTGTTGTGCACGCACGGTGTCTAAGTCTGAACGCGTCAACCTACGATGACTATGTATTACAGAAGTACCAATTAACGAACCAGTCGGTGCCATTCTACGACCTACATGATATGGACACTTTCAAGGCAGAAGGCGAATTTGCAGTCTCCGCTGTTTCATTCCCGTCTAGGCCCGGTATTCTGGATACGGTCAACTCGAGCTCTACACCAGATATACTTTGGAAAAATGTGACTCACGAAGAAGGAGAACCTGCGCTAGGCACCATTTTGACTGTGCCGTCGAACAGCCAATACGGTGCCAGGGTTTACTTATGTACGGTTGATGCTCGAATGGCTCCTGCTGTGCTCCGTAGCCGCCTATCTCTTACAACACTTCTTATCGACGGCTTCACTCAAGATGGCCAAACTCAAGACAAGTATGACCATTGGTCGATGCAGCAATTCGGGACCTACGGCTCCGGCAACACGTGGCCACGATTCTCTATCGATCCGGACTGGGCACACACTTTCTTGAATCCAGTAATTGCATCAGACAATTCCACGTCTTTTGGAAGCATTATGAGCACTGCTGGCCTCTGGAATACATCTCAAGTGCTGGATGTGGCCGACGCCGGATATGCCATCGAATCGCTTCTCGCAACTACCATTGTCAACGGCCTTTCTCGGCGGGATAACATGGGAGATTTTGCTGGAAGTCTAGCAGGAAATCCGCAGGGCTTGAACCGCCAAACGACAACCTCAAGCCAGGACAGTTCACTAAACTGTGCCGAATGGTGTAAGCAGCTCATGCCTTCCAATGGCCGCCCCATGGGATACGGTGGAAATGCTTTCGACGTAAGCAATTTGGAGCTGCAAAACAGCACCAAGTTTACTGTGCAAGTTGAGGCCCAAGGCTATGCTTACAGCTCTAGAGGAACTGCAGCAATATTCTCTGTTTTTGTTCTTCTGCTTCATTCATCCATTGCAGTTGGCTATTTCTTATATACCTGGCTTTATAGTAAGGAAAGTTCCGATAGTTGGGGCCGTATCTCTGAGCTTGTGGCTCTAGCTATGAGATCTACTCCATCGGGAATTTTGGAAAATACTGGAGCAGGAATTGATTGTATCGACGTTTACCAGAAGGAGACCAAGGTCGTGGAACGCAATGGCCGACTTCAACTCGCTATCGAAGTCCCATCGGGGCGATATGAAATGGTGAAGGCCAACGAAAATTATGCATGAAGATTGTGGGCGTGGGTCAGGCCGGTTTCTGAAGGACGATTTTCTCACAAGTGCAACCGCCGCTATGTTCAAATCACTTCACCATGCCTCGTCTGCATCTGATTCTTCCAGCGGGAATTCCGTATCCCTTCCTAAGGCATGCTTAACGCAAAACAAGGCCCTTACTTGATCCAAAGCAGAAGAGCTCGACGTCCACTGTGTGTGTTGCCTCCAAGCGAGCAGGCTTGCTCCCATGCCCGACGTCGTGGATTCGTCGGATCGATCTGCGTCTAGGTTCTACTTGTCGGACCTAAGTACTTAGAAAATTACTCGATCCGAGAAAAAAGGGTCAGCCTTGAAGTCAAAGCCATGGCATGCGGGGGCAAGTGCCGCAACTGCCGAAGAGTCGGATCTTCTCAAAGTCCTCAAAGCAGTAAGCACCACACGATGACCCCCTACCGAGTTTCGATCTAATTTTTCAACAGTGAAAATCCTATCTGACCTCCACTTCGTCTTGGTGAAGACGACTATGCTCGAGGAGTGTAAACCTACCATGGTGGAGGCACAGTGTCAGGAGTAGTGGGGAAATGGCGTGGGACCATAAACGGCGGGGATGCAGATGGAAACGTGGAGGAGGACCACATGCTCGAGAGGGTTGGTGCTGTGATGGAGAGGTCGAAAGGAACAGGGTCTTGTAGAGGTGTCCTAGCAAATCTGCAATGGTCCCCAATGCCACGCGTACTGAGATCTCTTTCCGATATAGGTGAGAACGCCGCGAGATGTCGTATCTTGTCTTTATATATCAGTGGAAGACTATGGAAGTACATTGTCGGATAGCGTAGCGAAGCCAAAACAGTCTTCGACGAGCACCAATCGCCCCACCAAGTTCAAGCCCTTCCCCTAGGTATAGAGCTCGCAGGTATATTAATGACCTTCTTTACACCAAAAACACAAAGTCCCGTATTTCCTCGCCAGGTGTTGCTTCCCACATTGAGCAGTTGATGCCTTATTCGTTGAGACCAGCATCGCTCAGAACCCTTCGCTATTATCATACCAGACCTCCCTGCTCTTGATTTATTGATCGTAGACCTAGGATCTATATGAGGAGAGCTTCGGTTGCAATACCACCGATGTACGGGAAGACTCTTTTAGAGACCGCTCTTATTGCGTGGGTGTTTTGACGCATTCGAATCTGCTCGTCTGTTGGACGGCGTCTCCTGTCGGCTGCAAGTCAGGGTGTGGTTGGTACTTTGCAAGCCGTACATCAAGTCACTTGGCGACCCTGGCGTAGGCAAGGCACCGCATAAGATCTCAATCAACCATTTGAGCAGTGCTGCTCTTCGAGACTGGGGGTTTGCCGTGGGCACATTGGGGCACTAGCGTGGAAAGTTCTGGACGTCGGAGAATACTTCTGCCACTCCGGCTGAGTCAGTGCGCCAAGGATCTCCCAACGAATGGCAATCTCGGAACGAAAAAGACAGATGGCTTTTTGGTTCACTGGCTATCAAAAAGACCACGTCTCGCCCGCGTAAACCTTTTGACGACCATACTTATAGCTGTCTGTCTTCAACAAACGGTTGAGCCTCGACATCATTCATTCTATTTGTACTTGTCTCCAATTTCTCTTCTCTTCCTTTGTGCTCAGTCAATCAGAGAGAACACGCCCCCAGATTGAGTGGCGCTCCGCTCTTGCTTTTACAGTACACACAGCATCGTTCGAGATGGCGGGCCGCCCGAGAGGAGGCTCAACGCCTTCAGCATGGATGACCGTCTTCTATCTCCTCCTCATCTTCATTGCCCCTCTCGCACTTGTAGGCCAAGTCAGCGCTCAAGTAGAGAATGAGCAAGAACCCATGGCTGCCAAAGATCTCGGCACCGTGATCGGTATCGATCTCGGCACCACCTACTCATGTGTGGGTGTGATGCAGAATGGCAAAGTCGAAATACTAGCAAATGACCAAGGAAACCGTATAACGCCGTCCTACGTGGCTTTCAACGACGAAGAACGCCTAGTCGGAGACGCAGCAAAGAATCAATACGCTTCGAATCCCAAACGAACCGTCTACGATATCAAGCGAATGATCGGCCGAAAGTGGGCTGACAAGGATGTTCAGGCTGATCAGAAGCATTTCCCATTCACTGTCAAGAACAAGGATGGGAGGCCTGTAGTTTCGGTCGAAGTCGCTGGTAGTGACCGGATCTTCTCCCCCGAAGAAATCTCCGCCATGGTCCTTGGTAAGATGAGAGACGTAGCCGAGGCTTATCTTGGCAAGAAAGTTGAGAACGCCGTCGTCACTGGTGAGATGATTCCCTGGTAAGCAGGAACTGTATTTTGACTAACCCACCAAAGTTCCCGCCTACTTCAATGACGCCCAAAGAACAGCCACCAAAGACGCCGGCACCATCGCAGGTCTCAATGTTGTTCGTGTGGTCAATGAGCCCACTGCGGCCGCAATCGCCTATGGTGAGTCGAGAGATCCCAGTCTCCGACGTTCGTTTCCTCTTGCTAATCCTTCCAGGTCTCGACAAGGTTGGTGATGAACGTCATATCATCGTCTACGATCTCGGAGGAGGAACCTTTGATGTCTCGCTTCTGGTCATCGACAACGGTGTTTTCGAGGTTCTCGCAACCGCTGGTGACACCCATCTGGGAGGAGAAGATTTGTACGAAACTTCAACCGCTATTATCTTTACGTAATGACTAATGTCCTGTAGCGACCAGCGCATTATCAACCACCTGGCCAAGCAATACAACAAGAAGAATGATGTCGACATCACCAAAGATCTCAAGACCATGGGTAAGCTAAAGCGCGAGGTCGAGAAGGCCAAACGAACGCTATCTTCGCAAATGAGCACCAGAATCGAAATCGAGAGCTTCCACTCTGGCAAGGACTTCAGCGAGACTCTCACCCGAGCCAAGTTTGAGGAACTGAACATGGATTTGGTACGTCACTATTTCTTTGCATTTGTCCAGGAAAACTTCGCTCATAATTTATGTAGTTCAAGAAAACTCTCAAGCCCGTGGAACAAGTTCTCGAGGACGCCAAGAAATCCAAAGACGACATCGATGATATTGTCCTCGTTGGAGGCTCCACCCGTATTCCCAAGGTTCAAGCAATGTTGGAAACCTACTTCAACGGTAAGAAAGCAAGTAAGAACATTAATCCCGATGAGGCTGTGGCTTTTGGCGCCGCCGTTCAAGGAGGTATCCTCTCTGGTGAAGAGAACACTGGCATGGTTCTCCTGGATGTAAACCCATTGACTCTCGGGATCGAAACAACTGGCGGTGTCATGACTAAGCTCGTTCCCCGTGGCACCAGCATTCCAACCCAGAAATCTCAGATCTTCTCCACAGCAGCCGATAATCAGCCAGTTGTCTCTATCCAAGTCTTCGAAGGCGAGCGTTCGATGACCAAGGACAATAACCTACTCGGCAAATTTGACCTTACTGGCATCCCGCCCGCCCCACGAGGTGTACCTCAGATCGAGGTCTCTTTCAGCCTCGACGCCAATGGAATTCTAAAAGTATCAGCTGGCGACAAAGGTACCGGAAAATCTGAATCCATCACCATCAACAACGACAGGGGCCGCCTTTCACAAGAGGAGATCGATCGTATGATCGCTGAAGCCCAGGAGTTCGCCGAAGAAGACAAGGCCGCCTCCGCTAAGATTACCGCTCGGAACGGGCTCGAGAACTACGCTTTCAGCCTGAAGAACCAAGCCAATGATGATGAGGGTCTCGGCGGCAAGATCGACGAGGATGATAAGGAAACTCTTCTGGAAGCCGTCAAGGAAGCTACTGAGTGGTTGGAGGAGAACGCTCAGACCGCTACTACGGAAGACTTTGAGGAACAGAAGGAAAAGCTAAGCAATGTCGCTTACCCTATCACTAGCAAGCTCTACGAGGGCATGGGTGGGGCACCACCAGGCGAGGACGATGATGGAGACGTCGAGGGGCACGACGAATTGTAGAGACCAGGACCGCAAAAGGCATTTTGAAGGCGTATATCATGTATACAGTTGTTTGCAGATTGTAAATCAAGAGCGAAACGTCCTCATAGAAGATGGAATAGTCATATGTAACACAGCCCTCAATTGTGCCCGCACCAGCAACATCCGATAATAGGCGATAGATTGAATACTTCTCGCTGCTGACCAACGAGACGTTGTGATTGGTTGAGCTTCTCGTGCTGGAGGTAGTACTGTTAAGTCCGTTGACGAAGTTAGGACTACTCGTTTGCGTCCGATGTCGCATGCTCCAGACGGATATCTTCATCGGCGACTTCCCGAATCCCAGTCTTCTGTTTTTCCATCATAACTCCTCAAAGTACATCTCAAAATGCCTACTGCGGTCAGGGGCCCTCGAACGCTTTACGATAAGGTGCTCGACGCCCATATCGTGGATGAGAAGCCAGATGGCACGCTTCTGTAAATTGCACCCTCCTGCCGATTACTAGATATGCTAATGATGGCATTGGAGGTTGTATATCGACAGGCATTTGATCCATGAGTAAGCAGAACCTTGCCTGCCCCATCCGCCCCATACCCAGTGAAGTTGCGATACGGAATGGGCGACAGTGAGGCTGATTGTGTGACGCTACAGAGTCACTACACCTCAAGCCTTTGAGGGCCTTCGTAATGCTGGCCGCGGTGTCCGCCGCCCAGATTGTACCCTTGCGGTAAGAGACTCGTACCCTTTGCAGCCTCCTGCGACCTGTTTGGCGGAAGACGGCTCTTGAGACCTCGTTCGCAATTCGTGCATCCTCCAACTCGGGCAACAATTCTCCGTGCACACTGGTATGAGGGATACTGATCGCGGTTGTAATGCTAGACGACCGATCACAACGTACCTACGACTCCGCGGACCAACTTCAAAAACGTCGAACAGTTCGTCGAAGAGGAGGACTCTCGCCTTCAATGTATGACATTGGAGGACAACGTCAAGGCTCATGGACTCACATACTTCGGTCTCGGCGATAAGAGACAGGGTATCGTGCATATCATTGGACCTGAACAAGGATTCACTTTGCCTGGTACCACCGTCGTCTGTGGCGATTCGCATACCGCAACACACGGTGCCTTTGGCGCCTTAGCCTTTGGCATTGGCACTTCAGAAGTCGAGCATGTGCTCGCGACCCAGACCCTCATCACGAAGCGGAGCAAGAATATGCGAGTCAGGGTCGATGGGCAGCTTGCTCCAGGTGTGAGCAGCAAAGACATCATTCTCTATGTTATTGGCAAGATTGGCACAGCTGGCGGCAATGGTGCTGTTATTGAGTACTGCGGATCTGCGATTGATAGTCTTTCAATGGAAGGACGGATGTCAATCGTAAGCTTTTCTCGTACATCTTGTGGCTCCTTGCAGCATTGTATGTCATTCGTGCTATAATCATTGCGCGTCTACACATGCCTGCCTCTTCGTCAATTGCCCCGCGAGAATTCATGGCTAATATGGGTTCACGAACAGTGCAACATGTCCATCGAAGGTGGAGCACGAGCAGGGATGATTGCGCCAGACTCAAATACAATCGAATATTTGAAGAACAGGTAAGGAACACTGCATCCAAGTTCCGGAGATGCACTCTCATCACTATCATGGATTTTGGCATAAGCCTACCGGTAGTCTTTGGCGTGAGGTGGCCTGTCGAGACGTATCATCGAGCTTGCAAAGCACGTGTCAATGGAGGCTGACGTTATAATTCCAGACCACTTGCACCAAAATTAGACAGCCCCGAATGGAAAAAGGCGACAAAATACTGGCAGACACTAAAGTCAGACCCTGGATCACGGTACGACAAAGATGTGCTCATCAATGCTGCAGACATTGTGCCAACGGTCAGCTGGGGAACATCGCCTCAAGATGTGGTCCCAATCACTGGAACGGTTCCTGCGCCGGAGGACTTCGAAGACAAACCGAAACAAGACAGCTGCCGCAAGGCGCTCGAATACATGGGCCTCGAGCCTGGAACCAAGATGGAAGACATCGTACTGGACAAGATCTTCATCGGCTCTTGTACGAATGCTCGTATAGAGGACCTCAGAGCTGCATCGAAGATAGTAAAGGGCAAGAAGGTTGCCAAGAATCTTATAAGTGCAATGATAGTACCTGGATCTGGTCTTGTCAAGCAACAGGCAGAGTTGGAAGGACTGGGCAAGATCTTCACAGACGCAGGTTTCGAATGGCGCGAGGCCGGCTGTTCAATGTGCTTAGGAATGAACCCCGATATACTTTTGCCAGAGGAGAGGTGTGCTTCGACAAGCAACCGAAATTTCGAGCAAGTCGCTCTACACCATAGCTGTTATAATGAAAGCTGACGGAGATGTTGCAGAGGCAGACAGGGAGCGAGAGGAAGGACGCATCTGATGAGTCCGGTCATGGCCGCTGCCGCTGCCTTGACCGGCAAGCTCACCGATGTTCGGAAGGTGGCAGACTGGAACAGAACACCCACTAAAGCTAGCCCCAAGCTTGAAATGGCAGCCGAAGTTGCAGATATCGAAAGTGATGACGACATTGAGCGTCTTGGAGATTATCCTAAAGATGGTCAGCAAACCGTAATGGACAGCACGAATACGCCCTCTGTTGCGACTGGGATGCCTCCATTCACGACACTTCGTGGATTTGGTAGGCCATGTTGAGTCTCCTTTTTGGGTATCAGGCTGACTATCTTTAGCCGCGCCGCTTGAGCAGTCAAATGTAGACACAGACGCAATAATACCCAAGCAATTTCTCAAAACCATCAAGCGAACCGGGCTTGGCTCTGCTCTTTTCTGGGATCTGAGATATAAACATGATGGTCGCTCGAAGAATCCCAATTTTATACTGAACAAGGAGCCATATACCAAATCCGAAATCCTTGTCGTGACAGGTCCAAATTTTGGCTGCGGTAGGTGCTACGTTTCGAGTTCTGCTAAATTGTCTGTCCGCCATTGTACTGACGCTTTACCAGGCTCGAGTAGAGAGCACGCTCCGTGGGCACTTCTAGATTTTGGAATTAGAGCTATTATAGCACCCAGCTACGCCGACATCTTCTTCAACAACACATTCAAGAATGGAATGCTCCCAATCGCCATTCCTGATCAAGCCATCATCGAGAAGATCGCTGACGAAGCCAAGGCTGGTCGGAAAATCGAGATCGACCTCCCGGCTCAAGAAATTAGAAACGAAAACGGACAAAAACTAACAAGCTTCGAGGTTGAGGAGTTCAGGAAGCATTGCTTGGTTAACGGACTGGACGACATTGGTCTCACGATGCAGATTGAGGACAAGATCAGAAAGTACGAGGAACGGATGGCGGTCGAGACTCCTTGGATCGGCGACAGTGGGTATTTGAGACGGAGGAAACGAGATGGGCCGGTCAAAGTGAATGCCGTGCCAGTACCGAAGACCAACAGGGGGGAGAAGAAAGAGGAACCGTTGGAGTGGTAGATGTAGTTGTCGGGCGTACATTATGGAGCGGCTTGCATTGGAGGGGCTTCCCTTAGAAAAGCTTGGGTACGGTGCCCTCTACGCATACTTGGATTTGATGAAATTGCAAGGGCCCAGCGATCACTCGCCTGCACTGCTACATAAGTCGTCTGACATTTGACGGCTGGTAGATCTAACCCTCAGGGTCCTTCTCACATTATCTAACCTGATAACGGAAGCACTCAGCTTTGACCAAATCTCGCTACCACAATCATTCAGATTGTAGGTACCATTCATTCGATACCTAGCTTTTGAGACTCAAATGTGCGACAAAGACGGACAGATGTGACCTCGCTTGGCATTTGATCGCCGTTCTGTACTGCTATTTTTGAGCAAGACTGAATTAGTTGGAGTTACTTGTGATGATCGTGCACGAGCTGGATGATAAGGTTGTCTTTTTGGGGGGAAGGCGAGGCGGGTATGTCTTTTGCCATGAATGGCTGTGATTTGGATAATCAGGACTCAATATAGAAATTAGTCTAGGCGGAGTAGCAAGAGAGTAGTAAGATACCTATCCCTTAACGCTTAGATGTAGATGAGTCTCTAGACATATGGTACTAAAGTGAAGACAAGGCTGAAGTATATTATATTGACGACAGAAACTCGGTGGCGAATCTGAGATTAGGAATTCAAAAAAGACACGCTCCCACTGGGGCTCGAACCCAGGACCTTACGGTTAAAAGCCGTACGCTCTACCGATTGCGCTATGAGAGCTTGCACTGACAATATAATAAATCCCGCTTAAACTAATATATATTCGTATTTTCTTCTGAGTGGTGATCGGTGGCTGTAGACCACCATTGTCGCTTGTTAGTTCTGGCAGGGTCAACCCTTTTCTTGACGTTATCTGATATCGTTTCACTGCACCCTCGACTGCTCAGCAGTCCAGCTGGATCCAGAGCCTAGCTCTAGTTGTGTCTTCGTTCACTAGATTTTGACGGATTATGGTTCTCTGTGTCGGGCATATAATTAGCAAGACCGCAAGAACCTACTCTGCCCGGATGACGGAAGTGATGGAGCATGGACCGAAATATCATCGAGGGAAAGTCAATTATTCAACTCTACCCGATTGTAGGCTAGAATCGTTACATTGTGACGAGGTAGTCTATGATTTCTCCGTCTCTAATATCTAACTCTTCGCGTTTATTCTTGGACGAAAATATATACTACGTCGTCTTCCCATTCCAATAATCTCCTACAGTGTTTATTTAACACAGTCATTTATGGGACCAATTTTCTCGTTTCCTCCCAGATTCTCTCGAGGTAGTCCAAACTTTTCCGGGTGCAGAGATATCGCCTTTCTCGACATAGTAAGTACATTTGATGTGTATACCATTCGCAATCTGTCATGAACCCTTTAGTTTTTCTATAGCAGTTTGTAAATCCGTTGATTTAGCGCTAGTAGGCCGTAAATCATAGAAGCTCCCTTATTAAAAATAGGTGATAAGGCCTTAATAATATATAATTATACTTATAATTTATAGACCTTTTAATAGATCTTATAAATTATTTTATATATCTTATTTTTAATATTTTAGACCTCTAGGCTTAGTCTACTATTTTATTATTATAATAATATTATTATATCCTTATTATTATTATTCCTACTTAATAGTAAGACTTTTATAATACGCCTTAATATACTATTTATATAATAGCCTTATAATAGTATAAAGACTTAATTTATATAATCTATTATAAGATTAGACTTATTAATATATAATCTTTTATTATCCCTTATCTTATAATTATAAAACTTCCTTTACTTTTATCCTTATTATCCTTATAATAGCTAGTAAATATAGTAATAAATAATTATTAAAATTTATATAAATACTTTATTTTAAGTTTAATTTATAATTTATAAGGGAGCTTTAAGCTCTAATTTTAAGGAGAGGTATTTATAAGTTTACCTTTAATAATAAGCTTAATGAAATTATTATTAAATTTAAGAATAATAATTTAAGGTTTAATAATATACTTAAAATATTATTAATTAAGAGAGCTATTTTTAATATAAAAATATTATTATTAAGATTATATATAAGGTTTTAACTTACCTTATAAATATTAGATCCTTAACTTAATTCTTAATATATATTACCTCTTAATATATTATAATTAAATATATCTTCTCCTCTTTCTCTTCCTCTTTTAAGTTAAGGAAGCTTTTAATTAAACTTTAAGTAAATAATAAATTTATAATAATATATTATAATTACTCTTTAATAAATATTATTTATATCCTTTAAATCTTTTATATTTTTTAACTAGCCTAATTAACTTTATTATTAATTAATAAAGAAGGATAAGAAGGAAATAAGATTTATATAAAAATATCTTATTAACTTTTATTAATTTAAATAGGCTACTTATTATTATAATTTAAAGATTAATGTATGTAATCTTTTTATAAGTATAAAAATAATAGGTAAATTAAATAAATTAAATTTATAATTAATAATATATTAGATAAAGATAAAAACCTTAATATTAATCAAGATTTAATTAAAAATTTTAAATTATATTATTATTATTAAGGCTTTTATTATTATAAAAAAGATAAGAATAATTACTTCCTTATAAATTATTATTTTAAATAATATAATACCTTCCTCTTAAGTTATTATTATAAATAATATTAGGTTTATAAAGTTTATTATCTATTTAAAATTAATACTTAAAAAGGATACTTTAAATAATAAGATTAAAGAGTAGTTATATTTATAAGATCTTAATATAAGTTTACCTCTCTTTATATTAAATTTTTAATAAGAATAACCTATATAAATACTCTTATTTAATTATATTATTAAAGCTTATCTAGCCTTAATTAAGGCTATTATTATATATAATAAATTAATTAGAGTATATTAATAAACTATTAATATTATAAATAAATAATAATGAGATAGTATAAAATAAGAGATTTAAAACTTTTTTGATAAAAGTTTTAATAGCTTTAAGATTAAAATTATATATTAATTTAAGATTTAAGTTATAAATAAAATTATTATTATAACTTTAAGATTATATTAATAGCTTATTTACCTTGATAATTATATTATTACTCTTATTTTAAGTAATCTTATAAAAACTCTTATATAAGAGTATAAGATTAAGAATAAAAGCTTAAGTAAGAAGTTATATAAAAAGATTTTAATAATATAAAAATATATAAATAAGAGATATAGAAATATTAATATATTTAAAATATATTATTAAATTAATAACTCTTTTAATTATATATTCTTTATAATTAAATAGGTTAAAGTCTAAGCTAGTATTATCTTATAAAATAATATAAAATAGATTATAAAATAGACCTTATTAATAATATTTATAAATAATATAAGGATATATATAAAGAAATAATTAAAGTTAAATAAATAGGAGGAATAAAAGGAGGAATAAATTAAAATATATTTTTTATTTAAAAGTTATCCTTAAGTAACTCTTTTATATAATTGATATAATATTTTTAAAGGAATATTTTAATAAGTTACTCTTATATTATATCTTCTTTATAATAGATTTATTATTTTATTAATTTAATATCCTTTTATACTCCCCCTTATTCTCCTTCTTATATTATAAAATATATAGACTTTTAAGTTATAAAAGGAGCTTAAGAAGTAAGCTTAAGAATTATCTAATCTTTAATCCTACTTTATAATTACCTTAATAAGAGCCTCTTAAATACTTAAATTATTTATAATACTTAAGCCTTTTATTATATTAAGATTATAAGTAAACTTTTAATATAATTTTATTAAAAATAATCTTATTAATTTTATTAAATAAATAAAGAAGAGGAGGCTTATAAATAAGATAATAAATTATAATAATATATATAATAAACTTATAAATAAGGATCTTATTATTAATTTAATATAAGAATAGAAGTTTATAAGGCCCTAGGCTACTAGCTCTAAGCTAGCGGCTAGGATATATAAAAGATATAGAGTTAAGTAGTATAGCTTAATATAAGGTATAATATACTAATATCTTAGATAGTATATATATTAGAATTAATCTCTAAGGAACTTAGGAAAATATAGGAGAGAGCCTAGTAGATATATATTTATTAAGACCTAGCTATTACAGTTTACTCCGTCCGTGAATAGGATAGACCTATGATTAGTTCTCGTGAAGAGGAGTATTAAGGAAGTAAGGTAAATAGACTTATATTAAATAGGTCTAGTATAATGTATTATATTTAGTACTTAGAAGATTACTAGAATTATAATATAAGTTAAGTATAAAGCTCTTATCTACTAGAAATATCGCTATTTATATAGATATATAAGATTTATACTAAGAGTAATACTTAGTATACTTAACTACTAAGCTTACTAAGTAGTATTACTACTTAGTATCTTAGCCTACTAAGTAATACTATACCTGTCTATATATACTAGGTAAGTATATTATATTATACTCTAACGTGCGTTATACTAGGTCCCCTTCCTATAATTTCTCGTCTTAAGAAACCTTCTATCCTTCCTTATTTAATACCTATATAGCGCCATCCTAAGTTAATATCTACTATTCGCTGGAAAGCTTTAACTGATAAGCTTAACTATTCACTTATAAGTATACGGGTATATAAGTATTATACGGACTGAAAGTATCTAGAGAAGTATTAGGTAAAAGCGTAATTAATAAAGTATATAAAATATATTTATATAAGATATTAATATAATTTAGCTCTATTCTCTAAGGAGTAATAGCTTCGTCTTAAGTATTAATGAAACTAAAAGTCGGCTAAGGCTCGTAAAGTACTTACTAAATAGTCCCGCCTTCAAGTGGAGGTAGACTAGTTAGAAAAGAAGAGGTAGGAGCTAGTCGAGGACGAGCTCCAGAATATTATTAATCTAGAGGCGGAAGAGAATATTACTAGTAATCCTTCTTTAAAGGACTTTCTCTTTAACGTTAGTTCTAAATAACTCGTTCTAGAAGACGAGTTTAACTAGAACGCCCTAGGATTCCTACCTAGTAGAACTATCATAGAAGCGTCTAGCAGTTTTAAAGGTATCTAATAGGCTCCTAGGTATTTTCTATTTCTTCATAATTCTTCCACCTAATAAGGTATTCCTAACTGTTCTACTCTAGGATCCTTTTAACTTCGTATTCCTTGGTTTTAGCTTTAAATTTCTACTCTTCTTGAAGTAGTATTTTAGGGTCGGCTAGTTCTAATAAGAAGATATAGAATACTAGGTATATTCTAGTATTAGATAGTAATTATAACTTATAGTTAATAGCCCCTCTTAGTTATTTAATTAAAAATAGTCTAACTTTAATATAGTCTAGTTTCTTACTTAGTCTCTTACTCTTTAGGTTTTTTATATAAAGGTAAACCTTATCCCCCTTCTTTAGCTAAGGATATATTTTTCTTTTCTTATTAACTCTTACTTAAGTTTTAATATTAACCTTACTAATAGTCTATTATATATCGCTATATAATCTTTTTATATTAGATACTAGTACCGTCGCCTTTTCTACTCGAGCGCCTTATCGCGGCTCTAGGAAAAGATTCGCGTGTCGTCTATAATTTATAAAGAATAGTAATAGCTATATAATATCTAATTTCTTATTATTAAATGCTAATTATATTATTAGAAGTAGTAATACCTAGTTATTTTACTTATAGTTAACGTAGTATCTTAGGTATACTTTTATTATTTAGTTCGTGCGTTCTATCTAACTATCCGTTTCTAGGTAGTAAGCGGTTAATATTCATAACTTAGTTCTAATCACGGCGATCAGAGTCTTCTAGTAATAAGATGTAAAGAGTCTATCTCTATCTAATATAATAGATTTAGGTATACTATAATCCCTTATTAGCCTATTAAGGAGTATATATCCTAGCTAATCTACTTTATAGGTTTCCTTATAAGGAATTATAATAGCGTACTTTATTAACTTATTAATAATTACTATAATTAAGTTAAAGACGTCCTTTATAACTAGATCCCTTAATTTTAGTAGCTTAATAATAAAGTCTATTATAACATCTTTCTATAATATATCTAGAATAGGCGTAAATTATATTTACCCGTATTTAACGTGGCGTATAAACTTGTTCTACTAACAATAAATACATTCCTTAATGTATTTCTTAACGTGCGTACGTAGTCGTAGTGTCGTATATATTCGTTAGATAAGTTCTACTATTTTAGATACTCCCGGATATCCTATTAATAGATTATCGTAGTAATCCTAGATTACTTCTTTAATATATCTCTTAGGTAAGTAAACCTTTCCCTTATATTAAAGTAGTTCTTATCCTAGTTACTAATTCTATAGCGTTATAGCTAGATTATTATTAATATATCCTTCCCTTAAGGTTAAAGATATATCTTAGACTATAACTCGCGTAGTAGCTACTAAATTCTATATTAGTACTAGCGATCCGTCCTTTTCTTATTTAAGAATTAGCTTCTTTATAATATCCTTAGATTCCATATAGTTAGCTCGCTTACTTAAGGTATCTATTCGGCTATTATCTTTTCTAGGGGTATATAGTATTTTAAACTTATACTATCCTAGTAATTCTAATTAACAGACCTGTCTTCGGTTTAACTCCTTTGTTATCATGAAGTTAAGAAGATTCTTATAATCTGTAAAGATAATAAGTTCTAAATAACTCTCCGCGTATACCCTCTAACTCTAGAGTATATATACTATTATAAGTAATTCTTTATCGTAGATATTATAGTTCTATTTAGCTCCTAATATCTTACGTAAGTAATAGGCTATAAGGTATTACTTATCATCTCGTTATTAATATAAATAAGTACTAATTACAAGATCTAAGGTATCTATTTCAATATATACTAGTTCGCCGGCCTAAAAGGTATAAAGTACTAGTAGATCTATATAGGCTTACTTAAGCGTTTTAAATAATTACTTCTAGGCTAGTTCTTACTAAAATCCAGTTTCCTTCTTTATAATATCTATAAGTAGAAGTGCCTTTTTAGAGTATCCTTTAATAAATCGTCGATTAAAGTTAGTAAATCCTAAGAAACTCTATATTAACTTAATATTATATAATATAGGCTATTCTAATATCGCCTAAATCTTTTCAGGGCTTATTTAAATACCTGTAATACTTATTATAAATCCTAGGAATTCTACTAATTCCTTATGAAATTCGTACTTCTCTAGTTTAAGGAGAAGTCCCGCTTATAATAGGTATAAAAGAATGTTATATATATATATAATATACTCTTCCTTATTCTTAGAATAGATTAATATATTATTAAGGTAAGCTATTACTAATTAATCTAGCTAAGCTTAAACTATATTATTAATAAGTACTTAGTAGGTTACTAGTATATTAGTAAGTCTAAATAGTATAATTAGGTACTTATAATATTTATATTAAGTCTTAAACGCGGTCTTCTATTCTTTACCTTCCTTTATCTAAATCAAGTTATAAGCTCTTTATAAGTCAAGCTTTATAAATATCTTTATCCTAGAGAGTCTATCTTATAGCTTACTAATATTTAGTAAAGGGTATTAGTTCTTAATAGTAATATCGTTTAACTTTTAATAGTTAATATATAGCCTAAGCTTTCCATCCTTCTTCGGCGTAAAGAGGATTAGATATCTTACTAGTAATTTAGATTCTTGAATAAATCCCTTTTTAAGGTTCTTATTAATATACTCCCGAAGTACATTAAGTTCCTTCTCTAAAAGTATATAAATTAGTCTAAATATTAGGGCCTTCCCTAGTTTAAGTTTAATCTTATAATCTTAAGGTTAGTATCTAGGTAACGCCTTTATTATTAACTCTTCCTTAAATAGAGCTATATACTTTCTATACTTTAAAGGGATATTAGGAGGTTCGTCTTTTCCTTTACTAACTCTAGCTTATTTATCCTATTAATCCTTACTAGTATATACTAAGTTAGACCCTCTTCTAAGGTCGTCCTTCTTTGAAATTAAAGTATAATAAGCTTTAACCGGTCTTTAGTTCTATTTCTTATCTATTATCATCCGCTATCGGCGTATAGGCTATATACTGGCGACGTTTCTAGTATTTATAAATATAAGTACTCCTTTCTTCTAGTTAATTACTAGATTATACTTCTTTAATTAAGGTATTCCTAAAATGATATAATAAGTAGCTATCCTAACTATATTAAAGGTTAGTTCCTTATAGTAGCGTTGAATTATTATAGGTAGCGAGTATATCTCCTTATCTATCCTTCCTATTAATAGTGTTAACCCGTTAGCTATCTGTAAGTTATACTATTCTTTCTTCTTTCAAGTTGATAGGCCTAGTGATTATACTAAATCTTAGGAAGCGAAGTTACTAGTTACTCTAGAATCTATTATAGTAATAGTTTATTAACTATTAATTAATACCGGTATATTTATATATATATTATATTAAGTAGTATACAGGAATTACTTTAGAGTTAGTATATTAATCTACTTATATCTCCCTGTAATATAAGAGATTACTCTTTTTCCTATTTAAGGAGAAAACCGTATATTACTTTAATTTCTTAATACTTCTTACATTTATCATGTATATAAGTATACCATTCTAATAGGTAGTATTCCACTATATTTTAGCTATACTTTAGCTGATTCTTGATACTATCATACTATACTACGGTTGATCCTGGAAACTATAAGTTAAGTCGCTTGCTAGCTAGGTACTAATTATAACTATTACTCGTGTAGTCCTTCTAGATCATCCGTTTATAAGACGTACTTACTACCTATCTCCCTAGCTCTATTCGAACTTGAGAGTAGTACTTATAGTAGTTGTTAGCGCAGGCTATCTAATATATAATACCGTGTTCTAGGTATATTAAGTTAAATCGATAGTTTTTAATATAAAGCTTTTCTTTATAATACGTTTTCTCTAAGTATTTTTCTTTATTTAACCCCTGTAATGCGGTAGTATAAGATGGAGAGTTATTTAGAGTATCCCTGCTAAGTTTATAATATAGCGCTTCTTCTTTCAAGCTCTCTTAACTTTCTTATCTATATTCTAAGCTATACTTCAGAACCTCGCTATTATCTAAAGATTCCTATTTTATCTTCTTATCTTAAATGTCTTAGAGTTATTATTATAATTGGTCTACTTCTGTCTAGATATTAACGACTAGGTCTTTTAGAACTTCTTCAAGTTCTAAGTCCTCTCGTTCTACTAGGATAAGATACCTTATAGTTTTTATATTAATATCCTAGGATAATATTCTATAGTCTTTTAGATTCTTAATGAATTAGTATACTTTTCATATAAATTTAAAATAGTATTCTCCCTTTATAACTTCCTTTAATAGTTTCCCTACCTTTACTTACTTATAGGTCGAGTCGTAGTTTTCTAGATCTTTAGAAGGTTCGTTATATGGAACTCTTCTTAGTACGTTTAACTATAGTCGCGGTATTATATTCTTTAACTAGTAGTCTCTAGTAAAGTGGCCCGGTTTACTATAGCTATAATAGGTTATAACTTTCTTACCCCTTTTAAGCTACTTCTTACTCCTAAATTTTCCCTTATCTTATTTCTAAGTGAAGTCTAGTTCTATTAATATATATCTATATAGGTCACGTTACTAATACTATTATCTTCCTAGTCTATTACTAGCGAAGATTCCTAATCGTCCTATCCTAGAGGTTCTACTATTATATCGTTTCTCTATTACTAACTTATAGAGCTTGTCGTCGACCTTAATAGCTTTAGCTATTAAAGTGTTAAGATTATTGATTTATACTCCAGTTCGTATAAGTTCTTCTTTAATATTGAACTTTAATCCGCGGCGGTATATTATTATTAGTATATTATCATCCTAGTCTATCTTTATTATATACTGCTGAAACTAAGTAGAATACTTAATAGTAGACATCTTCTAAGATAAGTACTAAATAACCCGTATAATTACCTTATATTTATTTAAAGGACTAAAGACTCGTCGTATCTTAATATAAAATCATATAAAGCTTTCTATCTAGCTCCGGATATACTAATTATCTAGATTATCTTTATCCTTAAGGTACTTCTTAAGTAAAGGATGAACCTACTTCTAAGCTCATCCTCTTATATACGTGATAGTAAAGGCCGGCTACTATACTATTAATAAGGTCTATCCGTTAAAGGTAAAGTAGAGCTAAAGCTATATAAGCTAGTCTTTAAGCTTTTCTCTTTCGCCGTAGAATAAGTCGGGTCTAGCGATCTTAGGTCTATCTTTACTATCTATAATTAGGCGTCGGGAACTCTAGACGCTTAGGGGGGGGTCTCTACTTTCTAAGGTACTTATTCTAAGGGTATTTAAAGTATTATAGTTTACTCCATCTATAGATAAGATAGACCTATGATTAATTCTTATAAAGAGGAGTATTAAGGAAGCAGGGCAAGTAAGCTTATATTAAATAGGTCTAGTATAATATATTATATTTAGTACTTAGAAGATTACTAGAATTATAATATAAGTTAAGTATAAAGCTCTTATCTACTAGAAACATTACTATCTATATAGATATATAAGATTCATGCTAAGAGTAATACTTAGTATACTTAGCTACTAAGCTTACTAAATAGTATTACTACTTAGTACCTTAGTCTACTAAGTAATACTATACCTATCTATATATACTAGGTAAGTATATTATATTATACTCTAACGTACGTTATACTAACCTAATATTATATTAATACTATCCTGTATTTAGGAGGAAGGTCTACTAAGTAGGCTATATAATAGCGTATAAGGCGTATATATATTAGGGCCTAATAACTACCTCCCCTCTTAGGTCCTAGTCCCTAGGAATCTAGATATATTAAATACTTATTAAAAACCCTTAAAACTTAGTAGGAAAAATAAGGGAAAAGAGTTACTTAATATATTACTATATAATAGCGTTAGTAGTATATATATAGTACGCGCGTACTAAACTATATAGTAATAATATTATTTAATAGACGTAGATAGAATATATCCTTATAGATAGATAATATATATATTACTATAAATATATAGTCTTAATTATATTATAATAGTAGCGCTTATAATATATACTAGTAGCGGAGTAATACTATTATTATCCTTATAAGATATTGTATTTATAGTATATATTAGTAGTAAACTTAATATTTATAAAGTACCTTATAATACTATCCTTATAGCCTAAGCTAGTAGTAGTATAGTAGTATATTAATATAATAATTATATATTTACCTATTATTAACTTATTATATTAATAGTAATAGTAACGGCGTATAGTAGATATATACTAATAATAGTAGAATACGTAACTTCTATTAGGTAGATACGTTAATATATATTATTATTTATTTAGCCTCTATTAAGGATTAATATAGAATTAGATAGAATCTTAGTAACTATTATTATTATTTTAGATAACTTTAATAGTATAGGCGCTAAGAAGGTGTATCCTTATAAATAAATTTTCTATTATAAAGTTTTATCTTCTTTATAACTCTTATAACCTCTCTTATAAGTACTTACTTAGGTTATAAGAGGTTACTAATAATAATACTAATATATAATATAAATATCTTATTATTATATATATATATTATTACTTTATAAGTATACTATTATTATATTATTATTTATTAATATATTAACCTATAATAGACTTCTACTTTTAAGTATATTTATATATATCTATTTTAAGATAGTATATTAATATTTATAATATAATAGATCTTCCTTATAGAGTTTATTCTATATTAGGAAAGGATAATAAATATAATTATAATAATACTCCTTCTTATTAATATTATATTAATAGCTATTATTATATAAATTATTATATAAGGATATATTAATACCAAATTAATAATATTATACTTATTAAGATATTATAGATTCTATCCTTATATTAGAATAGGATAAGATAATCTATATAGCTTTTAAAAACTATTAGCTAATATACTTTAATAGAAAGGAAGTAAAAGTAACTTAGTAAGAAAATCATCTAATAGTAGGGAGTATATAGGTAGATAATAGCTATAGGTAGTTAAGCCCCTTAAATTATAATTAACTTATAGAGTTAGAATTAGAAGCTTAAGACTTATATTAATAAGTTAAAAGGCTAAATAGAAGTTATATAAATTAAATTTAATAACTTATATTAATATAAAGAGGAATTAATATTATTAGAGCCTTATAAGTAATCTTAGTCTAACTTATAAGATCTTTAATAAGGCTTTATATTTAATAATATCTTAGCTTAATAATATCTTAGCTTAATTAAATAGTAGGTATAAGGAAGAGTTCTAAGGCTTTAATTAATTAGTCTTTATAACTACGCCTTAATATAGATAAGTTATTAATATATTTTACTAGTAAACTTTATAAGGTATAAGGTACCTAAGCTTACTATTTAATAGTATATCCCTAGTATCCTTATTAAATTATATTAAGATTAATAGTATTCTTTTAAATATAATATATTATAATATATTATAATTATATAAATAGATATAGTAAAAGTATATTCTTACTTAAACTACTTATATAAGTAAGTATAATTATATAAAGGAGTATAATTATAATATAGACTTATTAGATATATACTTACTTTATCTTATAACTTATTATATCGCCGCCGCTTACTAGTTATATATATTATTAATTAAATATCTTTATTATACTTATACTTATTACCCGCTTATATATTATAGGATTAGATTAACTTACGCGTCTTATTAAAGTCCTTATTAAGAATCTATTAATTATATTTATTACTCTAACCTATCTATTTAATCTTATATTAGATACCTTATTTATTATTAACTTTATTAATAATTTCTTTAACCTCTTATTATTCCTTATTATCAATAAGTTTAAGGGCTTATATAAAGGTATCTACTATTTTACTATAATCGCGAAGGTAGTAAGGTTCTAGTATTAAGATATAAAATATATTATAGATCTTATACATCCTAGGTAATAGTAAGTAATATACTTATATATTAACTTTATCTATAATTCTAAAGGGCCTTATAAACTTATAAAATAACTTCTTATTTAAGTATTTTTACTTTAAATTCTTTATTATTAATATAATTAATTACTTAATATTATATATTTATAACTTATAATTCTTATTATAATACTTAGCTTAAGACTCTCATATAATTTAAAGGTACTTAGTAGTTTTATCCCTTATAATTTATAATAGTTTAATCCTTTTATTTATATTAGATACCTCCCCCTTTAAGGATTTATCCTTAAGTTCCTAATAGAATTTAGGGTAATATCTATATATAAGGTAGAATAGTATAGTTTTAATAGAGGAATAATAACTATTTATATATATATATATATATTTAGCTATAAATAACTATTTATATATATATATATATATTTAGCTATAAATAACTATTTAGCCTAATTAATTTAAGTAGTATTTATAAAGATATATAAATAGTATTTAAGTACCTAATTTTAGTACTTAATTTACCTATCTATTTATAGATAAAAGGTAGTATCAAGGCGCCTCTTTATTTTAGAGTAGAAGTAAATAGCTAATTAAAAGGTACTTATAAATATAAAGCTTCTATTATTAATAATACTATTTAATATACTATATTAATATATTATTTCTTTATAAAATATTTCCGCTAGTTATATAATATTAATTATAGTATTAATAGGTATATATTATACTATTTTAATAAGTTAATTTATAATAATAAAGATTAAGTTATAGATTATATTCTTATACTTATTAAGGGGTAAACCTATAATAAAGTTTATTAAAAATTTCTTTTAAGGCTTAATTAAAATTAGAAGAGAATTAAATTTATTATAAGTATAATAGTATAATAACTCAATTTATTAATAAATATTATAAGTTTAATATTACTTAATAACTTAAGTTAAGCTTTTATTCTAATAATAGTAAATAAGCTCGCTTTATAATACTTTATCCTTAAGAATATAAAGATAACTATTAAAAGTTAATAAGCCTTTAGAGTTTAAGCTCTATACTTATAATTAATTATAATAGTATACTATTAACGCCTTTAAAAAGGACTTTACTTAATTATTATATTTTTAAATATCCTTAAGGAGAGTCTTTATAGGCCTTTAAGTATTATTATAAAAAGACTCCTTTAATATATTTTTTATATCCTTTCTAGGTATAATAACTTAAATACTTATAATATAAAATATAGGTATTATAATTATAATAATAGCTTTAATTTCTTCAAGGTCTTTATTCCTTCAAAGAGTAAGTTTATTTTATAATATTAATAATAATTTTATATTTAAGGGAGACTTTCCCTTATAATTAGGATAGTAAGATAGTATATTTATAGGATTTAACTTCCTTAAGTAATAGAATATCTTAAATTTATAAGTAATAAGCTTTAATACCTATTATACTTATTTAGAGTTAAATTCTTTCTATTTTATAAACCCCTTAAGGTTATTATAATTAATTTATACTTTAATAATAAACCTATTACCTTTTAAGTAATATTATTACTATTTTATTATTATTATAATAGTAAGTAATTCTTAATTATAAGTTTTATAATTTTATTTTAAATTAATTAATTTTTAAGATTAGAATATAATATACTATTAATATCTATCTTTATCTTATTATGATAAAACTATTCTTATAATAAAGTTTAATATATTAATCTTTATATAAAGTACCTTTATAAGGTTATAATAATAAAGAAATAATATAAAGGTAAAAGTATTTTATAATATTTAAAATACCTCTTTAATAATAATTATTTAATTTAATAGCCTAATCTTTTTACTATCTTTACTTCCTTTAAGTAGGCTTATAAGTAACTCTATTATATAAGAGTAATTATAAATAAATTAATAATAAAAGTTTATAAAGCTTAAAAAGACTTATATATCTAAATAGGTCTTAAGTTAAGATTATTCCTTAATAATCTTTATATACTTAGGATTTATCTTAATATTAAAGATTAAAAATAATAAACCTTAGAAACTTAATCCTCTTAATATTAAATTAATACTTTTTAAAATTTATAAATAATAAGAATTATTATAGCTATTCTAATACTTATTAAATATATTATTAATAGTCTACTAAGTTAGAGCTATAAATTACGATATTATCTAAGTATATTATATATATTATATTAATAAGTCTTATAAGGGCCCTATTAATATAGGCTTAAAATATAGCTAGTATATTAATAAGCTTAAAAGGTATGATTAAGTACTTAAAGTAATTATAATAAATATAAAATATAATCTTCTATTTATTACCTTCCTTAATATAAATCTTATAATAGGTATCCTTAAGGTCTAACTTTATAAAGATTTTAAAACTACTTAAGTAATTTAATATTTTAATAATTAAAGGTAATAGATATCTATTCTTTAGAGTTATTATATTTAAACCCTTATAATTTATATATATATATAGCCTACTATCCTTCTTTAATATAAAGAGGATAGGTACTTTAATTAAAGAGATAAAGTAATAAATTAGGCCTTTTTAAAGATAATCTTTAAGATAGCGCTATAATTCTATTAACTTAATTTAAGATAAGTTATAAAAAGGCTTATAAGGTAACTCTTTACTTTTTATAAGATTAATAGCGTACTTACCTTCCTTAAATATAGATAGGGTTCCTACTTTATTATTAAAGAAGATATTAGTGAAGCCTTAAAGCTTCTTAAGGATCTTAGGACTACTATTAATAAGTTTACCTAATATTATATTAATATAAATAATAGTAAATATATTTAGCTCTTTTCTAATATTTTAAGTAAATAATTAGGGCTTATTAACTTATATTATATTAAGATTAACTTTAAAGTATTAATATTCTACTTTTAAGTTTAATAAAATATACTAATTCTTTAGGCTAGATATACCTAAAATAATATTAAGGCCTTATTAATCTATTATATAGAAAAGAGTAATATATTCCTTTTTATAATCCTAGCTATCTATTAATTAATAATATAATTAATAGGCTTTATAAATATATATACTACTTCTACTAAGTACTTATACTTATAATAAGGTAATATTATAAGGTTTTATATCCTATTAAATTATAAATTTTATTAAAATTAAATTTAAGTAAGACCTAGAGTTTAAAAGTATTATTACTTAATATTAATCTTCTTAAAGATTTACCTATCCCTTTATATAAATAGAGGGTATTACCTTTATTAATTAAATTTCTTACTTTACTTCTAAGGTAATTATAAAGCTTAATCTTTTTTTATTAATATTATATAATAGAACTTATATAGGTTTATAACTTATTATAATTAAAGTAATTAAGTTAAATATAGCCTTCTTTATTATAATAATAATATATTATAATATTACTCTTAATATCCTTAGCCTTCTACTTTAATTTATTACCTTTAAATTATGCTTATTTACTATTACTAGTATTTAAGTCCTTAAGCTTTAAAATATAATCTTTTAAAGGGTTTCTATTACCTTACCTATTATATAACTTTAGCTTAGAACCTCTTAAAGATTTTCCTTATAAGCTTAAGCTACTATTATAATATCCTTACTTTATAATATTCTTAAGTATAATAGCTTAAGTAAAGATCTCTTTATATCCCTTAGGGATATTATTAATACTTAAAATCTTATTTTTTAACTTAATCTTAAGCTTAATAAAGAAAAATTAGGCCTTATACTCCTTATTAAAAGGTAATAAAATAGACTTTAATTCTATTAAATAAGATTTAAAATTTAAGACTTTTTAATTATTCTACTAGCGCGCTAGCTCCTACCTTTTATAAGTAAGGAGATAGTAGCTAGCTAGATCTATAATTAAATTTAAAAGAAATTATTTAAAGAATTTAAAGGTAATCTTATTAAGACTATTAGCCTATTAATAGGAATATTATTAGGCTTTAAGGTCTCCTTTTAAGGAGTCTATATAATAAGTAATATAAGACTTTAATATAATAAAGTACTTAATAGATATAATAAATTTTATATTAACCTCTTAAAATTAATATATATACTCTTCTTCTAATATACCCTTATAAATACGTATGTTTTCTAGGTAAAGAATATATATATAAGTATATAGTAGTATTAATAAGATAGTAGCTATACTTATTATTAGGACTTTAATAGCCTAAGTATTTAAAAGTTAATTAATATAGGCTATTAAAGTAACTAACTTATCCTCTTCCTTTAAGTAATAACTTTCTCTTCTAATATTAATAAGGAGCCTTTAACGTATAATATTAATATTTAATATAATTACGCCTAATTATAATATATTACTCCGGCGGCGTTTATTAAGTATATTACCTTATTAGATTTCTTTTATATTATTATTATAGTTAATATTTAGATTATAAGGAGAAGCTAATATTATAATAACTTTAAACCTTTTCCTTAAGAAATGTAGAGAGATTAGAATTATAAGGCCCTAGGCTACTAACTCTAAGCTAGTAGTTAAGATATATAAAAGATATAAAGTTAAGTAATATAACTTAATATAGGATATAATATATTAATATCTTAGGTAATATATATACTAGAATTAATCTCTAAGGAACTTAGGAAAATATAGGGGAGAGCCTAATAGATATATATCTATTAAGACCTAGCCTAATATTATATTAATACTACCCCGTATTTAGGAGGAAGGTCTATTAAGCAGGCTATATAGTAGTGTATAAGGCGTATGTATACTAGGGCCTAATAAAGTCTAATAAGGACTTATAAATAACTCTTAATATTAAGTATAATATTAATATATACTTAGCTTAAGATATAAGTTAATAGGATTGTAAAAGAGATATTAATATATTATATAATAAATATACTTTAAGACTTCTTAAATAGCTTTTACTTTATTATTTTAAATCTTTAATTTAATCTTTTAATACTTTATCTAATAAGAGCTTTATATTAATTAGATTAATATATAAGAATAATCTAATCTTAACTTCTATTAAGTAGGAGGATAGTATAGAGGATAAAGGCTTTAATAATAATAATAATATTATTATTTATAAAAATTAATAAATATTATCCCTTAAATTTAATAAATTACATTATTTAGATATTTAATTAATATAATAGTAATAAGCTTTTATATAATATTTATAAAGAATATAATATTGAATTAGCTTATAATCTCTATTTTTTATATATTATCTCTTATATATAATACCTAACTTTTAAAAGAGATTATTAGGATTTATTTATTTTAATTAAACCTTAATTATAAGCTTTAAAAAGTTATTTAATTATTTATCCTCTTTATATAAAGTAGTAATATCTTAATACTTCTTAATTTATCTCTTTAAGATAGTAAATAATATCTTAATTAAATTTAAATTTAATAAATATAAGGATAAATAAGTTAATTTAATATTAACTTTATTTATTATATTAATTAACTCTTAATTTTAATATATATATATATATATTATTAATTATAATTATTAATTATAAGTTACTATTAATAATCTAGTTATAATAAGGGAGGACTTAAGTATATATAAAATTATTAAATATATTAACCTTAATAAAGCCTTAATATATAAGGTATAAAAGGTAGCTATTAATTATAAATATAAATAAGATATTTTAGTTCTTTAATTATTTTAGGCTTTATATTTAATATAATATTTTATTAAGGGATATCTATTTATAATATTTATTACCTAAGACCTAATTATTAATATATAAATAAAGAGCTAGTTAATAAAGCCTCTTATTAATATATTTATATATAATACTCTTATTAAGGAAGATAAGTTAATTAATTTATTAATTAATTACATATATAAATTATAAGTTTTTAAGGTCTTAATTATATTATTAAGCTATCTTCTTTATATTCTTCTTAAACTAGCTTAATTATTATAAATATTATTAACTTATTAACTTATTAATAGTAATCTTAAACTTATTATAAAGGAATTAGATTATTTTATTTAAGTAAGCTATTAGGTATTAATTTAAATAAATAAAAAGCTCCTCTTATAATGAATTATTAATAAGATAGTTTTATCCTATTTAAGGTATTATAAATAGTATATGAATTATATCTTACTCCTTTTAATTATACTTTATATAATTTAATATATTAATATTAACCTTATATATAATAGTAATCTAATTATTATTATAATTAAATTTAAATCTATATCTAATATACTTCCTAATTATTAATATAATAGGTAGAGGTATAGTAATAATATAATTATAATATAATAATAATAATAATAATAATATAATTAATTAGGTTTAAAATATTAAAAATAAGATATATAAAATAATTTATAAGATTTATTAAGTAGTTTATAGATTATAAATATAATTATATATTATTAAGGCCTTACTAACTATTTTTAGTAGGGGAGCTTCTATGATTTACGGCCTACTAGCGCTAAATCAACGGATTTATAAACTGCTATAATCCATTTCGAAATAATGCAGAGTTACTACCACCTGACCGCGAAACCTGTTGGATGTAGCTTTTCAATAGCCGGGCAACTTCTTCATTCCCAAATCCCTGCGCTACCTTCAACGGGCTTACACCATCGTCGCCACCTTTCAACTCTCCCAATGAGGATTTCTCAATGCACTGCCGGAGAATATCATGCCGCCCGTTCCTCGCTATAATATGTAGCAAGTTGGTCGCACCGTACTTAACAGCATAGACTGATGCCCCATGCTGGAGCAGGATTTCGAAACATCCGACATTTCCAGTTTCCGCTGCTAGCAATAGAGGAGTCATGCCCCATCCATCCTTGTGTTCCATGCACTCGTGGCCGTCATCGGCTTCAAGTAGAAGCTTGACAATATCATAGGCTTTCGGTTCCTCGACCCGTTGTAAGGCAGCATGCAAAGGTGTCTCTCCCGATTTGGAATCCCGAAGCTTTGGTGGCAGCACTTGTGCTTTATTCTTAAGCAGAAGTCTGACCACGTCTAAGTGGCCGCCTCCAGCGGCATAGGAAAGAGCCGTGCTACCGCTGTCTCCACAAACATTGACATCTGGATAGTATTTCAATGCCCGTACTAAAGCTTCCAGAAAGCCAGTCCTAGCAGCCGTATGCAATGGAAGCTCAAGCTGGGCCTTGTCCCACAGCATAAGTTGCTCTTTTGCTTTATTGTCCAACAGATAGTCAATTACGTCTAATTGGAAAGATGCTATAGCTTCGTACAGAGCTGATCGTCCATCTGCATTGACCATTAATGGACTCAGCCCTCTACTGAATAGCTTCGTAACTTCCCACGTATTTCCGGTTCTTGCAGCTTTTTGCATTAGTATGATATCATGTTCCAGCTCCCGGAGTTCAATATTATCACTTCTTTCCATACTGTCTCGTGGTGTTTCTCCGTTTGGATCTGGTAGAGGAAGAGGCCAGCCAAGCTCCCAAAGCCGGATCATTCTTGTCCTATTGTTCTTTCTAGCTGCTCGATGCAATGGAGTCTCCGTATACTCCTGGATCCCTGGTTGCCTTTCCCTTGGCCCATTTTCAAACGGTGGTGGGACGCATAGATCTCCTTCAAGATCCGGAATAGAGTTATCATAGGGCTTCAGAGACTCGTACAGATCCATTTGAATTTCCCACATATATGGGCGGTTCTTGGGCATTGGAGCTAGCATTCCAGTAGCAATTCGCAGAAGTTCGTTCTACTGCTGGCTGACACCACAGTCTTTCAATCGGCCAAGCCAGTCTTCAACGGACGATCAGGTTATTATGGAAAGACAAGTCAGACACGGCTTGGACCGACCCAGGGCTTTTTCGCTCTTTGTCTGGATTGTTCTTTCTCTCGTTCCTGAATTCGGTGACCATTCCTGACTGCCAACCGTGAACGACCAGGGTTACATATATCTCTGGATGCTATCTTCTGCCCGTTGCTGTACATTGCTGAATCTCATCGCTACAACATGACCGACCCCCTCTCTTCTCTGGCCTCTGTCATTACTATTGCGGCAAGTGCTACAGAATCCATCAAAGTGCTTTTGACAATTTTCCGTCAATTTCGTAATGCGCCTGCTTAGGTCCATCAATGGCTCCCAATGCTCGAGTCTTTGCGTTCAACTTTGTCCAGTTTGCAGCAGTGTGGCCGAAATTTGGAACCAAGATACCACTTTTCGCCACACTCCCAGCAGAGGCTTCTCAAATACCACTTCGAATCTGTAATGGAATTGTTGAAGGTGCTGGTGTATGCAGTGCAGTTGGTCCCTATGTTTTCATGGGTAGAAGGCTGAAATTGTCAGCAGAACAGGTGAACGCACTCCGTCTAGATTTTGCCTTTTACAACCACAACAACCAACGGGATCAGGAGATCAGTCGGGATTATCTCCTCGGAGATTGTCCAAAACCACCTCAGATTTGACCTTTCACCTCGTGGAGGGTACTGGAACTATGTCAGCAGCAACACCTCGCCCAAAACCCTCACCAGCAGCCGTTGAGTACAACTGCCTTGACACAGGACCAGCTCCTGCTATCCCTGTACTTGGTCTCACCAATTGGTAGAAACGGCTGTCTCACCTTATTGGAACATCTCGGCCTGCAGATTCATGATTCGAGCGGGCTCGGTAATATAGTTGCGATCTGAGCATTTTCGAAAGGCTCGGTCTGAAAGGTATCAGCAGATAGGATTTGGTCTGATCCTTTCAATTTATCTACCACAACAATTTCGTCGGAGCCTTGGTCTAGCCTTGTGCAATCTTCAAATGATGGTGATAAAGAGCACCCTGCACTGCAGTCTGGGCTTCCCAAACACAGTGTCTGCGGATGCAGAAATCTTTAAAAGTGCAAGAGCCGGATTGACTGAAAACGTCAAGCGCTTGCTGAGTTCTGGTAAGGCCAGTGTAAGAGATACTACATTATTCGGTACTACCTTGCTGCACTCGGCATCCAAGTCGGGTAACATGGAGCTGATCTGCCTGCTCAGCCAAGAAGGAGCCCATGTGAATGCTCAAGACGAGGATGGCGAGTCGCCACTTCATGGCGCGATGGCAAGAAGCGACAATTATAATGTAGCAAGGATGTTAATCGAGAATGGCGCAGGTTTGTCCAGTAAAGCCGTTGACGGTAAGACACCATTCCATAACATTTACAATCATACAATAAGCCATGTTTTGATGAGGGACGATTGCCTCGAGAATATGCTGCCAGATTCTGAGGTGATGTCAATCACCCATTTTCTCGCTTGGAGCAGTAAAAGCACACCTGAGATCTTCCAACGTGGTCATTTGCATGATGATGCCGACCTGTTGTCTGCCGACGTCCTTGAAAGAACTTGCTTGCATTTTGCTGCATCTAGAGGCGACTTGGGAGTGCTGTCTTACCTTGTAAATCGAGTCTCATCGGAGGATGTGGAAAGAAGGGATATCCAGGGCCGAACGCCTTTTCACTACGCCGCTGAAAGCAGCAGAGCAGTAGCGATCATCCATATGCTTGTGGGTAGGGGTTGCAATATCTATGCCGTCGATGATACAGGGTGCACCGCCTTTCAATGGGCAGCGCAATGGAATAAATTCGAGGCAGTCATGAAGCTGATAGCGATTGTTGGGGGGGGAACGCTGCTCTTGTCTGATGCAAATGAGCGAAATCCTAGAGACCTCCCGTGGAGTAAGTACTGAGCAATTGAACATCACACGACTTCGGCGCTGTTGGGCGAGCCATGATGCTGGATTAGAACTTTCGCTCGTCCTGGAAATCGTTGGAATCTTGGTGTTGATCTTCATAATGCTTCTTTGGACACCTGGTTGATGTTTAAAGTGCTCGTCTCTGGTCCTGGAGCGAGTATAATACTGAGTGATCCCCCGGCATATACATAAAAGATTCTGGAGAATACTGCTACCTCATTTTGGAGGATATAGCGTACTCCCCTAAAGCGTAAATCGTCGATATGCGGAGACTTGTAAAGGCAAGTACGGCCAACTTTGCGCATGAATGTCTTCTAGAGTGAGATCGGTATCGTTGAAATCTAGGGTCCCTGTTTGGCGGAGCGGAGGGAGGAGAGGGGGTGGGAGTTCAAAGTTACACCGCACGTCAAGAACGAACTTCTATCCAGCAATCATTTCTACGGGTAGCATGAACTGCGCTGAAGCAGCAATTTGTTACGCTGTCCAGCGTCGCGCCAACGGTGCTCCGGTAGTCTCAGAAAAGTCCAAGGGTTGAGTTGCCGCTGCATCTGGAGCGATAGCAAGCGAAGAAGCCGCCGCAGAGGCATTGTTTGGCGCTGTATATTCCAGCAAATGGCGAAACTCATCATGGGGTTGACTCATCGTGGGCCAGCTCGTACACCCCGCAACATTGGCTACGAGCCCATTAGATCAGCTTGAGACCGCTGCAGTCAAGAGATGGGGAGGTTTCTCACCAGCGAAATAGTACGCATAGTTTTGAGCGTTGTTGATGGAGTTGCCTGCACTCAAACCTACAACCTCTTGAAGGAGATAGGGTTCATACTCTCCCATCTGCCAATTGAGTCCTCTCCTACCACCTCCGCCACCAACTCCATATAGGTGAGACAACTCATGTACTAGCTGGCTTTGAGCGTTCATGACTAAGCGGACGTCGTTTGGTCTCAGAGTGTTTCTTCTGACTTTTGGGCATTGGCGACTATCGGGCAAGAGTGGTAGATGCCAGAAGCGTGGACATAGCATGATATACCTATTTGATGTTTTGAAATCAGCGCTCCACATCTCGGTGAAAGGGCATTAATCCGAAATGCTCCCAACGTTCGTCCATCGATCGAATCGCATGTTTGAGAAGCGTCGTGATCTTGGAAGACATACTGAGCTCCAACAGCTGCAATCATACCACCAGCTCTCGTGGGCGTGGTGCATGCCAAGTAGTGCGCAGCTGTCGATGGGTCACCATCTTGAATGCAAATCAAGCCTGGATTAGCTAGGTTGATCGGATCGACATTGCGGCCTGGAGATGTCAGAACGGCATTCGTCTTGTCCACCTTTTTTCCGTCTGCCATGTCCCGGTACACGCTTTGAACCTCCGGAATGCTGTCGTTCATCTTGAAAAAAGCAGAATAGCCGTGCGTGGATTGGGTACGCTTCGTCACATCTGCTATGGTCATCTGCAGATCACTCCATAGCAGTGGCAACATTTTCTGAAGCTTCGAAGCCATTGAATTTGGTTGTCCGGCATTGCACTTTCTGATCTCATACTCGCCACTATAGACAAGAGATCCGTCTGCTCTGGCGTTTATCGGTGTCGTGAGCACGAGGAGCAGTAGCCCAAGATCCAAGGTAAGAGTACTACGCATTACTGGACATCAATCAGTCATTCATGGTATCCAAGAATCGGGGAAGAGCAAGTGGTATGTATATTATTCAACTGACAATATCCACGGATAGATTTCTGATAATAATGTTTAAAATATTCAGGGAATCAAGTCTCTAGAGTTTTGGCTATCATAGCCGCCCGATATCCGAGAAATTGGAGCGGCTGTAAATGGAGGTGCATCAGCGCCCCAAGCGGCTCGCAAATCATGTTACAGCGCCACAAATCAACTGTATCAAGAACTTTATCGATGTCAACAATGGACAAATTGAGAGCCTTCAATTTGAGAACGCACAGAAGCCAACCATGACACTGTGCGAAACTTGGCATATGAGAGGACTGCGACCCAACTGCGGACAGTCCCCCCCTAAAGTCCCCCTAGCCACAATTGCGGGGTACTACCAACGCACTAACATACTACCTACCTACCTACCTACCTATATATATAAGGCTATATATACTATTTACCTTACCGTCGCTACCGCCGATAGGGTAGATAAGTAGGCACGCGACTAGATCTATTACGCGTATTTACGCTTATACTTTAAGGTATAAGTACGCCCTTACTACCTACCTATAAAGATAAACTTGATTATTCTAACTTATTAATTAATTAACTTATATCCTCCTTTTTAAGCTTTATTAATTATATTTACTTCCTATCCTTTATAACCTTTTAATTAATTATATAATACTCCTTAGCTACTAACTTCTATTATATATTTACCTTATCCTTATATTATTATAACTTTAACTTCTTTATCCTCTTTAGCTCTACCCCCTTCTTAGACCTTATTAATTATATTATAGGGGCTAGATTTAATTAGGAAAGGTACTTAATAAGCTATTACTACTAGCTATATTAATCTAATTATGTATAAGGAGGTTATAATAGGAGAGAGGTTAATAAGGAGAGGAAGTTATTAATATAAGAAAAATTATTAAGATATGATTTTAATATTAATAAATTAATAGATTACAGAGAGTCTTTAAGAGTTATTAAGCTAGAGTTAGATAGAGGTTAAGTACTTAAATATTAGATCTTATTATTATTATTATCCTTAGGGATCTATTATTTATTATTAAACTTAAAGAATTTTAGATATTCTTAAGTAAGAGAAGTAAAGAGCCCTATTTTATTACTATTATTAAAATTTTATTATAAGAAGTTAGAACGAGGTTCTATCTCTCTACCTTTACCTTTACTAATATAGATTTTACCTTATTTAATATCTATAATTTCCTTTTATTACTTAATTTACTTAGCCTCTTATTATTAAGTTATTTATAGATAATATTCTTCTATTACTTCTACCTTGAGTACTTTATATCTTATATATATATATTATTAGGTACTTATATTCTTTTAGAATTTAAGGTAGCTCTTATCCTCTTTTATTATAATAAAAGATATTAATAAGGCTATTAGCGGGTTATACTTTTTATTAAATTTTCTATTAAAGTCTTTAAGCTATTTTTTATACTTATACGCGTATTCTTCTACCTAATATATTTATAAGATCTTCTTATAAAATTTATATACCTTAAAGTAAGAAGCCTTTATAATATTTAAACCTTATCTTATAAAGTAGGATACTACTAGCGCTATAAGGGCTAGGATTAAATATTAAATATTATTATTATTAATATTATTATTAATATTATTATTACTTAAGGAGCCCCTATTATTAGTATTCCTAATTATAGCGTAGTATTATATTATAATAATACTAGCGTTAAAGCTTATTTTCTAATTAATAATAATCTTAGGGGTATAGAAAAGCTATCTTAAATAAATAAGAGAAAGAGGTATTTACTCTCTATTAAATATATAATTAAATAATTAATATTTATAAGGTAAATTATATTAATATAAGAGATTATAATCTATTTTATAATAGTCTTTTAAGGGCGCTAGGAAACCCTTTTTTATAATCTCTTATACCTATTTCTTAGTTATAGTTAACTTAGCGTATATTAATTTTTAGGCCTAGTAGGTAATATATAATAAAAGGCCTTTAAATAAAGATTAATTAGTATTAATTAAGTAAGGTAAGTTATATTTCTAATATACTAACTTATAATAGAATATCTTAATTATTAATATAACCTTTATAATAATTTTCTTAATACTTATCCCTATTAAAGTATATTAATAAATAGCCTCTTTAATAATAGGATATATAAACTCCCCTTATTAAGTATTAAAGTAACTAAGGTTTAGCTATTACTTAATATATATTATTATAAATCATTACTCTTATCTTTAATAATAATTTATAAGGTAGTTTTATTTCTTCTAATAGAGATTATTTAATAAAATACTTTAATTACGCTCTAATACTCTTATTATAAGGGACTAGATATACGCTTATATTATAATTATAAGTAATTCCTTCTACTTTATAGGATAATCCTTATAGGTTAGTCTCTTCTTAATAGCTTTAGTAGTATACTAGTTATAAAGTTAAAGAAAGTACTTAGAATTAAGATTATCTACTTATAAAATCTTTATTTATAAGGTAAGTTTTATAATAACTTATATATCTTATTTTATATAATAACTAATATAGTCTTTTAATAGTATTAGGATATTTATGTTTTTCTTTATTATTATTATTATTATTAGATTAGTAGCGAAATCGCTTAATAAAATACCTAGTCTATAGTAATTATTATAGAAAAATAACTCCCTTATATATATATTTATACATATAAATACCTCCGCTAACTCTAACTTAATAAAGTAATAAGTAATTAGAATTAATATTAGAGTATTTATTATATATATAAGGACTAATAATAGTAAGCTATTTATATTTATATTAAATATCACGTTAGTAATTATTATAAAATAACTAGTAAATTATCTTATAATAGTAATTTAATAAGAGTTAGTAAAGAAGAAGAACTTAATTTATTATAATTAATAGATATTTTATTTAATAAGATATTTCTTTTTTATATAAATAGAAAACCCCTTATCTTCTAGATTATAAAGTATATATTAAAGCTCTTAGTAAGGTATTTACCTTAATCTTAAGGTGATTAGATTATAATATTTATATTAAGAGAGATTAAGACCTTTTAATTATATTATTCTTTTAGCCTTATTAAAGGGTAATTATACTATTTTAAGGTCTTAGGATATTAACTTTATAATAATATAATTAGGATTATAAGTAAAGTACTCCTTAAGTATAAATAGATTATTAAGTATAATATAATTATACTTATTATAAAGGATAGTAATTCTCTACTATTTATATCTTATATAATATTAAAGTTTAATTATATCTATAATTATTTTAATTAATTATAATATTTAGCTACTAGTAGGTATTTATTATCTTCTTTATAATAATTTAAGTATTCTTTTATATATTATAAGTCTTCTTATTATAATAAGTATATTAAAAGACGTATTACTAATATTCTTTATATTTATTATAAGTAATTATAATAGTAAATCTTTAAGTATAAGCCTAGTCTTAGAGTTATAAGTAGATATCTTCTTTATTATTAAATACCTTATAATTAGTAGGAGTACGCTTATAAGAGATAGAGAAAGTAGTAAATATATAAGCTTTCTTTATAATAATATTATTAGCGTATAATTATATAGCGACTATATATTTAAAGGTAATAAAGAAGAATAGAGGTAAGGGAATTTATTATAAGCTAATACTACTATTAAGTAATTATTAGACTTAATAAGAAGTTAGATTAATATTAAACTCTAATAAATAATAAATCTTATTCTTAAAAGGTATAATAAATAATTATTTAAAATTATTCTAGGCTATTAAATTATTATTAAGTAATTAGAAAGTAGTAGATAATTATAATTTAAGTATAAAAATTTTAACCCTTAAGCCTTAATAAATAGTATATATTTTATATTAATATTTTATAAGGGCCTTTATCTAAGCCTATAAAACTATTAATTATATTTAGGATATATAGTTTTATAATATTACTATTATATAACCTCGCTATTATATATATTTAAGAATATATTACCTTAATCTTATATACTTCTCTATAAACCTTATTAAGCTATAGGGCTAATAGGATTAAATATTATTATTTAATTATATATAATAATAACTTCCCCTACCTAATAATATATAATAATATTAATTATAAGAGTATATATTAAGTAGTAGTATATATATATAATATTACTATTAAGATAGCCGTTATTAGTAGTAGTACGTAATAGTTATATAGGTAAATGTATATGTGCGCTATATAAATGCCCGCCCCGTAATTGTGGCTAGGGGGACTTTAGGGGGGGACTGTCCGCAGTTGGGTCGAGAGGACTGAATGCCAAGACTGGATTTCTACGGATTAGTCAGAACTACGTTCGATGGTCTTGGCCCCAAGATCCAGTTTAGCGGTTTCCTCCCTTAGTAAATCCCATTTCGATGTTGTTTTTCCCCGCAACGCTTTCTGTTGGTGCCAATAGGGGAATACAGAGAGTGAAGAGGTTGAATAAGTCAGCCGGATCAATATCTCATTGGCTCGGGCTATTAGCTAAGCGCAAAGTGTTCTGATCTGAATCGTCCTTACCACCTCAACCTCAACCTCAACCTCATACCGCAATTGATCATCTGTTGGGCTCGTACTCATTAGGAAGCGTACCTTGCCTCCATGTCCTGTGACAAGTCGCTACCAGCGCTCATTCAAGGATAAGAACAGTGTTGGTGATGCTGCGAGTTGACAGTCGACCATAGGCCATAGAGAGAAAGGCATATAGATACATGACGAGGTCTGCCCTAGCTACCTTCAGATACAACATCAATCAGTGATGTCAATGATTCACCCTTTAATCCACCGGCATCGCTTTCGCTGCCGCGCGAGGAAGTACGTTCGCGCTGCGGAAGGCGCATAGATAGTCGTAAGTGGTCTAGTTCTGTCGTGCTTTTTGGTCGTGCTTCGGGCATATCTGTTCGAGCAAAAATCCATTGCTATTTTCGCGTTCTTCCCGACCCGTTCCTTTTGCTGTACCGGAATTCTCGTGGCCTACAACTACGCGCAATAAGCGTTATGCGTCAAGCTATAATCGAGTGCAAGCATGGTTTTTTGATCGAGTAAAGTTTTCAGATTTGAGTGAATATGTTCAGCGTACCTCAGAATGTCTTCGCGATTTTTGTCTGCATTTGGATATGGCCTTCTGTGTCTAGAGCCTCGCCCTTCGACTTCGGCCCTTTAAAGCTACCCATCAATATTAGTTCTTTACAGCCGATATGGAGCGATTCAGATGTAGAATTTGATTTAAATTTCAATCACTGGGCCAACCGAAAAGTCATTCCGTCCATTGTCGAGATTGATTCGAATCAAAGTGTATTCAATGATTTGAGATTACCGAACCCAAAATTGAACCTGAATCAACCAGCCTTTAGTATCTCTATTCCGCCAGTAGCGATCCCCGCGGAAAACCAGACTATGTCCAAAGACTCAAGTTTCAATCAATCCGTCGGGTAAAGCTTCCTTCCCCTGTCTACCGTCGACTAATTAACAATGTGTCATAGTCTTAAAAGATGGCCTCAGAGTCTCCATGTCCCCGAGGGCGAGGCTGGCCAACCTGACATTTTGATCTCGATTCATGAGATAGAGATGTTGTCAGATGCTTCCCAAGAGGAAGACATGAAGACAGATCTTCTTGCTGTCGAAGGGAGAGTATGTTTTCGCCAAGAAGGCGGCAGAGCGCTATACACCAACGTCAAAGCTCCTCATACCTGGACTGAAGTCAACGCACTGTGCGACGAGGTGCAAGGTTTACATTTGCAGGACCAGCATAGGCTACTGGCGGCAGCTTATCGAGTCTTACTTGAAGGGCAAACTGTCTACGGTGCAGCAGCATTCAATGGCACGTTCTTGTCGTGTGCGCAAAACCCTTGTAGAGTGCGTGGACAATTCTGGACAAAGTTACTGCCGGTCCCGAAAAAGCCCTTTGTTGAGACGGGCTGGCCGAAAGACTCAATTCGCTTGAAGGTCCCTGATCAGCCAGGTCTACGCATGCAAGCCGATTCGGACCATATCCTTGGTCCAACAGAGGACATTTGGGGCTCGTATTGGTTCAACCAAGTGTACCTCGATACTTACTTAAAAATAATGAGGATGCCGGGTTCGCCTAATCCTCCGGTAGGAACTTTCTCTCACCAGCTGTCTCCTGATACTCTTCAATCGATAAATTTCCGATTCATACCCTTGAACGTCCCAGGCGCTCAAATCGTCACGAGGGCCATGCTTCTCGACGTTGTAAAGGGCTTGGTCGCCGTCTACAATGATTTTGGAGCGAGACCATTACGATTCAGTGTGCTGAACGATAAGGACGGCCATATAGGCTTGGGGTACGTGGAGTATGGGCAGTTGCCACCACAACTCAGATTAGCGAATGCAACAGCTGGGGATTCTACCGAGGCAATAGCGACTAGTTGAAGTAAGCATCGAGCCAGTTCAGCTGGGGGTTACTCAGGCGGAGTTCCTGTCGCTGACTAGGGCACACGGGGTACTATTACGAATAGTATATAACTTTTTGCCAGGACACTTCTTCTGGGTACTCAGTCTTAAAATATCAGCATAGCAGCACATGGCAATCCACTCTTCACATTCTACTTCCCGCGCTTAAACTAGTAGAGGGGATCAAGTTTGCATATGTGGCGAATCTCCTGCGATGGGAACGTTATTGACTGCAGTCGTAACTGAAAGAGTGACGGATATAAGGCTCATAGATTAGGGGGAAAACAACAAGTCGTGCCTGATAGAAGGCATCTCGATCTGTAATCTGATTTTTGTCAGGATCAATGAACCTGAGAACACGTGGCCGTGTTATGACACAGCTGTACCAATGTTGCTCCCACTACCTCATCTCTTGGATCATTCCCAGACTGGTGCACTTCTAACCTCACTTCCATCCCACATTTCATCATCTTGCTCAAATCAAACCTCTCGACTCGACAACACCATAGGCGTATTCGTAAACCCACCATTCGCAGTATTCAATCTCAAGGACCTCTCTATCTCAGTATGAAACCCTCATTCGTAAATCTACCTTACTAGTCACCACTAATCCCCTCACACCCTCGACAATCTCCTCCAAACAGCCCACGACGGCAGCACCATCGAAGCATGGCTCTACTACCTAGCCATAAAAGACTACGCCGCCGCGCCCGAAGGAAGCCCGAAGGTGGCAATAAAATCGCCACCAGAACGCCCATCAACAGATCCTACAAATCGCCCTTCGTCGGCCAGAGTATCGACAGTGTAGCAGAATGGCTCAAGGAAGCTCCGAAGGATGTGAACTTGGAGGGGAAATGCTTTGCCGTGCTGGATAAAAGGCGGAGGCGAGGGACCCCTCGGTGGTGGTTTGTAGGATTGGGGATAAGGATGGGAAGGGTGAGGAGGTGAAGTGTAGCTTGTGGAACGCAAAGGAGTCCTCGTCGATGCTGTCGGGAATCGAGTATGGGGATTTTGATGATGTAGTGGAGGGTCAGGGGGAGTGAAAGCCTGAGGTTTAGGTTCGCTGCTGAATGGGGGCTTCAGCTCAATTGGCACTGAATACCCAAAGGGATCAAAAACGACATCCTGCTTTCTCCTCACAAGGACTTCGCACCGCATCAGCACCCATGTCTCAAGCCGCTCCTAGCGTCCGTCTTCTCTGGGAGCTTGGTACCTTTCTTGGATGAAACTGGACTATTCTCCTATCCCGTGTAATTCATTCGATGTAATATTTACCCTTTACTTCCACTCAATCATCACATTGACAAGATGGTATTAGAGAGAGAATTGCCACGTCTTTTGAAGGACCAATTTTTGAAAGGACAATATTATCCCATGCTAGGCATTGAGACACTATCAAAGGTTGGGTATTTTAATATAGGAGTGGCACAAATTCGCCTCGCTAGCTTAGAAGGTCTGATCGACCCGATGTCGACGTGGGGGCATGAAGGCTACGGTATAGGTTCAGGTATGGTTGCGACAGCTTGAGATGTGAACGCGTTCCGTGCGAAACTCGGGAGAGAAGCTAGTGTCAGATGGCTTAGGCGGGGAAAAGGTAGTGGTGTGCTCGCCCTGAGAGTCTATTTGCCAGGGGCCCAGGTACCGCTTAAGGAATCTATCCGCGATACGGATAGATTCTTTACAGTCACAGCTTATTGAGCTTCCTCGTAAAACCGAGTCCAGGAACAATGCGACTGATTTGATGGCTGATGGCTACCATCTCCAGCTTCTCGTCCAATACTACTATCTCTGCATCCAAACGTCCATTTTGTATTTTCTTGAGCTGTGCTCTCAGGAAGAGCCATCGCACGCCCTCTGGAGGAAGCACTTTCTTCATCTCAAACCCCATAGATAAGGTGACATATCTGAAGGGTGGTGAATTGGGGTCTGTCCCAACAGTATCATCAGAAGCAGATCTTGCATCCGCGAGCCTTTGGGTGGTGAAAGGACTGTCGGAGCGATAGTTTTCGAGCACCTCGGCCCAGTGGTCGATGATGGAGCCCAACATTTCTTCGGTGAAAGAGTCAGTTGAAGCAATGGGTGTAAGCCACAAGTCTATAATACTGGGATGCTGGGCTCCATTGACGGGCGAGAACCATCGCATGTGTGTTGCTGCTTTGAGATAGCTTCTGGGGGACCACGGTTATGTCCAGCTTAGCCACTGTGGATCGACGTTGTCATGGAGTCTGCTCAAATCTACCACCGGAACAGAAGGAGTAAGCGTGAAATCGGTTAGAAGAGAGAGGCCTTGTTCAGACTCTATATTCATGTTTCTATCAACGAGCATTAGGCCAGTCCTTCCCGACAATGTGGTCATGCTCACGATGCGTGTCCAACTATTCGAACTTCGCGGTCTTGACTTGGAGCGACATGGACTGTGGAGATCTTGTTGCCCAATTTGACGTGTTTGATAGTCACCTGGACTTGCCCAGCCGTGACGGAACGAAGGAACATTAGGTGCAGGTCGAATGTATGGGGTTGCCTGTAGCTCCTGAGAGTAAAGGTAAAGTGTTGTTTTATAGCAGACAGAATTTGGGACACCAGAAAACCGCCATGAGCGGCTGCATTAGTTTTAGCACATCGAATGTGTCGTTCATACCCAATTGCCCACTCACTGTAGCCATAACAATGATCCAAAGGCACAGTAGCATCATAAGTATTTGCACTGCTAGGCTTTGTTTCAATTGCTGCTTTTAGCGAGAGTCTTTCCGTATTGGTGCCATTCATCATGAATCTTGAGTTTTGGCAGCCGCTGTGACACCGAACCGTTCTTGCTGTAATTACTGGCCAGAACAGATTGCCTTGGTTGCCAAAACCAAGCTTACTGTACTTTGCGAAGGCGGGCGGGAAACGCGCGGAACGGGATCCCCGGCACGTGCCGGAATTCACTAACGTTACCGTAATTTAGGTCACCATGAACGCAGTCTTTCCGCGTGCAACCCAAATCTTGTACCGAGGTAATGCATGATGAAGGTGGTGTGGAGACAACCTGATGCTTACTACATGTCTAAGCATATGTAGGCAACTGCAGGCAACTTTTTGTTAATCCCGTAACTCTGCCTACCTTACGCCAAGATGCCTTTGTTTTGTGACAGCCATGTGACACAAAACCCGAAAGTGCCGACCAAACATACGGGAAGCAAATGTCCTGGATACTTGTTGCAATGACTGGTGAAACAAATTCTCAAGTCTTGCTGTTACTGGGACCCCTCAAGAACAAAAGGCTTGGTGATAATAACAGATACTTCGCGCGTCAACGGCGAGAAACCATTGAACGTGGTCATCGTAAGTTTATATGAGCCTGTGGTTATCATTTCCCACACTGACCTGATTGCCAAGGTCGATGGCTCTCTCGCCGGTCTCCTGTATAGAATCATGTTTAAACGCCTCGGTCACAGCGTCCATTTGCTTGAGCAGGCAACCTCATCGAACCGTGCTGACCAAGCTGCGGGTATTGGCCTTGGACCGCGAGGCCTCGGCTTTCTCAAGATGCATGATAGGTGCAAGGAGCCTTATGCCTTTATATGCCCTGGCTTCTAGATGCTGATACAGCTTTAGTGATTTGCCTCGACTAGATCTCTTGGGCCGGCTATGGGATTTTCAGATTGGCAATTTGCAATATTGAAAAGCCTCGACAAGAAGCCAATCATTGGAGATTGATATAAATGGCTTTTCAAATGCCGTACTGTCTTATCAAAACAAACATCAACAGATTGAACGACGCCGGCGCCACCGCGTAAAGAATGTAGTGATTTCAGGTCTTGGCAAAAATCATGAAACCCGTTTTCTCCTTGCCTTCCGGCAGCCGCGAATGGAGCTTTCGGTTCGATGCATACCCGAGCCCCAATCTGAACGTGGTAAGAAGTGGAAGATATGCACAACACTGGGTTCAAAGAACTTCGGACAACCTAGATGCTCGATGCCTTGTAGAATTTGGTCCTCGTCAGACATGTGAGCCTTTAAACTGTCCTCGGCTGCGTCTGTATCGGGCGAATCAATAAACATTTGACCGCTCTCCTCTTCCTACAAAGTCAGAGAAAGATTTGTGATTGTATGAGGAAGTACCGGGTCCCAAAGACTTTGAAGTGCCTTCGGTAGCGTCTTGCAGCTATCATCATTGTTGTCAGTTGCTGATACGATAATACGTTGCCAATGTCGAGGATTTTCTGGGTACATGAGGAAGTACTATTGTTTTCGATGATTCTCTTGTGATTGAATCATCGCAACGACGAAAACCCTTTCCCTGAAAAGACTTTCTGAAGTAGATTGCTCCGGGTAGAAAGAAGACTTTGATTCGAAGCCATGCTAAGAGAGTCTGAAAACGCAATCGTAAACAACGTCACCAGCACTCAAACCCTGCTCATGTGCAGTAAAGCTTTCCAAATGCTGATGCACAAGTGTTTTGTATACCTCTGTGCCGCCATTTGAAACCGACTGACGTCCACCTTTTGACTGGTCATGCCGCCGAAATGGCAGTTCGAGTAAGTGTTTTTGCGTGCAGGATCCACCTAATTCTTGACAGATCTGAGCCAAGTGCTGTTGAAGCAAATGAGCTTCTGGTAGGAAAGCATGTCGTGATCCGTAGACAAAAGACGTCAGAGAGTTAGGTATTTGCTTCCCCAACCCAGACGAAGCCTCTTCAATGCCGATTCTACTGGTAATAGATATAAAGGCGGTACTAGTAAGACTGAAATACCCTAGTCGCCCTTGACTGCATACGAGGCTGAGGGTTAATGAGGCTCCCATATGCTGCGCCCTTGTACTACCACGTAATGCCCCTACTTACTCCCTCCTGCTCCCTCTCCCCTCTACCATCTTCACCTGTTCCGCTCGCACCACTAAAAGCACCCTTCCTGAGCTCGGCCTCTATTTGTCCAGGCGCCCTTGCACCTCCTGCCACTGCTTCTCGTGGTGATGCGATTCTTTAATTAATTAATTAATTCTATATTACATATAACGCTTTGGAGAGACCCTAGTAGGATGTGCTCAACATCCCAACAGAGGATATGGCCATGATGAATCCTTCCCAATCCTTCCATATCCGTCCTGATGATTTTTCCAAAGTGGCAGTCGCAGGTGCGCGCTCAATTCAAAGCTCTATTGATCTGCCTTACTTTGCTGTTTACCCTCAATTTCCCATTCTCTCCGCGAGAGGACGCCCGGGTCCTCATTCCCTCATGCTTAGCTACGACAGCTATATTCAGCTGTTTGTTCAATTCCTGCGTCTCTCGCACTTGCAACATATTGCCCAATTCGTTCAAATTCTCTGCGTGGTGAGGTTTCAACCGCCATACGCCTTGGATCTCTTCGTACGGCTCCGTCAGCATCCACTCCATCCATTTCTTAATAGCCTTGTTACGAAGTAAATCGCGGGGGGGCTGGAACCATTCTGTATGCTTTCCATAACACCCTGGACAGTTCTTTTCGCAGTATCTGAAATCCTTAAACTCCGCATGGACGATTTGCTCTAGGCGACGAACATGGGGCACCTTATCTGAACAAGTCTGTAGTGCGGCATCGTGCTTGCATTGTGCGCCCCAGCGCTTGACGCGTTGATGGACATCTTTAGTCGTGTAACCGATTTTTACGAACCCGAAGCTGGCACAATTCCAATATACGTACAGCCATCCACTAGCGAGTTCTGTTGGAAGGAGAGGCTTACTTATCTGCTTCTTCAACCACTCTGTCGTACTTGATTTCGTTGCCTCACGTGGCTTGTATGGAAGAAACTTTGGCAAATAGATTAATCTCTTCTTTAGCGTTGATGATCGAGTTGTCCGAGCAACGTGTTTCATTCTTTCATCCTCTTTACGTCCTTTCGCGTAATCTTGAATCTCCTTCTTTATGTCATCCGGTATTACGTCTTGCTTCTTGAAAGATGTTCTAGAAGACTTGTCAGTCGTTTCCACAGCGCTGCTGCCACAGTCTGAAGCTCCTGCTTGAGAACGGTCGGTCCCATCCATCACCCTCTCGACTATCGATGCTCCATGATCATGAAGTAAACTGTCGATGAGTCTTCTTGCTTCCCCTCTGTGATTTCGTTTACAAATTGCAAGCTCTGCAAGTCTTCCGAGCTGGCGTATGCATTTTTGCTCGTCATTCTTGAAGTACAGATTTGCCAGGCTCGCAAGGACTTCTCGAATCATATCCTCATGCTTCCATTGAATTAGCCCGCCACATCTCTGACCTTTTTTTGTGTTCAAAAGGCATCTCTTTGGATCGGAATTGAACCTTTTCTCCGAGTCACACCTGTCGAATATCTCATTAAACTTTTGGAGTCCTGTGTATGATACCTCGTCCGCCAACTTGTCGATGCGGGTAGTATCAGACTCTTCATGTTCTGAATTAAGGTCGGATTTGCAGGGACTTCCAAAGCTGTGCATAGCTTCTCTTGATTTTTTATTGTCCTTGTTCTCAGATTGAGCTTCGTCAGATATAGACCCTGTTTTCGAGATTCCATTGGGATTCGCATTGGGTTTGCGAGCGCAGTCTCCTTGAGGACTCAACCTATAACCCGATATGTGACAGTCTTTTCCATCGATATCTTGACTGCTTCTTGGAGAGGCCGAAGAGCGCAGTGTATCTTGGATACCGTTTTCGCTTGGGCTGTGAACAATCGAGGATGTGGAGCTGAAAACGAGCGTATTGGTATCATTTTGTTCCATAACTGGTATTCGGGATGACTTGCGGCTTTCAGGCATGCAGATTTGATACTCATCGAATACCATGCCTGACAAGCTTGACTTTGAAGCCGATACAGTGCTGTAAGATCGTCCGCGGATCTCAAAGGTAGCTTCTGACGAGCGTACGGGCGGGTTGAATTTCAGGGAGATATTGTCGGGTGCTTGGATGTAGCTGTCACAGCTCCGTGAGCGGCGGTGCCCAAACCCAACGGCACGGTACAGATGATCGTTCAAGCATTCTCAGAGCCGAGTGTCAGCGGGACGCAATTAGGTTCTGAAGGGAACATTCTACCTGGCGCATTGATGGTGGCTCTCAAGGGCATTATTCCATTGCTCGACCAAGACACCTCAAGGCCTTTCCTCCAAGACGCAATTCTGTTGAGAGCAGGCTTCTCGTGGGATTGGATGTTACTGCTTGGAATTATGGCCACACGGCCATCTGAATTAGAGTGTGGGGGCGAGGAATTGTCCACTGCGGATCTGCTTGTGGCATCAGGTTCCTGAGGGGCTTTTAATTTGAGCATTATGAATACCAAGGAGACAGGAATTTTGTTGTTCACGAGACTCAATAGATTTTGAAGAAGTGAATCGAATAAGAAGTGACACCTTGCAAAAGGAAGAATGAAGCAGTCGCCAACAGTCTGCAACTGTACTGGCTGTTCCACGCACAGCCCCGTTGAACGATGGACCCCGCCAGGTAGCCATCAACGCGCCGCTGAGGCATCACACCTGACCGACTTGCGACGCAACGGCAGCGCACGATTATGGAAAGGTTGCACAATTAGTCCACATCGGGCGACGACTTGAAGGATTGCATGAGCATTATACTGCATTCCGCCCTCAAGCCAAAACTAGTAGAGTCTTGCCTGCGCGAGCGGGGATCTCGGGAAGGATCCCTTTGCATGTTGTGCCGCATCTGCGCATATCATTGCAAACGTGCTATTCAGGAGAGGGTGCACAGTGATGTAACCATCAAGTTGAGGGTATCCGTCGCAAGAAACACGAGCACGAGTCTTTTCTTGAATCAGATGCATGTGGCATATTACAATCTTTTCGCAAGCAGCCTCACCTCGTCTCTGAAGGGCAGAACAATTCGCTGAACCGACCTGTTTTCGTCGTAGCTTCTCCATCCTACTCGTCGTGGTGGTATGAGATGTTGGAGCATGGTGTCACGGCGACAAGGATGTTGCCCGCGGCCCATGCGGAGCTCCCTTGGGGGCAACCGCTTTACTAGCTTGTATGGTAGTGAGTGACCCGGCAAGTCGGTGACAAAAGCCACTTACATACTAGCGACTTGGCAGAGAGCTCCACACCAAATTCCGATTGAAATCGTTGAGAATTCTCCACCTCTGTAAAACTACTACGTCAGTAGCTACCACGCTTCGCTTACTCCAGGTTGTCCTAAACGGTGACGGCCAGATGAAAGTATGTTGAGGGAGAAATGTCGACAACTTCCAGAGATATTTCGTGGGTGCTCTCTGCCAAGTCGCTAGTGTACAGTGGTTTTTTGTGATGCTTTAGGACTAGCTTGGGGTATGCTCCCTCTAGAGCTCCCTTTCTAACACAAAGAGGGCAACCGCCAGTCCTGAGTTCGGGTTTTACTATGCATATGGATTTGGATTGTCGTGAAGAAAGCTTCGGGTCAATAAGAGCTTTACAGGCTGTGGTGGAGAAGATCTCTGTTATAGTACAAGCGATGTGTCGCCCAGTCTGTATTGTCAATTATGTGGGTAGCTAGCTAAGTTGTCAAAACTTTGAGGAAGTAGCAATGATCCCGCGCTAACTGTTCTGGGACGTCATGTGACTGTTGGCTCGACACTGTTCGACCGCACCTCCCCAGTCTGCTTTTCATCCTCATTTCTTATCTTTTCTTTCTGCCTTTGCCTTTGGAGACGGCGCTTGACCGCCCTTTACCATGTAAACATGGTCGCGTGCTGGTAGCAGCAGTGGCTGACTTTTCGCCATCGCCTCAGAAAATACCGACCAATTTCACTTTATGAAAATCCCCTGGAACGAGTCCTCATCTGATTATGTGCGATCCTGATTACGGTCTCATAGTCGAACTTTTTCCATTCCAAGACCCCACGAGGAGTGTCATAAGTACTCTGAGTTCTGTTTCCTCCTTTTGGACATCATAATCTATCCTCTCATTGTTACCAACATTGACCTCAACCTCAAGATTGGGTGAAGGATTCCACCTCACCTGCTTTGATCATCAGATACCAATATGCACATCGAAACTGGACTGGGGAGATTCCATCACCTCAGCAAGCATCGTTCGTTGCACTCCTTAATCTATTGGCCATCTTTGTGGTCAAGCTCTATAAGCTCGCGTCATCTTCAATAAGCTTGGTAAATATCTAGCCCTAGACTTTGAATTACGATTCAAAGTTTGGACAATACACTAAAGGGGCATAGTCGATACCACCGTATCGATCAGTCTTCGGTGACCTGCTTCTGGCTAACGGCCTCCTCTTCGAACTACTCCTAGGCGCAGATGACTCAATCCTGCCTAGCCTGATGGCGATATTGGCCATGTCCTCTATCTCGGCATGTGGCCGTTCAATCGTCCTATCATCGTTGTATCTTCACCCTCCGTAGCACACAAATTCACCCAGGAACGTCCCCTGCGAAAATCTCTAGAATCTCACAGATGGATAAAGCCGTTGGCCAATAACCAGAAGCGAGCTTGGAAGGCCATAGATAGAAACAATGGTCGATTATCTACGTTCCACGCTTTAGTGCGAGCCATCTCATATCCATGGTACCTTCATTAGCGAATATTTCCAGTAATCTACGATATCACGAAGGAACGAGGGCAATCAGGGGCTATCATTCCGCTGGAAGACGCCACCGTGAATCTGTCAATGGATACAATCGGACAGATGGTGTTGTGAGTTCATACTCAATCCTCAAATTAAACTACTAATGTTACAGGGGTACCACTTTTGACGCCCAAAGGTTAAGGAACAGCAAATGCCACACGCATGGACGCAGGGTTCAAGAGATTACTTATCAGTCAGATAAAGGTGTTCCTATTTGCGGGGCATGACATGACAACTTCTACGTTTTGCTACATACTTTATTCTATTTGCTATCGTGCACTCCCTCGGCTCTATGAATTGTATGAGCGGAACACAACGAAGCTTTTGGCTCTGTTCGATATCTCATCTGAAGCGACTATTCTTGTTATTCGACCACGCAGCCGGTAGCACACGTTGTCACACAACAATCCCGTACCAAGAAAAGCTTCGAGGCGGCGGTAAGTCTTATTCTACGCCGCTACCGGGGAATCAATCAGCTACCGCGGTCCGAAGATATGGTACCTGGTACCTTTCCCAAAGAATCCCGAGAACCCAAGCGAAGATGCTAGAATAGGGTTGGCTTTCCAGCTTTCTTGAAAACCCGCGTGTCTTTCCTAGGCTATCTTGGGATTACCCACGGAGGTTTCAAGTAGGGTTTGAGGAGATGGGAGGGACTATGCGAATGGAATAGGGGTATACGCGCACAGGGCTAGGGTGTACGCGGAGCGTAAGCCTTCTTACATGATTAGGAGTATCTCTTGGTGGGGATGTCACGGTCAGAATGTCAGACGTAGGGAAAATATTCTTTGAGATTTAATAAATCAATTGAGTTGGCCAAACGCTGGAATTGGGGTATCTAATTGAACTTTGTGTGTATGATTTCGGGGTTCTCTTGCCAATCCTCCATATTGACCCACATCTGTGAAACGGGCTGGTTAGCTTGATCCATGGTGTGCTCTTTCATAGGACTTGCCTTTCGAAAAGTGCTTAAACCGGCGAGGATACTTCCGCCAATCCATGTACTGTACTTTCGTTCTGGCGGGGCAAAGATCTTAATTCGCATGTCTTTGACGGCTAGTTTCTGTACTTCGTTCAATAATCTGTCCCCGAAGCCTTTGGTGAGAGTCCCGCCGCCTGAGAGGACGATATTGAAGTATAGTGATTTCCGGAGGTCCATGTCCGTGCGGTTGATGGCGTCGACGACGATCTGATGGACTCCGGGGTACTCGAGACCTATGATTTCAGGGTCGAAGAGGATCTCTGGTGCGCGGTAGCGCTCTGATCCGACCTAGCAACCCCTTAGCATAACCTGACGCTGACGCTCTAGTGAAAGCCAAACAACGGACCTTCATCTTGTTCCCATCTGGTAAGGTATACTCCGCAACCTTCGCCTCCATCCTCCCATGCTGCATCCACTCCTTCTCCTCCCTCTTCGGATCCAGCGCCACATACCCGCACTTCTCTTTGATATTCCTGACCACCTCCTTCTCCGCACTCGTATGGAACACATACCCGCTCTTCCGAAACAGCAACTGCATATACTCCGTCACATCTCTCCCCGCAACGTCGATCCTGCGTATGGAGCTGGGCATGGCGAAACCTTCGTAGACGGGCACGGCGTGAGAGACGCCGTCGCCAGAGTCGAGCACTATCCCTGTGGTCCGCCCGGAGGCGTAGAGGGAGAGCACGGCTTGGATGGAGGTGTAGAGGGCGGGGACGTTGAAGGTTTCGAAGAGGATTTGCGCGGCGGTTTCGCGGTTGGCGCGGGGGTTTAAGGGGGGTTCGGTGAGGAGGACCGGGTGCTGTTTGACCATATCAATGGGATGTCAGAGGGCTTTGTGCAGCTCGTTGATAGCTTAGAGGGTGCCCAGAGTGAGGAAGTGCATACCTCTTCGCTCAACGTCTTCAATTCCTCTTGGTATACGAATTGCCATATCCGCTCCATATCGTCCCAATCTGTCACTATGCCATGTTCGAGTGGATAGCGGATCTTCAACAGCCCTCTCAATTCCTCTGCTCGTTTCCCAATAAATACGTCCCCTTCTAGAGCTCCGGCTAGCACCCGCGTGTGTTTGGGTCTGCCGACGAAGGAGGGGAAGTAGCATTTGGGAAGATCTTCGCCTGCGAAGCCGGCTCGTATGGTGCCGCTGCCGTTATCGATCACGATGGGGGCGTTGTGGAGTGTTTCTGTCATGGCTGTGGAGGGGAGGTGGAGATGAGACGCGGGGCGCGGATGGGATGCTGTGTTTCACGGGAGGTCTGGTGCATCTCTGTGGAGTGAGTCAGTAAGATTCATATGGGCTAGTCTATTGTTTTTCGGTCTTCTGAACACTGTCGAGCTTTTGGTACGTTTTGCGAAACGGAGCGCAGCGCGCCAAGCTGACAGAAATCTGCCCCGACTGTACCCCTCTCAGGGCCTAGGGTGAGCGCTGCTTTACAATCTCGCGAGCCTACTCCGTAGGTACTCCTATGTTATGCTAGGTAAATATGCCCCCTCAAATACAAAGGATTTACTACCTAGTCAGGATTCTTACTAGAAATTAATACGTGTCTTTTTTATCCTCTAAGAACGCGTAGTCTATCTTAAGTAAGGCTAATAGCCATTTTAAGATCTAAGCTTAAAGCTATCCTAGGTCTACCTTTTAAGCGTAGTGTTACGGTTCCACTTACTCCGAGGAGGGTAGACCTATAATTAGTTCTCTTGGAGAGGAGTATCAAGGATGTAGATAGGTAGGCTTCATCTAAACAGGTCTAGTATAAAGTATTATATTTAAGGCGTAAGAGATATCTAGGATTATAATATAAATTAAGCACGAAGCTCCTATCTACTTAGAAACATTACTATCTTTATAGATATAGGAAACTCCCCTGCTTATTATACTTATTATTAAGTAGAACGAGCCCTACTTATCTTACTCGTCCTTAAGTAGAATGAGTATCGCTCGCTAAGAAAGAAGGCTATCATGTAGGTACCTATAATACAGGATACCTATACTAGTATTATATAAACTACTTGATTTAACTAGCCGTAATATTACCCCTCCTTCCTACTATCTTTATCCCGAAGATTCTAGTCACTTACTATATTACGCTAGTAATAAAATCGTCTTCATCTTACTTTTAAAATCTAGTAATATAGTACTATTATCAACTTTTCCTATAACCGCTATTTATCCCTAGGTAGTCTCTATATCGTTATAAAAGACTCCTTGTCTCGACTAAAGTATTCCGAATATATTCGTGCTAGGAAGTTATATATAAATATATTATAGTAGTCCTTAAACTGTACTTATAAGGAAATATCTTTTAAGGTAGCGGAAGATAAAAAGGTACTAGTAATAGTTATAACTAGACTATTATATAATAAGAAAATTCTGAAAGAGATTAATTTAAAGGTGTAATAGAAGATATAGTACCTACTATCTAAGGTAGAGGCGGAGGAGGACTCTAATTCCCTTAATTATCCTGCGGCGGATACTTTTATCAGGCTATCCCTAGCTATCTAGTCGTTAATAGCTATATTAGACGACTTCTCTAGCTTTAATAACGCTACTACTAAGCCTCCTAAGTCCGGTGGAATTAGCGCAGAAGCGTCTAGTAATTCCGAAGGTATCTAATAAGCTCCTAGGTACTTTCTAATTTATCATAATCTTTCTATTTAACGAAGTATTCCTGACCTCTCTATTCTAGGATCTTCTTGACTTTATATTCTTCGGTCTTAGCCTTAAACTTCTAGTCTTCTTAGAGCGGTGTTTTAGAGTCGGCTAGTTCTAATAAGGAGACATGAAATACTAGGTATATCCTAGCGTTAGGTAGTAACTATAACTTATAATTAATAGTACCCCTTAATTATTTAATTAAAAATGGTTTAACTTTAATGTAGTCTAGTTTCTTATTTAGTCTCTTACTTTTTAGGTTTTTTATATAGAGGTAAACCTTATCCCCCTTCTTTAATTAAGGATATATTTTTCTTTTCTTATTTACTCTTTTTTAGGTCTTCGTATTAACTTTATTAATCATTTATTATATTTCGCTATATAGTCTTTTTATATTAGAAGCTAGTATTATCGCCTTTTCTACCTTTAAGCCTTCTCGTAGTTATAGAAATAGGTTCGTATATTATTTATAATTTATAAAGAATAGTAATAGCTATATAATATTTAATCTCTTATTATTAAATGCTAACTATACTATTAGGAGTAATAAGACCTAGTTATTTTACTTATAATTAATATAGTATCTTAGGTATACTTCTATTATTTAATTCATGCGTTCTATCTAACTATCCGTTTCTAGATAGTATACGGTTAATATTTATAACTTAATTCTAATTATAATAATTAGAGTCTTCTAATAATAAGATATAAAGAGTCTATCTCTATTTAATATAATAGACTTAGGTATATTATAATCCCTTATTAGCTTATTAAGGAGTATATATCCTAGTTAATCTACTTTATATATTTCTTTATAAGGAATCATGATAACGTACTTTATTAACTTATTAATAATTATTATAATTAAGTTAAAGACGTCCTTCGTAACTAGATCCCTTAATTTTAGTAGTTTAATAATAAAGTCTATTATAACATCCTTCTATAATATATCTAGAACCGGTATAAATTATATTTACTTATATTTAGTATAGCGCGTAGATTTATTCTACTAATAATAAATATATTCTTTAATATATTTCTTAACGTTTATACGTATTCATAGTATCACGTATATTTATTAAAGGAGTTCTACTATTTTAGATACTCTTAGATACCTAATTATAAGATTATTATAGTAATTCCTAATTACTTCTTTAATATATTTCTTAGATAAGTATATCCTTCCCTTATATTAAAGTAGTTCTTATCCTAGCTATTAATCCCGTAGCGTTATAACTAGATTATTACTAATATAGCCTTCCCTTAAGATTAGAGATATATCCTAGACTATAACTCGCGTAGTAGCTACTAAACTTTATATTAGTACTAGCGATCTATCCTTTTCTTATTTAAGAATTAGTTTCTTCGTGATATCTTTAGATCCTATATAGTTAGCTCGCCTATTTAAGGTATCTACTTAGTTATTATCCTTTTTAGGGGTATATAATATCTTAAACTTATACTATCCTAGTAATTCTAATTAATAGACCTATCTCCGGTTTAACTCCTTTATTATTGTAAAGTTAAGGAGGTTCTTATAATCTATAAAGATAGTAAGTTCTAAATAACTTTCTACGTATATCCTCTAATTCTGAAGCGTATATACTATTATAAGTAGTTCTTTATTATAGATATTATAGTTCTATTCTACTCCTAATATCTTATAGGAGTAGTAGGTTATAGGATACTATTTATTATCTCTTTATTAATATAAATAAGTATTAATTATAAGATCCGAGGTATCTATTTTAATATGTACTAGTTTATTAGCTCGAAAGGTATAAAGTATTAATAGATCTATATAAGCTTATTTAAGTATCTTAAATAATTATTTCTAGGCTAGTCCCTATTAAAATCTAATTTCTTTCTTTATAATATCTATAAGTAGGAGTATCTTCTTTAAATATCCTTTAATAAATTATTATTTAAAGTTAGTAAATCTTAAGAAACTCTAGACTAATTCAATATTATATAGTATAGGCTATTCTAATATTACCTAAATCTTCTTAAGGGTTATCTAAATACTTATAATACTTACTATAAATCCTAGGAATTCTACTAATTCCTTATGAAATTCGTATTTCTCTAGTTTAAGGAGAAGTCCCGCCTGTAATAGGTATAAGAGAACGTCTTATATATACGTAATATACTCTTCCTTATCCTTGGAATAAATTAATATATTATTGAGGTAAGCTATTACTAAATGATTTAGCTAAGCTTAAACTATATTATTAATAAGTACTTAATAGGTTATTAATGCGTTAGTAAGTCTAAATAGTATAACTAGGTATTTATAATACTTATAATAAGTCCTAAATATAGTCTTTTATTCCTTACCTTCTTTTATCCTAATTAGGTTATAAGCTCTTTATAAGTCGAGCTTCATAAATATCTTTGTCCTAGAGAGTCTATCCTACAGCTTACTAATATTTAGTAAGGGATATTAGTTCTTAATAGTAATATCGTTTAACTTTTAATAGTTAATATATAGCCTAAGCGTTCCATCCTTCTTTAGCGTAAAGAGGATTAGGTATCCTACTAGTAATTTAGATTCTTAAATAAATCCTTTTTTAAGGTTCTTATTAATATACTCCTAAAGTATATCAAGTTCCTTTTTTAAAAGTATATAGATTAGTTTAAATATTAGGGCCTTCCTTAATTTAAGTTTAATCTTATAATCCTAAGGTTAGTATTTAGATAACGCTTTTATTATTAACTCTTCCTTAAATAGAACTATATACTTCTAATATTTTAAAGGAATATTAGGAGGTTCGTCTCTTCCCCTATTAACTCTAGCTTATTTACCCTACTAACCCTTACTAGTATATACCCTCGTACGAGCCTCGTACGAGGTCGTCCTTATTTAAAATTAAAGTAATATAGGCTTCAACCGGTCTTTAGTTCTATTTCTTATCTACCGTTATCTACTATCGGCGTATAAGTTATATACTAGCGACGTCTCTAGTATTATAAATATAAGTACTCCTTTCTTTTAATTATTTATTAGGTTATACTTCTTTAATTAAGGCATTCTTAAAATGATATAATAAGTAGCTATCTTAATAATATTAAAGGTTAGCTCCTTATAATAGCGTTGAATTATTATATATAACGAGTATATTTCCTTATCTATCCTTCTTATTAATAGTATTAACCTGTCGGCTATTTATAAGTTATATTAGTCTTTCTTTTTTCAAGTTAATAGGCCTACTAATTATATTAAGTCTCGAGAGGTAAAATTCCTAGTCGCTCTAGAATCTATTATTATAATAGTTCGCTAATTATTAATTAATACTAGTATATTTATATATATACTATACTAAGTAGTATATAGGAACTGTTTTAGGATTAGTATATTAATCTACCTATATCTCGTTATAATATAAGAGATTACTCTTTTTCCTATTTAGGAAGAAAACCGCTCTATATCTTTTAGCGTATATATTTCCTATACCTATTATATCTATAAATATACCATTCTATTAAATAGTAATCTATTATATCTAGACGTTATTTTAGCTAACCTTAAATACTATTATATTATCCTTTAAATAATCCTAGGATTATAGGTTCCTATATTTACTAATTAAATACTAGTTATAACTATTATTATAGCAGTTTTCCTATTATATATTCCTATATATTATTTATACTACATCCCTACTAATCTCTCTTTAAGCGGGCTAGTAGTATCTGTAATACTCGTTTATATAGGCCGTCGAGTATATAACGCTATACTACGGGTATATCAAATTAAATTAATAGTCCTTAATATAAAGCTTATTATTTCATATTTTCTAAGAGTTCTTTCCTTTACTTAATCCTTATAATATAGTAGCGTAAGGTTAGGAGTTATTTAGAATTCCTGCGTCTAGTTTATAGCGCGGTGCTTCTTCTTTTAAGCTCTCTTAATTTCCTTATCTATATTTTAAGCTATACTCTAGAACCTCGCTATTATTTAAAGATTCTAATTCTATCTTTTTATCTTAGATGTCTTAGAGCTATTATCATAATTGCTTTATATTATCCTAGATATTATTAATTATATATTATAGAAACTCTTTAAGTTCTAAGTCCTTATATCCCTCCTAGATAAGGTATTATTTAATTCTTTTATTAATATCTTAAGGCGATA
>JAABUL010000847.1_pt1 | contig 63316 bp, 113 predicted proteins | sample 5559151 | NCBI WGS metagenome assembly JAABUL01 (sample SAMN10711876, study PRJNA513368) | rock metagenome | isolation source: Antarctica rocks | place: Antarctica: Victoria Land, Pudding Butte sud
GTCTATAATGGACACCGAGAGGTCGTGAGTTCGATCCTCGGTGGTGGAGTTGAAGGGTTATAGTCGTTCGATACGACTGCCCGCGCTCTTGATTGCCTCGGCAATCTTTCCATCATTGTTGTGGATTTAAGTCGAATTAATTCGATTTCCACAACAGCCTTCATGTCAAAGGTTCACTTTTCCATCGCTTTCATCAACTCCCTTACCACCCTCCCCCAAGATGGTGCTGCAATGCACCACCACCTCCATCGTCGGGCACTGGGAGGTGCGATGCTCTCCATCTGATATGATGGATCGTCTAAGGATAAATTACACAGATGAATTTCTTGCGGGCTGAATGCATTATACGGCGCTGCAACATGCCCGTGCCCATGCTAAAGACCCACCCTGGCATGAAGGGTGCTGGACCGAGGCAATGCTTACATGAAGTCTAAAGTGAACGGTGCGATTGCAACAACGGATATTTTCTTGCGCTTGCATTGCAGGTACTGTGCATTGCAGGTACCGCCTGCGTCGGTGATCAGCGCGTCGCCGACTGGAGCGGGATGATGCCTTGGCGGTGTCTTGCACTAATACTTTTGCCCATCTTCAACCATCACAAGTTCGACTCTCGCTGATCCATTGTTGAACGCAGGAGCCTGCTTGCAACGGCGACCCGATCAGCGCATACCGACTGGAGCGAGACGACGGCCTCGGCGGTGACTTTGCTGTCGAGTACTACGGGCCAGACAGGGTGTATGAAGCGGACGGCCTCGTGGTGAGGCGCCAGATTGCCATTGATCTTTTGGCACCTGACGCTGGTTGGCGAACACCTGACCATTTTGATTGGGCAACTGTGCATGATGACCGTGCATGGTTGTTCCAGGGAGCACATTGCTGTGAATAAACTGCAGTGGAAACCTGATAGCGACTTTTGGGTGCAGAGCGGGCGGCTGTACCGCTTCCGCGTTTGCGCCATGAACGAGGTGGGCACTCCGGCGCCTGCACGTCAAGTCAAGGGGAATCAACGAGTCTCTTGATTCCCCGTGGCATAGTGGCTTCTATAAACAGGCGTCAGCCGCTGTCACGAGGCACCTCCATCCCTGCTTCGCTCACCTGTAACTCACTTGCGAACTGACGCAACAATCTGAAACAAGTCGTCCTTTGCAAGCATGCTCTTCTGGCAAAGCAGGCGGGCACTGGGATCAACGACGCGCCGCAGGAGGCGACCAGCGCTGCACTGTGTGACTGTGGTACAACAATGCCTTGTGACTCGAGGTAATGAACTGCAATGAACAGGCTGGCACGGGCAACAAGAGCGCTCCGCTGGAGGCGACCACGGCCGCAACGCCCCCGCACGCCCCAGCCTCGCCATCGCTTCGCGGTGCCAGCCAAAACACAGCGACACTGGCGTGGGCGCCGCCTGACAATGACGGCGGCAGCCCTGTCACCTGGTGAGGATGTTCGCTAGGCTTACAAGTTGAATTTGAGAAGCCCCGGCGCTGCCGTCAATGCGCGGGGCCAGTCAAAATGCCGCGGCGCTGGACGGCTGTAGCGCCGTGACATGGTGAGCATCGGATGTAGCACTGGACTTGATCTGTTTGCACAAGGTGTAGAGCCGCTCAGAGCACTTGATGCAGCGGCCTGGGTGCCGCGTGAGAAAGGTGGCTGCGTTCCTGTTGCCTGGCAATCATTGGAGCACCCTTTCGGGAGCTGCTCAGGAAGCGAGACATGCACCTTGGTTCTGTCACCCAGGGAGACTGCCGACTGCATCACCATCGCAGAGCCCTACTCTGTGGTGATGAGTGTCTCTGGGCAAGCAAACTCCAAGCCGCATTGCGGACCGTCAAAATGAGCTACTATGGATCTAAAAGCAACCATGCCGAGACAGTTTAACAACTGAACTTCAGCAGCGTGAAAGTCCAGATGGCAGTGGGTGGGAGGGGCCTCCTGGGCCATAGCCCTTGCCGACTTCACTCGCGCCGTTCGAGGACCTTGCACTCAATGGTTTTGTTCTACTAGGGTTTGCGTAATGTTTGTGTAATGTGCATGTAATGTGCATGCAGGTACACACTGGAGCTGCAGGCGAGGAGCAAGGCGGCCATGCGCGACGGCTTCAGCGCCAACTGGCAGACCGTCCACGAGGTGCGCTGTGATGCAGTTCGATGGCCGAGACACGATTCACGACCTGTTCACACTCCAGGCTGCTTCACAGCTTGATTTCAAAGCACAGTCAAATGCACATCGTTGGCGGTGCTTGTGCTCACATGCCTCGTATGGCGACTCTTCCTGCATCTGGGGATCGTGTATGTGCACCCGACATTGTGTATTTTCAGTGCACCTTTCCCCATGACACAGGGCGACAGCGCGGCGTGCACGCTGCGAGATCTGGCGCGGGCTGCACCTACTGGGCACGCACTGACGGCTGCCACAGCATCAGTGTTATGCTTTACACTGTGTTATCTCACACTTTGATGTTCCTCTCACAGGGCGACAGCGCGGCCTGCACGCTGCGAGATCTGCGCGCGGGCTGCACCTACCGCGCGCGTATCACGGCGCACAACTCTGCCGGACAGGGCCACGCCTCCTTCCCGGTGGACGTTGCCACGTTGCCGACATCGCCGGATCCGCCCACGGCGTTTGAAGCAGCATTTAGGTGACGTCTCTCGCTTGGCTTGTCTCATTGTTTTGTTTTTAGGAAGCAATTTAGCGGGAATGGATACAGCCCCGCCCTGCCCCTTCAAACGGGAGGGCGCTGCACTGCAAGGTGTACACTCGTCGCCGAGACAAAATTTGATGCGCGGCAGGTCCCGAGTGTACGGTGGCAGACGCCGGGTTGCCCATGCTGTTTGGCAGAAACCTACGACCTAAAGCCTGCGGCGCAGGTCGCGCGAGGCGCTGGGCGTGCGGTGGCAGCCGCCGGGCTTCGACGGCGGCGCCATGGTACTGAGCTACCGCGTGGAGATGCGCCCCCTGCAGCCGCCCGGCCTGGTGAGCTGGCAAACTTGAAACCCTAATAAACAACTCCGACTACACATGGTACAAGGCCAAAGCCCATGATCAAGGCATCAGGGGAAATGTCTCCTTCTGCAAGTCATCCCTTTTCTCATTGACGGCAACGCCCTGGTAATCAGCCACCGCGTGAAGACGCGCACCCTGCAGCCGCCCGGCCTGGGATTTCCGTGAACCTCAACCTGACACTCTCTCAATGTATAGCATAACACCCGTTTATCTTAGATGGTGGCGCCTGGGCACGCCTGGCAATGCGGCCCCTGCGTCCCGTCTGGTGCAGAGCCTTCGAGCGCGTCTGTATCTCGTGGGCTGGTACCGAATCGATAGTAGATTGCGCAAGCATTATACGAACCCTGGACATGATTGCTCGCTGACGTTTCTCATTGTCACGTGGTCATTTGCCTGTTCATCCATGCTCGACGCTGTCAACACCTTGACCATCCACAGCCTGTGCGCCACTCTTGAAGGCAGTGGGTGGTTGATCATGTCGACTCCATGACCTTGGATTGCCGGCAGCCATATCATGCAGCTGCACACATCGCAAACGTGGGTGCCATCACCGCAGACTCGGGCTGCCTGACAGGCTGTTCCATATACCCTCGGTCTGTTGCATTGTTGACGGCAGCAGGCCGCTTTGTGCTGTCAGACAGCAGCCAGGAGGTGTAGGTGGAGCTGAAATTACAGCTCCTGCATACTGCTTTCAACAATGGTATCGTTGACTGCACTCATGGATCTCCCATTGCATGTAGGCCTTTGCTGTGGCGAGGAGGTTGCGGCGGCAGAGGACGGCCTTCGCCTAATACCGAGCATTCACTGCACTCTGAACTTTGATCCAAACAGGATGTGTTTTTGAGCTCTTGCCTGAAGTTGCATTGCTTGTGCCGCATTTACCACGGCTGCCAGCAGCGAGGAGCCCGGAATCCCGGGTAGATGGTTTGGCGCCCGGCACCGAGCACATCAGGATTTGATCCAACATTAATGTATTCACGCGCTTTCCTTGCCATTGCTCCTGCAGGCGTTCGCCACGGCTGCCAGTGGCGAGGAGCCGGAATCGCAGGTGGAGGGTTTGGCGCCCGGAACGGAGTACGAACTGCGTGCCTACGCCATAAACGCCTTCGGCTCCTCTCTGCCCAGCGAGTCATGTGAGTTAGTCTCAATAGTGACAGATGTGTGAGCCAGATTGCCGGCACCTAACACGAAGATCGGAAGTGTGTGCCAGCAACTCCTTCGGCTCCTCCATGCCCAGATACATTTCCCAAACCACATATGACCCAGATTATCTCCGAACCAGAATAAAACTTGGCTGCAAAGTGTCTGTGGCGCTATCAGGTGGGGCGGGGCCATCCTTTCCTGCGCGGCTCTAGAAGTGCTGCCTCCAGCTCCAGTCACAACACTAGGACCCACCAGTGCCTCACAAGCCACGCTGGCTTGCCGCTGCAGTGGTGGCGGTGAAGGAGGCAGGGCCGCCGCTGGCGCCGCCGCCGCCTGTCCTGGACGGCAAGTCGAGCGCTGCCACAGAACAGTTGCATGTCCTGCCTAACCCATCTGACTCGAACGTTATTGCTGCTGCAGTGGTGGCGGTGACAGAGGCGGCGCCGCCGCTGGCGCCGCCGCCGCCTGTCCTGAGCGGCAAGTCCAGCGGCGATGGGCTGAAGCTGCGATGGGAAGTCCCGCAGACGCGCGGCTGCCCCGTCACCGGCTTTGCGCTGCAGTGCTGCCTGGCGGCGGCATTCCTGGCCGCGGTGCGGCATGAATGCTCCGAGGTGAGTCTTTCGTCATGAGGGTTCATGTAATGGTATCCATCAGTGCGCGGCTGCCCCGTCACCGGCTGTGTGCTGCAGTGCTGCCTGGCGGCGGCGTTCCAGACGGCGGTGCGGCACGAACGCTCCGAGGTGATCGTGCTTACCTAAGGGATTTGTCGAAGTACTGATCCACCGGCTTCGCGCTGCCATTTCCTGACTGCCGTCTTTTTTCGGCGGTGTGGCGCGAGTGTTCCGGGGCGAAATCTTCATTAACCATACAGTCCTAGAAGTACAGTTGGGCGAGCTTGCTTTGCACCCACGGCACAGCAAGGGCATGCTCGGCCTCACTGCATAGCTGCAGGTAACGTTCTGTCCCTCGACGGCCAGGCTGCATGAACAAGGCTTCGTTGTCTGAGGCCCCTCGAGTGAAGTAGCATAGCGCTTGTTGCTAGGTAGGAAACACTCTGATCCGCATATGCTTTCGGATGTCCTCACAAGTCTGCTTGTCCGACTCTGCTACCTGAGACCAGTTTCACTCCACAGCTTCGGGCAAAGCTCCTCCTGTAGTCACTGTGTCGCGGCTGACGCTCGTGTACTGCTGCTGCAACAGCGAGAGAACGGCTCCTGCCTGGTAGGCACGGGCAGGGGCACAGGGACGGTGCAGCTGAGCAGCACTGCTGTACTGACCTCAGAGACACTTGTCCACTAAAACCATGCAGCTTGGACCCTATGCCCATCGCCTGATGAAGTGTGTGTGCGCTCTGCTGCAGCGGGAGATTGGCTTTGGCCAGCGTGGCAACGGCTATGGGCTTGAGGACAGCGGTGCAGTGCAGCAGGCGGGCGGCGGCGCTGCGGCACCGCCGCCGCCGATGTCCAAGGCGCTGTACTGGGACACCCTGTACGAGGGCAAGGACTCTTGCGCAAAGGTGCGACATGCGCAAATTCTCACTCTGGACCTCCATACATGGGCAGGTTGCCTGATTGCATCTGTCTATGCCGGTTGCGCGGGGGCATACTGTATGTGTGCACCTTGCGGGTATGGGCCTGCTGCCGAGCGCAACACAAAATCAGAGTGTTTCGGTCCTGAATCTGAACCGCCCTGGCACAGGTGCAGGGCCTGCAGCCGCACACAGTGCATGGTGCGCGGGGTCGGGTGCGCGCCACAGCGGAGGGACGCCAAGACACACATTCAGCTATGTGCTGGGAGATTGCTCTAAAACTTGCACTGTGCTCACGTAGGTGCGGGGCCTGCAGCCGCACACGCAGTATGCGTTCAGGGTGCGCGCCACTTCGGACGCCGGCGCCGGCGACTGGAGCGGCGCCGCCGTGTTTGCCACTGCGGCCATGGCGCCTTCGCCGCCGCGAGGACTGTCCGCCGTGGCACCGGCGGCCGGCTGCCTGGACGTGGCCTGGCGACCGCCTGCGGCCGACAACGGTGAGTGGTCCAATGTCGACACTTGGTTTATGTATCTTGTGCAAAAGGTTGCCGCCGCAAAGGCTGTCTCGCCATTGCGCCGGCGGCCGGCTGCCTGGACGTGGCCTGGCGCCCTCCTGCGGCCGACAATGGTGAGTGAGACTCAACGGGATTTCGATTTCAAGTGTCTCGAGTACAGCCGTCGCACCGGCAGCCAGCTGACTGGACGTGGCCTGGCGGCAGCTCGCGGCCGACAACGGTGAGCGGTCCATGCTGAATGATTGAAACAGGAGGCCCAGCGTTAAAGTGACGAACCTGGTGGAAGGTGGCCTATGTGTGCCTTTTGAGTTTCTGACCTCGCGGCCGGAAGCTTCCTCTGCAGACCCGGGCACGTGGCTGGTGCACGGAACGCCTGCCATGCGCATGCCAGTCCTGCTGGTCAGAGGAGGAGTGTGACAGGGCTGAACTCAGTTCCCGGCTGATGGTCATCGAATCGTCAAACACCCGCCCCATGCACGTGCTTATGACTGTTCCTGAGCCCGCCAGGTACCTCTCGCTGACTAGTAGGTCGGGCTACTGGGTGGAGTACTCGCTGCAGCCACCTTCACCAACAACCCGCAAAGCCATAACAAGCTGCCCTGTGTTGCAATATCAGATGCTATATATAGACATCGCATTTGCCTTGTTGTAGGCGCGCCGGTGTCGGGGTACCACGTGGAGTATGCGCTGCAGCCGCCGCGCGGGCGGCAGCACGAGGCAGCCTGGCAGGCAGCACACGGCGGTCCCCAGACGTCCTGCCAGGTGTGCAGAGGCCGGGGACCAGAATGCGGCTCGACAAACTGGCAATCTGCACATCACAGCAGCTGTTGCCAAGTGGCTCTGTGCGCAGCCACTGTGTTCTGGTGACAGGCAGCCAGAGTGTCTGATGAGTGCTGATGAGTGCTGCAACGACTGCTAGAATTCGCTTGAAACAATGAACGCGCAAACGGTGTGTTCCAGCTGCGCCACGGCCGCACCTTCCAGCTGCGCGGCCGCGGCGCCAATGAGCACATGACCGGCATGACACCCAATCTGACTTCTTCATGTGTGAGGGCTATGAAATGCAGGTGGCTGGCCTGCGCCAGGGGCGCACCTACCTGCTGCGTGCGCGTGCCGCCAACACGCGCGGCATGACCAGACTCATATCTATATCAGTGCTACTTCTGAATTCTGCGAGCTGCGTTGCAGGTGTCTGGGCTGCGCCACGGCCGCACCTATCTGTTGCGGGCCAAAGCAGCCAACGCGCGCGGCATGAGTCCCTTCTGCGAAGCGGTGTCGGCGCAGACGGCCGCGGCGGCGCCGGAGCCGCCGCCAGCCCCCGCCTTCAGCCAGGTGAACGGACACCTCTCAACCTCAATGCATTCTTCAATGGCAAAAAGATCACCATGCACCGTTTAGACGCAGACGGTGGCGGCGGCGGCGGCGCCGCCGTCGCCAGCTCCCGCCTTCAGCCAGGTATGCAAAAATAGTCGCAGGTGCTTGGCAGCTTCGCCGCTGGGCACACAGTTCCTGCAATGAGCAGGCCTTGTGCCACGTGTTAAGCTCAATAGCGACCCTTTCCGGGATACGAACAGTGCAGCCAATACGTTTGAGCATGCGGGCATGGTGCATCCTGCTCGGCCGGGTGGAGGACGTAACAGCATCTGTCGGCCTCAGCTGCCCTGCAGCCAACTCCAAGTCTCTAAACCCTTATAACCCGCAGGTGACGGCCACATCGGCGCGCGCCAAGTGGGACGCACCTGCAGAAGACAACGGCGCGGCGGTTCTTATGTACAGGTGTGGATGTGTAGAGCATTAACGTGATTGCTTGTCTTTCATTTGACTGAACACGAGATACTGAGCAAACCACTCTGCCGCGACGTCCCACAAACTTTCCTTCGCATGCTCAGCAATGCAGGGTCATTTGGTCTACATCGTCTGACAATGCTGTTGCATGCCGATGCTGCAGCTCGGAGTCAACTTACGCATGCAGAACTTCAGCGACACGAGATTGCAATCTCGTCTGATCTGACAAGCTCCACACTTGCTATAAACTGACGCTGCAGCCTGGAGGCGATGACGGGCAGGCAGCAGCGAGCCACTCCTTGATAGCTGAACGTCTGCAAGCTCGTAGTGCTGCCGTTTCTAACGATGGCATTGTTCCGCCTGTTGCAGTTTGGATGCCATCCAGGCGGACGGGCAGGGCGGCAGCTGGCGCGAGGTGTACAGAGGCGCCGAGACGCTGTGCCGCATCGGCGGCCTGCACCCCGGCAGCCGCTACCTCTTCCGGTGAAGCACGAGATGCAACATATTTGACAAAGAAACATTGTTTTCTGTCCTATCAACCTGTGCTGCGTCGGCGGCTTGTACCCCGGCAGCCGCTACCTCTTCCGGTGCGGCATCTCGATTCAATGTATCGATTTACTGTAGATAACCTGGTTTCTAGATTTGTCACATCTGGAACTGTTTTGTGTTGGCGGGCTGGAACCCAGCAGCCGCTACCCTCTCAAGGACATGCATACGCATGGACTACAATTTCAAACCTGACATCAGAAGCAGACGCAAACACACACAATCGGCATAATACAGGCTGGACCCGGCAACGCTGCCTGCTCAGGCCAGGCTCCGCGTCAAACGCTCCTCTCGGTGACATGCCGAGCATGAGCACGCATTGGGGCACCACTTGCAGTTGAGCAAGCTTTGAGAATTGCACGGTCGGCCTGCTGACTATCGGGGCTTCGGCCCACAGTGGCACATGAGGCAGCGTGCAGTTCTCAAGTTGCACATGCATCAAGGCATCTCAGAGTCATTGGACCTTTGCTGAGGCATCGACAATCGACTGAGCTGCCCTGCAGGCTGTGCGCCCGCAACGCCATCGGCAGCAGCGGCCACACGCAGCCAGTGTCGGTCATGACGGCCAAGCCGCCGCCGCCGCCGCCAACTGGCGTGACAGCGCTGCCGGCGGCCGCGGACAAGGCAGCAGACGCCGTCACCGCCTCCACCAGGTACGTCTGAACCCTTCAGACGTTGTGAGACATGTCTTGCTTTCTGTAGATGGCGCCATAAGCCAGACTTGCCAGCTGCGTCAGGTTATGAGGGGCAGCATAATGACGTGAGGGGTGATACCTGGGGCTGTCAGTCCGCACGCAGATCTGCAATCAACGTCCTGCTATGTGCCAGCTCTGATGCGCAGCCAGCTTGTCAGCATCCATCAGTCGATTATCAGCGCTGATGTGCAGTTCAGCTCTGTTGCTTTTCTCCCTCCGCATCAGGCACCATGGCGGCGGCGCTGCCATCGCGGCGTCCTGGCAGCCGGCGGCGGCGGCCTCGGATCGATTTGCCGCCTGCGCGTCATACGAAGTCGAGGCTGCGGCGGCGACGGGCGGCCAGCCGCTGAAGCAGACATGCGCTGGGCGCGTGCACGACTGCACCCTGCACGGTGCACAGCCCGGCTGCGCCTACCTGGTGAGAATGCATTGCACGAGAATTCTTTGAGAAAGAGTTGAATGTGGTGATGTCAACAGGGCAATCTGGCGCCAGAGCACCGCTGCAGCAACGGTTCGGTGAGTGGATGCTGTACAGCGCCGGCTCCGCCTACCAGGTAAACGTTGCATACAATGAGATCATGGCGAGGCAAAGCTGACCGTTCAATGCAACGGAGATGCCTGCTTCAACGGCTGCAACACTCACAGCGAATATGCAGGTGGCATGTGTTTAGTGACATCGCTATCGAAAGAGTCCCAGCATGTCTGGTGGTCCAAAAGACGTCACAATTCTTTCGTGCACCTATATAGGGCATTTCGCCCGTGACAGCCAGACCCTCACAGCTGTTCCCTGGCGCAAGTTTGTCGCCAGTCTCGTAGTACGACTTCTGGCTGTCATCCTTCCCCAGGAATGAAACAAGATCATATGAAACAAGCACATGGCGCGATTGTTGGTTGACACACAGCCATTTAACATGCACTCCTTCCTGGCGTAGGTGCGAGTGCGCAGCGTCGGCGGGGGCGCGCCGGCCACGGCTCCCACAGCGAACTGGCCACCGTGCAGCTGACACTGTCTTGTACATCTTATTACTTTAAATCGTGTGCCGTTCTTTCTGGACAGGCGCGACTTCGCAGCGTCGGGGCTGGCAGCGCCGGCCATGGCACCTGAAGCAAGCCGGCCTCCGTGCAGCTGGCATCGTCTTGTTGTTCTGGCTAAATCTGAGACCGTCTGCTGTCCTTCTGCTTGGTGCAGGTGCGAGTGCGCAGCGTCGGCGCCGGCGGCGCCGGCCATGGCACCTGGAGCGAGCCGGCTTCCGTGCAGCTGCCGGCGCCGCCGCCGGCGCCGGCAGCACTCGCCCTGGCTCTTTCCGCCGACCAGCGGCAGCTGTCTGCCGTCGGCGGCGGCGGCGGCGGAAGCAGGAAGGGCGGCGGCAGCGGCGGCGGCGGCGAGACGCGCATCCGCAAGCGCGGCGCCAAGGGTGGGTGCCCTCTGCCATTCTGTGGGGGCTTCTTATGAGAGCGGAGCGCCGCGTCGCTTCTGATGATTGGAAACCCTGGTTTACGAAATACGTGTTGATCTCGACCATGAAATTCTTCGATTATTTGATGTGCAGTCGCGGACGTGGCCCGTGTCAAGGCGCCGCCGCCGGCGACTGCCTGCATGCCCTGGGGGCGGTGGGCACGCCGGCAGTGGCGCGCCAACTTCGGCCTCCTTTTCGGCGTGGCCTCTGGGCTCATCATCTTCTGGCTGGCAATGCTGTGGTGGACGACCGAGGCGCTGCCGCCGGTTCGCATGGTCAGGAATTAAGGCGCCCGCTGTTCAAGGGCGCCCTCTGCGGGAGAACAGTAGGGTTCAACGGCGTTTTGGTGGCGCTGTGGTGGACGGCCGACGAACTGCCGGCGGGGCGGCCGCGCGGGCGGCTGCGACCACGCCGGGTTTCAGTGTTCATCGTCATGCCAACCGCTGCAGCTTTGACATGATCGGACCCAGGCATGGAACTGAATCGCATGCGTGTGTTCTGGACTACCCATTCTCTTTGCAGCCTGCGCTCTACAATAGGATTTGAGCAGCGTCGCAAGTCACTGCATGTGTGCCCACGACCATTGCCGCCGCCAGGAGCCTGGCACATGTGGATCTTCGCCTGCTGAGGCAAACCCGCGCCGATGCAAGTGCAGGGTGAATGCAGAATGGGCGTCGTCACGCGGCTCATTGCACATACTCAGAGGCAGCTTGCCCAACGCACGAGGGCATTCATGCGCGGCGCATGTACCCTTGTGCTTACTACATTGTACGAAGATTCACCTGCCTCGAGGAACTGCTGACGTGATGCACACGACGCCACGACGATTTTCCACAGATTCGCCCATTTGCGCAGCCCCGCGCAGGTCGATGGATGGCAGAAGCTGATCGAGTCAGACGCCGCCTCCTGAACTGCTGCGACAAACGTTGACTGCTGTAACACGCCAGCCGACCCGAAGTACCTGACGCGCCCTGCCAGCTAGGGCAATGGACGCGCTACCTGTCTGCTACGCCGGACGAACCACACGGCGCAGACGGACTCTGCAGAGCCTGCCGTACGCCGACAGTGCATCTGGGGAACCGGGCACCGAACTGTCGGAGGGCTCATCCCGCGATGCTGCAGACCAGCAGCCGGCCTGCATGACGGCCCTAGGCGAGGACCTACTAACGCTCGTCCTCTCGCAGCTCGGCGAGGTGAGGCTCAATGCGCCTGCGGCTGCCGCTGACCCCGCATGCTTCTGCTGCATAACAGCAACCGCAGAACCTCGGCGGCAGCGCCTGCGGCTGTGGGCATCACAAACCGCCCTGCTTCCTTGACGCACAGGTGCGGGACATCTGCCGGGCGGCGCAGGCGTGCACGGCTCTGGCGCATCTCGTGCGGCAGTCGCCGTGCCTGTTTGAGGCGCCGCTTCAGCGCGACTTTCACGCGGCGGCGGTGGCGGCCGCCCGGCAGCACATGGCGGAGGACACCGCGGTGGCACGCGGAGACGCGCGGCTGCTGTACCTCCGCTGCAGGGAGCAGGCCACGCGAGACGCACGTAGCAGGTGGGGCCTCGAGTCGGGCTTTGCCGATAACAGGGGAGCACATGAGGGACGCCATTGCTCTGTGCAACAATGCGCAGGGATCTGCAGTGACGGCAGGGCTGAGGGCTCAGACCTTCTTGGTCAGCAGTGTAAGCAGTGAATACTGCGCTGCCACACTCTATGAGCTGCATTGTGCGCCTGGCTGGCCGACTCTGCGGCGGCTCTTGGCAGCCACTTGGCTCCATCGATTTGATCTATCATGACTCGACGTACTGGCGAGGCGCCTGTTAGCTTCGCAGCACCTGACGCTTCACTCGGGCTGGTGGCCATGCGCGCCGCCTAGCCACGATAGAAGCCACTGGCGCTGCAAACACTTCCCTGCTTGGAGTCGTTGGCCCTACCGTCTCTGTCATTCTGTGCAGGGTCATGCACGCGGTGGTGCAGCATTGCAAGAACCTGGAGTCGCTGAGGATCGGGAAATTTGTTGCGGAGGACAAACTGCAGTTGACGCTGAGCACCCTGCGGCAAAAACGGGTGCGCAAGGAGTGGCCTCAAACGGGGTGCAAGGAGTGGCCTCCAACCAAGCCTCAAACTGGGGCAGTGCAGCTGTGTTGTGAACGGCTGCAGACGCCACGCTGGAGCAGCAAGTGATGGCGATTGGAAGTTATTCCAGGCAGACCGACCTCAGCCTGACGGTCCTGTTCCTACTGCTTACAGGCTGCACTGCGGGCGGGGGTGACGCGGCAACGAAACGCTGCGGAGCTGTCCGCGCTGAATCGCGACGTGACGGCGTGGTCGGACCTGCAGCGCCAATGCGAGGTGCGGCCACGACCGCAGCGGACACTGCGCGTTGCTTCTCTTGTGGACGTCCGAAGTTCGGACGTGTAGAACGGGGCGCGAGGCCGGCGTGGAAGCGTCAATGTGACCCGCCGCTTGCGGTCCACAGGAGCTGTGCAATTCGGCAGAAATTTAAAGATGCAACCTGAAAACTCTACGAGTCGCATTGCTGCAGTCACGAGACAGTTGGCTTTTCGTCAATTGCAGGAGGAGCTATGCATCATGTGGGGCAACATCGAGCGAATCGACGCTCAGGCGGAGGCGCAGCGGAGCCAGGTGGCGCAGCTCAACAGAACTATTCTGGTGCTGACGGCGGCGCGGCAGCACGCAAAGCTGCTGGCGGTGCGGGCCGCCGCCAGAAAGTGCGGTGGGCCGAGGGATGCCGCCTGCTGCAGATGAGTGTTGTACAGGATGGTGGGACTGGGCCGCCGTTAGGAGCGTGGTGGAAGCGGGGAGCATCGATTTGAGGTGATGCGGCCTGCTGCAGACGAGTGTCGCGAGATTTTGGGCGGTTGTCCAGTTCAAGGTTTATCGTCAGCGTATGTGCATCGGGCGGCGGGCCTTCCGCTGCCGGGCCCCGCCGCCTTGCTGGGATGCCGCATCGTCATCTTCTGCCGCCGCTCCGTCAGCGTCTGCCGCCACGTCGTCATCGTCTGCCGGCGGACTGGCTCTGGGACCGGCTAATGCCGCTGCCGTGGCTGCTGGCAGGGCCTCTGGCTGTGCCGCTGGCTGCTCTGCTGGCGTCACGTTGAGTCGTCCGGCGCGGCAGCAAATGCCGCACAGCAATTGACCGCCAGTCATTAGGTCTCCGAATCCCCCAGGAGCTGTCACCGTCCTCACTTCATGTTTCGCGTCAGGCTGGACAGCTCAGACATCGCGCTGCCGCGGTAGCCGCCACCGAAGAGCACGTAGTGATTGCACAGGTGGTAGAAGCGGTACAGCTTTGCGCGCTCCTCGAAGCCTGAAATGATTCACAAAACATTATGCAACGCAACGAATGTCACCAGCACACACACGAGCAAATCAGTCATGCAAGGAGAAGCGGTGCGGCTTGCCGTGCTCTTCGCACCATGACCAACTGCAACAGAAAACTCTGCTCACCTTTGGCGCGGGGAGCAAGCTCGTAGTAGGCAAACTGCAATAGAAGATGATGGCAGACCAGATTGATTCAAAACGGCTCACCCTTGGCGCGCGGGATGAGGTCGTGGTAGGCTGACCAGAATGAGGCGCTGAAGCCGGCGCACCAGCTCATACCGAACTCCGCCTGCATTAGGATGTCATTTGTTCTCGTGTGCCTTGCATGTTGCTGCGCTGCCGCCTTCCCCACCATGGTGGGAGGGGCTGCACCAGCCAGAGTGGAGACTGCAGGGGTTTTACAAAAGGAGGGACATATAATGGAAGTCCTTTGCCTCACGGTGGCCGTGGCGCACGACCAGGCCACATCAGCGTGTGTCGAAAGGAGGAGCCGATCATAGCCATGCACCTCGTGGTGGCCGTAGTACACCGCGGGGTCGAAGATGGCGGGCTGCCCATCTTTTGTAAGGATTTAAAATCAAGCCGACGCGGCAGTTGAAACGTACAACAAAATATATCTAGATATAACTTCGCACCTCGTGGTGACCGTAGTACACTGCGGGGTCGAAAATGGCGGGCTGTCCCTCCGCCGACGCAATGTTGCCGCTCCACAGGTCGCCGTGCAGCACGCTCGGCTTCACCTGAAAAACGGACTCTCATGACTTGTTATTTGAGTTGAATTTGATTTCATTATCCTCATATGCAAACAATCGATGCCGATGCGGTGTTGCCGCTCCACAGGTCGCCATGCAGCACGCTCGGCTCCACCTGCATCGTTCCAGCTGTTGCGGCTCTGATGGCGGAAGTTCTTCACGAATTTCACATGCACAGAAGCGGCAGGTACTGCAAGCGTGCTGGCTTACCTCGATACCTTCGAAAAGAGGATCTAAATTCCGGCTGAGGACCTCCCCCAAGCGCGACATTTCCGCATCGCCGGCCATCTGCAACTGCGGCTTGAGGCGCCGCTCGCGGAAAAACTCGACCCAGTCGTCCATCCAGCCGTTCGCCTGCGGCGTGCCGCCTGCAATGCACACGTATTCTCCTCACTGAGCACCTTGTAGAAGGTGTCTGCACGTGAATTTCCTTGGTCGATGGTGCACCTGATGGAAACTCCAGGCCCGCCGCGCCATGCCAGCATCAACCTGTGCACCACCCTTGGTGTGACAAAATCTCAAGCCAGATACATTCCGAAGCCAGAGCATGATTGAGCTGAGGAGCACACCTATGGTGTTGTCGACTGGGAAGCCAAACCGGCCCTTCGCTGCCTCTGGCTCCTGTGCAACAGCTGTGTGGTCAGACCCGGCACACATCGCACATGTCACCACACGCAGGGGGGAAGGAAATGCAGCCAGTGCAGCAGGTGGGGGTTTTCTAGGGTTTGACAGGGCACCAGGCAGCGGAATGGCGAGAGCAGCGAGCAGCAAGCGCGGAAGGGAAACGCAGCAGAGAAAAAAGCGCAGCACCTGGGGTCGGGCCAGGTGCATGCGGGCCACCTGCTCGCCCAGAGCCGCCTGGTCGCTGCTGCGGCTGAAGTTCAAATGTCTGCAGCCAGCCAGCCATCACCAAATCCAGGTCGGAAGCCATAACAGGAATCGGGCGCAGATCCAGTCCAGACGGGCACACTTGTGCGAGATGTTGCCAGACTTGCACAGCCATGCCAACGACTCTGAAGTTCTTGCAACGAGCACACGAAATTTGCCATTTTCGAAGGAATCTTGGAGCATATCTCAAGGTGTGAGTAACGCACTCCATGATGATGAATGTGCTGTCACCGCCGAGCGCGCCGCCTGTCTGAGCAATGTGACGCGGTCAGACTCTGAATGTGTTCCTACTTTATGGTCCCGCAGCGCACACAAGTGCCGCAACAACACCTCAATGCGGCAGGACACAGGTGTCGGGAGACGAACCCACCTCCCGGCACAGACGACAGCGCGCCATAATGGTACACCTTTGGAACTCGCACCGTGCGCGTATCTGCGTTTAAAAAACCCCAGGAGGTTCAGCGCAATTCTGTCGGCTGGGCGGTGCGGCTGGATGTCCCTCACGAGGCGTGCGGTACGGCTGGTGGAAAAACACATCGTCTGACATTGATATTTCGCGGCGGCGGCGCATGGCGCTGCAACCATGCAGATGCAGGAATGCACTAGGTGACGGATCTGCACTTGATCCTCATATGATCTGAACAGTCTGAAAAGGATCGATGCTCCATTACTGAATTGGAATTGCTGAAGGCGCACCATACATGGCGCGCAGCCCCAGGGCCTCGCCCTTGAACATGCCGTCGTCCCGGCCCCGTGCCTGCGACCCCAAAAGGCTTGGTTCTGATTCCGCAGTCAATGGCGCACCGCCGCATGAATGACATCCGTGACACCTCAATGACACAGGCGATACTGCAAGAATGGGAGCCGCATACCTGACACAGTTCAGGTGTCGTGTCAGAGAACTGTAGTCCAAGTTCGTGCCTGCTTCACGAAGAATGAGCGTCCGCTGTCGGTATCATATCGACTCGATGACGCCCAGCTGCTAGACCCCACGCCGCTCCTGCCGCTGATTTTCCCCGCATCCGGAATCTCGTTTTCGATGAAATCCGCAATGGCGTCCTGCGACCTGCGTTGAACAGGGGGTGACCAGTTACACCCTCATGCAATCTAGTGGTGTCGCAATGCATGCGGCATTTCGCGATGCATGCGGTGGCGGCGGCGTCCAAGGTCGAAGTCGAGAACGGCATGCAGCACTCTTTGCAACTGCTCACGCTGATGTTGTAGTCATGATGGACCGAGTCCTGCCGCTTTGCCGACTGTTGTGGCTGGATCCGCGATTCAATAACCTGGCCACGGATGTAAAAGGATGCACACCGGCACCCAGCGGCCTACATCGGGTGTGTGGCAGTGCCGAGTGCACTTGTGAGGTCACAGTCTGCATTGGTGCTCTGATCAACAAGCAAAAGGCAAATATGAGCGGATCGCGCAGCGATGAATCGGCCATGCCGCTGGGTTTGTCCCACCTCCCCGTCCAAGAGCTTCTGCCCCCTGATGGAATACAGGAATGTCGCTTCGCGTTGCTGTTGCAAGCATTTCGAAAGCACAGCACGCAGCACTTATGACAGGCAGTCTGCACCAGGTGACGCCATCCCGCCGGCTGCCACCACACTCGGCCTTAGCACATTGACAGCGCTACGCACGTGAGCCCGCCACTGTGTTCTCCACTCTTCGTTGCCCTCCGTTCCCGACCTCGAATTCGCTTGATGCGGGATGCTCCGCGTCTAAGGGTAACACTGACGGCGCGATTCAGGCAGCAGGCTTGTTGCGCTGCACCCTCCGGCCTGCCGCGTGCACGGTGCAGCAATCGACATGTCGTCAGTAACGAGCACTGACCAGCGCCGGCCTTGCCCCATGGCCCAAGATCTGTTTAAAAATCTGTCGCGCCCTGTCGCAGGTTGCCGCTACGACTGTGCAGGGCGCTGCGCACCCGCAGGATCAAGAAAAGGATCTGGGAGTTCGAAATTTGAGGGCCGGCGCGGGACATCGCGCCTCGTGGATCGCACTTTGGGTGTTTCCCACGATGCAGCGGCACCTGCGCCGCCAGCGCTGGTGCGGTGCTGCACACATTATTGAAGGCCTCGCAGCATTGATTCGAATATCTGAAGTTGCGCCAAGGTAGCACTTGCAAATTCGTGCCATGACCATTGGTGACTGCGCCATCGCCATGGTCATGGCGCTGCAGACGTTCGATTGAAATTGCAGGCTCTGCATAGTAATTGTACCTGGTAGTCTAGCTAGCAGGTATTCAGATACTCAGCTGTTTCAGGTATTCAGGCTGCTTCCGTGTTTTCATGCATGCAGCATGCGTTGCACATTCATATTTCATGTGTTAAATACCCTGGTCAACACCATGACACCGTCCCAATGCAGAGAATGAGCAATGGGCTGCGGCGCAGCGCAGCCCGATCACATGAACTCGAGACTATAAACTGTTTGAACCACCCAGTGACGAGAAATCGCAAGCAGGCGGCCGAAGCTGCAGGTCAGGAGATTTATGAGATTGCGGAACATGCATCCAGCTGCAGAGTGCATGTTGAGCACTGCCGGCGGGCGACGCTGTGCCAGCGCCATTCCGAAATGGTAGGGCTCCTGCACAAAGCGATTGCTGCAGTACTGCAACCACAGACCACTAGTGGTCTGTGGTTGCTATCCGACTGCGGTTTGCAATGGGGACTTGTATTTGTCTTTGAACTGCCTCTCGAGGGTCGGTAGTGACACCCAATTGTCGGGCAGGGGGCACCATGAGGCAACATTTTCTGATCATTGCTTGAGACACCTCGCACGTACCTAAACGTAATCCCTAGAATTCTGCCCGTCTTCACAATGTAGACGCCTAGTGCGTATGCCATTGACAAACTGTCTGCTGAACCCAACAAGCAACTTCCAGTTCTCATTGAAATGCAGATATAAGCCGCCTAACACCAGATCAATAACTGCAATCTGCAGCAGCTTTGATTTCCTGCAGGGTGACTGTCGCCTGACGGCAGCACCTTGACCACCAATCGCGTAGAGCGTACCAGCAAGCGCATCTGAAGCAAAAGCCCCGTGAAAGGGCCACGGGAGGTGCACGCGGCCAGGCCGGTATTGCTCCTTGCGCTCGTGAATTCGTTGCTGCGCTTCTTGTGGGATCACATCTTGGCGCGGGAGGTGAGCTGCGGCTGCAGCACCTCGGCCCAGGCGGGACCCTCCTGCGTGTCGTTGAGCGGAGAGTCCTGTGCCATCTCCAGCAGCGCCCTGCATTGCAAAGACAACTGACGGTTGTAATTGATGCCATTGTGAACATCGGAGTGCATTGCCTCCGAAACGGGGCGCGAAGATGCATTTCACATGCAGGTCAGCCCGAGTGGCAGGGCAAAACCAGCCATTGTCGGCTATGCATTCCCAGGCGTAAAAGTTCAATCAGCAAGCAGGCAGAAGCGCACGATGTGTTTTCAGCACCTGTAGACATCTCCGTCCTTGCGGCCCAGAGCACTGTTGAGCACATAGTCCTCGAAGCCAAAGCCGTCGACGAGCGCGACGGCGTTGGGCCGGATGTCCCGCAGCAGCTGGTACTGCGCCTCGCGCGCCGCCTTGGCCTGCTTCTCTGCAAAATGCAGGGAAGGAAACTCCGTCAGGTCTTTGGCAGAGTCACACGAAAGCTACGGCGTTCGGCCGCAGGCGGTACTGCGCCTCGCGCGCCGTCTTGGCCTGCTTCTTTGGAAATTGCAGGATGGTTGTGTAAGAATGACTGAAAGGCAGGTGTTCATTTAGATGTCGCGCAGTGGGCGGTGCAGCGCCTCGAACGCCGCCTTGGCCTGCTTCCTTGCAGAACCAAGAAAACTCCACCATCGCTTTGAAGGGGACAATGTTGGATCAGATGTCCCGCAGCAGGCGGTAGCCGCGCCTCTCGCGTCCATTTCCCCGCTTCTCTGTAGAATGCCAGCATCAAACAACAATTGAAAATATTGCGCCACCACAACAGCCGCCACCGCCACCAGCACCACAGGTGCATGCGCGGCCAGAGCTTCCAGGAAGGGAGCAGAACTGACTTCGAGGTAGATGACTAAAAGAGCCCCTTATAATTGACTGTCAATTCTTCTTACCAGACAGGTAGCCGTCCTCGAGGAAGTCGCCGAGCCGGCGCTCGATGGTGGTCAGCCCGTACAGCTGCGCCAGCTGCAGCAGCGCCGCCGCCGTGCTGCCCGGCAGCTCGCCCTGCAGTGGCATGAGGCCATGTTGGTGTCAGGACCACACGCATGCCAATGCCAGCATTTCGGTCAGAGTCAGTACAGCTGCGCCAGCTGCAGCAGCGCCGCCGTTTCGCCCGGAAGTTCGCCCTGCAGCCAGAAAATAGCACACACGTCAGCTTCCCGCGCTACATCGTTGCATCCCGAATGGTTCACAGTCAGTACAGCTGCGCCAGCTGCAGCAGCGCCGCCGTTTCGCCCGGAAGTTCGCCCTGTAGCCAGAAGATAGCACACACGTCAGCTGCCCGCGCTACATCGTTGCATCCCGAATGGTTCACAGTCAGTACAGCTGTGCCAGCTGCGGCAAGCGCTGCCGTCGTGCCGCCCGGCAGCTCGCCCTGCAGCACATATGACACAGATGGCATCTATACTGCCCTGGTCCTGTGTTATGACTCAGGTAGGACGTGCAGCCAGTGTGACTGTGGGCCACCAATTTGGATTCTTGACCTGTGTTCCAGTCCGCTGGGCATCAAGAGGTGTACGCGTAGCTTCTTCTGCAGGCCCGCCACGTGGGCATAGAAGGTGTGCTGCAGCACCAGGCATGCACATGCCTGTGCGGTGCAATCGAAACAGGCATCGATCGAAGTAGGGTTGCTGACAGCTTGCATTAATATATTTTGGATTTCAATTGCTGATATACCTTCTCCTGCAGGCCCTGCACGCGGGCGCAGAAGGTGTGGCGCGGCACCAGGTAGGCGTGCGCCTTGACGGTGCGGATGAGGTCCGCCGAAATTCACGAAACAGCGTTCTTTTCCAATATGGCCGAGTGAAAAGCAAGCTTTGCAATTCCTCCCACCTTCTTCTGCAGCCCTTGAACATGTGCGTAGAAGGTGTGGTGCAGCACCAGGTAGGCGTGCGCCTTGGCGGTGCGAATGAGGTCCGCAGTGCAGCCGTTCCAGGCCGCGCCCTCGAACGCCGGCTTCCCGCCGCCAGCCGCGATGAGAGTCTGCGCCGCCTCCTGCGCCAGGCGCGACGCCCGGTGCCTGTACGTTGAGGAGTCTTGTGAGGCAATGTGACGGTGACCAAACTGCACCGATTCCAGGCCGTGTGTAGGAAGGCCGGCTTCCCGCCGCCGGCGGTGATGAGCGTCTGTGCCGCCTCGCTAGGCTCGGTGCCTGTCTTGAATACGACTGTCGATCAACAGATGCGCGCTTCGAATGCGGGGTTCCAACTACTGGCGGCAAGGAGCATCAGCGCCGCCTCCATGCACGCGGTGTCTGCCTTCACATTCGCGCCTTTGTCAAAGTAAAAGACGCAGCATGGTTCCTATGTAGAGAAGTTATGGTCCCTGTTGCCCCACGAGCGTCAGCAAGAGGCGCATTCCTGACCGCCAGCCGCACCTGTAGGTGCAGCCGGTTGCGCGCCATTCAGCGCGCCGTTCAGCTGCATTGTGCGATACTGCTCGAAGTGCGTCATGACAATGAGCAGGCAGTACACACCTGAGCGCCGCCAGCTGTGCCTCCGGCTCCAGCCAGTCGTCAGCTGTGACGACTTTCCAGCGGTGGCCAGCCTTCGTGCTGACTGATAAAGAGGATACAGAAATACGAGGCGAGGGGTATTTTATTTGACAATTACCTGAGTGCTGCTAGCTGCGCCTCCGGCTCCAACCAGTCGTCTGCCATAGTGACAGTGCAGCGCCGGCCGACCTCCGCTTTCACGTCTGCCAGGTAGGAGGCGCTGCCGGTGGGCGCCTGCCCCTTGGACGCCGCCAGCAGCGCCTTCACCAGAAACCGCGCCGTCTGCAACAGTTGGTGTAAAGCTCAGAGGGTGCACTTCGAGGTCCTACTACTGGACCAGCTGGGCATGTTGATAGGCCGGGCTGCCGCTCGGCGCCTGCTTGGACGCCGCGCGCAGAACCTTCACCAGGTGCCGCTCTGTCTGCAAACACAAGTACACACAATCTGAGGATAACACTAGAAGGGTTTAGATGAGAGGCGCTGCCGGTGGGCGCATGCCCCTTGAATGTCGTGAGCAGCGCCTTCACCAGGTACCGCGCCGTCTGCGGCGCGGTCAAGGTTGAATGAAACTTCAAATTCTACTGTTTGTTAAAGTTGTTAAGGGGCATTGCCGGTCGGCGCCCCCGCTGCTTGGACATCGCGAGCAGCGCCTTCACCAGGTACCGCGCTATGTGCACGGGTCGGGCGACAGGAGAACATCGGATGGTTGTTGCGCGAGTGGGATCCTCTTGCATGCTGCGGCGGGCCAACGTTCGACTTACGAACAACTCGCAGCATGCTTGGCGCTGCATTTGAGGGGAAGCTACAGCAGAACACAACAATTCCTGCATGTGCAACGACGATGTGTACCTGTAGGCACAGGACGTTGTTGTCCCCCTCCCAGGTTGCATTCTGCAAGCACAAGCAGATCGTTGGCTGATCAGCCATGCTGGCTGCATCGAAGGTGCAAGGCATTGTGCAACCACCACTTTTGCAGTGTGCTGAGCGGTGACACCGGTCCCAAGAGGCTTTTGCATTCAAACTCCATGCATCTCTGCCATGCATGTCTGCCGCACCTGCACGTAGCTGGCGTAGATGGAGGGCAGCCCCGACAGCAGGCTGTAGCCATGGCCGCCGCAGGCGAGGCGGCACTTCTCGATGCCCTCACATGTGATCCAGGTGCACAGTGCCTGCAAGACCACAGAGTGCTGAGTGCCTATTACCATTAGTATCACTAACAATACGTCGCATTATTCCTTTGATCCTTAGATGAAGGAACGAAGGCAGCCTGTGGCGCTTCTCGATGCATATGATCCAGGTGCACAGCGCCTCTGCACACAGTCGAGTGCAGTTAAAATCAACGTCTGGATGCACACACGGTTTAGATTGCAAAGCTCCTTGCGGTGCGCTTTCTGAGATGCATGACTTCAGGCGCCTAAGCTTGGCATACCAGATGCTGCATGACGGATACACTCCAGCTTAAGTGTACCTTCAGCGCGGACAGCGAGGCGTGCAGCTCGGGCAGCATGGAGAAGTCGCCGGCGTCGCGGCCCTCCTCGAATGTTCGGTAGTCAGCCATACCCGCCTGGAGAAGAAAATAAAATGTTGAGATTCCGGGACAAAAGTCCAGGTTTCGACATCGTTGCCTGGCGGCGAGGCCCTCCTCAAAGCGCAGATAGTGCACCATGCCCGCCTGCGGGCATTCATTGGAAGCTCAAGCTCAGAGTGGTGGAGTGTCCTCAAGGTTGAAGAAGCCGCCAGCGTCGCGGCCCTGCTCAATTTTCCGGTGGTCCGCCATGCCTGCCTGTGGAGATTACGGCGACACAGGTCAGCGTCACAGAAGCGAGATTGCTAAGCAACATCTGCAGACCTGGCCCATAGGTTGAGCATGTACACACAGCACCAGGGGTGTCGCAGCCAGGCGCAAGCCCCCTGCTGCTCAGCAAGGGCTGCATCGCTCATCGTGTATGGTGATGCGCACGCCAGTAATGGCACGAGAGGCTCTGGCGCACCTGGCCCATGAACTTGAGCGCGTAGGCAGCGGCGACCAGCGGCAGCAGCTCCGCGCTCACGTTCTGGTAGTCCAGCACCTGCAGTCAAGAATGCGGTGTTGGAATCCCGACCAAGCTGGCAAATGCGCGCGTCGTGGGCGCATCTGCATAGCTGCTCTCAAATGTAACATCATCATTTATACTCAGACAAGTGCGATTTTGGTTGCCCAGCTTCAGACAGATTCACCGCACCTGCGTCTCCTTCACGCCCGCCCTTGGCGCCGTCTGCCGCCGCACTGCCGTGTACCTCGTCTGCAGCAACCCAAAAAGAAACCAGATTTCACTGGTCTGCCGGAGTTCAAGTGCTGCGCAGATGATGCGGCTTCTATAAGGCCAGAACGTGTCCAGGCGGTGTCAGAAAACGCATTCTGCTGAGCATGCAAGGGGCAGACGAGCAGGATGCGCCTGCACAGCAACCAAACCAAGACATGCAGTCAGTGCTTTGTAAGTACTTGGGTAACAACACCCACCGTGATGGTCACGGCGCGTGCAAGGTATTCCCCCGCCTCCTCCACGATGGTGGCGCGCACGTAGATCATGGTGGAAAAGGATGCCTTGGAGTTTGCCGGCGGCGGCGGAACATACTCCCCCTCCGGCGTCACCTTGGCGAAGCGCATCAGCATGTTGTCTCGCGCTGCGCAGCAGAAAACAAAGCCGGCATTGGCTGAAGCATAGTGGCGTCCTTTGCAAGACAATAAAGATGCAGGTGGGGTGCAGCAAAGTCGTGAAGTGAATGGTGTTGTCCTGGACGGGGCGCAACCCAGGGCTGGCAAGTGATCGGCGTGGGCACGATAGCGATTGTGTGCCGATTCTGAGGCGCACGTATGCAGACGTAGTCGAAGCGCAGGAAGCCGTTGTCCACGCCATTGTACCCTGCAGCACGGAATTGTTTGCGGTCAGATGTTTGCTGTACGATGTCGCAAATGCACGGATTCCTCGATCGAGCAGGTCGCTGCGGCACAGTGCAGCTCATACATCGACGGTTGCGTCTCGTGTCAGCATCTTTGCGTCTCGTGTCGACATCTTTCAATTGGAAACATGTGCCTACCGAACTTGGGGCCGATGTCGCCGACGGTGATGCCCGGCAGCGGCCGGTGCGTCGCCAGCGACCGGATCTGCACGATGAATGCGTGCGGCCCATAGTCCTGCGGAGAAGCATGGTGCGATTTCATTAACAAATACAAAAGGTATCAAAGTACACAAGTGCGAACAGGTGCAGCAGTCGGAGCAACTGGGGTTCTGGCCAACAGCCGCAATAGTGCATGGTGTCACATGCAAGCTGACTGCTGGACAGAGGGGGCACACGATGAGGAGTCTTCACACAGGGGACTCTGCAGCAAGCTTCACCTTGCCCTTAACGAACAGGCGCGCCATGGCCACCACATGCGTTGCCGTCTTGCCCAAGCCTGCAGCATGGGTGAGAAGATATTCGAGATGTAATACAACCACCTGTTCATTTGTGCCTGCACAATCAAGTCCGTGAGGATGAGCATTCGCCAGTACCCTGCAGATCAGGTAAAGGGCCAATCGAGCTTATTTGTGGCATAGAAAATGGGAGCTTCTACGATTCTGGGTGTCGCAGATAGTTGCCGCCGTGCCACTCTTGGAGCTGCGGACAGCGTTGGCCAGTGAAGGAGAACAGCGACTGACCGGGAGTGACACCAGAACAGCATCTCCAGATAACTCACCGCCGGGCCACCACTTGGTACTGGACAGCGTCGGCGAGTGGACCACAAACTGCTGGCTGTCGGGATCGTACGTTGCCGTCGTTTCCAGGCCCCGCACGAAGGTGCCATGCCCCAGCTCCGTTTGCGCGTACGTCCCAATGATCTGCAGGGTAAGGAAACAGCAAGATACACGATTGAAAGAACCGTCTCACCAATAACATCGTGGACAGGTTCTCTTCGCCGTGACCCAGCTCCATTTGCGCATATGTCCTGATGATCTCAAGAAAAGATAAACCTAATATTGGAACCCAATTTCTGTGAAGCTAGGTTTCGGTGTCCCAGCTCGGTTTGCGCACAGGCCGCCATAAGCTGCGGCTGTGGCTACTGGCATAGGGCGCAAGGTCAGTCAAACTGCCCAGTGCCAGGCATGCAAATCGTCAACAGTGTTGTCCTGTGCATGCATGCGCAAAGCATATATTTTTAACATGTGTGCCTTGTAGCTCTGGCCACAGCTGTGGTTGCACAAACATGTGTGACATTCGTGACCGAACAAATTACCGACCACCAGTGGGATCCGCATGCACAGATGTGGCGATCGTTGACAGACAGCTGCCAATGCGATGTGCTCGGTGAAGATCAGCTGCTCGATATGATAGTTTCAACATGCATAAGTTTCAACACACCTCCAGGCTCTGGGAGGGCGGCAGCCAACGCGCCTGCTGCTCCCCGGTCGCCTGACCCATGAGCGTTGGGATCCACATCTGCAGCCGTGACATGAGAATTTACCAACCTTCAAGCATCATTGAGCATCGGAATACCCGCTCCTCGGTCGCCTGCCCCATGAGCGTCGGGATCCACATCTGCAGCCGTACATTGGGATTCCATCAGCTCCTTAGGATCCACGACTGCAGCCGTCAGTCAGCAGTCGGTATCCGCCGTGGCGTCTATCTGCTGGGCAACATATAACGTGTAGGGTTGCCGGCAGCCGCTGGCATGTGTGTGGCTGCAGGTCTTGTATACGTCGTGAAGTAGCTAGGATCCAAACGCCGACCGCAAATTCCTGCGTCTGCCAGCTCGATGTGCAGCTCCAGGCCGCCAGGGAAACTGAGCAGCAACCTCCACTTTCGTGCCTTCACTCTCAGACAGAAGCTGTGACCTGTGTCCAGAGAACCGTGGATTGGGTAAAAAAGGCACGGGTAAAAGGCGCACCCCGATGTGGAGCTCCAGGCCGCCAGGGAAGTTGACGAGGGACCGCATGATCATGCCGTCCTGCACGCTGAGGTTCTGCTGCTGCATCACGTCCCTGCAACACAAGCATCACATGCGACTGCTCATGTAGCTGTCGCTGGAACCAGGTTGCCAGGGGCGCAGATGTGACGCACAAGCGCACATCAGCCTTCAGGCACTGCAATGGCAACGTGGCCGCTGGCGCGCGTGCATGCAGGATCTGCACAACATGTCTGCAAGTGCAAGGCTGTTGAACCTGTAGCATAGAATATTCACATGCATTTGAGACATGTGCATGCACCAGATGCCGAGTGACGCCCGCAGCGCGCCAACATACTCCTCTGTCCGCGACAGGAAGTAGCGCCGGCGCTTGTCGCCCCACGGCTGCGTCGCCAGGAACGTCGCCAGCTCCCGCCTGCGGCAGAGCCTCAAGTACTGAGTAAAAGCCTGGAGCTGCTGCCACCTCAGCGCCGCACAGCCAATACACATAGCAATTGCTTCCAGAAGGCCGAGATCTACAGATGCCTCAGCTCTAGTGTGAATTGCAATCTGTTCGTAGCCCCGAAGAATGTCACGTACTTGCGCTCGAGCTTCTTGGCTCCCCCGTTCATGTAGACTGCCAGTGCATCCGAGTCGATGGATGCCCGCTGGCGCTCCGCCCGCATGTCATCGACCGGCTCGACGTGCACATCGCCCAACACGGCCTTGGAACTGGCGTCCACCAACTGCTTGAGCGTATCATCCGACACGGTTTTGCCTGGCACGTCGGTCATGTTATTGCTTATGCTTGTTTGCGCACCGACGCTCCTCGTCTTGCTTTGCCCAGATGTAGCAAGAAAATACAACCAAAATTGCTGCAAATTAATAGACTGTGTGCAAGCGGACCATTGTGATCAGGTGACACAGGGGTCTGTCAGAGGATGACTGATGAGCTGACGTCGACGTCAGTCTTCTGTGGTGAAGACTGAGCTGCCTGCAGCGAAATGAGTGTGCTGCGAGGCGAAAGCTTGCAACCTATTCCGACGCACGTATGTAGTTTACACTCTCTCATGGCGACGCCTGGCGCCGAGTTAATGCAGCCTCTATGCGCCTGCGCGGTGCCGACCTGCCTGTTCCCAGCGCCTCTACCTACAGAGCCAAGAACTGTCCCTAGCTTTGCACATCTACACGAAATGTCAAAAGCTATCATCCCAGGCCAAGTATGCGCTGCTGTGGTGTTTTCCAAACCGCGATCAAGCCGACGTGTTGCCGCAGGATGCTGAAACAAGAATCTATGCACTACAATACATCTTCATTGATGCATGCTCCCTCCTCCCTCCGCGCTGCTGTTGCCTGTGGAGCGGCAAACGGCAGAGCTGCAGGCTGCCGGCCCTGAGCGCTGCCCGAGAGTGCTCTGCTGTTGCCCCTGCTTGTGGCTGGCCGACTGCCTCCGGCTGACGAGAAGAGCTCCAGCTGCAGAGGCCACCGGTCCCCCGGCATGGCGGCTGTCGCCCTGGCTGGCAGACCGAACTGATTCCGGCGGCTGCCGCCTCTGAAGCCTCAGCAGTTGCCGCCGCTGGCGTGCGCCTGGCAGATCGGGCAGGAGGCCTTCTGCGCAAGCCACGTGTCCAGGCAGTCCCTGCATGGCAGACATATTGACGTTGGCATCTATCAGACAATGGAACACAATGCAATGAAAGCCTTCAGGCGCACTGTGTGAAGCAGCACATGACCGCCTGTCAATGCCACGCCAGAGCGCAGAATCACACAGCAGAGCTGTGTGGTCAGTAGGTTGTTGAGCGCTTTAGCGGATGCAGGATTGGTGGCCGCCGACGCAGCTCACCAGGGCAAGGGTTTGGGAATACATGGAACGGGGCTGACCTGTGGAGCTGGTGGCCGCAGGGCAGCTTGCGCAGCGTGGCGCCCGCGACATAGTCCGCCAGGCAGATGGAGCAGCGCGACTCAACAAGGAAACTTCGCAATTCAAGTTTCAATCGATAATCAATTATTTTAAGCAACATGCCTGTGAAACTGGTGGCCGCAGGGCAGCTCGCGCAGCGTGGCGCCTGCTACATAGTCCGCCAGGCAGATGGAGCAGCGCGGATCCGCGTCCTCGCCGGGACCCGCCCCGCCCGCCGGCAGCGTCACCGTCGGGATTGCGGCAATCGCTTCCTTGCTCGCGCCTGCGGCGGCGCAATGACAGTGAATACCCAGGCAAGCTGGAATCGGAAACTGATGTGAGCTGACCAACCGCGTGTTGAGCGAAATCTGTGCGACATGATGTCACACTGCAAACTAGCTGACACATAGTGGCGATGAAACTCTGTTCGAGATGATGATGTCCTTTGCTTGATGCAACGGAATCGCACCCTTGCGGTTGTCGATGCCCTCGTCCAGCGCCAGCAGCGCCTCATAGTCGTCCGCCCCAAAGTCGCGGTCCGAAAACAGCATCGACGGCGGCAGCCGTGAGGTGGCCTTTTCAGATAAAAGATGCGAACTGCTCAGCAATCACTCAGGGTTGACAGGCAGCTGTTGCAGTCGTCAGCCGCAAATCCACGAATAAGAGCATGGACGACGCCAGCCGCGAGGTGGACTGCAGTCAGAGCTGCAGATGTGAGCAAACAGCGCAGGCCTTTGCGACGAAGACATCAAGGATGCGGATGCGGCGTCGAGAGTGGCCGTTGCCAGTCGCAGCACAACAGGTTCAACAGGTGGCTCAATGCGCAAGACATGGCGACGACACATGGCCACCACAGCACCAGCGTGCTTTGCGCTTGCTCACCGCCAGTCCCGACATGGCCGCGCGCATTGCCGCGATGGCACCGCCGATGTCACGCGGCCCCGCATGCATGTGATGGGCGCCCAAACCGCCATGGCCGCCCATGTGAACGCCTGTGGGACCACGGACATGCAACATGAGCGCATCATCCAGAATTTCCGGCTCTACCTGCTCCTTGCCACCTCCTGCTGCTGCAAGCAAGGACCTTGCTGCAACAGGATCACAACAGGAAGGCACGGCTGGCGTCATCACCGCCGACGCAGCATGCAGGGACGGATGCCTGCCAGGATGCTGGCTTGTCCGGAGCACACTGTGCCAGGCAGAGCACATGTGCCCGTGGCACAGTGTGCTGGGAGCGGCTGCATATTGCAGGGATGGTAGCATGCCGAATCCAGCAAACAGAAGGCTCACCGCCCCAGGAGCCGGTCTCATGTGAGCATGCCCAGAGTGGCGTCCACCAGGCAGCTGCCGCCCCAGTTCATGGGTTCTCATGTATTTGATGGCTAAATGCGCATGGAACCCTGTAAATGCTCACCGCCCCAGGAGCCAGTCTCGGTGAGCATGCCCAGCATAGCATCCGCCAGGGAGCTGCCGCCCCAGTCCCGGCGCCGGCCGCCGCCGCCCCTGCAGCCCGGCAGCGCCCACTTCAGATTTCAGACGAGTAGCTGCACCCTTCACATTGAATATGACTGGTGCACACAAAGCATGCTGTGCCCGTGCCAACAATGCAAGTGCCAGCGAACACCGTCCTTGCAAGAAGGATGCACCTCAGATGCACCAAAGAAGCAACAGAGCGCAAGGTACAGGCACAAAGTCTGGAGCACGCAGCTCATCATGCAGTTTCTGCAGATGGAAAAATGAAATGTGAGCTGGGCAAGACTTGGGACGGCACCTGTAGGAGTGCGGCGCGGCGCCGCGGCGGCTGCCGGCGCGGCTGCCGCGCCGGGGCAGCTCCATCTCCGGGTCGCGCCCGTCCCACAGATCGCCGCCGCCGCCGCCGCCGCCGAAAAGATCGTCCTCGTCCGCCTCGTCGGCGGGCCACCCTGCAGCGGCGTCCTCCATCGCCGCCAGCTGGTCCAGCCGCTGCTGCATCGCCGCATCCTGCTGCGCCTGGAACCTGTGATGGACGGATGCAATACATCAAATGGAACTGAAGATCAAGTTGTGATTGGGATTAATCTCAATGTAAACCAGTTGTGATTGAGATTATTAGGCACAGGAAAGCTGGTCCATGCATTGCTGCATTGTGGCGCAGCACTGGGCACCTGTGAGGACAGAGAACAGCTGCTACTTGATGACGTTGCAGGCTAGGAAAGGGGATTGCGCATGTGACACATGCCACAAAGGGAGAGAGACTTCACCGCTGACTATCAGCCTCTAGCGGCCCAATGCGTTCTTGCAACTATCAAGTGGCAGGAGCAACCCCGGACCCCATGGCATGGAAGCAACTGGTAGGTGTAAATCTACTGCTGACACACGTCTTCCCTGAGAGACCTTCCGGTTTAGAAGCCGGTTCCACTTGAGTTGGTGCATGCGATGTGTGAATGTTCCGCGATGCACAAAGGAGCGGCAGACGCTACAAGACCTACTCGGCCGCCTGCTGGGCGCATGCAGCCTCCAGCTTCGCCTGCAGGTATCGACTCAGGACGCGCAAATGCATGCAGAGGTGGGAGAAAGGTTTATTACTTTGGGGCATTGAGGCCGAACGCTACCTGGCGGCCTGCTGAGCGCGCGCGGCTTCAAGCTCCTCCTGCAGCTGCAGGGTGCGCGCAAATGCCGCGTCCTGCAATGCCTTGCGCGCCCGCGGCGACCCAAAGCGCCGGCCCGCGCCCTCTGCAGAGTTACAGCAAGGGTCTTTCTGACATCTGAGGTGCTTATCGGCCCTTACAGAACGAAGCACGTGCCATCGAGTGTCTATGCCGCCTTGCACGCCCACGGCGACCCAAAGCGCCGCCCCGCTCCCTCTGCAGGTTGTGGATTATATTTGGGGAATGTTCGACCCAAAGCGCCACCCTGCGCCCTCTGCAGGTTGTAAATTATTATATGAGGAATGTTCGCTGCATCATTGTGCTCATCTACCCGGTGCGATGCAAAGCTGCGATACAGCCTACCTGTGCTTGCTGGAGGCGTTTTCAGAGTGTTCTATGAGCGACGTGGCAAGTTGCACGCTACATGCAGAACCAATTGAGGTCCAGAGCAAAGGAGGTCCACGTTCGCATGTTTTCAAGGCACTCTAGACAAGCGGTGCATTGCAGCATAATGAACGGCTGAGACAGGAAACACACCGACTCGGTTGGAGGCGCGCGGCGGAGACCCCGGCTGCATCGCCCGCGGCGGCATAAACTGCTGCCGGCGCGCGCCATGCGGCAGCCGCGGCGGCAGTGCTGCGGCAGCCTGACCCTCTGACAGCCCCCTGTGCAACATGAAAACAGTGAACGTCAGCGAAAAAGCTGAGCGACCCAACAGTGGAATCGAGAAATCCTGTCTCATGCATGATGCATGTATGTTCATGTGTTAGTGGGCCTGTGCACGTGTGCTCAGGATGGCTTGTGATTCCAGAAATGAGAAGTGTCTTGCTGCAGGGGCGTGATTGCTGCAGGGCATTCAAAGAAAAAGGCGCAAACACGCACCTGCTGCCCAGGAGTTTCAGCTCATCGTCCGAGTCCGCTCCGTCAGCGCTGGGAACCTCGGTCGGCTTCGGGGCTGCCGCTGCGCTGGCTGGCTGCATAGACAGCGGCATGTACGTGCGCTGCCGCCGGCGGGCACGCCGCGCTTGCATCTCGAGGGCAGTCCCGTCCGCTGCGGCGCTGCCGTCTGCGTCGCCGCCCAGGGCGAACGAGTGCGGCAGCTCGCCCCACAGGCTGTGCCGCGTGGCCGCCTGGGCGGCGGCAGGCTCCTCGGACGGCTGCTGCGCACCGCGCTGGCTGCGGCGGGCTGCAGCGCAGGAAACGGGCGACTCAGCAGGTAATGACTGGGCACGGATGCACATGCATGCAGGGGCTCATTTGCAAGCAGTGTCCAGCAGAATCAAAGCAGTTTCCACGGAGATGCTGCTGCTGCTGGCCCAGCCAGCCTTCAACGCATGAGAATGAGGTGCGGTATCGCGGTGTCAGAAGGCGCACCGCTGTCTGGGTCAAGGCTGAGGTCGATGATGTCCTCTGCCGCATTGTCCATTTCCCTCAGTCTCGCTGGTGCGCCCTGCTGCAGACGCAGCATCGCTTCAGGCTTGAAAATGCCACGTGAGTGACAAGGGCAGTGAGTGACAAGGGCATCCCTTCACACACATGTCACAGGAGCGAGTTTGACAGGGCAGGCAGGTTCTGAAGGCCGCGTGCGACATGCGTACGCGCAACACAGGTAAAGTTCCAAGCAGTGCAAGCGCGCAGAGGTGACGCAAGGCCTTAACGCCATCCGAGGCACGTCTTGTATTGCTGGGCTGTCAGCTTGACGGTGAGTTCCGGTCTGCAACTGATGCGGGCTGCGCTGAGCCGGCCATATACGCCAGTGAGCACACCTTACGAAGGCGCTTTGCAGGCGGAGGCGGCGAGCCGGGCGAGCACAGGTCAATACTCGACGACTCCCTCATTTCTGCCCTCTTCCGACGCAAATTGCTGCCCTGGGATCCAGTGGAGCTCCTCTTGCAGCGCCCGCTGCCTCGAGTTTATGTTATACCTGTTGGTGCGACTCTATGAAGCGCTAGTAGCAATGCCAACGCGGCAAAAAAGGTCCAACGTAAGAAACTCAGGAAAGCGCTGAGAAGGTCCCCGCAGCCGAGTGGAATGCTTCGCAGCGCTTCCAGACGGGCGCTGTGAACGTCTCGCACAATATCTGATAGTTGCTGTATTGTTAAAACGTGGAAATGCGGCAATTTCCGGACTGTCCTCGTGCTGTGCTCTGGTATGCTTCGCACCCTCAAGCGAGGGAAGTCAGGGGAGATAAGATATAGTTCATCCGCATGGTGTCGGTCGTGTGCATGTCACGTTGTGGACCATTCATGGAGTGGCGAGATGTTGGCCGTACTCACTGAGATTTCACTACACTTATGGAATGCTAACCAACACCCGGGCATGCGCACCAGCGCAGAAGGGCGGCATAGCACCTTTGTTCGTCTGGCGGCGGTGCGCAGCTGCCGCGCGGGCCAGAGCACTTTTCACTGAAGACGCCTGTGTAGCACGCCCCTGACGACGTGCCTGATGTCCTAACAATGCAGAGCAATCCGATAGTGTGGCCCTGTGGCCCCACGCAGCCGGCAGGCTGGCTGTCTATGCCGCTGGCCTGTCATGGCGCCCTTGTACAAGCGCCACAGCCCCAGCGATGCGCGGCGGCTCGCTTCACTTGGCGATATTGGTGGGGCCGGGCAGCCCGACCCAGCGCGCCTTCATCGCCGCCGCCGCAAAGGCGTACATGTCCGACACCTCGGCGATGACCTTTTCGGTGGGCTTGCCGGCGCCGTGCCCCGCTCGCACCTCGATGCGCGTCACCTGTAATAGTAGCAGGTTTCAGGTGCACACATATCGCCTGAGATCACATCTACATCAGAACTACCAGGTCTGCCGCCAAGTGCATGCCGCAAAGCGAATGCAACAGCTGCAGGAACATGCAAGCGGCACCAGAAAGCGCCATGCATCTGAATCAGATGATGAGTTGCAGCGCATGCGGGCGTACCAGCGGGCTGGTCTGCGGGCTGTCTGGCGAGCCGGAGAGCGTGTGGTGTAGCGTCGCCGGTCAAGGTCAGAATCAGCCGACAGTCACCTGAACTGCCATGTCGGTGGGTCAAGGTATGAGTTGCGGTGCGTATCAGCTCACCAGCGGGTTGGTCTGCGGGCTGTCCGGCGAGCCGGTGAGCGTGTGTTGCAGCGTTGCCGTCAGCTTGTGCGAATGCAGCGGCACCACCCGGTCGTCGTGGTCGCCTGCACGAGCGCGATCCGGAACGGACTCGGAGAGAATAGCAAAATACAATCTGACTATTGTGTGGATACCCACAGGCAGGGTGCAGGCGTGACGGCGCACACTGTAGCAAGCACCGCAGATATACGGCTGGCACAAGCTTGCCTGTCGTAATAAGTACGGCTGGGTACTGCCGGCTGCCGCCGGCGGGCCGCCGCACGTTGTGCAGCGGGCTGTAGGCGTGGATTATCTCGAACTCCTCTGGCTTGTCGGGGTTGCCAAAGTCCGTAGTCCACGCGTGACCCTGCAAATCAAGAAACAAAACACTCAATTTGCAGAAACGTACGACCTAAGAATGTGGGTTCACTTGAAATCCTCCGGCTTGTCTGGGTGGCCGAAGTTCGTCTTCCTCGCATGGCCCTGCATTTGCAAAACACATCACAACAAATGATAAGTGCGCACCCGCCTGCCTGTGTGGGCTCCTTTTGCTGCCAGTCTGAAGACTCAGTCGCGATCTTTCATAAAGGCTTGGACAGGGACCGGTGCGTGGCGCAATGTGGCACAATGGTCATTGTGCAACTGCAACAGTACGTCGAGCAGCCAGCCGCGGGTTTGTTGGAATCAATGAGCATATATGAGTTCGAAGCAAAGAACGCACGATAATGAACTTGTGGAAGCGCAGCATGCCCATGGTACGGCACACAATTTGTGGAAGCGCAGCATGCCCATGGTACGGCACACATGTCGAAACGTGTGTATGGATGAAGAATTATGAGCAGTAGGTGATGACGCACGATGGTGAACTTGTGGAACCGCAGCATGTCCATGACGCCTACTTGCGCGAGTATGGCTGCATACAGATCCGGCCGCTGGTTCGCGCATGCCGCCACCAGCAGGCCGCCATTCGAGCCGCCCTGCAGCCACCAGTATGGATGGTGCGTCAGCAAGTGATAAGTCATGTTGCCCCACCAGCGGCTTCCGCAGCAGTTCGACGTGAACCTTCCACCAAGGAAGGCAGTTGGTTTTAGACTTGCAGAAGCAAGTCTAAACCAAACAACTCACCTGGATGGTGGTGGTCGCTGGGGAGCAGTAGCCCTCCTGCTGCAGGTGCTCCGCCGCTGCCTGGAAGTCGTCAAAGACGTTCTGCTTGTGCTGCTTGGAGCCGGCGTCCCGCCACCCCGTGCCATACTCGCCGCCGCCTCTGCACAGACGTTGATGGTGTCAGTCAATGCCTTGAGCACGAAGCAGCCAGCACAGTTCGAGTACCCTGCGCCGTATTCGCTGCCGCCTCTGCAGGCGCCACGATGACAACACCATGAGTTGGCCAACAGGTCGTTCCCCCTAGCCTGCACTTGCCGCTTGCACGAAAAGTAAGGGCGCAGCGCAGACAGTGCCCGCCATTGGCCACTTGCACGAGTGATTAGCGCGCAGCGCAGACAGTCGCTGCCGGGCGCAACCATGTTAACGCCGTTTTGACGCCGAGCCTATTCTGGGACCGCGTTTCAGACACGCCATCCTATTCAAACAGCTGCCGCTCACGCACCTGAGGTTGGCCACGGCGTAGACGCCGTTGTAGGCCAGGATGTAGCACAGGCGCGCGACGCTGAAACCCGGCTCCAGGCTGATGTTGAAGCCTGCACAGCAATGGCGACGTCTCAATTGGAGTTTCCAGCGACATGAATCAGTGTGACGCATCCGACATGGTAATCTGGTAAGAAATGGCGACAACTGCGGCCCTTCTCGAGGCTTCCACGACGAAGTACAGGCGGGGTGCACGACGGCTGCAGATGTCAACTTTCCGTCAGGTTCCTGTGCATCATAGAGGCGTTTCGACATTCACACTGTTTGACAGCCGAGGCGACTCACCGCCGTAGCCGTACAGAAGGGTGGGGTTGCTGCCATCAAGCCGCAGGCCCTTCTTGTGCACCACGAACATGGGAATGCGCGTCCCATCGGCGCTGTGGAAAAACTCCTGCCGCGTCACAAAGTCGTCCGCCGAGAAGTCGCACTGCAGCTCGATGCGGCGGAAGATGCTCGGCTCCTGCTCCGGCCGCTGGGTGTCGAACCTGCATTCATATGTCAACCGTCAGGCAGCATGCATCCGCTGATGCTGTCCCAGCTGCTGAAAGGAAGCATGTGGCATGCTCTATGGTGTCCTGTAGTAGTGAATGCGATTTTCTTGCAGTGGCCCGCACCTGTAGATGGCGCCGGGCTCGGTGAACGAAGTGAACTTGAAGAACGCCTCGCTGTCTTGGCGGCGCCCTGAGAAGCCCGCCACGCTGCCGATGCCGGGCAGCGGCAGCACCGCCCGCAGGTTGCCCGTTGCCTGTCGACACGGTTGCAAAATGTCAGTTTGCGGTTTCTTGGTGCAAAAACGAGGTGCGCAAGCCTTCGCGATCAGGGCCGGGCTCAATGCAGGATGCGGTGTGCAGCGCCAGCACCCGCTGGCACCTGGAATCCAAGGGGGGCGTCAAGCGGCGTGCTCAACAGTCAGCAGCTGTTCAGTTCGGAAGGCAAGCAAAAAACGCTCACAAACAAAACCTGAAATCGCACCAGGCTGCGCAGCTCGAGGGCGCTGCGGACGTCCCGCAGGTAGCAGACCACGAGGCTGTCGCCCTGTTTGAAAACATACAGATCGTCAGTAGTTGTTCGTCCAGTCTGTCACTGCTGGCGCGCATGCCGTCGTGCCTATATAAAATCTACAGGGCTGATAAGCACGGCAGGATATCTGTACAGTGCACGGCGACCAGCCCGCAGTTGCTTGAACGTCAAAGTGCCACAACAGTCTGGTATGTCTATGATCAATTGACCTGACCTTCAGGGCGGAGGCCCATTGCAGGAGGTCCTTGTGGTGCTCTGGTATGACGTCTTGCCACGTCTCCGGCTCGCCTGGATTCGTCAGGTCCGTCTGCACCACCCTGCAGGAGCAGGGCCGCGGTGTAGATCATTCATGGCACCGCAGGGCACCCCACGTGTTCTGGAACGACATCCTGCAATGTCTCCGACTCGCCTGGGTTTGTCAGGTCAGTCTGCACCACGCTGCAGGGGCGATGCAAAGCCACTCGGCACCGACGAGATGCTCTGTGTTGCCATGATGAAGGTAGCACAGTGCATGTGAAGCAAGCGATGCGCACCGTGTTTGGCAGCGGCTACAGGGCTTCCAAGACAGCCGTGAATGTCATGGCGGGGCCAAGAATGCGCTTGCACATGTTTCTGGTCAATGGGAAGGTCACACCGGTAGCGCGGCGCGTCCAGGTGGATCATGAAGATGAAGGAGGTGCCATTTCGTGTGACACACAACCGATCTGAATCTTGCACAGAAATGGACAACAACATCGCAGGGCGAGGGTCCCTACCGGAAGCGCGGCGTGTCCAGGTTGGCAGTGGAGGTGAAGGCGGTGCCCTCATGCAGTACAATCTAGTAGATGGCATCTTCAGACACAGCGAAATAAGTTCTCACCGGTAGCGAGGCGCCTTCAGGTTGGTCATGAAGGTGAAGGCCGTGCCCTCGTTGGCCACGTACTCCCACTGCGCCTTGAAGTTATCCACCAGCTGCAATACAGCAAAACAGCGAATTTTCGGAAGATTGTCGGGGTGTTCTGACGTGGCAGCATCAAGTACGTGAGCACCCCACCGCGCCTTGGGCAGTCTTCAGCCAGCTGCAGGGGCGCAGGCGACAGCGACAACTGACCCAATGCAAGTCATTCTTGGACTGATGAGCACAGCGTAGCCAGCAGCTAAAGCTCCTCATGATAGAAAGGTTTATCAACATGCACCATGTTGACCAGCAGCGTCTTGCCGCCGCAGGCGAAGTAGTCGTTGCCCAACCAATCGAGGGCGTCATTGACATTACGTTGTTTCTGAGCTATGACCGAAGATCCCGGAGCGCACCCTGTTGACGGGGAGCTTCTCGCCGCCGTGCGCAAAGTAGTCGTATCCGCTGAGATCCAGCGCGCCGTCTGCGCCGCGCTCCAGGGTGTCCAGATCGACATACCACAGCCGGTTGACCGGCTCGCATCCGCTGCCCACGGAAATCAGCAGGTACCTGCAGATCAACGCAGTCGCCCTGTTTTCCCTCGTTCGTGATGTGGCTCGCAGCCGCTGCCCAGAAAAGCAGGTAACTGCTCAGCCCGCTCCCTGCTGTGCCGTCTGCATCGTGCACCGCATGACACAGCTGCAGGGTGGCAGCCCGTTGGTGCTGACACGACCTCTTGGTGGGTGCGCGTGCCGAGCCCATGTCGTGCCCACACAAGACATGCAGACGAACCATGCAGCAACTTGACACTTGGCACCGCTGTGCGCCCGCGATGCATGTCACACCGCCCTGCACGCTCACCGGCCGTCGTCGGTGACCTGGGCGCCCAGCATCCATTCGGGGTCCGATTCCGGCGCCGCAAGCACCACCACATCCTCCGCCTGCCGTGCATCAGAGCCTGAGAGATCAGCAACACTCTGCAGAATGGACCCCTGCGGGAGCTTGGCTCCATCATGCAACCCAGCACCGCACACATACAACACCTCGCCTGATGTGCTTCGGTCAGCGGCTCTGAAGTGCACTGAGCGTTGGCAGCGCATGGCAGCTTTTTCGGTCAAGTTGCACAGCGAAAGGTCAGGGAAGCATACGTGCCCACCTGAGAGGTGCCCAGTTTGTGGTACACCAGCTGCTGCCGCAGGTTGATGTCCGTCTCCGTGCCGGCCTCGCCACTTGCATTGGCCGGCGGCTCGTACTTATTGTAGAACAGCCCCCTGCATGCCCAGCTTGGGCATCATTAGTGGGCAGGAAGCGGAGTTGCTGTGAGACCTTCAGCAGATCGTGGGGCCTTGCTGGGAGTGCCTGCACGGTGGCGCTTAGATTCCCAGCATTTGTGAGGTCTGGTCACATGCAGGGTGCGATCCTCAGGATCCTCGTGTGGGATCAGCAATCGGGCTGTCACCACGCTGCTAAGGTGTTGCGCACTTGTGGTCGTGCGTCCACGCCAGGCTGCTGAACTTCACGTGCTCCAGGGTGTCTGGCAGATCCGTCGTGGCGCCTGTCTCCTGGTCCACCTCCAGCAACTTGACGGTGCGCCAGTCTGCGAGACCACACAAAGGGTTTGAAGAGGCACATGTTCTTCATTAGCGAAGCGAAGGCAAAACCGCCGCTGCCGCCGCGTTGAGAGGACTGCCGTGTGCACTGCCGTGTGCACTGCCGTGCAATATGCAGAACATGAGCTGGAAAGCGATTGCTCACTAGTCAGTCCGAGGTCAGTCCGGCCTTGTAGGACATCACTGGTCGCAATCGAGGTGTCAGCATGCCTGAGCCGCCAGAGGCGAGGGAGTAGGCATACTTCCGGCCATCCTCGCTGAAGGAGCTGCCCATCAGTGCGATCTGCATGCAGTCATTGAAAAAAAGGTACGCCGATGTGCAGGAGAGGCGGCAGCGCAGGAGCACCAACATCCAGATGCAGGCGCGGACACGCAATGTTATGCGGCATAGATTTCATTAATGTCACAGGGGCTCCACGAAGAAACATTGAGACGAAGAATGCTCCATGCATCGCCGGAGGACAGCCTGTCAGGGAGGATGAGCACGACCGACTCTCTGTCCATCAAACGTTCTGTTCGATCCAGAAATCTGGGAAACAGAGAAAGAAAAGCACAGGATATCGCGGCACTCACTGTGCTATCATCCGAAACTTGTTGGGGTCGATGAGCACGACTGCCTCGCCCAGGCTGCTTGAAAATTCTAACAAAAAGTGCAAGATGAGTTGGTAAGATGATTTGATAAGAAGACTGTTGAGCTTGCTGTATGTACCGTGCCATCGTCGGAGAGCTTGTTAGGGTCGATGAGCACGACAGCTTCGCCGTCCAGGGTCTTCTGCGAGTACAGTACGCTCTGCGCCTGCAGCCCCGTGTTGAAAGAGTAGTGGTACCTGTTAGTAATGAGAGAGATAGACTTAGAAGTCAGGATTTTATAGACTGGATTGATCGAGTACAGCACGCTCTGCGCCTGCAGCCCCGTGTTGAGTAGTAGTACCTGCAGATGCGTCTAGAGCAACGCCTGGGTGACAATGCCTGGGTATCAGAGCATTCATTGCTCGGATCAATCGAGGGATGTTGACATCACCAGCAGCCGCTGCCTTGGCTTCCTCTCCTACAGAGAGCCCTCCCACGACCTGCACGAGAGCTAACCTTGCATGGTGCACATGACAGCCGCTGCATAGTCGAGGATCCGGTCTGAGACCCACCTGTCGCCGTGGCGGCTGGGCGTGCCGTATTTCGGGTAGTCATACAGCTGCCGCATGAGGCCCGCAAACTTGTCGCGCGTGTCGCACTGCGCCAGCACCTTGTTGCTGAGCTCGTTCTGCGAGTCCACGACTGCGGGATCGCCAGAAACACTTGTTGTGAATTGCCTGTTGAAGAACATGGTTTTTGCACCGCGCGAGTACATTATTGTTAACCTTGTTCTATGCGTCCACGACTGCATCAGAAACGACACGTCTCGTCAGGACCTCCCACAAATGCTTGCAGCGTGTACTTGCCGGCGAGCACCGCCCTCGCGTGGCGGTTGCCCCTGCCGGTCACTTGATGGAGGTCCATAAGGTGACTCACATGCTTTGGTCTCCGCCGAGTCTGGGTCCTCCAGCCAGCGGTACGGGTCGGCGATCTCTTTGCCGTGCAGCTTTTCCACGATGCTCTCATCCCGCCGCACCTGCAGCATTCCGGGGTGTTGCATGGTTCATGTTCCAGGCGTTGCACGCTTCTGGCACAAGCCATGTGCAATTGGCAACGTTGTAAGCAATCAGATGTCATCATCGCGGGCAACCGTGAAGGTCGCCCGTGCGTGAGTCAACACCTGCAGCATATATGTTGCTCACCGTAGGGTACTGCGGCGGCAGCACAACCAGGCCACCCGCCGGCGCACCTGCAATGTCTGCAGCGCGACAGGAGACGGTGGAACACGACGGATATATTCGTTTCAATGCACAAGTCGTGGCTAGTAGAGGGTGGCATCGGAAATGCTTCTTCTGCCGTCAGCCGCACGGTTGACCCACCTTCCGAGGCGGCTGCCATCTTCGTCAGGAACCCTCTGCGCTGCTTCTTGAGGCTCAGAAATGGCGGGCCACGCTGCAGACGCACCCCGCATGTGCGGATGACGCATCTGGAGATCGCCCAAACCAGTGCAACTGAGCCAGCAGCAGCCGCACACTGCCTGCTCATCGGGGGCAGCCCCATTTTCCACTGCTTGGCAGATGCTGCTGGGCAAAGCGTGATATAAGACTGCGCCTTCGTGCGCCTCGCGGCGATCGATGGGACCAGATCGTGGCAGCCCCTCGTTCACCTCTCGCGGCTGCACCCCGTGTCAGACAGGTGAGTCAGCCAAGGTGCAATGGCCACAGCAGGCGAAATTTCCATCACGACACCTTTGGGCGGCTCTAAAATTGTACGAAACTCGGATTTGTGTCGCTTCCCCCACGTTCTAGACACATACCTCGCTTAGCATCTGGGCAGACGCATTGTCGCAGCGCGGCCCACCCTGCGCGACATTTGATGCGTGCAGCTCTCCTACCACTCCAGCTGCACGGTCGCACGGCCCTGAGCCGAGGCATCGGGTGTAAGCTTTTCGTCCGGAGGACTGTTGCTGCGCGCCACCGCAGCGCGAGCACCATGGTGGCCGCGCTGGTAGGCGATGCGCAGGTCGGCAGCCTGATCGAGGACCTGAATGCCAAATATGAGAAGGTGGGAAAGCTTCCGGCATGCCTGGTGCATGCTGCATGGTGCTGTTGCTGTGCTGATATCCGGAGCGCTGCTGCGCGCATGCATGATGTTCTCAACACCTGATGGTGTGAGTCGTGGCACGCAGGCGCACCTGAAGTTTGAGGACAACTTCTGGTCCACCAAGATGGGTCTCAACGGCGCATCGAACGAGGCGCTGGCAAAGACCAAGACGGACTATGAGAGTGGGCGCTGCGCTCTGCAATCATTGTATTGATCGCGCGATGAATTTTGCATGTATTCTCCGAATCCCAGTACGGCATTCTTCGCATTTTGATGCACAGACTTCCTCGCCGACGCGGACAACCTGAAGGCGGTGCGGGACGTTCTGAAAGGCGGCAATTCCTCGCCCGAGCAGGCGAGTAGCGGCGAGTGGCTCATGCCTGTCGGGACCAAGCACGGTGCTGATGCCAGGAAGAATTGCACTGGCACACCAGCCACCATCGTTCACCCTCATCATAATCTGCAGGAGCACGTGCTGAAGATCATGGAGAAGACTTTCAGGGTCAGTAGCATCGAGCCGCAGGCGCAGCCGCTCAAGGTAGGCGTCTGGAGGCAATTCGCCGAGGGAGGCCTGCCCATCAGGTGGACAGGATGATGCACCCTGTGACCCCTGCTGCGACTTAGGCCATGCAATAGCGTACCGCCCAGGGTGCTTGTTTTCTCGATGAGGCCGCATCACACCATAGGAAATACAGGGGGTTTTCCTCTATCCACAGGAGAAGCTGAACGAGCTGGAAGCTGACCTGGGGCAGCACCGCGGCAGCATGCCGCTGGGTTACAAGAACGCCGACGGCGAATTTCAGAAGGGCTCCTCGGTGCAGCTCAGCAACACCATCAAGACCAACCCGGACGAGGCTGTGCGCAAGGCCGCGTGGGAGGTACGGCAGATACCACATTTGCACAACCAAGCTCCATGAGCCTCACCATGTCATGCCTTCTGCGCACCTGCATTTTCCCGGTGCATCTCCCCTTGCGTTCGCCCCCTGATCTGTGACATCTTCAGCTGGGGTGAGCTATCGGCTGCATGCCTGAACCTGGCTGGCGATTGGCGCTGCAGGGAATGCGCAGCATCGGGCCGCATGTCACCGGCAAGTCCCATGAACAGTGCTGCTGAGCATGCCCATCACACTTGACGTCTGCTGATCCCATGCGCACACTTCTGCTGTGCATGCTAGTGGCGGCAAGCATTCGCTTTGTGTGGTTGCTGAGAAGCAGTGGCCAACTCGATCTATTGCTTCATGTAGAGAAGCTGTGCGAGATAGTGAAGCTGCGTAACAAGCTGGCCAAGAGCGCGAGTTTCGAGGATTATTACGACTACAAGGTGCTAAATTTCGCCGAGCACTCGCCTGTGCTGGTGTCAATGGCCTCCTGACAGCGGGCGCCACAATTGCAGAAGCTGTGTCTTGCACAGCTCCTGCTGGCGGCCGAATCTGCGTACTCGTGTCTGAACCTCAAATGTGATGTGAACACTCTGGCTCTCTCAAGCAAAGCGAGAAGGTTGACGATTGCAGGTGCAAGGCGCTGAGGGCTTCTCGAAGCGCAAGCTGTTTGAGATTCTCGACGGCCTGGAGGCGGAGTCTCGCCCGCTCATGGAGGCGGCGCGCAAGCGGGTGGCGGCGGAGAAGGGCGGGGAGGACGCGCTCAAACCCTGGAACCTGTCGCACGCGCTCGCCGGCGATGTGGAGAAGGTGATCCTGCTGAATACAAACACGAGGATTCTCACATCAAGGTTTGAAGGAAGATTTTACTAAGAGTAATATGCGAGGACACGCTCACACCCTGAAACCTGTCGCACGCACTGGCCGGCGACGGCGAGAATGTATCATTTCCCTTCCATGTTGGCTTCATGTAAACAAAACTGTGTTACCAGAAGCGTCCTGCACGAGAGGCGCGCGGCAGGGCGGAGGCTCCATCGCCAGCAGAGGCAGATGCTGCTGGCAAGGCGTGAGGAGCAGACGGCAGTCCGAATTCAGAGGCAGCGGCCCACCGTCAGTGCACAGGCGGGGCAGGTGATCTGCAACCACGATGTACCGGAGAATCATGTCCGCTTCCGCCTGTTAGCGATGGTCACTTCAGCTTCTTGTGTCTCCAGGAGCTGGACCCCTACTATCCATTCGAGGAGGCTGTGGACGTGTGGGCCCGCACCTTCGCCGCGCTGGGCATCAAGTATCAGGTGCTTCAAATCCCTCACCGCTTGGATTAAACTCTGTGAGTCACAAGCCAGCACCTGCGATGGTAACATCATTTAAAAGGTTTTACAATTGCAGATCTGGGCAATTTATAAAAAAAATCATTTATGAATTTTTTTCAGACCATGTTCAACAAATGCACCGCTGGGCATCAAGTCTTCAGGTGCTTCAACTGAACGTCGCTGCACCCTGAGAGCATTTGCTGAGACGGCGTAGATGCACTGCCGTGCTGCAATGCCCAGCTGCCGGTGTTCGCTGACCGAGGCCTCTCGTCATGTGTTTGCCGAACTGAGCTCCCCGACTCTCAACCGCTGCAGGATGCGACCATGCGGCTGGACCTGTGCGACCGGGAGGGCAAGTACAGCAACGGCTTCTGCCACTGGTAAGACCTTGAAATTGCTGCATGGATCCATCGTGGGTCTTTGTGCGTGAAGGACGCTGCAGTCCAGCAGGAGGGCGGTTGCGGCCGACTTCACGTCCCTGCTGTCAGGAGCCCTGCATTGCGGGGTGTCCTTGTATCAAAATCGGTTATGTGGCCGCGTGCAGGCCGCAGCCGGCGTGGCGGCGGGCGGACGGGACCTGGGTGCCGAGCGCGGCCAACTTCACATCCCTGGCCTCGCCGGACGCCGTCGGCAGCGGCAAGACCGCGCTCATGACGCTGCTGCACGAAGGTGAATGCGCTGTACACACTGTGCAATTGCACTCGAGTACCAGCATCACGTGCAATTCGATGAACCAACACTGCTGCACGAGGGTGTGCAGCTTGCGCAGCTCAGACTCTCTCATTCAGCCCTGATCATGTCACGACAGTGGAAAAGATGGTGCTGATGACACGTTTGCGCAGCAGTGCCACAGCCTCCTCTCAGTGGAGCAGTGACACCTAATGCAGCTCATAAACCCAACGCAGCTCACAAGCTGGGTTTCGTGCACGGCTTTTGATACATCTTTCAGCAGGTGCACCGACTCTGCTTGTTGCGAATCTGAGAACATGAGCACGACGACTGTGATCGCAGTGGTACACCGCATGTGCAGGTGGCCACGCGGCGCACATGGCCAACATCGACCAGCACAGCCCCTTCTTCAGCCAGGAGCGTGCGCCCATGTCGGTGCGCACACACCCTGTCATGTTTATCTTGTTTAGCATCGTCACCTGTCAGTATCCTTACAGGTTTTACTCTGCCACCTGCGCCGTGCCCTGGCCGAGGGTACGTCGGCTGATTCGTGCGCTCACATTCCACGTCTGCAACACGCACAGGCGACACCGTGCGGCATAAGAAATACACACATAGAAATATGAACGAGAAAAACAAACAAAGGTGCAAACTGCAATTCTAAACCCGGAAACTGCTCCCATGCAGGTGGCCTATGCGGAAAATCAAAGCATGTTTTTGGACTCGCTAATGGGCGATGGCGAGTGGGTTTCCAGATACAGTGTGTCCCGGTGCGCAGATTTTGACACGCCTGGCACAATATATGGATCATTTCGCTGGAATTTTTTCATTTAGTTTCAGAACTTGATACTGCCAGTCAAGGTTATATCTACTTGTCCAGGGAGGGCAAGGTGTGTCCTTGGGAGCTGGTGGAGGCGTCGATCCGCGCGACGCAGCCATATGACGTCTTCTTCCTGCGCTCCATGCTGGCGGTGCCCTACTTCGAAAAGGTGAGAGCAGGGGGCGAATCATCTCTGATGACAGGGGAAAACTGATGACAGGGGAAAGGACACAGAATCCAAAACCACACAGAAACACAGCTGAAGCTCATGACGACGTGACGCAACTGCACTACGTCCTGTTCCTGCGCTCCATATTGGCGGGGCCCTATTTCGAAATGAATTGGCAAGCGATGAATGTGTGCGACCTGCGCACTCCAGCTGGTTCGAGAGCGTGCCCTTTCGTTCTACAAGGCCGCCAATTCTGACGACCTTTCTGTCATTGCTCGCCTCGTGCAACTGCGTGCCGCAGACCCCCGAGGAGGTCGCAGCACTGGCGGATGACATGCCATTTTACAGCAGAACAATTCTCTGTCGGTGAAAGACTCCACTCTCAGTGTATGTTTGCTGCAGGCACTGTACGAGCTGCCCGATGAGCGCGTGACGCCGGAGGAAGTTGCGGCGCTGGCGGATGAGATCGAGGCGAAAATACAGGGCGGTCCCGCAGGGCGCCCGCTGCTGGCAGTGCCGCACATTCTGGTGAGTTCGAAAAAGAGCTGGAGTTTTGGAAAGTCCGATTGATGTTTTCGCATTCGAGTGGGCAGTCAGCAAGCTGCCAGGCTGCCGTGATAGTGCATGCACACCGGCTTGCAGCTGTCAATTGCTTTGTTGTCTTATGTGCTCGATGAGGCTGACGAGTCACGTGTTCCATGCGAGATAAGTCAAGTGCGCCACACCTCTCGTGGAAGTGTTGTAGGCATTTGAACGTGTTGTATGCATTTTGCGCAGGCCTCCGAGGCCTCTGCGTACTACCATGGCTACGGTAATTTCAGAGCCTCCGTGAACATGCTGTATGCATTTCGCGCAGGCAGACGAAGCCAGCTGCTACTGCCATGGCTATGGTACCTTGAGACTTTGTACCTGTCCGCAGCGCTCGGTTTTGATACATTGCCACACATATTGCACCGAAAGGCGAACGAGCAATCTGACATACACAATGCCGTGATCATATTATTTATGCACCAGACATGATACTGAAAATCACCTCCAAGTCCAAAAGCAGCACCATTCTTTGTGCATCGCCTGCAGTCCTCGCGGAGATGAGCGTGCATCAGACGCGGGCGTACTTCAAGCGCACCCTGGGGCATATTGTGGACAACCCCGAAGTCGGCAAGCAGCTCACCGAGGTGCGTGTGTCTCTCTTATCACGTTGTTCAGCGGCTTGTGTCCCCGCCTCTCAGCAGCCTGTGCGGCGGTGCTGCCCTCCCTCAGCAGCCTATGTTGCCGATTCTTAGCAGTCGACTCGAAACTCACGTCGCGACTAAACGTCCCAGACCCAGATTCAGCAGTCAATCGTGCCCTTCTTTGCTTGATGTCATTCACAGCTTGTGCTGCCGGGGCTGCAGGTGTACTGGCGGCCGGGCAACGGGGAAGCGTTCCTGGACCTGGTGCAGAAGCTCACAGGTATGCCATTGTGCAATCAAGCATCGCTCGATGGCAAACACACACAGCTGCTGACTGAGACGGAGTCCTTGCACAGGGAGTCCTTGCACTTGTTGAAGCTTGTACTTTTGAAAAGCTGCAGGCGAGCCGCTGACAAGCGACGCCTGGCTCTTGCGGTTGCGCAAATGAGAACCGGTGCTTATGAAATTCCCAACCAAAAACCGCTAGGTCCATGCAGGCGAGTCACTGACGGGCGACGCCTGGGTCGCGCGCCTATGCGCCATTGTTGGCAAACATGCAGAGCATATACTGAGCCCCAAAAAATCCTGCCAAAGGACAATGTGTTTTGACTCTGCAGGCGAGCCGCTGACGGGCGATGCCTGGGTGGCGCGCCTGCGCACGCCGCTGGACGCTGCGGTGGCGGAGGAGAAGAAGGGCTACGAGGAGGGCCTGGCCGCAGGCGCCGCCATCCCGGTAAGACATTCTCAGAAATGGGGCTGACACACCATTACTCGATTGGACTGGTGCAAAGTGTTATAAAAAGTTTATCATCAAGCCAATTATGGACGCTGCGGTGGCAGAGGAGGAGCAGAACTACGAGGAGGCCTGGCCGCGGGCGCCGCCATCCCAGTGAGACGCCTCCAGGACAGCGCCCCAAATAGCCAAACACATTGCTGAGAAGCCAAACAGCTGGAATTGACTGCGCCACGCTGCGGTGGCGCAGGAGACAAGAAGCTCTGCCCAAATGCCCTTCCTTAAGCCGACCATGACAGCAGTGTGCAATGTTCCATGTCTCTCTGGCGAACCAGGAGCCGCACCTGTCATGTAGGTGCAGCTGGTGCACAACTGTCCCTGGAGTGAACCACACACTCTCAGTCAGTACATTGTGCGCTGCTTTTTCTGCAGGTGGGCCAGGAGCCGCAGCTGGGCATGCCCGTGCAGCTGGTGCCGTTTCTTACGCCTTCTTACAGGTCGAAACATTCGATTCTCCGAAACCTATTCCTTGCAGGCGGGCCAGGAGCCGCAGCTGGGCATGCGGGTGCAGCTGGTGCACGGCGACGAGGTCATCTCCGACTCGGCGGAGGCGGGCGGCCTGGCGGAGGCGTGCCGCCAGTTCAAGTCCTGGGTTCAAAAGACCTACAATCTGAAGAAGTGAATCATCATTGGCGCCCCAATAGTGGTGGCATGCGCGCCCAATTGGCGCTGTTTTGATGTGCCCATGGTGTGAACCGTACATGCCCGTAATCATGCACGTGCATGGATTTGTCTCCCATGCCCGGGGCATGTCATCTCCCACACGAGACAGACGAACTACCGTTGTGCGAAGTGGCCACAACTTGTGACATTTGTGAACTCGGAAAACAGTCCTCTGCCGATGTGCAGCCTTCTTATCTAACAAGATCGGCAAAAACTCACATGGTGCACAGACCCATTGAGGTTCGAAGGTGCACCTGACGATGCGAAGAGCACCGCAGGACGTTTGCGGCTGCGAATTTACAAGGGGAGGGGCTCCACTGGCGCCTGCTTCCGGAGTTTGTCTGACTGGTCAGACAGCCCGGACAGCAACGCGAACGTGATCTCACCAAGCCATGCCCTACACCCTTCACCAGCGCAGAGCAGGTTTTCAAGATCGCAACAAGAAATCGCAGGCACTCGAAGCTCATGAACAGCTCGCCTTGCACAGTTTGGCACCATCTCAGTCCGACCTCGCTCGTCTGCCGAATTTCTCATGCACCTTCGTATGGATGCTGGACAAATGGCAGCCCGTCACGAGCTGTATCTGACAGTGCATTCGGGAGAAGTCTCCAGAGCTGTCTTTTCAGTTGCTACAGTTTACTTATATCGCCAGCGCATTCTTGCACGCGCACGGTTCTGAGCACCGCGGCATTCAACGGCGGCAATTTCAGCGTGAACACCAGGCGCGATCCGATGCACGTGTACCCGGAGGCAATTGTATTTCAACTTTTGGTTGGCAGCAAAAGTCAAGCGACGGGTGGTGGCTGCTGCTGTCTGTTAAATAAGATGACGTCTGGTGCACACCACATCCAGAGGGCGAGCGAGGCGACAACGATGTTTTCTCGCAGCGGGTGTTTCTTCCAGCTATGCGAAAAATGGGTCTTGTAGTGTGCAGGCACAGCCAGTTGTTAGATTTCGGACATCGCACAGTCGCTGATTTCTACATCCCTTGCTTCGAGCTCTCCTGGTGCGCCCAGGCAAGATCATGCCACATGATGCGTTGCGGCACCAGAGAGAGAGAGATCACACTGTTCCAGCCTCATTCAGGCTGGTTAGCACCGTGTGCCAGAAATCACCAGCAGAAAATTGGTCACCATAGTACTCAAGTGAAGCCTCTACCTCGTCGACTGTGTCCTGCAGACCCCTGCTGCAAACGCATCATGACCCGCTGAGCGCATTCTCAGATCATCCCTTGGCGTGTTGTCAAGTACACAGCCGTCCATTGCCCTTGTTGTGTCTCGCAGGCAGCATTATGCTACTGCTGCCAGCAGATGTCAAACTGCGCATATATGTTGCAGGTGCTACACTCAGCAGGGACTACCAGCGGCAGCAAGATCAGCATCCGCAAAATCTGATGGTGCAACAGGTACGATAACAGTTGTTTGGCACCTGCTGCTGGCATTGCCAATTCGATCATGTCGATACATGCTTGCCAGAACTGTGCATATATAGCCGCCCAGCTGCGTCAAGATGGATACCTTCGAATTTACAGCAATGGCGGTGTTGCCGCAGCAGAGCACGAGCATGGGTGACCGCCGCTGCACCGTCATTCAGCGAGCGCAAAAGGTGAAGCACAAGCCTGGAGGGGCCCAAGGCTCAGTCTACGAGACTGCAGCCATCGGCTCCACAGGAAACTGTGGCCCGTTCAGCACATACATCGCCACGCGCCACTTCACGCAGGTGATTCCACATCTATATTCCCCTGATTCGTGGCCGCAAGTCATGAAGGCGATGTATCGGAATCATGCGTATTGCTGCTGAAAGCAACTCACATCCCGTGGCTAAGCAGCAACTTTTTCTATCTCGCGCAAGAAAGTTGCTGGACAGCAGCGGCTGCGCAGCGACATACTGCTGTTTGTGTACGAGCCAGACGACAAGAAGGACCGCCTGACAAAGGTGAAAACTCAAGATGTTTCTCGACTTGCATACTGTCGGCTTGCTGGTCCTGGATTGCACATCGGTCCAGTTTGCAGGATACGTGTCTGACACCTTATTGCAGTGCCCGATGCCGTCCATTGTCTAGCTGTACAGGTGACTTTGACGCGGCTGCCGAACAGCAGCGGAGATGCTGGGTTCCTCGAGGCGATTCCAAACGCGCCCGCAAGACGTGGGGTCGTGGGCATCACTGAGGTCACGCTCGTGCTCATTGCGCTTCCTGCAGGCTTTTTTTCATTTCCCTTTCAACTTCTTTTTGTGTATGTAGCATTGCGGGAGCGGTGTTGCGCTTATTGCGCTTGCGTATTACTAGGGTAGTCCAGCCGAGTGAGGTCCACATTTTCCAAGTGCGAAGAATGCCCCTCGTAATCTTGAAAAGCAGGGCGCAAACTGGCTGCTGGGGGCTGGACTGCAAATGACCCCAAACATGGCGGCGGCTGTTGCCGGCGGCCAACAGACGACCTTCAACCTGGAGAATTGGACTGAGGATGGTCGGCTCGAAGGTGACACCCTGCTGCAAGTCTGACATATGTACGAGGAAGACTGATGCTCCAGCATGCGCGGCGGCTGCCGTTGGAGTCTGATTGCGCACTTGCAGTTTGCAGATGGTATGAGTCATGCTGGCGCGACAGACCTTGAGGCAGTTTGTGATGTGCATCTTGCAGGGTATGTGTTTGAGCGCGCAGCGGCAGGCCTTCTGCCGGGCCCCTCAACGTGGAAGTGAGATCCAGTCACCTGCTGTTTTGCGTCTTTGCCACCTTGTATTTTCGAAACTCGCCGCCGCTTCATCGCCTCTTTCCTGCCTGGATCCATGCAATCTGCACGGCTGGAGGATCTGTGTCCGGCGCGTGCTTGAGGGAGCTGACACTAAGTCATCGTTGCCTCACGTTGATGCACTGCAGTTGTCTTTCCAATACAAGATCGACAAAGGAGACAAATACTTCAGCCACACCTATGAGCTGAAGGTCAACCGGCACGCCTTTCACTTCACACACGATTTGCGACGCACTGAAGGCGTCGCGCGGCGCTGCTGGCGCCAGATGGAATATGCTTGCAGGTATCTGTTTTCTAAACTGGCGGAATTGCTTGATGTTCCAGCGGCCATTCTCCATCTGAAGTTGTCCGCAGCAATCATGACGATGCAGGGCTGCAACACACGGCTGCAGGGCGTCAGGCAGAATGAGAAATTTGGAAACCCATTGTGAGCAGCTCTGTTGCTACTGATCGCAGAAAGATGCTTGGCTGTGCTGTACCACCGGGCGAGGACTCGCACTGCTTCACAGTATGCGGCAAACTGAAGCAGGGCTGGGCGAAGGGCGGCTTTCTCACTCCCTTCTTGAGGTGCGCCCGGCCGCTTCCATACTGGGACGACTTGTCAGCACAATCAGTACGTATCTGTTCCTTTGGTTCGATTTTTAGGAGATCTGGTGGGTGTCATTGGCAGCTGTGCCTGAAGCCGGGATACAACATTGGAATACCACAAACAACACAGTAGCTTGATTGAAATACAGGGTGCGGCAGGCGCCTCCGTCTGAAGGACCAACGGCGCTGCTGTCCAATGTGACGGCAGCCTGGCAGTGAACGCTGCCGAAACCATTGATGAGACACGACAGCTCGAGCATCACGGCCCCCGTCGGGTCTAGTCAAGAATACGCTCTTGTACTGCTCGCAAAGTTTGCCTGAGATTGGGACTATGGTCAGATTGGGACTATGGTCAGATTCATTGCTAGGTCCATCAGACAAGTCACAAACAAGTGTGAGTCATTCTGGTTTCATGTCACGAAGGCATCCTGGAAGTAAAATGATTTGAAGCAACCTGTGTGCTGTGGGAGACTATCGCTGTATTTGCATCATGGCGGCCGGTCATGCAGTGCATCTGTTGTCGTTGTCGCAGCGCCAGCGACCTGCTGATCGTCGGGCCGTGGAGCACAAATCTTGTAGATTGCCGGCATGTGCGCAGTGCCGCAGTAGCCATAGTTACGACACCCAGTTTAAGTGCAGTGTCTTGACATCGTCATCATGCACGGCACGCACAGAGGATGAGGAATTACTGCGAGCACTGTACAATATCAAGTTGTCCATAACGTTTGGGGAGCATGTCCTGTTGCTAGTTGTTGTTCTTGTGTTAAGACCTGAGATGACGCAGTGCATGATTTTGCCAAGGAGTGCGAACAAACGACAGATTGAGATGTCCATCTCAGCCATCTCAGAATTCAAATTCATATGTTTATCCGGTTAGAGTCAGCTGGCAAATGCTCCAGAGTGACCCCAGATGTGGTTGCAAACTGATCAAATCAGGGATAGAATTGCCCGAGTTGTACAGGATCCAATGACGCGGCAACAAACTGCACAACCAGTGTGGTGAACGAATATATGCCCGGCAGTCGACACTTCGGATTGCTGTGCTAGTGAAAACTCCGCTCCGGCCTCAAGCCGCCACCAGCCCGCTGTGCCGGAGCAGCGCCTCTGTGCTGGGGTCACGCCCCCGGAACGCCTGCAACATGTGGTACGAGCGATCAAACATGGACACGCTGAGAGCCCATGCTTCAACACGCTGAGAGCCAAGCTTCAATAACACGCTGAGAGCCAAGCTTCAATACATGCAGACACATCTACCAGTGGACTTGAAGATTGCTGCTTGAAAGATCGTTGGGTGTGCAAGATGATCACCTTGAAGACCTCGCTGGGCGCCTTGCTGCCGCCGAGGGCAAGCACCGTGTCCCGGAAACGGCGGCCCGTCTCCTGCACTGCGGCATCGTCCTCGAGGCCCGCCTCTTCGAAAGCGCCGTACGCGTCGGCTGAGAGGACTTCCGCCCATTTGTAGCTGAAGTAGCCTGCGGATTTTGACAAGCAGTGTCAGAAGCAGCTTTTGCATCAGCTAGCAATTGCGCCATCATCCTGGGCAGCTTGAGGCAAGTGACTTCGATGCAAGACTTAACACTGCAGTTCCGTATGAATCAAAGCTGGCGATTTGCAGCGCACAAGAAGCAAATTTACTGACAGGCACGCCAGATGCAGAGTGCAGTGGGAGATGAAGTGTCAGATACCAACCTGCGGAGTAGCCGCCGGCGAAGATGTGCGCAAAGCCGCACAGGAAGCGGTCGAACGGCAGCGGCGTCATCACCGATGTCTTTTTCGCCAGCGCCTGTTCATCAAAGAACATCAACGTTTGTTGACCAGTACAAAAACATTCAGTGCCCGCAATAGCTTGCCGGCAGTGCGTTCCGACTCCGCATCGAGTGACTGGCGGGCTGCCAACAGTCCGTGCAGTTGACGCCTGCCCGTGCACCAGACTGCCCTCTAGGTGGCCGATCGGCGAACTGTCGGACTGATTGGCCAACAGGAGCAGCTCGTCAAGTCTGAGTACAGCTTGCCTGGTCGACGTCGAAGACGGACTTGCCCTCCCCCGGGGTGTAGCGTGCGTGCAGCTCCAGGTCCAGCAGGCTGAAATGCAGCTGCAGTACAAAACAGGACTAAAAGTGAGTTGACCGTGTGTGCAGGCAAAGAAAGTTGACGCTTTTGTCTCGGGGCTGCCTGCAGTGTGCGTGCAGCTGCCAGATTGAACAGGCTGTTATCAAAGCCAAAATGACGGCTTGGGAACTGTGTGTTCATCAAAGTGCCGTCGATGCTCACAGTGGATTCAGCTCCAGCAGCTGTTATGAAAAAGCCTAAGGTTTTCGAGGCAAACCTAAGACTTCAGGCTGACATACATCTGGAGGACACACATCTGGAGGGCACCAATGCTCAGACAGGAAGGGTTGCAACACTGCATGTGGGTTATGAATTGTCCGAGCATGCATCTGCCATCAATTTGCGCTTACCTGGCGCATCATCATGCTGCCGGCGCGGAAGTTGCGCGCCGCCACCAGCTTCTGGTACAGCTCCTCGGGCAGCGGCTCGCCCGTCTCGTGGTGCTTCGCAAAGCTGAATAGGCACTGCCGCTCGTAGCACCAATTCTCCATGAACTGCGCGCAGAGATCTGCTTCAGTGATCTGTCCTGTCTTCCACAGGGTTGAAGTTTCCAGTGGGGCTCAAAGAAAAGTTGGTGGCCGTTCAAACACCGAAGAAAAAACTGCAGCTTAAAGTGCACCACAAGTCTGCTGGGCATCTGCATGCATGTATCTGTCGCAGTTTGCACCTGGGAAGGCAGCTCCACAGCGTCCCACTCGATGCCGCGGATGCCGGAGGCCAGCCCCTCGTCCACCTGCACACCGGCAAAACCGGCCCGAGTTGAAACAGCTTCTCATTCATGTCGAGATCAGCATGTGACACTGCCAGCCACTTGCGCGCCAACGCGGCCACGCAGTGCGTCTGCTGCTGAGATCGACGGCGCATGCTGGGGAAGCAAACCAGCCTGCTACACATGCTTGCGTGGCAACAACAGCAGCAGCAGCGACACCGCTTTGTGACAGCAGCAGGCAGGCGCTGTTGTACAAATGAATGCTGAGCAGAGGAAACTACATCCGACTTGGACTTAGTGTCCACAGCCAGATGCGCCCTTGGCATCCACTGTCAAATGCGCACCTGTGTCAGCATGTGCTGCAGCGCATGCCCGCATTCGTGAAAGATTGTCTCTACCTCCCTTCAGACGCAGCACACACACACACATCTCAGCATTGCGCGATGGATGACTAGTGGCCGCTGCGGCAGTTTTGCACGGAGTTGCAAAAACTGCTGATTAAACACCAAGAAGTGGTCCAGAAGGTCCAGAAGGCATGGCAGCACCGGAAGTGCAGAAGTAAGACAACAGCAAGCCTCACGTCATAAACACTCAACACCCAAGCATCCAAAGCGCACCGGAAGGTCATCAGGCTGGGGGCACCGCCGATCGGCGGCGTCTGATTGCACACCTGAGCAGGCACCGCCCACACGTCAGCATTCTACTCCTGGCCTCAGGACTTGTCTCCCAGAAGCCTCGCAGGTATTACTTCATCCAACTTCAGGGGCCGACGAAAGCAGCGGCGGCCACGGCAGCGGTGGCAGCAGATAGCAGCATCCCGGGAAGCACTGCCATTCTCCAGAGATGTCCATGCAGGACAGACATCAGCTTGGGAGCGACCAATCGCCTGGCGGCGCAATGCGGGCGCACCATGTTGCAAATGGGCAGTCGCACTTTCTGCCCCGCCGCTGCAAACAGCCTGCTCTGACCGATGAGCGGGCCCATCCAAGCGCCACCCCGCTTTTCGCCAGGCCGCGAGTACGGGTCTGTGCCGCAGGGAGGAATCTCGGTTTTGAGACATGGAAGGGTTTTAGGCTCACCATGTGAGCGACGGGCAGCCGAACTTTCTGGCCCGGCGGCGCAAACTGCTTGCTCTGGCCGGCCACCTCGTCCATCCATGCGCCTCCCCGCTTCTCATCCGGCCGGCTGTACGGGTCTGTTGCAGAAACAAAATCATACACATCAGCACTGAAGGACGACAGTACACTTGCATGGTCAGACTGGGTGCTTTGGCTGACAAGCTCGTCCACCCTGCGCGTCCAGTTATCCTCCGGCCGGCTGTGTAGGTAGGGTCTGTGGCGAGACAGATTCACAGTGCATCATAATGAAATAAGAACATATCCCTCTAGACCAGCACAGCTTGCTCTCAGCTTGCTCTGGTGGAAAGCCAACGCAACAGCGTTACCGACTGCCGCGTCGTCTTCATCCACAGCCAGCTGCAGGACAGCCCTGAGTGGTATACAGCAGGAATGACGAGCAAAAGGGCTTGCAGAAGCCTTGCACATGCAGCCAGAGCCCCAACACTTCTACTCTGACAGACTGACTGGGTCCGACAGAGTGGATGCGCGAGGCAGTCTGGCGAGATGTGCCTCACAGGCCTGCGCACACTCATCGAGTCTACTGTTAAGGCGTCGACAGCCTCTGTCTCCAAGCGCACGGGCTGCCTATAACAGTCGTCAGTGTGCACGCATCAGGTGCATGCCACAACCGCACCGAGGTAGAAGTAAGCCTTCGGGTTGCCACTGGCCTTGACCACGAAGAAGCGCACGTCCGGGTGCCAGATGGGTGCCTACAGACAGGACCATTGGTTGTCGATGTAGTGTCAAATGCAATTCTGTCAGCAGGGCCGTCAGTGCGGCACCCAAGGGTGCAGAGCAGATGCTGCATGGTGGCAGAGGTGGCCAAAAGGGGCTGACGAGCAGCTCGATGCTTGAAGAGAGGGAGCGCAAATTCCCCTTGCGAGGTGATGAGGTTGGCGTAATTGAGTTGACTACGAGGCACGGAAATAATTGATGATATTGCAGATTTTGGGGTCACCTGGCCGTCTGCCGCCTCAATGTCGACGTCAAAGAGCCGCTTGGCCAGCTGCAGCAGTGCAGAGCACACGTAGAGTCAGCCAGGCACTGAACGTACCGACTACACGGAAGCACGCTGCGAAAGAGCCCATGGCGGCACAGCGCGGCAGTGCGCGAAAGGCCTGGAATCACTGCATCCACAGCATCGTCGCTGGCATGCATGGGAAACGCATGCTCACGCATGCTGCTTTGAAGGCAAGCCGTCTGCGAAGCAGCGCACCCCAAAGAGGCCCTCCAGGACGTTGGGCAGGCTGAAGTACGGCCGCAGCTCCTCGTCTGTGATGGCGTACTTCGCCTCCCTGCAGATGTGAGTTGCAGAATATCTTCATCGAGGAGACCTCGGACTGCCCTCTACAGGCGCTGCCTGCTTCAGCGGCTGCGGTTCTGGGATATACGGGCTTTTTAAAACGGTTGAATTCCGGTTCTCCAGAGCAAAGCGTCTACCACCAGCATGCGAAGCTTGGAGGCTCTGAGGGTAGACGCGAGGCGCTCGACCCAGAAGCCGATGTCCCCGCTTTCAGCTCGTAATCTCCGTGGCAGCAACAGGATCATGGACATGGGCTGGGCTGGGCTAGGTGAGACTGGCCTCACAAGCAAAGGAATTGCCCCAGCATGCATAGGGATATCAGACCCTCACCGCAGGCGCTCGGCCCAGAAGCCGACGTCCCACTGCTTCAGCTCGTAATCCGCCGGTTCCGCCGCCTGCAGCGCAAACTGCTGCACCTCCTTCAGGTCCGCCTGGGCGGAGTCCCACGAGGCCGAGCGCAGCTCCTCCATCAGCGCTTCTGCGGTGTCCAGCGTCGCCATCTGCATGAGAGCAAGTGCCATAGAGCTCGTAAAGCCACTACCTTCTTTCTTCCTCTAGTGTTTTAATTCCGCCTGGACAGAGTCCCACAATGCGGAGTGCAGCTCCTCCATCAGCGCTTCCGCAGTGTCGAGCCATCGCCACCCATACGCACACAGGGAGTCTGACCTCCAGCATGGTGTCTGCAGAAATTAGGACTGAGCCTGCCGGCCACGTGGATCACAGACAGGTACCACACAGTTTGGGAGGCGAGTCCTCTCGATGACGATGACCCCTGCATCTTATCTTATACTGTAGAGAAATTCAAACATCGAAGAGTCCATCTCGCTGTCCATGACACAGGGAAAACAGAAGCAAAGTTGCGAAACCCCAGCAGCGTCGCCTCATTAATCTGAATGCAGATTCGATGGAGGCAAAACAAACGCAAACTTCGAAATCTCCAAGGGACGAGAGGGGTCTACCTTGCCGTCCATGGACAGCTGCGCAAAAAATTGAGGAGCCCAGTAGCGCCGCTTCCTGGACGCGAGTTTTCTTCGATTGCAAATACAGAACTGCAAGCCTAGATCGCAGGGGATAGAGGGGCCCACCTTGCTGTCCATGGACAGCTCCGCGAAGTTGGGGAAGCCCAGTAGCGCCGCACTCTCCTGCCGCAGCGCCAGGATCTGCAAGAAGACGAGAAATGCGCTCAGCAAAAAGATCAGTGAGCATGGAGGCGAGCTGGCAAGTCGGCAAACACAGAGATGTGCTTCTGAATCATGAAGTCAGTTTTTGGTTACTGGTCGGGTTTTAAATCTGCACCTTCTCGATGATGGGGGCATTGTCGATGTCGCCCTCCGATGCGCGCGTCAGGTACGCGCGGTACATCTCCTCCCGCAGCGCCCTGCATATGACAGTACAAATTTGCTCGTTCTGACAAGTCGCAGTGTCGAGTCGAGCGAGTCAAATAGCGAGCCAGATAGCGAGTCAGATCGCGAGGCGAACCAGCTGCTGCGACGACATGCGAACATTGTGGTCGGTGACCGTACGTGATGGGGAAAAACCCTGGCATGGGAGTCAAAGAGGCACTTGCACAGATTTGGCTGTTCACGCAGCATCAGCACCTGTTCTTGGCATGCGACTGGGTAGGCATGTAGGAGGGGATGTCCAGCGTGAACAGCCACGGGCCATCCTCCGCCGTGGGCTCCTTTGCCTCTTCGCCCTCGCCCGCGTTCTACATCGTAACATACATCGTAACATATATAATGAATGTTACAAAAAAGCCCAGGACACTGTCGACTCAAGCCAAAGACCGTCCTCTGCACTGGGCTGCGGAGCCTCCTCGCCCTCGCCCGCATTCTGCGACTTGACACAATGGGTGAATGACACACAGCGCCCAAGGCAGTGTCAAATGATCCGTCCTCCGCAGTGGGCCCCCTCTCGCCCGCGCCCGCGTTCTGCAGTGGTTGCAGTTAGTCAAGAGAGCAGCCCAAGATGTCCAGTGTAAACAGCCAGGGGCTTGGTAGGCTGCTTCGCATCCGCGTCGCCCTGTTCTTGCCAGCGTTCTGCGACGCGGCGTGCCACAGCGTTTCAGCCCAGGGCAGCTGACACAGATCGATAGAGCGCCAAGCCAGGAGCAGTGCGTTGCCATCTGCCTCCAATGCAAGACGCTTCGAGGTTGGAGACTGTTTCGAACTGTTGCCTATGTGACTGACGTTTTTGAACTCGGCGCCCGCCTGCTGCGCCGCGACTGAGGCCCCCAATACAAGAAGGGGTTCAAGGCTTGAAACGCTCTGTGAAACAGCAAACGGTTGCCCAATGACTGACCTTTTTGAGCTCGGCGCCCGCCTGCTGCGCCGCGAGCGCCAGCGCTGACATTGGCAGCCCCTCCACCTCCGACTTGTCGCTCACCATCTTTTTGAAGGCCTTGGTGCCTGTCAAAAAAGACATTTCGCAGTCGGTGAGCGCTTCCTCCACCGTGAGAAAGCGAGAGCGGACTGTGCATTTCCGGGAGCCTCCACTTGTTCGTGCTTCAGGTGTTTCAGGCTTGCAACATCAACATACAAGCGAAGACACCAGCGTAGAGATTTGATGAGCAGGCAAACGGAAAGCATGTCAAGCGCTGGCGCACCATCCAAAAGGTTGTTGCTAAACTTGGTAGACAGCTGGCTCAGCTCCTCGGCGATGGCATTGAAGCGCTCCTTCTCCTCGCCCTGTGGTGAAAACAACGAGCGCGTTCGAACGGGCCGCCAAAGGATGAGAAGGACAGCGCTCCGGCATCCTCCTATGGCATTTGCAGAATGGCAACATCATCTGGTGAAGGCGTCCGGCCAGCGACTCCAGCCCAGGCAGCACAGCCCACACGGTGTACGCTACTGTACATGTCGATCGGATCATGCAGCATGACATCCCGCACTCTCTGGCACAACCGGCCAGACGTCAAGTCGAAGCAGCAGAGCTGTTTCAAAGGGTCTCCACTGTTCCACTCGCACCTCCAGGGCGCCGCCGCCGTGCACAAAGTCGCGCAGCTGCTCGTCCATATTCAGTGCCGCTGCTTGCCTTCTACCGAGCAAAAGCAGATGCAACCCTCGTACCAGTTTAAAACACGCTTCCATGAGTGCGCACCTCCAGGGCGACGCCGCCGTGCACAAAGTCGCGCAGCTGCTCGTCCACAATGCGCCGCTGCGCGCTGTTCAGCTCGCCCCACGAGTTGTTCTTCAGCGCCTGCGTCGAACAAGTGGGTCAACTTCAGGATCAGTAGGCATAAAGGGAAAGCGCGCTATGATGTTCATTGGCAGAGGTGCGGCGCTGCGCGCTTTCAGCTCGCCCCAAGAGCTGTCCTCCAGCGCGTGTTGTTGAGATGCGGAGATCCGGATTGGAATCAGACCAGTTCCAAGACCTGGACTTGCCATCCAATGCAGGCGTGACTTGTTCCAATCCATTCCCCTGACCCGAGGCGGGCAAATTTGCGCACACTGGGCGCATGCTGCCCCATTTCTGTGCTGACCCGTCTGTAATCGTGTTGGGTTCCTTGTCAGACACTGCTCTGTTTTATCTTGACGACCTGCTAGTCACACCATCTGATATGTGCTGCACATGGCGGGTGCGTTCCCTTGCGTCGGTCCTGTTTGGACCTTTGTTTGGCCCACCTTGAAGCCGCTGTATAGGGCGCGGCTCTGGCCCAGCTGCAGCGGCACCTCCTTATGTGTTTGGGGTGCACAAACAGCTTCCGATGTGTTTTGTTTTTCAGAAGATGACATGAATTTCTGCACCTTGAAGCCGTCGTAGAGGGCGCGGCTCTGGCCCAGCCGCAGCGACAGCTTTACGCGCTCCGGCTGCACCTCCTCCACCGCATCGCGCAGCTCCTTGGTGTCCTTGACCGCCTGCAGGGCGAACAGTTCACAGTATGGTAATGTTCATTGATTGTCGAAATTTTAAACTTCGGCTGCACCTCCTCTGCCGCGCCGCGCAGCTCCTGGAGCTTTTGTGAGCTATTTTATACATGTTATGTGTGTGTCGAGAAGCTGTTTGTTGATTGGAAATTATGAGGTCCGGCTGCACCTTCTCGGCAGTGTCGTGCAGCTCCTTCGTATGCTCAACCGCCTGAGAAAGAGGGAAGGGGACTGCTGTCTCAACGCATGATGGGCTGTACCTCCTCCCCGCATCGCGCAGCTCTTTGGTATCCTTCACCGCCTGTCGAGCAGGAAAAGGGTTGATGTCGAAAGCTGAAGAACGGGCACACAAGTGTTGACTTCACGAGTTCAGGATCCCTTGACCGCCGGGCACCGTTTGAAAGTTGTATGTTCGTGTCCAAACCCAGACATATTGTGTGTTTGTGCTTTGCGCAGGTTGTCAGGTGAGCTGCTTGATGCTTCTCTTCCCCTCACGTATGATACTTCAACAGGCTATGCGCAGCCCGCTTGCCATCGTGGCCGACAGCGACCAGGCAATTGCCTTGAGGCGCAATGCGGCAATCGCCCCTGGCGAAATCGCCCCCGCGTGTTTGTGACTCGTTCCAGGGGGTCCACCAAGCCCTTTCGAGAATTTTCCTTTCGGATGAAAAAAACACGGTGGAGACACTTGGCGCTCTCTCTCGCATCACAAGCTTGAGAGTCTCAACTTGCCTTGAGGTGGTTCACGGCGCCCCAGGCGCGCCCGAGGCGGTCCACCACCCGCTCCAGCGGCTCCACTAAACCCTGCCACGTCGGCTGCACGTCCGCCTCCAGCGTGTCGATTTCCGCATTCAGCTGCGCCAGCAGCGACCGGATTCCAGGGACGACATGCTCCGCCTTGATCTTGTCAAATGCCGGCAGCGTCGTGTCCTGCGGCAGAGCAACGACAGCTTCGGATGATTAGAGGAGATGCCCAGGGTGCCAAAGTGCTGCACCCCGATGATGATGCACCAGTTTCTGCGTCAGCAGCACCCAGATTGCCATAACGCGCACATCTCCTTCAATGATGTCAAAGGACCAGGGGTTGATTTTTGCTGGGATGACAAGTGCAGTAGCTGTGCTTCTCAGTTATCAACTAACCAGGGGAGCAGATGGTGCTGTGAAATGGTCTGCTGTGAGGCCGCAAGTGCAGTTGGGAAAGTTGCATGCAAGTGCACGTGGCTACTGTTCGGCACGAATTTGATTGTTGCACCAATCAACGTGATTGGATTGGTTTCCACCACCAACTGCTCACCTGCAGCAACGGATTGTCCGAGGACACCTCATTTGGTGCCTCCAACGTGGCCATCGCAGAGCACTGCTGAAGGTTGTTCAGCGGCCTCGACGGCGAGTCAGCGAATGCAGGCGCCGAGAATCTGCCGCCCACTACCGCGAGAGCGGCTGCGATCTGGTGGTACTGCACGCAGCGTCGACGAGACCGAAGTGAGGTGTTGTGCACACGACTGGACGTGTGCACTCGAGCTGCGATCGATCTGACGCCGCGCAGAGCGGTCCTGGACGCAATCAATGAAGCCATCTGGCGATGAGTAGGTCAGGATGCGCCTGCAAATGCAGCAATATGCATGATACATGCGTCATGATGCCAGGGGGCTATAAGCACGATGCAGGAGGACAGGGATGGTAAGCTGCATCCAGCTTCCTCATGCTGGTGGAAACTCCGGCGGCGTTAGGGTTGCTTTCGTCGTTCCGCCGTGCGTTGCTGGAGGTTCATGTGCACAACGTGCCCGATGGCTTCACGAGTGCGTGCTGAGCCACCGATGCGCTGCCATGGCCATCAGACCTCCGAATGGAACTTTTGCCAGACGGTCGTGTCCACGGCGGCGTGCGTGCAGTCACATGTTCGGTTGCAAGAGCACACCGGATGGGAAGCTGTGATGGAAACATGTTCTATGCATGTGCATCCCAGTTACATCACCTTCCTGACACGCAGCAATCTTGCCGCGCCGCACTATACACTGCGCACGACTCCGCCTCAAGCAGGTGGCTGCCAGTGCTGTCAAGGCAGGTGCGTACACTATGCCAACGAGGAGGCTGGATCTGGTCCTATTTTTCGGTAGCAATTGGTCTCAAATGGTCTCAAATCCGCGGTAGATCTGACCCACTGAGACCAAATTGAGAGCATGACTCGCAGGTGCATCTGGTACCATTGGGATCCTGCCACTGGAACTGATTTGGTACCAATTGGGACCAATGTATTATGGTCACAAATGCCCATGTGGGAACGAGTTGGGTACGATTGCCACCAGATTTGTGACTTCTGGGACATTGGGAATTTCCCAAATTTCCGGGGTCAGCGGGTGACCCGCCACAGGACTGAATGGGCTGTACAGCAAAGCGGTCAACGAGTTCCGGACGAAGCTGCGGAAGAACATCAGAAACGACAGCAAGAAGAAGGCGGCGCTGCAGAAGCTGCTGCGGCATGGGCCGGATGCATCGCGCCCCGACCTCGACCTGAATCAGGTGTGCACGCAACCTCGCAATCATTTACGAAGTGTTGATCAACTGATGAATGTGCCGTGTCAGCAGATCACCTGAATGACGCATCTCTGCGTCAGCGGACAGATTCTCGGCACCAAGAAGATGACGCCGTCTCAACTCGCCGGTGTTCCTTGCACGTGCTGGACGCGAGCTACCGGCCCACAAAGAAGTCGGGTTGAGTGCGGAGGAGATAGCAGGTGCTTGCG
>JAABUL010000848.1_pt1 | contig 63280 bp, 61 predicted proteins | sample 5559151 | NCBI WGS metagenome assembly JAABUL01 (sample SAMN10711876, study PRJNA513368) | rock metagenome | isolation source: Antarctica rocks | place: Antarctica: Victoria Land, Pudding Butte sud
CTGTGGAAGTGGCCTGTTCGGTTTCAAGGACTTTAAAAGCCCTAAGAGATACACAGAAAGTGAACCAATTACCTTAATATTGTTGTGCGCTAGGTAGATAACGTGCATCTTCTCGGCACGCATGCTGGAATTAGTTTAGCTAAGTAGTGTATTTGAACGTCACTGTCATGATGAATAGAGACATGTTCATCGATGCCGCAGGAAGACCTTTGAGACTGTTCTATATCTCTGTGTCTTAGAAACCTTTGCTCGCTGGGAAAACAAGGGGCGAGACAGGTATGAAGATTCTCAACACACACTACAAGTGAGTAATATGATGAAGATTTAGTATGCACGCTGTACGTACCGAATAAGACCTAGAAGATTAAGGGAAATAATATAATAATATTAAGACTTTTCTGAAGAAGAACAATGGCTGGTGAGATCGAGAGCAACGAGCACGGCCACTCGTGATAATACCTTGTTGCATGCTGCTCATGATGCAAAGCTGCATGTGGCATAGATATGGTGAACCGGAGATGCTGACCATTCAATGATGATATTTGAGGCTTTCCTTGCTCGATCTGAGCTTAAAGGACATCGTCTTGGTTTGAAGCTCAGAGCTCGAACCTTTCTAATGAGCATTATCAACATCCTGAGGTACAATGTTCGATCTAGATATGCCGAAGTTGTTGCGCCATACTCTAGTTCTGTGATCAGACGTCTGTAACAACAATGATCAAAGCACATATACATTTTGATCTTTCATGATTCTCGTACCATAGCATTGATTAGTGCAACATCTTTCTCACCGGTCAGAGAATGACTGAAAGATCACACCATCAGAATTGAACTTTCAAACCATTCTAAGATACCTTTGATCATACAGGTAGTAGTCCAGCAATATCAGTTCTGTCGGTTGGTCGAAATTGATTGAGCATGATCGAACGAACCCAAGCTGCCACGGGAACATGCGTACCTTCAATGAGCAAGAGGATCGAAGAAGAAACTTCTCGCAGTATGAGCCAACGATCTCTAATTGTCTAATGTTGATGAGACTATACGGATACAATGAGATGTTGTATAATTTATAAGGGCGGGCTATAGACTTGGTCAGTGCAAGCCCCCTAAACATTTTCGTGTGATGCAAGTCTTAGTAAGTACTTCTCTTAGATGTATGCTTAAGAACTTTAAGAGAAGTCAGTTGAGGCTCGCGAAATAGCAGATAACCAGGGTTGTAGCGATAATGTTATTGCTGCTCCAGTGCTACGATTGAGCACGAAACCGTCTGAAGGCCTTATATAGTAGTATTCGGTATGGATGTACCCATCTACGTTCACAAGATAGCCTCAAGATGGCCTGAATTCAAGATGACCAGAACCCTGTCAGACGTATTGACCATTCGATGTGGCTTATCAATCAACCACATCGAGGGTGGTAAACAGTCCCATATTGTTAACAATTCGACATCTTTTTGCTGGTCTTGAACATTCAACGTACAACAACGAGGCCTGAAGCCCTGGAATCAATCGGACGGTACTTGACAGAACAGGCATGGCCAAAACAGAGAGAAGACCTTATCTTGGCATGTCACCATCGTACAATTCTTCGCCTCGTACAGACCTTTTCTGCCGTGACTGAATGAAAGTCCGCACACAGACTTCATTGCTGAAGCTCAAGCTGTTGACAAGGGATTTCCTACCCGAAGGGCCGAAGGGAACACGCTCCCGATGTATGCGTTCCACATTTGGGCCAGGGTGAGGTGATACCATAGCTTGTCTTAAACGTAGATCGTTTCCCATTCTAACCGGTGGGGTCCAAGAAGGCCTAGAAGGCAGTTTCCACGTCGTGCCCTACGCGACTCTTTTCCATAGCGTTATGAAAGTCCCTGATATATATCTTCTGCTCGCTCTCTTCTTGAGAGCTATTCTGCTTATGAAATCGAAGGAAACCTGCCATTGTTGCCGCGGTCGTATGTGCGTTGCGATAGAGCAATGGCGAGGTCTAATTCTAGTACCTGAGGCGGAAGAGCTTGGAAGTTGTGGGTTTCGATGTCGCTTCGATGCTGTTCAAGAAGACAGAGGGACTCTTTGACGCATTGATCATGTGAAACAAGTGCACATAGCGCTCTGAGCTAGTGTTAGTCTTGCCAATAAGTGATGTCTAGGTAAAAAGAAGAAACGCACCTGGTCTGTGTTGCTGAAGAACTGTTAGCAAGGAACATTCTTGGTCGAGCGAAACGGGTATTACGACAAGTAAAGCGGAATGCTATTCGCTCTTCACTAAGACATCGACAAGTCGTTCAGATGACTGAGCATTATTATACTCATCTGGTTAACACTGCCATATACGAAGAGAACATGAACACGACATCTCGTGATCTTGAAGGGTGAGGAATATACTCGATGCCGGCAGTTCCGACGTCGAAAGACTTCGAAAAGTTACAAAAGTATAGCTCACCCTCGGTCAACCCAAGGCAGCATGTATTTACGCGAGTTCATCAAGTGTCGATCGTGATTAAGCAACAAGAGAAATAGAATCAACGCCACTGCAATGTCTGTGAAGAAGCCTTGCTGAATACACACTGCAAGTAATATGAGATGTGAAATTCTCAAAAAACCCTCTCCAGCTCTTCACTGAAGCTTGTTACTGCTACTGCAAGTTGGGAAGCTTACCTCCTGAAGCTGAGAAATGGAAAGGATGTCGATATCATGTGTATGAGTAAGACGAGATTTCTGCTACGCATTGTGGGGCTTGCTACGAAAATGAAGGCCTCTTGGGCCATCGGATAATCGATCTCGATTAACGTAACGAGACTTCAGACCATGTGTGGTAAGTATTTCATGACCTGCTTGCGTATTGACAACGGCAACAGGTTCTTTAAGTGAACACACACTAACATCGTATAGAGTGTGCCACAGACAACGGAAATTGTCTATTTTCATGTTGAGAAACCTTAAGGTTAAAGTAATTTCCGTTGAACAGAACCGCGCTTATTCTGCATACTTTACCCTAAAACTCCAACTAAAGTAGCCACTTTTCCGGCCTTTCCCCGCATTGTTCAATTTGGCTGCTCTGACCTTCAACGACTTTGATCGTCCTTTGTAGCTAATTGTGTTTTCAGTCCCCGTCCCTCCACACTATTTTTGTCGCCTCTAAATCATTCTTTCCTGGCTGCTGAAGATACATAACATGGTAGTAGTAGAGGGTTCGAGGAAGCGTCGCTCGAGCGTCGGGATTTGCTTTCGATTCCTGATAACACCGTTTGTAGACCTCCTCGGTTGCAAAGACTCGATTGGGGCTGGACGGGCAAGACAGAGCGAGGAATGGAGTCCGGACTCTGAGATATCGAACGCCTGCTCGATGGCTGGTTGTTCGCGCAGATAGTGTGCATTCTCCTTCAAGGAGTTTCGTTGGCAGTTCGCTTGTGTATGGCGAAGAGTACCGGGCGCGTATGGCAGGTTGAGCTTATCAGTTCTAAAGATTTTAGTGATCAGCTCCGCAGTATCTTATGCACTCCATCTCAAGATTTCATCGAGTCAACCTAGCCATTTTATCCCGCTGAAGACTGGTCAGTTGAGCCTTCTCTCCTTCGAAAGGGATTCTGTGCCTCACACTTGACGTTTGACGTCCAGATTTCCCTGCTAGGATTGTGCGGTTAAACTAGGCGCTTCCGTAGAAGAAAGGTACAGGGCTGCAATTGAACATGGAGTAACTCTACCGACTACCAGTCCAAAGAAGAAGACCCCAGTACATCTCTAACGCCTTTTGGCTTCGTTGTCGATCACATTCCGCAGCTAAAGAGGCTACCAAGAATGTATTAGCGGAAATAGGACACCGTGTGCACTACCGCGCTCCAGGCGTGATAGTTCCCAAATCCATGTAGCAAGCTCCTGCAGAGCGCCAACGCAGAGCGCCAAAGCTAAGGTATCCGACCATGCATCAGATGTCAGCCGACGTCTGGGGCACGATATTGCTCGATCGTTGGATTCGCCTAGGTCAATGAGTAGACTCGAGTTTCATCCGTATTCTTGGAATATGTATATGTAGGAAATAAAGGAGAGTGCTAGAGAGAGTTTTGGTAAGTCGCGATTATGTAACATAACAGGAAAGAGCACTTGAGACCATGCCATAAAGCCACGATCTCCAACATTACTGTGTGAGTGCACAATAGAGGAACTCAGGATCGAGCGGACAGCTTGTTGGTATTGACTTGACAAAACCGAAATGTTCAAAGTTACTAACATGGGAAATTCGATTTCAATAGAGAGTAAACCGTCAGGAGAGTTTTCGATGGAAGGATGTCGGGATATCGGTCTAGCAGCGAGCAGCTCGATCTTCACTCCAAAGAGGCAAATCGGGAAGCCAGAAGCCTACACTCAAGATTATTATAGTCGCCTCAGCAAATGCAGGATCCTGTTGTTGCGTTCAATACCTTGCACGAACTTACTTGCTCGATTTGGGTGCTTTGGCAAAGGCTGCCCAAACCCTCAGTACCCACAACATGTCCGCCCTAGAGAGTACAGTTGAAATTCGCACCAGGCTTGATGTGGCACGGGACTACCCGCCATTCTCCATCGCTGATTACCAGAATGTAACCCTCATTGTTTCCGCGTGTAAAGAAATCACTCAATCATTACCGATCTCCCAGAACTCTAACTTCGATAAAAGCTTGTGGCCGGAACGTCGAGTCCACATTCTTCACAAACATATGTACTGCCATGCAATTTTTTGTTGAATGCGTTTATGCGGGCGATTGGGGTCCGATCTACTTGGTAGAACCGCCTCATCTGTGCTAAATGCTTAAGCTGCTGTATTGATAAGTGTGTCTCGAAGATAGGACAAGGGCGAGAATGAAGACCATACAACGAAATATCTGGAGATCGATGTGTGCGGATCGTCTCGACGCTTTGTGTAGGTATTGGGACACTTGGTTCTCGAATAAGGTATAGTAAGTGCAATCCATAGAGGCTCTTGGTTTCTGTGACGTATCTTCTTTGATGAGTAAGCTCTGTTTCGAAGCATGCCAAAGTTGCCCTTTCAAAGGGCTACGTCAAGCCATTAACGGAAATAGATCTCCTATACCATAGTCACCGACCTCTGCTATCACATGCCTCTCTTTCGCACGGTCGAATCATCCTCGTCTTGCTGCAAGATAAATCATTACCAAGTATAAGCCATACCGAGTGAGTGGCCAGACTTGTGGCGGTGAAAACGGACAGGCCGCCCAGGTTTTTAAAAATGGAAATTTGCCAACTACCGTCAGCGTCCTATCAGGGGCCGTAGCGTGATGGAAACACATACCAGGCAGTTTATTCGCTGACTTGCAAAGGTGAGTGACAGAAGAGATGGCCCTGCTTCGCTAAGTTGTCCAGTCATTCTGAATGGGGTATCCGTAAGATTTCTGGGTACGGAGGCTGACGTGTGGATCAAAATAGCATGGCCAAGGACTTACTACTTTATAGAGGCGCTTCAAGCCTAGACTGGTATAATATTCCTGTCCTGGCAATTATAGATCGCACATCCCTTCGTTATCGCAGACTCCAACGCCCCTGCCACGGCTTGGTGGAAGCAGACTGTAGATGCTACCATCGGTGCCCAGTTGTTTCAACAGTAATCTTCCTAGAAAGGGTAGGCTCGCGGGCTACTCGAACTGTATTGGATATTGTGAGAAGCCAGTCCTTTTGCTGTCCAGATACAGGGCAAAGGTGGAGAGAGCCCAAAGCCTGCCTGGATACTGCCTTCTTGCTTGGTCTCTGGCTATTTGTTTGCGCAGGGGTTTACTGCCCTAGCTATGGGCTGTCTATTGTCCCATTTGCCACGCTGTTCAGTGTAGGGTCGAGAAGAGTTGGTCAAGGACGTCGAAATGGCCGAGACTTGAAGGATGCTCTTGCATAGGCAGAGCTTTTGTTAAGAGATACCTAGGGCGCGATGGCTCTTCCAAAGATTCGGTGAATATGCACTAGAATGGCCATGAAGATACCGTTGTCCGTGCTCACTATGTACTCCGAAATAGTTTGCCACCAACGTTGAGATCGGCGGCGGTTGGAGTTTTGTTGCAGATAGGGAGAGATGTTGGTAAGCAAAACCAAAGTGTGGTCTATATGTGGCGTCGCTTCGTTTACGGTCATTTCGAGTCTCGATATTGCTGTCGATGGTTCCAAGGAGCCTTGGAGGAGTTGCTGTGAAGCTGATGAGATCAGATAGATGCTACGCGCCCAAGTCAAAGTAGTTTAAGCAGCATCTAAATTCGATCCTCGCCATGGAGGGGAAGGTACGGTGCTTGAGCTGTTTTGAGGAAAACTAGAGGCTCTTCGAAGGGTTGGATGAGGCTGTTGCCAGCAACTGCAATGGTCCACAACGGACCTCACACTCTCCTCTCCTGACACGTCTATCACTGCAAAAGGCCCGCCATCTGACTTCTCTGCGCGAAGTGATCATTCGCGTCGAGGGTTTGGATGTCTGCTATGGTCGCGAAGGCGTGAAGTGTAGGAGAAAACTTCCGATACCTTAGGAAGAGCAAGACTTCTTTTCGTTGTTGACAAGGCTGATCGATACGGGGCTATGATTGGGCAAAACCTGGACGCAACCATCTCACTATGACGCAGGAAACCTCCTTATCCTGCAGCTACAACGCCCAGGCCAGCAACCCACCGCCGCCCCTATTATATGTTCAATCTCACTAGGAGCATATGCAAGGAGGCAGGCGATGGGGGTTGTCCTGCTTATAACCCGTTCTCAAAGGACCATGGAATACGCGCCTTTTATTGGGCAGAGTCTCGGTTGCCGAGGGTTAAGGTTTTTGTGACAGCGTTTCTATCTGCTTGCTCGGGGACTCTCTTTTGGAAGGTACCTTATAATATTCCAGATTCTACACGATATTTTGCTCGAGGTAACAAAGACAGGGGGTACAATCAACATACAGGCCGGATTCCCGTTGACGATATATCAACTATAAAGTTGCCCACTAGCAATAACCGATCAAATGTACTTCATGTTGACGTTTTGACGATCAACATGTCTTGCCTTAGGGCAACTCTCATAGTAGAAGAACTAGAGCTCTTCGGGACGGATTAGTGCATTACGGTCTTAGTGTTGAAGGAAGACTTGGCTACCCCGGGTAAGGCACGACCGGCGAATACCCTGAGGCACTCCTTCTACAACAGCGCAAACCTTCCTTTATGATCTTCTCCATGGCAGGACACTCTCAATTCTCTCCCTGACAATAATCATCTAGGTATCCATCATTTATCTATGCCCGGACCGTCCCGCATCAGACTGCAATGCACGTCTCCACCGAAACAAGTCCGCTGAAGTGGCAAATAGAGGCCCGGAGATTTTCAACAGCTCATCTTTCTTCCAGCACTGTCTATGTGGGCCAGATCCGAAATGATGAAGCATAATGCGGTTAGCCCTGCATGTATGCGAAGTGTCGTTCATTGGCACTGAATTATGACTTCCAGCTTTGGTGGCAAGCGCATAGACGACCTCAGGTGTCCAGGGTGCTCAAGGGGTCTATCTTAAATTACCCTTGCACATGGGCCTGCTGTCTTTACTCCGGAAACGCATGGCGCAATCCGTGCCGGAAGCAAAACATCCTAGAGAGCACATCACATCCAATCAAGGCGGGTCCTTTCGACCAGAGCAACCACACAACAACATGTCAGATTTACCGCGTTTCGAAGGCCAAGTCATTAGGAGCGATTGCTAATTGCCTACTCTTACCCTGAGGGACGGTGGGACGGTAACTCCACGCCACGCAATCAGAATGAGTACGAAAATAGCACATCGGGTCTATTCTGACATGTTGGCTGGTTCTATCACAATGACAGCTTTTTTTTTGGACCTTTGCTCTGGCGATGCCTGTTGAAAGTCTCCCTTGCCTGCATAGTGGGTTGAAAACGGCGAACCCGCCATGGTTCTCCACACGCAGAAAGTCGGAGTACAATAACCAACCGGCTTTGCCGAGACAACGATTGGCCGCTTGTTGTACCCCGACTTTCTGCACTCACTGGTGTGACAAGATTCGCTACTGATATAAATTTCTTCTGACCTGGTCAGGTCTCCTGGTTTTGATCCATCGAATACCGTGTGACTCAGAATATTGTGACTGGTTATATCCAGCCATGAAAACCCATGCTCAAAGGCCACACAAACGATCTTGAGCCAAACAAAAGTCAATTCTGCTGTGGACTCTATAGGAGTCAAGGATTGTGCCTACACGCATCGGTCACTTTTCCCAAGCAACCTATGGATCGCTCACTTCGCTCCACTCGATGATATGTTATCTCTCACTTGCTCAGGAGCAACAAAATGCCGGCATCAACTACGAGAGTGGATTGTCGCACACGCGATTGAGAAAGCTCTATCTTGATAGATAACCGACAAGGCAGCACTTGTTACTCTTTGGTATCCCGTACGCTTCTAACATATCATATACACATGGAATCCAAAATGCACTCCAACACCCCTTCGGATGGTTCAGTTGTTGTTCAGGGCCAAGATTCCAGTCCTTCTCTTCACCAGATAACATGCTTCGACACACTCTCGTCCAATGCCCTCCTCTCAAGTTGTTTCCTTCAGTGCTCTGCTTCAAGTACCAGGAATACCGATATCCACGCCCATCCTATACTCCAATATCTCGACTCTACTATCCAGGATACCTCTACGTATCTATCCCTGTCCGACTTGTGTCCATGGTCTACCGCTGATGCTTTTCATCCAGAATGCAACAGGTCCATGGTCAGCCACTCACTCTTCCATCCAACCCACCAAGCACGCAAGCACTCATGGCTGAGGTCAGCTTACAGGAGGCTAAGTGACCGGCAGCTACAGTAGCAGCAGTAGCAGCAGTAAAACCTCCAATCGGTCTGCCGGTACCGCTTTATACAACTGCAGTGTCGCAAGGAGATGGCGCGGCGGTTCCAACCCTGCAGCCCTGATGGATTGCAAAATGTCTCGGCCAAGCCCCAGCAATACCGATAGTCTCGAGTCGAGCGCTGGATATACAACATCAGGAGCGGAACTCGATCATGCCCTCACAGACCAAAGAGCCTGGTTAGGGTCCTCGATGGCATTTCCTGGTAATAGTATTTCTCTGTCGTAGGTATAAGAGGAACACTGTATCGCTTTATCTTTCCTTGTATAAAAGGTTGAAGCTTTCGGTCTACAATAGCAAACAAACCCGTTTTTGCCAAGCTCTACAATTCCACCACATCTATCCCACCACCGCTCTCTCCGCTCCTCCAACTGCCACAACGATGCTTCATACCCTCAACAGTCCCCGCACCCCCCCCCCCCCCCAGCCACCCAACCCCTACTCCCCCGCTCTTTCCTATTGCTAGGCCCTTAACCCCCATCAAAATCCAAATCTCACAAACCCAATTCACAAACAGCTCGACAGCAGAAGTCGCGAGAGACCTCTGCTATACTCGGGAATTCGAACGTATGATTTGTATAGCTGAGATCGCTGTTAATACCGTCGGATGTTAGGCAATGGTTGTAATGTAAGGGGAGATAGTGATTCCAACGGGCTCGACTTCTTTTCTGAGCGCCGGGGGCAGAACGAGGAAGATTTCGGGGGCGGAAGGGGTATCAATCAAGAAGGAGGGGATGGATACCAGTAGCGAAAGCGAAAGCGAAAAGGAAAGGCATGGCTAAAAGCAGCTAGAGACAGATGGTGCCCCCAAATCATATCACCAAATCAACGATTCAACTATATCCCAACCCCAGTATGAAAATCTTGCCACACCAAGCAAATCCTGTTGGAAATAGGGGAGATGGTAATCTCCGCCTTCATAGGGCTGGTAGGGCTGGGACGCGCTAGTAGAGTTTTACCTGCTCGCTCCTACATAGATAGACTCCTATCAAGCTTCAACCTACATACCAAAATGCCCCATATGACCTCGTCCTCCACCAGGTTATGAGCCCGGGTTAGTGCAAGCTGCCTAAGTTGTTGTTCCGTTCCTGAGTACGTTCAATCATCGTCCATGTCCATCGTCGTCATCAATCAAAAGCCTCTACGCGATGGAGCCAATCAGAATTCAGAAACACCGTGAATATGTATGTGCCTTCGATGAAGGGAAGCGATGCAGTCGAGTCAGGTTCAACGTAGCCGGTGGTTACTGAGCTGAGTCAGTCATCGTGGATAGTAGATGAAGCGATGCATCAGTTATATCCGGAAACGAGCCAGAAACGACGCACAAACGAGGTTCATCCTGAATGAATCAGATTGAGCCGTGAATTAATGTCTTCGAAGCGAGAATAGCGATGAATTCGAATGAAAACCGTGAATAGATCTCCGATGAGAGCAAACGATATATAAAAGCTGAAAATCGTGAATAGATCTTTGCGAAGAACAAACGATATACAAAAGCCAAGAGACTTGAAAGCCATCTGACAGAATTCAAGAGCTACTAGAAAGCTTCAAAGCCGAAGTTTGAAAGCCACGTCAGATGACAGAAAGCTAGATGCTAGTCGAAAGAACTGTCAGAATTCAAGAGCTAGGAAGCTTCAAACAAAGCCGAAGTTTGAAAGCCACGTCAGATGACAGAGGAGCTTTGAAAATTTCACAATATACTGCTTCGTGCCAGTTAGAAGCCGGGAAAGCCTGATCAGCTTCATGCTATTGCTTCGTGTAGGAGCGGAGGGGGCTAAAAAGCTTCAAAAAGGGGAGCTTGAAGGTCCGAATTTTGGCCCATGAATGCTCCGATTCCCAAGGCGGAGTGTTGGAAATAGGGGAGTTGGTAACCTCCGCTTCATAGGGCTGGTAGGGCTGGGGCCCGCTGGTAGAGTTTTCACCTTCCACCTCCTGGATAGCCTCCTAACAGCAACAACCAAAATATCAATATGCCCCCATACGCCCTCGTATGCCAACAAATCCCCCCTCTTCCAAGTTCACCAACAGGCCCTCCCCTTGCTAAACCCCCATCCGAGAACCCCACCCCTCCTCTTCCCTCCCCGTTTAGAGACTCCCGCGCCCGTACCAGGACCAGCGCATAACAATATCGATTTACTGGGAGATGGTTATGGTGATGGTTATGGTGATGGCGATGGCGATGTAAAGGCGTCTAGCAGAGAAGGAGGAAACGTAGGCCCCGGGAGGGTGAGAGCGAAACAGTTGTGTAAGAGATAAGGTGGTGGTTGAAGCGGTGGGGGCGAATTGTCAGTGGAGTTTGGCGTTGAGATTTCGGTGAGATATATATTGAGCTTGACTTAGGGTTAAGCCCAGGGTAAGGTGAGATAAGCGAGGATCTAGCCCTAGGCGCTTGATTGCGCACGTGATCGTTTTCCTCTCGAAGGGAAAGGGGTGAGGTTTTGCGGGCTGGAGCTTTTGGAGGGGAGAATAGGGATGGGGTGGGGTTTCTGGGTAGGGTTGTGTTGGATGAGGGGATTAGCGGGGTTTGGGGAGGGTGGGGTGGGAGGTTAGGGCGGGGAGGCGGAGTGGAGAGGAGAGGAGAGGCGGGGGTAGGGGTGGCGGAGGGTGTGGGATTTGGAAGGGCGAATGGGAATTGTGTGTTCCGCTTTCGGAGGGCTGTGGGGGGTTTGCGGATCGGGGTGGAGACTTTGGAAAGGTGGACGAAACGGAACAGCTTCGGATGTGTGAGTCTTTGTGTGTTTAGGTAAGGAGGCCAAGTGTAAAAACCCGAAGATAGGATGCATTGCTCATTGGGGTATCAGGTATCCGGTTCTCCCTGCTGGTTGTTTTCTCCACTGTAGCTCTTCATTGAAGGCTTTTTCTCTCCTTTTTTTCTGAGACTGATGGAGAGATGTATAGGTAGATTGAATCGACGAGGTGGAGGAAGACTGGAGGCGACTCTAAGGAAGAGAAGCGGCAGGTCAACCCAGGCTGCATAAGGCTTATGTGCTTCACATTAAGAGGGAATGGGTAAGATTGTGAATGGTGGTGTTTTGGTTCGTCCGGAGCCAAGGCGAGGGTGCTCTTGTGTGTTTTTGCTCCAACATAGCTCTGTGCTTCGTTTTTCTGTTCAAGAAGTCAGTAAGCGGAAATAGTGCGTCTCTTGTAAAGCCTAGATTTTCTAAATATCGTAGAGATATATTAAAGATGAAAACGACGGTATGATGTCCATAAAAAGGTGTAACACTTTTAGAGGGAGCCCGAGGTCCCAAGAATATGTATGTGATCCACCAGGGTAATTCTATGCGGAGTTGTGAGCAATCAAAGGGTGTTTCGAGTCGAGGAGAGCGGGATGTGCGTCCTTCTAGTGGTCAGGACGATGGTGGGGGAGTATTCCATCTTAGGCGGGTCAACCAAGCCACATATCATAGCTTTGGTTCAAGACATCTGGATGGAAGATCTCAAAGTCTTCAAGGGTAGGGTTGGCGTCCAGGAGCATCGGTGGATAGATCCTTTGGTTCATTGCCTCTAGCGTCGGAGCTGACGACCAATGGCTTCCAGAGCTGGTATTTGGAACCCCTTCTGCATGGGAAGATCGGTGTGGCAAATGTTCGGCCAGACAAGGAGGCGACACGAACGGAAGAGATACGAGGGATGGTTCGCTGTGGCTGCGACCACTAGTATACCACAGAATATTAATACAAGGCGCATACACGAATAGAATACCTTACATATGTGATGCAGAATGGCTTTCCGTGTTCCATTTGTGTTTCATCGCGCATGGAGTGGTGCTCAACACACTGGAAGAAGGTCCAAGGTAGCGAGAGAGATTGACGTCGAACGGATTCAATCTACGGTGGTTAACTAATACGATCAATCGGGTTCTTGTATACATACGATTCGCCGCTCACTGTTTCATGCGGCTTGTATTCTCCGGCAAACTGGAGACTTTCAAACCAAATTTGAAAATCGAGTAATTCTGGTGGAGTTGATAGAGACGAGCCCCTGCTGCTATCGGCAATATTCCACTTCTTATTCCATTCGTGTCGCCGACCTGTCCACTGGTTGTAACTGTGGTAGACACTTGTAAGCTCTAGGGCCAATCAGGTCTTGATGAGGCATGACTTGCGTAGCATGGTAGCTGGTGCCTTCATGTATACGGAGGTATTCAAATAGAATGTCGAAGAGCTCCTTGACTCTACGTTGAGTATACTTGTCTTTGCAATACCACTGAAAGTACTGTCTTTTGAATGGTTCCAGCATTTTGGTATCCTCTGTCCGAGGAGCTCCCATCATCGTTAAAGTCGTGGTATTGTGCAAAGGTAATACAAAGGTAGCCGAGCTTGTGTGAGGACCGACTTGTATATTTCAGTCGAGAAGGCATGTTCTTTATCATGTAGAGGAAGGAAATGGTTTGGACGTTTAACGCGAAAATGACGATTATCATTTGTTAGATGTTGAACATTCTCCAGCTGGGCGTAAAATGGTAATTGGGGCATCCCGGATGGATGTCACGAACCGCCCCGTGTCGAAAATTTCTAACGTAGCGCACCCTTTAAAAGTCATGCAGCTCAGGATGCAAGAGCTCAGGATTCGTCAAGACTTTGACGATCCAATGGTTTCTCAAGAACATTCAAGAGAACAGGAGATAGGTGAAGCACATGTGAATCAAGATGGACATGGGAGCTTGCAGGAGCCATCGTAGATCCAAACCTGCCAGAAATGAAGGCCACAACGTGAAAAGCCTTGCCGTCTCGACAAGGTGACATTGAGTCTCGTACGCACAGGCGCAAACTCATTCCCGGCTGTTATAATGTAGCCACATCGCGGCAGGTTTCTCCGAAAGTGAGTGCTGAAGTGGGTGTGACTTGTTGGTATTTTCTGGTGCCTGATGGTGAGAGATTGCCGAAAACGGTTTTCGCTGAGGATCCGCGGCGAGGAACCACAGGCAGCCGAGCGCTAGGTGACAGTACTCGGTTTTTCGCGCCACCAATCTTATTTGCCAAATTCATTCGCTGCAAATACGTATGCAGTTGGGTCGAGGTTTACCAATGATAGAGGAGCACCGCACACCATAACCAATGTAGGATTGTCACACCCACTTCTCCACCGCTCCAAAGTATTCGGTAACAATCACGGATTGGTTTCATCGATCTTGTATTTTAATTTCTGAATTGCTGAGAGCAATCTGAAATGGTGATTGATATAACATTCTGTAATTATGGACAGCCGCGCCTAAAGCAGGGCGTCACGACAATCCTTCAAGCGATGTATGAGATTCTGTCAGTTTCTAAGAGATTAGAAGGATCAGCCCTAAAGTAAGCACTGATGGAAAAGATAGAGCTTGTAAGGGCCTAGGAACCAGGTATCAGTTCACAAGCTGCGACCGATGCTCATTCCAGCAGTCAACAGCTCGGGCTTACGACCTTCTGTAATCAGTTCAACTTCAGCTACCTGAAGAAGCGTAAACCTGATATTGCACAAAGGTGCGCGTGTGCTTTATGTAGGAGAGCGGAACATACCAGCGCTAACCAGATCGGGCTAGTGGACATTTGTGATCCCCAACCGCTCTTACTACTTCTCCAGCTCCCACTTATTGCTACAACACTCTCATAGCAAAGCGATGGGTCTTCGGGGCTTAGCGTCGCGTCTAGCGGTAGCAATGGTAGCTTGCAACGGGGCAGTTGGAAGCAAAGTTTCAATGGATGATCCGGAGGCAAAAGATATGACCGGGACATATCCGTGGGAACGGGACCCAGTACGGGGTTAGCCCTTGGCCTTTGCGAAAGCACGTACCTTAGCACTCAACACGTCTTTAGTGTACATCGACGGTGATGACACTAGCTCTGGGATGGAGATTGGGTTCCGCGTAGAGTGTTCTCGAAGGATAACAAACAACTAGTCTGAAATGACATCTTGCCAACCAACATTCTGAGTTCCATATCGCAAGATCCGCTTGGATCATTTCTTGTGGCCTTCAAAATTCAATAGTATCAAGCAACCAAGTACAGGTCCTTCCTGCAGCGGGCTGGACATTGCTGAAGCGTTGCCGGTTGTTCAGGTATCTGGCTTACGCTCTCATACAAACAATCCTTGTTAAGAGGCTTTTTGCTAATGCAATGTCCAGCCCGCTGCAGGAAGGACCTGTATACCCCAGGCCGCTCCCTGTAGGTAGAACTAGGTACCTTACCTATTGGCCTAATCGGTCAATATCAGAGGCCAAGACTTTTATACCATGCAAGCCACTTGCGCTACCCTCATATACCACGCTTGACTTTCATATCATCTTCGGATGATAACCGAAGAGCGCTGGCATCAGCTACATCGCCTCGTCGTCATCAACCTCATCGCTTCGTATTCGTCGACGTAAAGTAGATGAAGTAAGTGACGAAGGTGATGATACATACGAACATGCGAGTTTCGCAATGTGTTTGTAGATCAATTGCAGGCGAAGCAGATAATAAGCGCAGATGCACGCGAGAAGATTGTGAATAGCTTCATGATGGAAGGTCGACGAGTAAATGGATGATGGGGGTTCCTCTCGGCTTCGGCTATGTACTTACAAGCCTTCGAGCATGGTATAAAAGTCGAGCATGATAGATGAGGGTAGCGCAAGTGGCTTGCATGGTATAAAGGTCTTGGCCTCCTTGAAAATCTCCATGAAACAACATAGGTCTTTAGAACATACATAGCTGAACACCCACCTTCATCCTAGAACGCTGATCGCCTCAGATGAGGTCGGTGACTCAAGGCGGACATCCTTTAACCTACCCGGCCCGAAGCGTTGGCTAGGTTATACTTTCCCAGCTCCTAGTTTGGGAGCTGTCTTGTTGTTACTGTACGGAGTACATGATCAACACCGCTCGGAACCTTGACGCCTTACGATTATCCCAACCTTCAGGTTGTGAAATTAGGGCCAGCCTATTATTAAGATATTACAAGGTTCTTTTCAGGGAACCAGCTAGAATACTGCTATCCCCAGTATTTGCCACTGTGAGGGTGTGTTCCTAAAGATCATGTGGCGATAGGGACTTTGGATTTGTCGGTTTGGTCAACGACTAAGGCGCCTGCACTGGTGTCGCCCATGCTCGTCCTCTCTGGATTAAGTCGCTGTAGTTGTACGTAGTACAATACAGTCGACTCTGGTTATAATCGATCAGCTGCTTCCTTAGAAACAGAGATCCGTTACATCAAAACGGCGCTAAATCTACTACAGTAAGAATCAATACAAGATTATCACAGGCTGAAGGGAAACAATCCAAAGGGGAGTGTATCATGTCTAGATTTATCCCCCTTTTATAACGGACACCATCAAAATTTCTCAAAAATATTTTCCGTTATACAGTAACAGTCAGATTTGACGGAATTACCGTACAGAAACTGTGAAATCTTCAATTTCGTTCTGTAACAAAGGGAGTTCCGTTAGCCGGAACTCTCCTATAACCAGAGTCGGCTGTAGTGCCTCTCGCTTTCTCTAGATGCTCCTTTTATTCCGCACCCGTGAAACACATGGCGCACTGAAAAATGTACTGCTTGGCCCCTTGATTTTAATTTGGGACGATAAGGTAATGTCAAACTTGGAATGTAAGTGCAAAGAAACGACTAAAGAGCGGTGAAAGAATCAGATGTAAGCCTTGACACCCAGACGTTATCTCTGACTGCTTGAGAATCTGATGGCAAGGTTAACAACAGCCAAGAATTTCAATCCTAGCAACACTAAAACTTTCCCGGGTCCATGTGGTTGACTGCTTTGGACGAGCAAAGATGTGGAGTTCCTTTCTCGTTAGATTTTTTCGAGAGCCGCGTCGAAGAAGTAACCAAAATTTAAGGGACGAAGATGGGAAGGAATTTCTGCTCGTCCAGGCGCCAGGTCTGTGGTTCGCCCTGAACTTTGTTGGTTTCGCCACTGTAGCTCTATGTTGAAGGGTTTGTTTATTGATGAGACTGATGGAGAAATGGAAAGATAAATCAGATCGACGAAGTGAAAGGTGCGCGGGATATGGTTTTCGGGAAGAGGAAGATGCGAGATGTTGAAGGTGGCGTGGGAGTTGCGTTGACTTGGTTCGGAAGGGATAATGGGGGGTTTTCGTAGGTGGGGGTGTTCTGTTCGTCTGGAAACATGGCGTGGGAGTCGTTCAGATGGGGTTTTCCTTCAATATAGCTCCATACCTTACTTTCTATAGACGATGTTAGCAAGCAGGGGGCATATGGTGTTTGTTGTAAAGCTTTGAGGTCCTAAATAGAATAGAGAAGCTTTGTAGATTATATTAAATATCAAAACGGGAGCATGATGTCTATAGAAGGTGTATAAAACTTTTAGAGAAAGCTCGAGGTCCTAAGATCCTGTATGCGATCAACCAGGGTAACTTGTGAGCATTCCAAACGTGTTTCGAGTGTTGATGTGATCGACTAAAGATTATTCAGTATGTAAGGAGCGCAGAATGTGCGTCCTTCTAATGGTCAGGACGATGGTGGGGGAGCACTCCGTCATAAGAGAGCTGGCCAGACCATGGGTCGTAGCTATGAGGTAGTACAGGGGTGTTGATTGCTGGATCTAGATCATTGTTTTGGGGTTGAGTTTGAGACTCATTTGAACGGTGTGGAAGGCAGGCATAAAAGCTAGCCACGGCAGGCTCGATTGGCACACGGAGATTGTCTGGTTCCATTGGCAGTAGAGGGGATGGATGTGGTTGGAAATTTTCGCTGCTCTCTGTGGTGGTTGTAGCATCCCAGAGAGATGGTTGGAAGAACCAATACTCATCAGACATAGGGTGGGCGTTGGGTAGCATGGGTTGAAATATTCCTGGATACATGCCTTCTGATGTTGGATTCGATGGGCATTGGTAGGTGGTGCTGGCATCTGGAAGTTGGTGTACGTACGTGGGGTGGCCTGAAAGCGGATCGTCGAGCCGAGAGGGCGAACTCAACGATTGGCACCCAGGGGAAAGTTCACTGTATCCATCATTAGTAAATTCACACTACAAGTTGCTACTGTGAAGTACAAAGAAGGTTGGGGACCATACTTGTGAGTTGCAAGGAGTTCCTCGGCATTCCAGTCCTTTTGTGTTTTATGGATAGAATTATCCATTACAACAAGATGAGGTTTAGGAAGGCTGCATTCGGTGATTTTGAAGGGATTTGGCCTATGAGCATTAGCTAGCACTCTTAAACAGACCCTTCTTTACATACGCTTCGCCACCGGTTGTCACCAATAGCTGAAACCCCTGAGCATACTCTATCCCTTCGAACCACAGCTGAAAGCCGAGCAAGTCGGGTGGCGTCGCCAGAGACGGACCTCTCTTCCGACCGGGGATATTCCATCTCTTCCTCCATTCAAGCCGTCGACCCCTCCATTGGTTGAGTCTGCAAGAATAAGTATTAATGAAACATGTCACGACATTGTGCCAAAAGCTCACGTTGCATGGCGAGAAATGCCATCACCGTACATCAGCAAGTACGAAAACAGTCTGAGGAATAGCTCTTCTACTGTTCGTAGGGTGTACGAGTCTATATAGTGCCATTGAAAGAATTGCCTACTGAAAGGCTTGAGCCTTTCCGTGCCGTCAGTCCGAGGAACATGCATTGCGGAAAGACCAGCGTGACAGTTGGAAGAGAAGCACCGCAAAGTCGAGGCTGTTTGCGTGCCTGACCCACGAACAACGTCCAAGAGACATGCTGGTCATCTTATAGGAGTATGAATAGATAATTCAGATGATGTTTGTGAGAAAAACCAACAGTGGCTCCATTGCAAGCCGTGACATCTCAAGAGTGAGATGATAAGCAGGCTGAACATGATCACAAAAACGATAAATTGACATGTTCCAAAGTGGCGTTTCTTCCTGGTAATTTTCCATACACCTGCGATGCCTTCCTTTCTGCGGGGGGCTGGGTCCAATCGATTAAGGGTAGGCTGGTAGGGATAGATGTGGAGGTGTGATTAAAGCCATGATCTTCCGGACCGTGCACAAATTCCGGTATGGGCGTGGTATCTACTTGACCCAAACACTAGCCTTGTCGGCGTCCAGCCCTGCCAGCCCCATGTCGATTAATTTAAAAACGGCCAAGCAGACCAGATACTGTAGAGCATGGAGGAAAGGTGAGGCGGATACTGCTGGCTGTCGACCAAATAGGCATGAGCGTAATTTGGAATTCTCTCACCGCCGTCTCAGTGCGCTCGTCATTGGTGTAGGAAATGGGATGTTGGGTACTGGTGAACTATTTATGGCACTAGCTCATGCCGGCCTAGCGGTCATGTTAAGCCATCACGATAGTCGTGTCGACTAATCATGTACCTTGAGCCAGGATTAGAAATGGTGGAACTGATACAGGGTCAAGGCAGAGAGAAGAGAGTGAGAAAATGCGGTTGATGTTGACATGGAATCCGCGGAAAGACAGAAAGCTATGGAATCCTTGGCATCGCATTTGTCGCGCCCCCCACCAAATTTACTACTGAATTCAGACATTTTTAATACTTCGGAACCTTCAAAGCCTGATTCAAATCAGAGTTAATCCAACAGGTAGATATGAAATTATTCAAACTTTTCACGGTACTAATATTCTTCCAGCCCTTCGTAATCATCATGCCGTCGTCACGTCGAAGTCAGAACCTCCCTCTGAAGCATTCTCTCATCTCATCGAGAATCTCATCAAGATCGAAGACATCTTCTGACAAATTCAAAACAGATGCTGCCGTCAAAGTCAAAGCAGACGCTGCTCGCAAAGTCAAGACTGACGTCGCTGCTAAGATCATTGTAGACGCTGCTGTCAATGTCAATTGTTCTCGCAATTTCAAAATTCTGAATATCGTGAACTGATGCACATGTAAATCTCACTCTTTTCACAAGAATCAGATCATTTCTTTCTGCATAGCTCATGATTGTTGCTTCAGATAAGCTATAAGGAAGTTCTCAGCGGTCGAACAGATCTTTTGAAGAGCTTTCCTCGAATGAAACTGCGATCCAAAGAAAGAGTGATGCATGAAGAGGTTCTCTTGCATAGTATAAACAGTGTTACGGTGACAGTGAACCTTCTCGGCGACGGCTTGAGGCTTCCAGTGTAGAGGCAGGAGACGTAGTATCTTCGAGCGAAGGGCCGAAGCCAGTAGATCAGTCATAGCTGCTTAGAACATAAGTCAGTAGTTAAAGAACTTTGAATAGCTTCATATTTACCTGTTTGATTGATGCTTCCAACGCGAAAGTGGGCTTTGAAGGTTCCGAAGTATTAAAAATGTCCGGATTCAGTAGTATTTTTGGTGGGGGGGCGCGATGCCAAGGATTCCATAGCTTTTCTGCATACGCTAAAACCGAGGGTTCCAGCCTCAAAGGCACAGTAATTTTGCCAATCTCATGCGCTGGTGGTCAATTGCAGTCGGAAATGAAACTTTGGGGACTGCTTCATCACGAAACTGTTAATTCCACTTGCCCTTGTCGATGCTGCAGAAAGGAGGAATCCAACATTCCTTGGGTGGTGCATTCCCAATCTCGAGCCGGCTTGATTAGGATTCGCCAAAGATCATCCTTCTGACGGCCGCTGTTCCGCTATGATACTCTACCATCCAATATAATCTACGGAATAGTAAACGTTGGTAGCTGAAACAAGAGTAATGCGGACACTCTGATGCTGGCGACACATCAGGTCGACCCGAGAGCCAGGCCCGCGTTCAGGAGTGCATACGGCCCCCAATCGACTCGCAGTCCACCCCCACCGATAGCACAAAACCTTGGCCAAATCCACTACGTAGCAGAAAGGTCCTAGGTCCTGTATGCATTTTGGTTCAGGCGGTTTTTCCACCCTAAAAATATCCCCCTTGTATCTGTGTAGAAACGCCTACATAATGCTCGCATGCCAGGATCTACACGTGGCATGGAGAGAGTTTGACATGGATGTCTACTCGAAAGATCCCACAAAAAGGCCGCCAGTAAGAGAAAGCTTGTTGGCAAGGATGCACACGGACACATGCTTAGCTTCCTTGTGTATCTAATCGCTATCGGCGGGTTTTATTATGAATGGCATGCGGGTGGAGGCTCAAAATCCTGGCCCCATGGAATTATGGTACTTTTGTATGCACCTGGTGCACTTCTTCGCGAGTGAGAGCGCCATTATCCCTCCAGCTATAGTTATCCCCATTTTCGACCTCCGCTCGAGGGCTTGAGATATTTTAATTGTTGCCCGGATCCACCACAGACTCAGAATGTGGTGGTGTCGAAGATTTTAACCTGTGTAGCGTGCGAGTATGATAGTATGACAGGGTTTCGGACAAAAAAGCTGCTAAGTAATGATTCTGCACTATTAAAAATCCCAGAAATGGTTCGGTGCAAGAGTCTGGGAGGGGCGTGAGCCGTAATACAAATGATGTAATGTTATAGCTGCAGAGATTGCGAGGCTATTAGTATATCGATACAAAGCTCCGTGGCGTTGTGGCATGAGGTCGGCTGTGTAATCAACAAGGGTCCATTTCGTGAACGAAGTATCATCGGGTGATCAAGGGTATTCTGCTCGGGATCAGTGCGAGGCTTTCATTCTGTGACCGCAGAAGTAGAAGACCTGGACTCTATGTGCCTACTATGTAGATGCAGGCATCGAGAGTAACCACAGAATATCCATGCAGGTATCCACATTCTTCGCTTGTGTTCCTGTTGTATCTCAAGCCGTCTTTGGGAGGCGAGTAAGAAGTAGCAGGAGATTCGATGACGATGGATGTCTGTGGTCTTAGCCTCACACCAGCGGATGACACAAGGCGGTTGAGAACAACCAGTCGCTGTAGAGAGTGTGGGTCATTTTACTGTTCCCGGTCCTTTATTGCCTGCTGGTGCTTGAGGCCCGGTGTATGTCAGAGTGCTTTCTTGCTTTGAATCTGGTAGGCGGATGATTTAGACGTATGCACAGCAGTTCCTGGTAGGCTGACTTGTCGGTCGTGAACGAAGATGACCTGTTTCGATCGGGATGAAGCGATGGAACCGTGGTCGTGGTGTGGGAGTCGCAGAATGTCGCTGTCGCGGGTTTGAATGATCTGTCTAGCTTGTAAACGACCGGTTCAAGGCAGTAGGATTGGCGACCGATGTTACTTGTGACCAGTATACTAGGTAGAGCATTTATTTATCAGTACATGGATTGACCGGAAGGTTGGTATGAGAAATTGCAAAGGAGTACTGACAATTCTTCGTGAGCACAGGGTTTTTTACTTCTAGGAATCGCTGTCGTGTCCTGGAACAAACTATTCTTGGATTGTTTCTCGAAGATTCCGATGGAAGTCGTGGGGAGGTGAACAGCCCTCGTTCAAAACCCGTACGCGCTGGTATGGCACAATGCAGGCAGGCTCAAACATCGAAACGAAGCCTTTAGCTCGATTACGAGACCGCCAAACTTTTAGCTTTACTGAATTATGGTGTCGAAGATTGAAGACGAGTTGTAAGCTAGTAGTATTCGAATTTCCCTGACCCCATGCCAGGCCAGCCCGATGATCGTTGATGAACGAGTTTAAAGCTGCCACCCTCGTAGCATCTGAACGGATAAATGCGCACTAATGGGTGAAAGTGTCATTAGCCAGAGCATGGTCCGAAGTCATGTATGGTAGTTCTTCCCGAGATCTTCCTAAAGTGGTTCTTATCTTTTTTGTGAGGCTCGTAAGGTCCGCCTCGGAACAAATCAGGCAATCAGGCTAACACCCACCCACAGGGTAGCATGCCTGTATTCTTTTTTAAGGCTTTACGTTGCACATCAACAAGTCGGCTCCTTACCGGTTGGTTGAAAAGCATCGACAGATCGGTCGGGAAAAATTAGATATGCAGGAGAGCTCAGGACGAGAATAGGGAAATAGGCCTCAGCCAACGAGAACGAAAGGCACATGTCCTAAAAATGTCGAGAACTCGAACCCCTTGGAAATCTGAAACCAAATCCTTGCCAATCTAAGGTCAAGTCCAGTATCTTGTACCATGTGTACGATGCAGGCTGCGTGGGCCAATCGACCTGGAGTGTTAGTCAATGGGAAGGCTTGAGGAGGCTCCACGATGAGACTTAATCGATAGGCATTCAGGCCGCTGCTATCAGCTGGTTAGGGCAACGCCGACAACTTGCACTTGCCGGCACGTGATGTGCTTGACCGAGAATTTTTTTTGGAATAGCAAAGTATCACAAAGCACCACGCCTTTTGGTCTTTGAGACTCCCAAGAGCCTTATGCAGCGTCATCTCCAATCTTGATGTTTCTGAAAGCTTGAGTCACTTGCTAATATTTGCTCCTACTCCGCAGCCTCGAAGAATTACCCTTTGGCGATACGTTCCACACCTTACAGAATGCTTCGCTATGTCAAAAGCACGACCAAACGGATGCTTCCTATAATGGGAGTCTCAACCTCCATGGCATGAAATACGTAATTGGAACCCCTTAGTGCTATGAGCACCTAACAGCCCCTGTCTATAGCGGCTTGGTACTCGACACGGTCCAGGATGAGGCTGACGGTTCAACAGGTACACCATCATTGAGCTATCGAAGAACGTTAGAATTAATGGTTTCCTCTCGATGTTACCCTACGCTACCTTCACCCGACCTTATGGCGCCGTATGCTGGCATTGCTTGCGCATCCGTTCCGCCAGAGACATATTCTATCGCGACCGAAAAGTTCACCGCTACCAAACAAGCAGTCTTTTTCTCCAAGCGTCTCAGGCAATGCGAATCGCCGGAGTTTCAAGGTTGGTGAAAACGTGACCACCCCGGGAGATCTCATGAGCACAGTGTACGTTGTTCTCCATCAGCGCACATTTCAAGCTGGTGCGAACGATGTCCTGTACCGTTCCCACCAGCGGCAGCAGCACCAGAAGCTGGTTCAACAAAATTGAAGGGATTCATCAAAACGTACTCTCAGGGCATAACTCGTTCGAGGTAGGATCCAGCCTACCGCTTCCACCATACGATGACATTCTGGTGAGACACCACGAGGGACCCCAGGTAGTCTTCAACATCTTATCACGACAAATTCTTGAGAGGCCGTCAGAATACCGACACGTCCTATAGTGTGACTCTTGAAGACAAGAATCTGAGGAAAAGACACTCCTTAGTCCAGGATTTATACTGAGAGCGCAGAACAGCAGCTTATCTGGTGGCATACCCGAGGTAAGGAGTTGTTGAGCAGCCCTTACGTTCCGGTGCTAATAAAGATAAGAAGAAGTAGGTCGATACTCCTGTCACGGGCACATGGAAGAACAGGCAGGCTTTTCTCTCGTCCAAACGGCTCGCTTGGTTGCCGCACTACACGCTCTATTGAAGGAGCGGTTTGTGATGATACTTCTGGACCAACCAAGCGTATCAATTATTTCTAAGGGACATGTGGGAGGGTCGTTACTTACTCCGCTTGTACTGCTTGCCTGGAGCCGCGACTGGGAGGTAGGGAGGTGGGGATAGAGAGGTAGCAGCGGCAAGCCCTTCTACCTGGCGTTCCGATTCTTTATCGGCCTTGGGGGAGCTTTGGGCTCTGAGGCTGCTCGAGTCTTCTTCGACTCCTGTGGTTAGCTTGTGAGTTTCGACAAAGACTGATTGATGGGCGACGGAGCCGGGGAGGGAGAGCGGTCCCGTTAACAGCATATCAAAGGACTGTTGGAGTGATGACGCATTGCAGCTTCATAATCGATAATATGAATAGCCTCAAAACGTGCTTGAGCGTCGCCGACTTAGTATTCAAATGCCTTTTCCCCTTTTGAGTATCGACCCTTATGAGTAACTACCTTATCCTATGAGTAATGTGCCATCCGTGCAAGGATAGGCTAATGCACTTCACTGGCCGACTGTGGACGTGGAACAATGCTCGTCTGTAGAGCAGCCCCGATCATTGCTAAAGTCAATACGACTAAGCTAGCTGTAGCAGACACATGCGCACTTGAGCACGGAGGGCGAATATTCCTCCGGTATCCTGCAGGAACCCCCTTCCGCAGCGCCGATCCTGATTTCTTTGAACATACACGCTGCTAAATATGACATGGCAGACGTGATTTTCTTTCAACAAACTTGTAGGCCCACAATTCTAAGACGCCTCATACGGCTACGGTTGGAGGGCAAGAAAAGGATCCGCGCCATATCATTTATCTTGCCATGGCCCATTTATGGAGCTGTGACGTGAATCGAAGATTTGAATTGAGAATACCAGGATGCTTGGAAATCTCAAGACGAGATTCTTAGTCAATCTTCCCTGAGGCTTCGTTTAGATACGTTACGCAAGGAAACATATTCCTAAGAGCGATCACAGGCGTATCCCGTAATTTAGGAAATGATCGGCCATCGCTCAGAATCTGATAGAATTTTGCAACTTAGAGACTCGCACTGCCTCACTGGCGCTTGGCGCCTTGATACCGGGTCCACACATTGCTCGTTTTCTGGACTTGCGTCACACTTCGACACGAGCTTTACGAGATTGCACCTGAGTCATCGCTTTCGGGCCGTGCTTGGGCTCATCAACTCTCATTGATCCTTGACTGAAAACTAAGATTATCAAAAGGGGTAGCGTAAGGTTGTGGGACCGTATCGCAGGGAATATGGCGGTCTGAACAAGACATATGCGTGATCCGTAGCTAAGAAATGCTTGAGCTAGCATGGCATAGCCTCTGAGAGTACGCCCGGTTATTATTGGGCTTCTCAAGACTTTCTCCAGTGGCTTTAGGCGGATATTTTCCGGTGCATCGCCCTGTCCGCTGCAGTGGCTGCATTGGACATGCCTTTTAGCTTGCCATTCATAGGTCTATAATACGCGTCTATAGTCAAGAACAACGCGCTTGATCCCATTGCCAGTGGCATGTACGTCGCAGATCATATGTTCGCTATCAGTCTCAAACATCCTATGTTAAGGTTCCGGATCCAATCACGGAGGTAGCTAGTAGAAGTTATGGTCGAGTAATTTCAGGGGGCATGTTTTAACTTGAAGAGTCGGCATGGGAAGGACAGTGAACTAACTTTATTGGATATTGCATGCATACCTTTGGACACGGTCCTGTGCTCACTTTCACGCGTCGACTTTGGCCGTTTGGTCCGATCCAATGGTATCTTGTAGCCTTGGGTAAGAGTAATCAATCCTGAGGATGTGAAAATGTGAGCCCCGTGGATTCCGTAAGGGTAGGATCCATGCATCTTGGGACTTGTACAAGCTTCCGCTCGTTCTCCAACAAAACGCTTGGCTCTATTTGACTCTCCAAGCGGCATTGGCTTTAAGGAGGTATCAATGATGCGATACCAGGAGTATCAGACCCAATCGAGCCTGCGTTATTGACCACAGCTCAAGCAACATATGCCGTAGTTCTAAGGACAAGGACGCACGACTCTTCCACAGGGATGTATGACTTAGTAAGAAGTACTCCACCATTGTTGACGAGCTAGTCGACGCGTTGCAAGTAATGAGCTTGGCCTAGGTGGATTTGTGATATACTCCAGGTCCACCCCCCTTCCGATGACCTGCTGTTAAATACCTTAGCCCTCGCTTTACCATCACGACAAACCCTCCATTTATATCATACTTAAGATGTCAATCCAGTCATATTTTGACATAGATCTCACTCAGCCATCCGCTTGTTATTCACAGCAACCAAAGCCCACCAACGGTGACCCACCTCCAGCTCGTCCACCTCCAACTCGTCCACCTCTTCCGCCTCCACAACCAAGAGACGGTGCAACAAGTTCGTCCCCAATCTTTGTAGTGGATGGCAGTAGCCTGGCTAAGCACAATTCATGACAGCTCGACCAGTCCTCCGTTGATACCTCGTCAGACGAATTATGCATGTTAAGAGTCCATGATATGGTCGGTACCTACTAGCAAAGCCCTCTATAATATTATGCCTAACACAGACAGCAGCAGCAGCCATTCGGGTCTATAGCCATCATATATCTCCCAACTACAGAGTTTCAAATCCGTTTACGTGCATGGGTTTCCACGTGGGATCAGATTCGAGGCACGATCTGGCTTGTCAGCCGCGGCTGGACACACCACATGGACCTTGACACGGTCAAAGGAAAAGGATTATAAGCTCATACGAGATGCGGCAGCAGGATTGCTTTACTCTCAAACCTTGTGCTTGCCATGCTTCTCATGTTTTCATAGCTTAGAAAATAAACCCGTTTCCTCAGCCGATTTTGGTTCTTGATCGGCACTGTGACCGTGTACCAATCTAAACCATACCTTGCTCTTCGGACAGGCTATAGGGCCAGTCTACCAAACCGTCGAGCATCCAGTTCAGAGGATCGAAGACCTCGTAGTTAGGTTCGCCCAGGCTGTTACTCGCACCCGGGGTGGCAGCATCCCCGACCATATTTGGGGGAACAAGACTGGGATCTGCAACCGAGCTGGCTGAGCTTTCCACGGCAGAGTCAGGGTTTGTAGGGTTTTTCATGGCAGCTGATGCGTACGTTTAGATACTAACGACGCAAGATGAATCGGGAAACAACGCTTACACTCCAAATTTCCTCTTCCCTTGGCTTGGAATTCTTCACGCCATCGCCACACAGAATCGTACACAAGACTCATACTCATCCGGCACCTCACCTTGAGCTGTAGAGAGCTGTCTAGAACATCATTGTCGTTGTGTAGCAGTTTAGAGCCAGCACCACCCCCTCTCCACAACTGGGCAAGAACCTCAGCTAGCCGGCTGGGCAGGTCGTTAGTAGCCACACTAATGGCTCTGATCGCCCGTATGGTACGATTGAACAAAGTTTTTCCATAATCAATGTCAATATGGCGAGCAAAGAAGCTGTTTAAGAGTTTCAATAGTGTAAATCCTGCAGCAACAATCATCTGTAGAATGTAGTTGGAAGCGTAAGCGAGAAAACCACCCGCAGGAATCTCAAGAGCGAAGGCACACTCAAGGAAGAGAGAGGTTGAGAGAAAGAGTGCAAGCAGATCTGTGTTGTACTCTTTCGATGTGGCTGAGTCAAACAACGCGACTAGGCGTAGGTGAAGACCAGCTGCACGCAGGTAGAGAAGATTGATAGCTATAACTCCGGTATTGTTAGCCATGATTATTGGTATAGACATTTCATCTTGAACACCAGATGCTGGCGAGCCTGATAAATCAGTAATGAATGTCCACAAGGTACACGTACACGGTGTATTGGGTCTTAGCTTCTCCTCCAAATCCTGATAATCCTTTGCCAGAAAGGCCATCAAGACCGTTCTCTGGGTGTCTTCAACTAGGCCTACAGGATTCAGGTAGTTGCTGTACAAAGCCTTACTCACCCTGTTGCAAAACTTCTCAATCAGGAGTACTGCTTCAGTATCTTCAGGAAGTTTAAAGCTGGATCCATTTAAGCCAGACGGAGCGAGGGTCCAATCGTAGACTGTAGATGGAGGTTGACCATATCCAGTTGCGACACTTAGAGTTTTCTAATTACTACCTAAATTCCAATATTCCAAGAAGTGTTTTCTTACCGTTGGGCGACCGCATTACACGCAGCCCAAGTTCTCACTCGGTCTTTCAACTCCTCTTCTCTGAGCTCAATTTTAAATTTCGTAAAGTCCTGAGAATGAGAAGGCCGGTGAAGCCCGATTTGGAGAGACAGTTGAGTCATAAGACCACTCAGTAAAAACGTGGGATCGGAAGACGTACTACTAACAGGTAACGGCCAAGTGCAGAGTATGCAAAGTGCTTTTACCACGAGGTAGCTTTGAGGTACATCTGCTATGGTTGCCCAAAGCAAACGCGTGACTGGCCCAGAAAGAGTGTTTAAAAGGAGAGGATCATGACTATATCGACGAGCAGCAACTGCGACAATGGTCCAAAAGAGGAGGGAAGATGCATCGTAGTAGTCATCTGATGATTTCCCAGGATCTAGCAATGGCAGGAAAGGATGATACAAGGCGAAGAAACTGTCCCACAAGGTCAAATTTGACCTCATTTGAGAGCGAGGATATTACCACATACTGTTGAAACAGGTCTCGGACACGATCGTGAGTCAGAAGTACATCTTCCAATCGCCGCGATGGAAGGATTTGCCCATTTGGACTTCTCATGAATGATCCTCCTTCCAACCCAGATCTCAGATCCAGCAGCGTAGAAACAGCTTCCTGTGAGCCCATATACTGGTCTAGGGTAGACGATAATTGTGATATACTAGGGCTCGCAGAGGTACTTATCATTCGCGGGTTTGAAGGTGCTGTTGGTAATGAGTGCTGGCTGGCAATTCGATTTCGTAGCTCAATTATCTCACGCTCCATCTCAGCGTTCTTACTGCGCTTCCCAACCCGCTTGAAATTTTGCTCAATTCTACACTGAAGATTGAGACGGCGGCACCGTTCACAGGGTATATACGTTGGGGCTTGGATAACATTACACCGTAACTGCCACTTATCAGTACTGAAGGGTTGTCTTGAAGACGTAGCTAGAGGAAGGCGGGCCCCCCAAGTCACCTTTTGCTGCCGACACTCATTGCATGCTCTCTTTAGCCCAGGTGGTCTACTTCTATCCTCGTGTGCTTCACGAACATCTTCCCCACTTCCTGGAGAGCTCTCCAACCCAACATGGTGCTGGGTTCTCTTTCTACTTTTACCTCCTACAGTTTTTGCACTTGTGGGACTGCTGATAGGGCTAGTCAAGTCCGGAGTATCAGTGCTCCCTTCATTTTCAATGGCCAGGCCCAGTGCGTTATTCCCGTGCGAGACCATCGAGAATAGAAATGTAATGAGCACGAAGGCTCCGAAGTCGCTCAATAACACATCCGTCGTCGGATTTGGAAAGGAGGAGGAGGTACCTTATTATCGAAACGGGGTGGGGCCGCGGAGCGGGAAATCCACTCCACCGTTTAGTTTTGATTAGCGCTGTCTTTAGCGCTCCTCGTATGCACGGGGTTTCCGCGCACACTGGGTTTCCGCGCGCTCTAACCTAGAAAGGTTAGTTAAAGATAGTATCAGGTTTAAAGTGTCTATTAAACCCATCACCTAGCAGAGAAGGTAGGTCGGCTGACCCATACTAGAGGTCGGCCGACCATGCAAAATGTCCGGAGCTAAAAACTAAGCTAACACCTGACCTCAATACATAGATTTCATGATCGCACAAACCTTACTCTTACAACCCACAAACCATTAATAATTCATTAATCATTCAAATGCCTTCAATAAAGAAAACAGAGGCATACGCAGCATATCAGGCCTTGACAACAAGGCCTGATTGACACTCAGCATGAGTGAAGAACGAAGTGAGTAAAGCTCTCATTGTGACATGAATTAATTCGAACTGCCATTGTATTTCTGAATGCATTGATGGAAAGAAAAATAGATCGATCATTTACTGATATTTCATTGATCATTGATTAATCACGAATTTTGAAAAAGAGTTGATTGAAAATGAAAGAATTAATCAATGATTGATATGATATTGATTGCTGATTGATATTGGTTTAATAGAAGAGAAAGATTGTTATTATGTCGAGCGAGACATTTTGCAAATATGAAAACGAAGATGAAAGTATTTGTGAAAATAAGATAAGTGATTTATCAATCTTGAATTAATAGATTATTGATAATTTATCAATTCACAGCGAAAGCATACATCGACGAGTAATCTACACAAGCATGTCAATGAACATGAAGAGAATGTTGTGATCGCTATGATGACAGATGACATCAGACAAGCGAACTTCGACATCTATGTTCATAAGTAATATATGACTAATATATGATTAATAAATGATTAATCACTGATCAATCAATAATTGATATAGAAAACTTCAAGCATCTGATCTATGAGTCAGTATCAGACACGTCTGAGAAGAACGTAGCTGAAACTGCTGAAATTGCTGAAGCTTCAGCTTCTTCTGTTTTGATTCTAGAAAAAGTCAAACAAAAAAAAAAACTTCTCAAAGTTTCACATAAGAAAGATGAATCAATAGACTATTAATCATGAATTGATTGCAAATTGATAACTTATTAATCTCAGATTAACAAGACTGCGATTCATTTGAAATTGAAGATGAAAGAATCGATTAAATGTGCTGAGTGTCAGAAGACGAAGATCGATATGATATTAATCTATGATTGATAAATGATTAATTACTGATTAATCATCAGCTTGTTTAAAAGATTTGAGCATCTGTGTTCATTTGCGAAGGTTTGATTGTGAAGAAGATGATGTGATGTCAATCTTTTCTGCTTCAAAAGTCAAGAATAAGAAGAAGATTGCAGCTGATGAATCTTGCAAAAAATTAGTCAAAAAATTGAAGTCTGATAAGAATTTCTTCTATTAATATCATATTGATCTATTATTAATCAAGAATTGATAGAAAACAATGATGAAGATGAAAGCAAAGATGAAAGCGAATTTCAGTTGAAAGAATCGCAGAATGAGAAGTCAGAATCAGAATCAGAAAATAAGAATTCAGATGACAAAGAGAATGAAAAGAAAGAATGTAGAAAGAAATTGATCGATGTTGAGATGGTAAATTCTACTATGACGCAGAAAGATGCTCAAGAAAACATCATTGATCAATGACTGATTAATAATCAGTCGTTTATCAATCAATGATTGATAGACTATTGTTGTCTTTGAGATGATTTAACAGAGAGATATCTGAGTGACATTCTGTCAGTAAATAGATGCAATCTATGCATATACAAGCTGATTAGTATGAAATTAATCACTCAATAATCTACTGTTATAAAGTTTTTTCATCTCAGTTTTTCTAACGACATTCAATATATCTAGAATTAATACTAGATTGATTCTTGATCATTCATTAAATATCTTGCAAATCTCTTTGCATTCAAATCATCTTCAATTCTGATTTTTCATTTTCAAGCTTTATTCTTTGAGCTTCAGCTTTCATCTGTTGAATTTGAATCTTCTGTTGACGAATAACTAATGAATTCTGATTGAAAATCATTTGATTATTCTGAAATGTCTGTTGTTGTAAAGAAATTCAAGTGCTGAATATTGATAGATTATTATTCATTTATTGATATTGAATTGATAAAAAAATAATATCTTCAAGATTCATTTGAAGAATTTCGTGAACTTCATAAACTACATATACATCTTTCACCACGCAAACTTTCAGAAGAAAAATATTGAGATAATACATCAAAATCATTATTATCATTATTATCATGATGATCATCATCATCATGACTATGATGATTGCTCTGATCTCGTTTTCGTTTTCACTTATTAGCTTTTTTTGTACCTATATTAATAAGCTATCAATCGCATATTAATCATTTATTAGTAACTTATGATCGCATTTTTCTGAATTAAAGAAACACTTGAATGCAGAAGTTTGTTTATATGAGTGACGAACTTCTTTGTTTCAAAATACTTTATATTGTGCAAGATTTCAATCATTCAGACTTTGTTCTCTATTATTGATAAGTTATTAATTCTTTATTGATTAAAGATTAATAAACAAATCTCTTGATGATCTGAAGAAGAGTTAATCTTTTTTCAGAACTATTGCTTTTATGATGTGTTTATTCAACAGCATTGATGTGATTTCAAGCGTAAACAAAATTATTTGCTGAAATTTTTGAACAATGAACATTAACATCAGATGCAATAATATCTATCTTTTTCTGTTTGATTCAGAATTTTACGTTTGATGAACTGAGTTGCAAAGCTGAAGTTGATCAATGATTAATCAATAACTGATAGTTGATCGATGAAGAATTGATCATCTATTAGTAGATTGCAGATCTGAAAATAATCTTCTTTGAACTCAGCATTCAACAAACTTAACATACAATCATGAACAGAATCTGAATATGTATCTTGTTCTGTTGATCATGTAACTTCACGTAGAAAATGAATTTTACAATAGATAATAGTTTGTGCTGTATATCATTGTCATTGATGAGATTGTTGATCAATACTTTGTAAATATAGTTTGAATTCTGAATTGATAATTGATTAGTTTTTTAATAATAGCTGAATAATAAAACAATGATAAAAGATTGATCATCTTTTAGTTGACTTGAATTCATATTCATAATCATAACTTCAAATTCTGATTGATGAATATGATATCATTTAACTTCAATATTCAATCATTTCTAAAGTAAAGAAAAAACAGTAGAAAAGATGAACTGATAACATTCTGAAGTCTGACTATTTGTAAATACTCGACAAAGAGTGACAACTAATAATTGATTAATGATTAATTAGCAATTAATCATAAATTAATAAATGATTGATTATTTTTTTTCATTGACTGATTGAACATTGCAAAGACAACTTCATTAACATTACGAGTTTGTACTCTTTTGAAAGACATATCAACTTCAAATGATTTCTGTTTCATTAGAATTCAAGCTTGTTCTTCATAGAAACAGACTATGATTTTGTGTTTCTCAAAATAATTCAGAAATTGAATATAGCATGTCTGATCAATCAATTATTGATTGAATATTATTAAAGAATTAATATCTTACTGATGATGAAGCATTTTTATGATGTGTTCAATATTCTCATTGTACTTCATTGAACTTTTGTTCAGCAGAAAAATGCAACAATTTCTGCTTATATATAATTGCAGATATTCGATTCATATTGAATAAGAACTCGTGAATTTTAGAAATGTGTTGAGTGTGATATTTATTGCAGAAATCATTCAACAATGAACTTTGTAGAAATTTTGCTATTAATGATTCAATAATCTTTGATTAATAAAATATTATTCAAGAATTGATAAACTTATCAATAGTTAAAGTTGAATCTCAAATTTTGACTATTGTTTTCAATAGATCTTTTCATAGTTCTAAAAATAATTGATTCAATGATGCTGATGAATGAGTATGAATATCATGAGAACAAAAGATAAAAGAGTCACATTTTGTTGTATCTTTTGAAATAAGAAAATTGAATTTCACTTCACATTCTACTGTCACTAATTTATCGAGTTCAGTGATATGATCAATATCTATTTCAATCGATCATTAATTATTTATCAATACTTTATTGATAATAGAATAATAGATTATTAATTATCACAATGTTTTCTTCAAGTACTTTGTTGTTCAACAATATGACATGTGTTAAGATGAACATCAGACATTCATAGATTATTAAATCAATCTTTAAGAAAATTAATATCAATATTCTGTCTGTTCATAAAAGACTAATAATAATGTTTTTGAAAGTTGTTTTGAATTGCATTGAAACATTCAATGAAGTGATAAGTGATTTCAGCGACATTCTGATCAATCAAAAAATAATCAATGATTAATATTTGATCAATAAATTATTAATAGATACTTCTCGATTGCTTTCTTTCAACACAGATGAACATGTATCTTTATAGTCTTTGCATGATGTTTGCAATCGAAATCATTTCATTGCAGCGAGATAATATTTGAAGAATATTAGTTGATGATTAATAAATTACTGATAAATCATTGATAAAGAATTAATAGTACTCATTTGAATTTTTTTTCTAACAAGTTTCTTGAAAGAAATCAAGTTCGCGAAGTCTTTTGATTTGTTCTCAATCATCAATGATCAATTTTTCATAATGCAATTTTGCAATATCTGAATGTAAATAATCACAGATTTTGACATCAGAACAGATATATCAATAACGATCACAATTTGTATTGTTTAAAAACAATGATTGAGTAATCTTTGATGACTGTTTTCAAATTGATGAATATTGAATCTAAGAATATCAATAACAAATCAATAAATTATTAATCAAATATTGATTGCAGATTAATCATTGAATTACACTCATTCTTCAATACTACGTTAGATTCTTTACGAGTAGAAAGAATATATGCATATTCATTGATAGCTGTATTTGAATAATCAGAGAGAGTTAAAGCATGTTCAACATGCAACGTCTTTAATTTTAAATGATGTGTGTTGAAGAAAAAAACGACAAGATTTTCAGATTGTCAATTCTGTGATTATTTATTGATTAATAAGTGATCAATAATATATCAATTATAGATTAATCGATTTTCATCTCTTCATCTTCATCATCACTTGATTCTGTATTCTGATCACTCAGTTGATTTTCATTCATGTATGATTATAACTAGTTTCATTAATATCTGATTAATCAGATATTAATAGATGATTAATAAAAGCTACATTGAATTCAAGAAATTATAGAAGATTAAGAATTATCTGTTCATCAACGCTGTTATCTATGATTTTACATTACCAGTAGCGCAGGAAAGCGGAATTATGCTCATGGTCACTCGACCATGCTCGGACATTCTGCATGGTCGGCCGACCTCTAGCGTGGGTCAGCCGACCTATAGTCTCCCACGTAGCACCCACATGCTTGACACAACGCAACATACTGTCAGCTAGCACTCAAACCATGCTGCATTTTATACTCCTTTTTTGAAGAGGTCCCAAGAAGTGAAAGAGCACGATGATGATTAACGCGTGGAGTGGTTGTACTCACTTTTATCGCAAGAGAAAACGTCAGGTATGTAGAGATGGGACTGCCAGTTGGTCGAGCATCGCTTGCATCATGAAGAAGGGAGAAAAAACGCTCTCGCCATTTGAGTGAGAAACGCGACGAGGATTTTGTTGTCACGATTTCATTCCCGCTAAATCCCAAATCCGAATTGTCTACTTTCCAAAGCGCCGTGCATCTCAAGCTCTTTTTTCGAGCGATAAATATCCAGGGGTCCACCAAACGTATTGCGCCCAGCACAAGCATTGTCCCACTCCAAGCTTGGGCTCCGAGGAAGATTCCTTGAGGATCATTCGATAATGCTACGGCGACGGGGCTGCCAACCAGAACCCAAACTGAAGAGCATGCATATGCCATGCTGAGTCCTGTGCCTACCACGTTGAGCGAAGGCGACAGTGCTGGAACCATCACTGTTGTGAGCGTAGTAATCATGCCAGCGAGTAATTCGTAAAGGACGCAATACACTATCCAATCACGTAGGTTGTCATTGCCAGCCTGTGAGACCACTAAGTAATTCCCACCCACCGAGGAAAAATCGAAAAACCTCAATGGTACCGTACAATCTATTAACAAGGCTAGCAACATTCACCCGAAAAGGGTGCCTGCGTGGGTTATAGCGAGCATATGAAAGGGCAAATTATCCAAAATGTGCAGAGACATTTTGGCATACGAATATGTGTAGAAGAAAGGCACTGAAAACCCAGTCTAAGGAAAGAAGAGAATAATTGCGTATATCACGAATGAGACGTCTTTAAACGCGCATGTGTCGATTAAGGAGCGAGTATCTGACGAGGCACTTGCCTCTTGATAGCTCACATAGTGGCAAAGACGGTTGCAAACGTTCTATGGATACAAAACCTATAACGTGTATGGCTCACGCAAATCCAACCTGAGAGTGCAGACATCGAAAGACCATCGGATCAGTGACTTCATATGGACTAAATTGTTAATCTGACGAAGGAAACAGCGTGAATAGTCCCAGTCTCGCTTAAGCTGAAAGCAGACATGCGATCACAATTGCAACAGCACGCTTTGTGCTGAAAGCGGAACTTAGGACTCCTAAGTTAGAACTCCCAAACTTGGTACGTAGAGCAATCCGCTTCCGATCCCGACACAGAACCCTTGAGCCAGGAACAGTTGCCAGTATTGAAAGGCAATAATCAGTACCCTTATGCCAAAGGTAATGCGAGAACTGCCGAGCAAGTGCAGTGTATAAAAATGGCCTGCGCCAAATAGAGACTTTGTCACAACGTCAATAGTACCGAGGACAAAGTCTTCGATTGTCTCGATTATGAGAATGTGAGCGATGATTTGTGACTCAATAGATCTACCTCATCGTATTCTGGGTATGCTCCGAAAGTATCCACAAACCACCCTTCAACTAATGAGCATCAGTGCAATACATGTACAATGTATTGAAAAGTGCTTTACTAGGTACTAAGGAAGAGAAAAAGAAGCCTACATCCTGAATCTACGCGGAGGGTTCACCGTTTAGAGGTTCATTTTCTGTGTCGTTGGATGTGTTCTGATACTTCCAACTACTTCGGGCCTCGTTGGCGAATGGCGTGGCTGATTAAAGTTCTGAAATTCCCCAATGAGATTCGCAGCGCAGTCTCAGACAGAGGGAAGCATAATTTTATAGTAATGAACATCTTACAAAGGAAAACCCGAATCTATATAGTGCGCGAAGGGAAAAACACGGAAGAGCACGATAGCCAGTCATGGCCGGCGCCCATGCTGCAATCGAATATGAAAAGAAGCATCTAGGCGACCATAACCAATGACAAAGAACACACCCACACCATCAAAACAGCCTTCATAAATATCAACATCCTCGTCGTCCCAAACCCTTCTCACATCATCTCTGCGCTCGTTGACGATGCTGGCCTATGCTCTTACCACACCTTCAAATCTACGTGCAAGCAACAAGCTACCCCACAGACTACAGTCTCCGTGCGTGAAGGATGCCTCCTCATCACCCCAACGCTGGGCGACACGAAAGGTTTCAGGAGCACCTTATCAAAGCGCTAAACAATGTGTGGGATCAGCTGGGTTTTTAGCGTGCAAGCGATTGTTTGCTTCAGCTGGATTTGGCAGGGGTAAGGGATGGGCTTGTTGAGGAAGTGGAGCCATTGTAGATTGATAAACATTTGGGTCTGACGGCATCTAGAGTTGATCTGACCATTGAGAGGCCGACGCCGAAGATTGGAGTGATCTTAGAAGAGGGATTTCCGGAGATCTAGACAGCGAAGAGTGCCTCTGCTTTGAATATGCGTGATTGCTGGGGATTTATTCGTACCAAAAGCGCATCTGCTTATCTACAATCTTATTATTGGATGTTCCACAAGTTTGTTTTCGGCGCTCCATTGTCCCTGCATGAAGTCTGCAGAAGGTCTGATTAAGAGGGCCCAAGGAAATCTTCTTACCGCACATTTCGCATCTTAGATACAGCATTGTCTAAAGTAGGACAAGACGGGTATTTTATCTGATCAGCATCCTACCCCCTTCCAATTCGTTCTTCCATACCCCTTCCCCGAATAGACAGCGAAGAAGGTTCGTTAGTCAAATACGATTGAGCTGTTTGAACTATTGCTGTGGTGATAGGTGGAAGTAAGTAGGTGTTAATGCATAATGATAATTGCATAAATTGGGCGCTGGCAGCGGTAGATCGAGGCTGTTGGATTGGGAGCTGTGACAGATATTCTGCCAAGTTGAAGTCGCTAGAGGGGGCTTGATCACTGGCAGGCGGCATGTCCAGATGATGGCTAAAAGCCGTTGTATCTACGATTTGACATGGTGACGTTGGATTTGTTATCACGCTTTGATTTGGGGGATCCTGGTAGTTTGTTGTTAGAGTTCTGCCAGCATGCTGGTTTCCATCCTCTGCTCGAATTGCAGCTGTCCCTAGGCTTCTATGTATATCCATCTTCTCGGGTTTGGCGGTGGGCCTCACTGCAGATATCGCTTTGTGGGGGGTTGTAGCTCGTTGCATGAAATAGTGCAGATTTAGTTTTAGACACTCGCGATGGAAGAGTATTGGGATTTAAAGAAACAACTTTTAGAAGTCATGGCACCTGTGGGCGTGAGAAAGCAGTACAGACGGCTGGGGTGGGACGGTATTAGATGGGAAGAACGGTCACATTGCTGGTGTATTGAAAGAATTTGAGAAAAAACCCCGCTGGTTCGATGGAATACCCACAAAACATTTCACAGCTTCTCATCATGTGACATTCTAGCGGCATTCGTCAAGAAATCCTGTAGATGCGTCGGATATCAGTCATGGAGCGTGCTAGTCAATCACAGACATCTTCAGTGGATCAAGGCAATGACTGTTAACATCTTTAATTGACAATTGAGCTATGTGACATGCATGAAGAAAGCGAATCCTCCATTGGGAACAACCGTAGTCATCACCCTACATCACAACGCCCGAATTGCTTGCAATACGCTGAAGATTGTTAATGCAGGTTCTTCTGGCAGTGATGATGGAAACGACATACCGGCCATAGCTCTGCAGCCTCCTTTCCGACAGGTCCCGTAATAGCTGATCCCTTCATTTCTCCCTTCGGATTGACAATCTATTCACCACTTAATCAGCCACTACATCTCTTGCCTTGTATTCTCTGCCTCCTCCGCTCCAATGCATCTTCCCAATGCCCAACAGCCATTCTGACTTGTGCTAACTCACCACACCAGCATTATCCTCAAAATACAGATACACCCCATCCGCCCTTCTCCACGGCTTGCTCTGCCTCACTACTACCGCAGGCATGACCTTTTTCCGTAATTCGGGCTTTCCCTTCTTCACTGTAGCCATAACCATATCACCAACACCGGCAGCTGGGAGGCGGTTAAGACGAGCGCCGATGCCTTTGACGGAGATAATGTAGAGATTTCGGGCGCCGGAGTTATCGCAGCAGTTCATGACGGCACCGCTGGAAGATGAGTATCAGTACTACTTCAGAGTAGCTCGAAAAGCGCCTGTAGAGACTGTCGGAGGTGAACGCACACTGGGAGACCGAGGGTCATCTTGAGCTTGTTGCCCGAGGCACCACCGCGTCTGTGTCATACTCAGCTGTGGTTTCCTAGTTTAGAATCAAGAGAAGCTCGCCCTCTCTTAGACATCTTGGTTTATTATATGCGATGACTTGTCGTGGATGCTGTCGTCAATAAGTTTCGATTTCGCCGTGCTCTTCAATTTCGATGTGTGGGCTCCGGGCGCAAGCGAATTTCACGCTATCCCGTTCTGAGGAAGCACGGTCGCAAAAGTACTAGAGCCTATGGGGTTAGATTCAACACATCGACCTCACCTCATCCATTGCAGTCCTTTACCCTCGTTCCTACCTACCACTTGTTCATAATGTGAGTTTGGCAATGCGCAGGATTAGTCAGTCTGATCACCGCTTGAACCTGAGCTTGCAGAGCCTGCGGATTTTCCTTTTCCACAAACCTACAACTAAGCTTATCGCGGTATGACAGAACCCTTTCCTTCTAAAGCTAAACCAACTACTGGTGAATATTGTGGATACCACATTGGACAAGCAAATTTCAAGACCTGCCGAAGTACGAGCTGAAACAAACGAGAATCAAAGACAAAAAATCAGAGCTCAGTCACGATCCTGTCCCAGGACCAACATTTCCTTTTTCGATAAAAGTTAAGCCGTCATATACGCCAACAAACTCAATTGTCTCATCTTCTAGTCCTCATGTCAGTCTTCCTCGCCTTAGAACTTGATAGTAAGGAATTACACGACTTACATATCATAAACGTAAACGAAAAATCCGGATGGCACTCATAGACTGCTTTCCGAGGTCGCGCAACAAGACCAAAAGTCACCTTCCTCAACGTCCGAAAGATCTGGTGTAAGAAGGCGCTTCGGTGACTCAACTCGAAGTGGTTTGTAGATGACCTTCTGGCGAGCAGCATTTGACGAAGCTTCGATAGGCCAATGTGAACACGAGTTGTTAACATCTCTGTTCTGGTTTCGTGATTTGATGTACTCTTGCGCGTTTACGATGGTTTTTGTCATCTTGTCGTTAGGAACCGACAATGGTTTACTCAGCCCTTTGGTCTCCGTGTTCCTTCTTGCTTTAAGCGAACGGTTTTCTCTAAGACTCGAATGCTTGTCGATGACTACATCCTCGGGAAACAATATCCAGTCTTCCATTGGCGGCGATGGTGCTGGCTGGTGGATGACTACGTCTTTCGCCTGTTTGCATTTCTTTGACTTGTCGATCTGTTTCAGTGATGTTTGATGCTTGTGTACCGACCTGCTGGCCGACATGCTAGCGGACGTGGTTGACGACGGCGTGGTTGGATGGCAGCGGAGTGTTACGAGAAACTGTCAATCAAAGGTGGGGTGCTACACAAATAAGAAAGAAGAAAGTCTTAAGCGAGTTACGATGATGCTTGGAACAACGAACTTGATGACGATGGTTGTGGTTGATGATTATTTTGCGAGGGCTAAGAGATGGTAGAATTAGAAGGTAAGTGAGGAGAGTGTAAGAAAGAGGAAGAAAGAGGGGGGCACACGCAGGTTTTGATGTTCGTTAGGGGCTTAGGGTAAGCGAGACCGGCCAATGGGACAGGGGTTTATGACTACGGCGTGTCATCTCACATCCAGCCGAAGACTACCCTTTTATGGAAGATGCCTACCTTGCTATCAGTTTGACTTCCTTAAACATCCATCATCATCCTCGTTCGTTTTGGTTTCTACCGCACATCGTTGGATTCTGCCAAGACTTTTGCTCGGTTACGCACCGGATGCCTTGTTTTCACCGAGTCCTCTTGACTTCCTCCCCGTGGTTGCCTTGGCCCTTCAGCAGGGGCTTCTTCGAAGGCCTCTTCGCCTTACGCTGCATTCCGATCAACCTCTTCATTAACATAGTCATGAGACTCGCCAGATGTGAAGTCATCACCAGACAATAACATATCACGTGATCTATAAGGAAACGATCATGTGATTTTGTCTGAATTCACCTTACTATCTTATGTCACTTCTACTTCCATGTAAGTACGATACTAACACACGAAATTGATTTAAATTGTCGACTTGTTTCGGCCTGTGCATGATGATACTTACTTTTACTCCCATCGTACCTCATCGTCACCCTAGCTCATTATTCTTCTACCGGTATACGAAATGACGTACATTTGTATAAAGAACCAGGTACCGCTATATGATTAAAGTCATCATTGCGTATGTTTCAATACAATACATGCCAATCTGTACAACCTCCACCTGACGCATACCATGAAAGCATTGACACGTACGGAGGCATCGTCTGAGCCGAACACTTGCCCTCAAAGCCCGTGCACTCCCTGTTGGAAGGGATTTTTCATGCTTCAGTCTATATCTTTGCCCTCTGTGTATGTCATAAGTGGTGCTCCAGGCACCTCCTTGCCAACTATGATTTCTTGGAACAATTCGTCCTTACTCCGCTGGAGCACCTTTTTTCTTAGTGCTTGAGGTTTCCTTACTTTCAATAGGTGTCACTTGTAGAAAAATTTCCCTAATCATGGGATTTACACATCCGTTCCTAGTTTCTCAGTTCGGGAAACCTTGATTTTTCGAGATGACTATTCGGGGTGCGAAGTTGTATTTCCGTATAAAGTGAAGAAGCATAAGCGTTGAATTACGCACCACAATTTATTCTTGAATCTTTCCAGCCTAAACAGAGACAACTCTTTTCTGAAATCTATAGAGCTTCGGCCCCACAAGGACGTAACCACAAGATGTTCGTTTATATGAGAGAACGAATTCGATCTTCTTAGTAGCGTGTGCATCACCAAGATCATGTACGTGGCCTGGTATCTTCCGCTGATTGCCCGTTCTTTAGACCCAGGTCCCTCGATATCAAGCCTCGAAGAGACGAAATATTGTAATCACAAAATTTCCCTGATGTTCAAGTTTGGAGGTAGGAAGTCTGGTCTTGGCAGGGAAAGTAAGAACTGCGTGTTAGGCTTGGAGGAAGTGGGCTGAAGAGGTGAATGGTGGCGATTATGTTGCTGAAAGAGTTGGGTCATTCTTGGGGTATGGTAGTCGATTTTGGGAGGATAGTTCTGTTCTTTTCGCCATATAGAAACACGGTGCAGGGTGACAAAGGCACGCAACAGATTGAACACAAAACATATGCATAGAATCTACAATTATCACACCCCATACCACTATCCAAAATCAACAATATACAGCGCCACTACTCCTCAAGCCCCAAGAAACCACCGCACCCCTACCTTAGATAATAATCAAATTACTAATCGGCACCCCCTGCGCCTGCACACTATACCTCCTCTTAACCCCTACCCCCCTCGCCCTCTCAAATCCACCATACACCTCCTCCCCACCCCCCACCATAACCATCGGAATCGGCCGATACCGCGGTAACCCACTACTCGTTTCTTGATTCTTGTCCAGCAGCGGTCTGATCAGCCACCCCTGCGGCACGTCACCCTCGTCTTCCTCGTAGGAAACCACGATTACGAGTTGAAGACTGGTTTTTGACGGGGCGAAAGTTGGGATGTTTTCGAGTTTCTGGCTAAAACTGCAGCCGCCGCGTTTGAGTACCAGAACTTGATTTTCTCGCGGGATGTGCGCGGGGAGGCGTTTGTGGCAGTTTTCGCCGGCAACGTGGATCGAGTGCCAGAGCAGGGGGCCTTGAGGGCCGCCGTTGATGTCTGGACCAAGAGCTTCTTCAATGTCGGGGAGAGGAGCAGCACCCGCACCAGTAGGGGTGATGGCGGGGACGTAGTGGCGGTGGAGGGGCTGGGCGGTCGGGCTTGGGGGGTCGTGGAGGAGGGACGTTACATGCTGGATGAGGGAATTTAGGGCGAGGCGCATGGAGGATGCTGCATCAGCTTCCTGTTCTGCGATAGGCTCAAGTTTGGCAAGGGACTTTGAGTCCATGGTGAAGCTAAGGGTATCGGGCTTGGTGGTGTTGATCTGCTTGGTCAAAGCTGGGACAACGTCGATAACTAGATCTAGCATGGAAGCATCGCGAACTCTCGTGAAGTTTGGGTCCAAGGGGTTGACAACGCTCGAAGCAACGTCTTTCGCGAGAAAAATTCGCTCATCTTTACCCAAAAGGACGTTGTTGATCGCTTGCACTCGGAATAGATCACCCCTACTTGCGCCATCATCAGAAGCGATTGGCACATCTTGGATCATGCCTAGGCGTACACCGCCCATGGAGTTAATCAATATTCCATTTCCGATTCTTTGCAACACACCAGGTCCCAGATTGACCATATTTGGAAGAGGAGGAAATGTGATGTCAAAGGTGGGCCTGGCAACAATTTTTGACGAAACCCCATTGTAGGGAACTAACTCTAGAGGCAACGTCCACGGGAAGTATGTGTAATTTGAAGGGGATCGCACATCTGCCAGAGATATACTCGGATGGTCACTAGAGTACTCGACGATAGGAGACTCCAGGTTCTCAGGTGTCGGCATTAGGTGCAGCCGGGCTAGATTAGCAGCGTGGAAAATGTCATTCCGTGCAGCTGTCGCAGAAAGGCTGAACGGTATCGTTGCTGGTGGTACAGGACAGTCAGCTTCACTAATCATGTCTTGCATTTCCTCGGCTGTATAATAATTGCTCGGATCAGATTGCGGACGACTTCGCTGCGTTTTGTCTTTACGGGGAAGTATCAACGGGTGTCCCTCGGTGCTGAAGACGAAAGGTGCGTCGAGCTTGTTCAAAGGATGTTCAGTATCAAACAGCAGGAAGAGGTATTTCGTGGTCTCTCCAAGAAAGAAACTTTCCATCCGGTCGCTGCGTTCGCCACTCCGCACATCCTGGATTCCGGCCCACCCACATTTTGTCCAACATCGCCTTTTGATGTCTCGAAGTACCATTTCACCAACATGCAAGTACCATGGATCGCGAGTCGCCCGATACAGATGATACGTTGACTCAATGAACTCAGGTCTACCACCCCACCAACCGAGACCACCTTCAACACTGCCAGATGACGTTGACCATCTTTCTGGTAATGCAGAATAGCGAGTCCATATAGCTGTGAACAAAAGGTGTATTTCAGTCGCTTCCTCAAGATCGCCAGTCATAGCCAGAAGGCCTGGATAAAAGGCGCTCAAACTATCAAACCAAAATGCTCGAGCAGCACCGGTGTAAAGATCACCCTGGATGTAATGAGGGTGAATATACGAACTGCCACGACGTAGATGGTGGTTTATTGCACTGTGCGAGGTTTGCCAGACTTCAAGAAAACTCTCAGCCATCTGCTGTTCCTTTGAAAGGGCTGGCAGGAAGCTCAAAGTTGGAGAGCCCGGTGCATGGAATGTATCAGAATCACTAGGTGAAGGGGATCCAGACAAGAGAACATAAGATTTTGCAGCATATTCATAAAAGCTGTCAATTCCTGCACCAATACCTGTGAACGGACTAGTCCACAATCCTGTTTCAGCATCAATACCGGAGCCGATGAGTCCAAGAGTGCTTCTTCGTTCCCAGACAGACCAAAATGCTTTCTTGGCTAATTGCTCATAGCGCGAATCTCCTGTAAGCCGACTTAACGTAGTAAATTCTAATACAAGGCTACCAGCCCCAGCGCTACATGTTTCGGTTAGTTCGCCAATCGGCTGTTGTATAGGTTGGCACTGGCCATCTTCGGCATTGTTATTCAACGGCGAATTCAGATAGAAAGGAATGCCATGGCGAAGGTTTACTCTGGGATAGGGCAAACCAGTCGCGGTATGAAAAGCAGGGACTAGGCGGTTTGCAAGGTCTTGTGCAAGTCGTAATAATTGTCCGTCATATGTGAAGCTCCTAGACCATCGGATGCGCTCACTTCCACGACCACTGTTCACCGGTCGGTTGCCACTCTGGTGCCTTGGGTTGTATCCCCTTATTGGCAAATCCCCAACAGCGAATAGATGCGCACTTAAAAGCCCACCAACGCCTCGGATAACCGTCTCGAAAACCTGGACCTTACTATCCAGATCAAAACCTCTGCTGCGTAGTCCTTTCCCTTCAGGGCCTGCAGATCCATCTCCATATTGCTCTATTAAAGCCGCCACACTCGTTTTAAAGTACTTCAGAGCTTTGTTTTGACCACCTGCGGTAGTAGGAGAGGAAGCTAAAATAGCTAACGTTGAAAGACTGTCGATCAAAGTCAACGAATAGTTTCCGAGGGCATCATTTAGCTCAATGTGTGCTGGATTGGCGCGGTCTCTGGTCAATGGCTTGCACGAGATAGGCCGTAGTTCATCCTCAGGGAAAGCATGCTTCATATAGTTGTCGTACCCATGGTAGAACATATGCTCAGCTTCTAATCTATACGATCAATTAGTCGTTGTCGCAAGCCGCAAAGCAAGTGCAAACACTGACCTCAACTCTTTGGTTTGAGTATATGTCATGCCCTGGCCACAGGCCACCCAGAGTAAGAGTATCAGGAGGCATGACCACAAGTAGGAACCCTGGAAGTTCGTTTGGTGGAGAACCTCTAACGGGATGTGGCATCTTGGGGGCATTACAGGAAAAGCAAGGAGAAGTACGCGACATAGAACCTGTGTGTTCCGGGTAAGGATAGCATTTCATTGAGAGCTCAGACGTAGATCTACAGAAGAAGATTTTATGTCACACAATGGAGCTGGTGAATCAGCGTGTTAGGTCCGATGAAGCCACCATGGCATTCGCCGGCGGTTAGTACCTTAGCGCGTTGTCGACTCGCAACAAAGTTACGCCGAGGGTCGAGCTCTTTGACTCAACGACGACCATTTTATCCCAGATTCACGAGGATTTTACGCTCTTGAAAATGCACCACAGCACCGATTAGTCGTTGGGGAAGCTTGGTAGTTTAACAATATGGCTGCGGACCTCGCTTCTCAAGTGCTCGACGCATTGTCGCATAGCGATGGACCAATACTCAGCGCTGAAGCATTTGCTTCGACTCCTTCATCAACGGTCAAGAGCGCGCTCGATAGACTAGGGTCCCGGGAAATGATTACATACAAGACGATTGACCGAGAAGAAGCTATCTTGACGCTTGAAGCTGAAGGTATAGCGGCAGATGGAAGTCACGAAGCAAAGGTATTCGAGGCAGTGCGGCAGGCTGTTGAGGGGCTGAAAATCGGGGACCTGCCAGTACGTTGGCTCAGTCGTATGCCAGCACGGGAAGATTTGGCGAGACTACGATGAGTAACTAACAAGAAGGATAGGCAATTGTGGGCAAGGAAAGTGCAAAAGTTGGACAGGGCAAAGCTTTCAAAGTGGGATGGATTAAGAAAGATAAGGACACGCTAAGGGCGAACGTACGCATCGTCTTCGTAGCCATACAGGCGTACGCTTTGACACATGAGTATAGACAGATTCGATTGTCGATACAAGTAGAGAGCAACTCCAAATCATACAAAAGACGCGCTCACATCCAGACGCAAAAGTGATCAACGACCTGAGAAAGAGAAAGTTGATCACTATGCAAAAGGTTATAAGTTACGAATTCAACAAAGGCCCGAAGTTTTCAACGGAATTCGTCAAAGAGGACACTGATCTAACCGCGGATATGTTGGCAAGGTAAGACTTACTGCTCGAGAACTACCTACGTGGGAAATGTTACTGAAACGCTTAGCGGTGCATGGAAGAACGTGCATTTCAAACCTTACAACTTCAAAGCCAAAGGAGCTGTGACGCCCAGTGGAGCATTACACCCTTGTACGTACACCTAGCAAAGTCTGCTCTTGTAAATAATATAATATCGCTAACTCTTTGAGCAGTAAACAAAGTTCGACATGAGTTTAGGCAAATCTTCTTTGAGATGGGATTTGAGGAAATGCCAACAAACCGGTACTGCGTTTACTATCGATATCTGCATGACACTGACAATGTTGCAGCTTCGTAGAGACCGGCTTCTGGAACTTTGACGCTCTTTTCGTACCCCAGCAACATCCTGCACGAGATCTCCAAGACACTTTCTACATCTCCGACCCACCACTTGCTGATAAACCCGGCGCAGATCCACAGAATCCTGAAGCCATACTTAATGGCTCAACATCTGGTCATAACAAGCAACCCGGTGCCGGTCTAGACTACAAGAAATATTGGAATAACGTAAAGGAGGTTCATGAGAAAGGTAAGTATGGATCAATAGGTTACCGATACCCTTTCAAAGACGAAGAGTCACTCCGACTTGTTTTACGAACACATACTACCGCCATCTCGACCTATATGCTGCACAAACTATCCGCAAACCCTCGGCCTGCCCGGTATTTCTCGATTGATAGGGTTTTCAGAAATGAATCTGTCGATGCCACACATCTTGCAGAGTTTCATCAGGTGGAAGGAGTCATAGCCGACTTTGGCCTGACTTTGGGAGGGCTCATTGGATTTATGGAGGTTTTCTTTGCCAAAATGGGAATCCATAAACTCCGCTTCAAGCCTGCGTACAACCCCTATACAGAGCCCAGCATGGAAATCTTCGGGTTTCATGAGGGGCTTGACAAGTGGGTCGAGATCGGAAATAGTGGTATGTTCAGGCCGGAAATGCTGGAACCTATGGGGTTGCCCAAGAGTATGAGAGTGTACGGCTGGGGGCTGAGTTTAGAGAGACCAACCATGATCAAGTAAGTCTTTTCCGAGTAACCGCAATGAAATGCTAACATGTTGTTTAGGTACGGCGTCAGAAATATTAGAGAGCTCTTAGGACATAAAGTTGATCTGAACTTCGTAGAGAACAACCCCGCCGTACGCTTAGAAAAGGATTAAAGCATATCAATGATGTTCATAACTTTGGAGCACTCTCCGAGCATTAATAACAGTGTCTGTAGGAGTACCGTCTTCGGGATTCTACTCACTTTTTGCCGTGTCTGACCCTTTGGTGGCTCTCATCGGTAAGATGTTCGCGAGTGTTTTGCTCTCTTTGCCGTCTGGTGATCCACTCTCATTCATTGGCCAGATTGGATGCAGCTCAAAGTAAATGGAAATACAGCGGTGATAATGCTCATAACATTTCTACATGGCTCAGGATGCAGATTCTAACATCACTAACAGACTGCAGCGCCCGTCTGGCATCCAGAAATCTTGAATTGAAAATACGACTTATGTCCAGAGAGTCATTTGGATGGTCATGAAGACAACGAGTATTTTTAGGTACAAGAACAGAACCTATTATCTTCACCAGATCGAAACCTTGCAATCATCAACGAGCTTTTCTATCATGTGCATCATCGCATCCTCGATCTCATGAAGTCTGGAATAAGATAGAAGGTTGGGGGAGCGGGGATGGACGCCTTGGACGCCTTGGACGCCTGATGTTGTGTCTAGCCCACATGGCACCATACATATCGCATTCAAACTTCAATGACCGTGCAAGGTAGAAAGACGAGATATAACGCCGTGGTAAGAGGTGCTGTAACGAAGCTGCATAGCAGTCCCTTCTAACAAGCACACTCCATATTCCACATTCATCAACGACGATTCCACATTCATCAACGACGATTCCACACAGACTCACTGTAATCGGATGCTTAACATAAGGATGCTTGCATATCGGTTTAACCATCGAGGTGCTGCGCCTACATACAGTTCTGAAACTCGCTTACTGTACTGTAACGTTAGGCGTTCAACCATCATGAACGCTAAAAATAGAGCTCCGAGCTAGTGAGGGCTGAGAACCTACCTTACTGTTAGACGCCAGGGACGTCTTCAGGCGGTTCAGACCCTCTGGGACTCTTTGGCTACGTCCATTGCTTGATTGTGGATTTGTGAGCTCCATTGACTTACCCATCCAATTAACTGGGTACGGACAGCGATATGAACCTGAATCTTGGGGCTTCTGGGGGTTTGGAGGTTAAGTCCGGGCTCAATCATTATCCGTGTTGGATGCTGCTGAACGACATTTTCAGCTGCCCGTTTCCGCTCGTACCCCTCAGCTCCCTAACTGCTAGAGCTGATTGTTAGCCAATAGGTCTAGCCTCAGACTCCATCTAAATACCTAAGGTACCTTACCTTTCGGTGAGGCCGAGCTTAGACTAAGCCCATCCAGCTAGCAGAATGCTTCGGTTTTTGGATGCCTTACCTTTAATCCCTTATATGTTGTTTTTGTATCCCTACATTGGTTCTGTTTTCTACTTCTTTGGACCTTCGCAGAAATCTCCAACGCGCTTTTCGCGTTCCTTTGTGCTCATTAAGCTTTCCAACGCCTTCTTCTGGCCGGAAATTGCGATAGTCAAAACTTGGCTGTAGCTGTTGGAAAGTCTTCTATCTCCATTCTACCGCCACTCTTTTTTTGCCATCATGTGGCATAGACCTGCACCGACGGAAACTGAATACACGCCGGTACAAGAAAAGGATAGGCCGATTGAAACGTCGATAGAATTCTTGTCCAAGTCGTCGCCTGAAGTAAAACGTTCCACAAGAAGCCGCAGACGCTGGTCGTGGCATTTCCTTTCCCATCTGTTTGCCTTGTTGTGGCTCGCTCCCATCATCGCTCTGCTGGTCCTCAACTACAAGAGACATGTCATTGGTGCTAGTGTCTGGTGTCCAAAGGGGAAATGTTCGGCCGATCCTTTCGGCGACAATGCCATTGCCAGGGCGGAGGAATTGGACCTACACGACCATGATATCTTGGGTGCGCTCCAATTCGTGGCGAAAGCCTTGGAGATATGGTTCATGATCGCAGCTACAAGCCTATTGTTCGATGTCGCAATGTTGTTCGCAAGGAAAGGCCGTGGTCTTCCTGTCGGCTTCTTGCTGACACACTTGGAATTTGGCGACATTCGCAATTTGTTGAATCCACTCCTATGGACATCACCTATTCCACACCCTAATGGCAGGTCAGAGTCCCGTGCACGGATGATCAAACTTTACCTTTTCGCCATTCTTGCCGCTTTCCTTACGATCTTGACCAACATGATGGGCCCAGCTACCGCTGTTTTGATTCTGCCAACCCTTCAATGGGTAGATACCACAAAAATGCCGGCGCAAAGATTCAATGGGACTGGTCTAGCTTTGGCTCCTGCAGGCCACTCGCTCATAGACTGCGATAACACGACCCTGCAGGCGGAAAACTACTCATGTACTTCGGATTTCTACGGTCCGAGTTTAGATGCGTGGGCCGCGTCTGGTATCGAGTCTTCAAAGCAATCAAGGTACTTCGGGTATACTATCTCCAGTGGTTCTCAGGAACGGGCGGTGCAATTCACACTCAATGGTACAGCCAATGGCAGTCTTACATGGATCCCGAATCGGCAGGTTTTGCGTAGCCTTTCGCAAGACTATCTTAAAACTAGTGGATATATGCTCCAATACGATCCACCAGTGGCGCCAGATCCGATTTTCAATAATTCCCTACAGACTATATTGCAACGGGAAGGACCAAGTATTGGCGTGGAAGGAGATTGCTACAACGGTGGAAACCAGTCCATTATTACGGTTGCTGCCAACAAGGAAGTCCGCTGCTACAGTAATTGGACAATAGACACAATAAGTTACTACACCAAGGTACGTACAACAATACTGTCGAGCCACAAACATGCTGACATGGTGGGTCGTTTAGTGTATCTACGTGGGTAGTGGTTGGGGTAAACCCGAAAACGCTCAAAATCGATTCTGGCTCGGCAATGCCGACCCAACAATCACAGCCAACATTACGGCTGTTGATATTTACTTCTCGGATAAGGCCACTTACTTCAACGAAACCGCAGACTTTGGTTCCGGTATCAAGCAATGTCTCGTAAACAACACAAATCCTTCCTGTGACTGGGAAAAGATATTTTCCACGGATCTACCTGGCGACCTGAAGAACACCTCCACTAACGTCGGCATGACCGTCTACGGAATCCCAAACTCACCAAACCCAAATGCTCGGGTCTGGTGTGACTCCGTCGCCTATCTTAGTTTCCCGTCATACTCATTAGACACCTCCCCAAGCTCCAACGACCAAAACCTCGTCCAACTAGACCGTCTCACCTTCGATCATGCCGCTGAACCTCTCGTCGTAAACCCCGGCTGGATCCTCGCCGCGGTAAGCATATTTTCAGAATATATCTTTGCTATTCAAACCTAACCATGAGTCTTGAGACATGTCTCTGGAGTAACCTACCCCGCGAACCTATTTCATACCTCAAGGAGTCTTCCAAAAAAGAGAAATGCTAATTCCGAATCTTGCAGTGGTCCGTCGATTCAAACGGCACCGTCGACGGCAACCGCCAAATCGCACAGGAACTCTCCCGCGTCCTCCCCGAGTTCTATACCACCGCCGACGCCTCCGCAAACACCACCCTCACCCTTGACCAAACCGAATTCGTCTTCCTCCACTTCTACGCCCACTTCCAAGCCATGTCCCTTGTCAACTACCACTGGTACAACGACACCTCCCCCCCCCTGCCCACTAACGACCCTACCCACCCGCTTTTCCAAACCTGGGCCACGCTGCACGTCTGGGCGTTTGGCCTCAGCGATAAGACGTCGAAGATGGGCGTCGTGATTGCTATTATCGGCGGCATCGTCGTACTTTTCCGGACGCTACTGGGGGTGGTGACGGGGATTCGTGATCGTTCGACCGTGGACCTATTTATTGCGGCGCTGGAGCATCAGAATCAGGGCGAGTTTGAGGGAATGCAGGAGCAGAGTCATCGGGCGAAGGTGAGGTATGAGATGTTGGAGGATGCGAGTGGGAAGCCGATGTTTGTGCCGGAGAAGCCGTATCTGGATTCCCCTGGAGGAGGCGCTGATGTTGCATGAAAACGACAGTGATGATGTAATTGGCCCGATTATCGTGGGTTGGTGTTTAACTGGCGTACGGGAGGGTCTTTTTAACGGTAGCAGTTTCTTACGTGCCAGGGATGTGGAGCCTTCGGTTTTATTGGCCCCCATAAAAACCGCAGTCAGTATCCGATAGCGGTATCATTTTACATCCACTTTCAGACTTCAATAAAACCAAGTTTTTTTCAGTTCCCGAGTCCCGAAACCATTAATAATCAATCAATGGAATCCCTTGTCACATACGGGGACGGGCTGGCTATCGAGGCACTAAACTCCGGCTCCTCTACAGTATGTAGTACTACGGCCTAATGATGCATATCCTTATACTGTATACACCTACATACATATACTGAACCCGCTAGTGATTCCTCCCCTGAATTCTCCGCAACCGCCCCCCCCCCCCCCTTCCCGGCCATCCAAGGCCCTTTTTATCCTTTCCAAAAACAACCAAATGGCTACTCGCCCCAAAAACCCCTTTTCCGAACCTAGGTAGAGATATCTTCTTTCCAGATGCGTACACAAACGGCAATTTTTTTTTCCAACGTTTAGGCTGTTGTGGGGATGGAGATGTGATTTAGGGTTTTTTGGGGATGTTTTTAATTTGGGGGAGGAACGGGGGTGTTGGTGGGGGTTGTGATGGGCAAGGAAGGAGGGGGGGGGATTCGAGGGAGTTGTTGGTGGGAAAGAGGGGGGGAAAGGGGTATATGAGATGAGGTGGGGGAAGTGGATGGGAGTGTGTGTGAGATTGGAATATAGAGCTTCTATCTTCGGTCAGGATTGCCGAAGATGGGTATGATACGCGTTTTATGCGGCGTCGAGTGTGCATTCAAGACTGGTGCGTTCGATTGCTATTTTTTTGATGGCGTCTAGACACCCGTGAAGGTGGGGAAGTTCACATTTTGGTTCGACTGTGTGAAAAGGTGTTTGGTCGCTTGAGAATTTGACGAGGATAGATGCCTATAAGCGTTGTTCTGAGCTTGGCGTCTGTGAGAGGGGCCGGAGATGAATTGGGAGGTGTGGAAGGGGTCTGGGCTTTATTGGAAGAGCCTTTCTAAGGTGAAGGGATTTTCGGGGAGGGAAGGTGAGCTTCTTGTTTCTTCTTTTTTTGCCATGGTTGGGGGTTGGTAGTGGAATAAGTGTTGGGTTCCTGTCTGTGGGTCCGCTTAGTAGTGGTTGGAGCAAGGCTCTTCTCGTCTAGAGGGAACGATATCGATGGGATGGCCACTTCCGTGGCATATGTGACAGCGGTGAGCGAGTATGATGAATAGAAATTGAGTAGTCTGCATTTTGTGTGGTCCCGGAGCTCCCAGGTAGACTCCATATCTGCGTGTTATGGATTATTAAGTCATATTCGTTGTAAAAGCGTCTGAGTCCATTGAAGCAACTCCACGCTTTCACTCATGGAAATATCCTGGAAATAAAGCCGAGTTTGGTCTTGTCCTTGCAGCCATCAAGCACCAGAAGCAGGCCAACACTTCAGCAAATCCTCCACCGGCTCGACCACCCCAGCAAACACAGCAGCCCTGAAATTTTTATCCGCAAAATCTGGCTTCGGACCAAACGAGCAGTCGATGCAACGCCGAATAGCATCTGACAAACCGTCTCCACACTCGCCCTGCACTTTCTTCTGCCAAGCTAGAGCGGTACAATGATCGGTTAGGTCGTTTGGTTCGTTATTGGGGCCATAATAGGTTTTTCGGAATTTTTGGTCTTCAAGGGCTTCGCCGAAGCAGAGCTCGAGGAGTAGGACGCCGAGAGAAAAGAGGTATTTCCTACAGTCGTACTCCGTCGGGTTGGATCGATTTCTATCCGAAGATCCAGGTGTCGCGTTACTTTTCAACAATGGAAAGCTCTGGGAAATATAAGGATATTCGATGAGGGGACGTCGGGATTCATCGCTGGCTCTGAGGAAGAGAATATCTCGTTTGGTCCATGAGTCTGTGAGCCATGGGGTTGAATGAAGCTGTAGAACAGATGAGGCCAAAACAGCTGCGATCGTGAGTCGTTCTTGCCTTGTAAGTGTGTCATGTCCATCGGTAGAGGTAGGTTTGCCATCTTCAGACTTGTGTCTAAGTAGACTCTCTAGTGTCGCGGTCTCGAAAGGTTCACCAGGCAGTCTTTGGTCGCTCATTGGATGTAGCACGTGCTTGCGCTTCTGTTCGTCGATTAGGTAGTGAAGTTCGTCTTGCCGAGTTCCCCAGTTCTGCAGATATGTGCAAATGTCATAAATTTCCTGTACGTTAGGTTCGTGGGATATGCTGGTAATGGTCGAAGAGACAGAAAGGAATGGTAGGTTAGGGTGTATGGCGACCTCGAATCGGGTTTGCTTTTTTGCTTTCGCGGATCGGAACGGAAATCCACTAAGAATGTTCAAGTTCTGTCAGTCACGATCACTTAGTCAGAGTAGAGCAAAGAAATCATAATTAATTATGCGACGAGTATATAGATGTAATGAGTTTGTAATTATACCTTTTGAGTATGCTCTCGGAACCGTGTTGACTTGCTTCGGTTGCACTTGCTATACTCGAGGTTACCACCCTATTCGTTAGATCAATCCTATTTGTCGCAGGAGCTACATTATGCTGAAGCTCGAACTGTTGCCGGGCTTTAGAAAGATAGTCGCCAGGGTGGCTCGGCAACTCTGCAAACTTCTCAGGCAAGTCGAAATCATTACAGACACGGATTTCAACATCTTGAGCAGGTTTTGTATGCGTTCCACGTGAAGCTTCTCCTAAATCGAAGCGAGCTTGAAGATGTGGTGTAGGAAAACAACCACTTTCCAACCGTTTGTTAAGCTGCAGCTTCACATCATGGGCCCCTTGACAGTTACAGCACCATTTTGTTTTCAATGCAAAATGAAGACTGAGTGCATAGTCCTGTACTCTTTGAAACAGTGTCATCGGAGGAGATGAGCTCTTCCGACGTTCTCTCAGTACGGAAATCTCATCAGTAGAGCCCAGTAGCTTTGCAAGGTCATCATTATACCCTGCCAGAACCTTGACTCGTTTGAACTTTTTTTTTGAGAAACTTATTCTGATGCGCTTCATTTGGTAGTCCCAACCACCGGTATCGTTACCAAGCCAAGTAACCTATGTAGGCCCATTAGAATTTCTCTTTGAATATAACGAATTGAATTCTCGGTTTTATACCTACTTTCTGGCCTTCAATTCCTAGTAGCCTTTTCAATTCTTCAGTAATCTTTAGCACTTTCTGAATGATTCGCATGTAGTTATCGTAAGAATTTGAAAGCCTTGCTTGAAGTCTCTCCTCAAGCCTCGGCCCTTGCCACAAAGCTCCGGTCGGGTCATTGAGCAGATCATTCATCTCATTATCTGATTCGATGAACGGGATCAAAAGCTTCTCAAGGTTGTTGTAGAAGAGATTTTTTTGAGTATCAAGGTCGTCAATGAAAGTTATGAATTCCGTTCGAAACATCCACCATTCTTTCAGAGGTTCAAAGCCTTCTCTGTAATTCTCTAGGGCTGAAACCAGAATGGGAAAAGCGGCGAGGCATAAGCCTGCCGTTTCGACACCTGTGAGCATCTTTTGGAGATCTCAGAGGCGATTGGATTTCTAGACTCTCCAGCCTACGGGTTCACCAGGCCATCTCAAGAAGCTCTATAAGCACCTATGCCAGCCTTAAACCTTTGTATCGTCGTCTATGCCGTACTCTGAAAATGAACACAAGGGTCAAAAGAGATGCGAGAAAGAACTTCGAGGTTCAGCCTCGTGGAGCACGCTAAGCCCAACGTGGCAAACTATCCGCAAATCTTGAAAGCATTAGCGGACATGCTCTTTGACCTTAGCTTCTGCCAATACGGATGTACACTCCTTGTGGCAATGTCCTACCCCTAGCTAGCGCGTGCTCGTCCTTATCTGTTGTGTCCCATCTCTAATCATTCTTTGACATATTTTCCTGGATAGATGAGCATGTCTGTGAACGAAGCTCTTAGCCTTGCGGCTCGCAGTCGCCGCTGCAAGCAAGCGTTTAAAAAGCTCTCGGTGCAGCTCCGGGATTCTCAGTATATGGATCAAGTATCACCCAATGCAATTGATGACCAATTTGGTCGATTTTGGTCTGATCATTCCGTTCTCAGGGAGCCTAGGGAAAGTACTTACGACTTTATTAGTGTATGGGCGGGCAACATTGGTGCTTTCCAGAGTGAAGAGTTCCGGAGTTCCCTAGATTACCGCTTACGGGAAGCCTCACATATATGGTCACAGATCGGACGGACGTTACAGTTCTTGGACTCATCGCTTGCAGAAGGTCTGCTCCCACTTTCGACACGGAGAAGTCTGTGCTAATGCCAGACAGCGTCACTCATAGCTTCTGGAGTCAAGGCTAACCAGGTTAGAGATGAGTGTAGCCTGGACACAGAGTCTGAATCCGAATCAGAGTCCGACACTGGCAGCTCGGCTTTATTAGGTTATAAGTCTGATAGTAGCTCATCTGGTGATGAAGCTCGTTCGACTTCCGAGATCCAAGAGCTCTATCTAGCCATTGTTGCAGCTGTCACTAGCCTGCTCAAAGCTTCAGCGCTCATTCGTCGACCTGTTCCAAGAGATCGGTACGCTAAATCCAACAACCTTAGTCCTTTTGACCATTCGTATGACATACAACATGCCGGTCATAAATTTCCAAAGACAAACAAACAAACCCCTTGGCTAATAGAGCGTCTCGGGAAGGCGAATACTAAACGCCGTCAATATTTTCGCTACCAAGAACTTCATCATGAAAAGCTATCAAAGGAGCTAAAATCTAATCAGACAGCCGAGTATGAAGGAAACCCGGCTCCTAATACGAAAACGGTACAATTTGGGAAGACTAAGCCGGCAACAGTTGATCTCAGTCAGAAATCTACGCCTACAACTACAATGAACACTGAAGCTACAGAGTACACAGGTAAAGACGAATTGAATCTCAACGAAGAGTTTGATGCCGATCAGTCTGTGACATCATTCGCTACATCTGTCGTAGACGATAATGACGACGACTTGACTATTCCGAAGCCTCCCGATGACGCTTTTGATGGTGCACCATTTGAATGTCCGTATTGCTTTACCATTCAGACAATGAAAAAATCAAGCGCATGGCGGTAAGAAATATACAGAACATATAGCGATCAGAATTAATGATGTCTCGATAGGAAACACATTCTCGAAGATCTTCAGCCGTATATATGCACATTCTCATCGTGTGCCTTTGAAGCGTTTCCAGATCAGCGCTCATGGTTTGATCACGAGCTACAAGCTCATAGGAAAGAGTGGCATTGTGATCGTTGCTATAGCCCCCCATTTTTAACCAAGGATTCCTTTGCACGACACGTTCAAGGTTTTCATCCTCTGACTTTTTCTGCAACTCAGTTACCTGCACTTATTGAGCAGTGTGAGAGGCCCCTTGATAGAATCGCAGCTTTGGCGTGCCCTTTTTGTGACGAATGGGACTCTACCCTCCAAGCAAACGAGGCCGGTCCCTTGGTCCCAATAAAGAGCTTAGTGGTAACACCTGACCAGTTCAGACGGCATGTGGGACGCCACATGGAACAATTGGCCCTTTTTGCACTGCCGAGGAAGCTTGGAGATTCACATGACAGTACAGCCTCCAATGTGGCAGTGGTAGAACCTGCTAAGCATTCCTCCACCGAATCATCGTTACAACTGTCTCTTCAAAGTCTATCAGGGCAATCTGAACACGCTGCAATAGAAAAGCATACTCCAACTCAATCAGTCGGGGTTGATGGAGAATCTGGAACATTACAAGCTATGCATGATACAGACGACGGCCCTTGGAGCTTTCTTCGCAAGGACGAGCCTGTCGCGGGTCCGCATGTTACATCAATGCAAGAATCGAAAGACGATCATCGAAACGTAATCCTGCTTCGAGCTCCAGGTTCGACACACAGGTTCGCGCAGTTGGCAAAAGATAATGGTATACCAATGTGGAGGAAGGATATTCATCACGACCTGCTCCGTGCTATTTTCGAAAACGAAATAAGGGCGTTTACCAGGTCCCACGATAGAAGTAAAGACCACACATTTGCTGACATCTACATTGATATTCTCGCGCGGAGTAGCAAGATAGGCAATGCACTTCAGGTGTTACTCTTGACTGATCGGAAAATAGCAGTCGATTTTGGAATGATCGCCCTATTGATAAACATTGGCAGAGTAGGTGAAAATGTATCTTGTAAGTTCCGAATCGCCACTCAAGCTACTTGATTGATCACTTGGCTTACTCACCCTTCCTAAGCAGTCTTTCCACCAGGAGCTGGGCTTAAGAAATACAACCCCGTTCCTTCTCTTCGGGCTCTTCGAACCACTAATATTACTCGGGCTCTAGACATGGAGACTATTCTAAGTATACTTACGGCCGTTCGTGAGCTCGAACCGGACCATGAGATTGACCCTAGAAATATCAAAGATGTTCTTGCGCCGGGGTCTAATCTTGTTCAGTTTATGTTCATGATCTTTCAGGGCACCCCAGAAACAGCGAGTATTCCTGTTCATGTTGAGCAGAGCTTTTACGATCTATTCTGTAATGAGAGTGTGAATAGCAAAGTGCGAGCTAATTCATTTCTGTCGTTAATCTGGCGATACTTTGAAATCGACGCCAAGTCGACTCCCTCAATTGACCCTTTCAAACTGCCACTGTCACAGTCAACTACGGAGCCTGAGAATGGTATTAGAGAAAACCAGGACAGTCAAGAGGAGATCGATTATGGGGCAAGTCTTATGTGTAGGTAGAAGCTCCATCATACTATGTACGAGGACTAACTATGCCCCAACAACAGCGCAGGTTATTTCGAAGGCTTCTAGCGGCAATGGTGATGTGGAATTTGGGCTCACAGAGGAGCCACTTATCGACGAGATCATTTCTCGAATCTATTATGCAACAGAAACAGCGAAATTTGATCTCGAGTCAAAAGTAAGGCTTCTGGAACTTGGGGAAAACCTTAACTTGCTCGAAGAAGCCTATCGTTATTACCGAGATCCTACCAAAGCAAAACCCAAGGACGGATTGAAACAAGTGAATCGTCTCATCAATCTGGGAAAGATCTCTTATTTCAAGTATGAAAGACATGGGTCGATGGTAAAGCTAAACGATGCTATCGAAAATTTCCAGCAAGCTCTTCTAATAGTAGGCTCTGACAATTCAAGCAGACAGGACTGGCTTCAAAGCCTGGCTGGTATGTACAAAGATAGATACGATAGGACGGAACAACTTCAACATCTTCAGGAAGCTATCAGGGCCTACCAAGAACTCGTCGATAAAGCCGATCGCTGTAGCATCGATATTTTGGTGTCTCTTTGTTACATCAAGTGCCAAAAGACGGAGGCTCTTCAAGATATTAACCAAGCCATTTCCAGTGGCCAGACATATGTGAAACAAATCGGCTCGAAAATTCCCCCCTATTTTCCTCAGGAGGTAGCAGCGCGTGTCATCGATCTAAGCAAAGCGCTGCAATTGAGATATCGATCGACCCGAAACGTCGTAGACCTAGAGGAGGCTTTGTCTCTTTGCCAGCAAGCTATCAAGCTCACAGATCTGCCGTATCTTTTCAACATTATGAGACCAGCGTATATCGACATGATGAGTAAGATGCTGATTTTTAGAGGTAATGAGACCGGAGAAGCTCGTGATATTGAAAGAGCCGTGTCGTACTGCGAGGAACTCAGGAATCAGGTACCACAAGGAGATACACCTGTCCATCGAGATATAAGGGCAATCTACTTCAGAAATCATAGCCGGGCACTGATGCTTAAGTATGAGAACGTCTCTGAAAACATCTTTGACCTCGAACAAGCTATTACTATCTGCCAGCAAGCCCTCGAAAATACCTACGACTCAGTTCTCAAAGCTGAACAGCATTACTACCTTAGCAGAATGCTACTTCATAAGCACAAGGCCACGGAGTCAGACATCGAGATCGAAGCAGCCAAATTTCACGCCCAGCAGGCTGTCGATCTCATACCAGCTGGCCATCCTGATAAGCAGACTTATGTCGAAAATCTGGTGCACATACAATGTTCGAAAGTCCGGAGCGTGGCAAAGCTTATAAGCCATCCCTCCGTCGATTCGACGCTACCTGTCTCTCCGGACCCAATTTCAAAAGATGAGGGAGAAGCTACAAAAGCCGAACAATGTACCGCAGAAACGCCTAGTACCGTTAAAGATTTTGAAACATCGCAACCTGTGCCCGAAATGGACGATAATTCTCTTGGCACTTCTCCGCCTCGTGCTTCTCTTTCCACAACCGCTAAATCCCAGACCCAAGACACTAAAGTGTTCAAAGATTAAGAGGGTTCCAGAACCACAAAACCAAAGATGTTTGAGCCTTTCAGAAGGCAATTTTTCCAGTGGTACCACCTAGACTTTTTCACATTACGAAATGTGAAGGAGAATTTCGATGTTCTTTTTCAATACCTGAAGACCCACGACGGCATTGACCGTCATGCCACGTAAGCAACCATTGCTCGAAAATGAGGCACTACGTTGCTGACAATTCCCAATGTTGCAGTTACGATCAATGGGTTGAACGACGTCGTGAGTGGAACAAAAGGTGGAATATTACCAATTTCAAGAGGAGTTCATCTCTACCCACACCACCTGATTTGCTCGGCTTACAACTCTGGACCGAGGGTAAAGCATTTCCCCGTGGGTACAAACCATTTTCTGAGGAAGCCAGTGGCGAAGCGTATGCACGCCGAGAACGTGTTCGATGATGTCAGCTAACGGTCACAGGCCAAACCCCATTGCAGAACATGAGAAGGGTCTCTCTGACTCACCTTTTGGTATAACAGACAATGCTGCAAATGCAACAAAGCCCGAAGAATAACTGTCTGCGGGCTTGTAGAGAGAGTTGTTTAGAAGTAAACAACGGATACCTAAACCGAACCCACAATTCATAGAATGCTAAACTCTTCCAGACCATCAAATTATATTCGAAGATGCATCAGCGGGTGCACAAAGCCATGGGACTATTAGCGTGTGCAGAAAGCTATCTAATTCTTGGCATCGCAATTGTCGCGCCCTGTCAGGGACTAGGCTGGACTAGAGGTTCTATCAATATAGAGGATTGGTTATTATATTACTTGGACTAGGTACAGAACAATACACCAGGTAATGTACAAGACGAAAGACAAGGAACGAAAGGAAAGAACGAGGACTCGGCTTCTAAATACATGAACCGGGTAATGCCAGGACTGGGCAGCAGTCCTATGACTTAAGATTGCAAAGGCACGAAACAGGTTTTGGTGTGGCTAGATTAAGATGACGGTGGCTAGGTTAGTGGCTTAGTTCAATGAACCAAGGCTTCCTAAGGTACCGATGGTACTAGACCGGGTTGACGGTATATTCTATGCTCTGGGCTGGGATGGCGACCTGGCACCATGACACGCCCCCCCCCCAAATTTGTATAGATCTTTCGACATTTCAACCCCTCAACACCTATTATCGCATCAAAACATCTTCAAAATAGGTGAAAATGAAGCTATTCAGACACTACTAATCAAAATCTATAGTACCAGCTTCAAGATCTCTTTCCAAGGCTCTAATATCAGCTTCAAAGATATAACCTCCGGCGCTATGCTTGAAATGCTGCTTCGGAAACCTGTCACAGCGACTTCTTGCTACTGCATAGTGCAGAAATTCACCAAAAGTGCCTTCGAATTGGGGTCATATCTTCTCGAAATGTCTTCTGACCCAGGCCTTCAAAACACTAAAACTGAGCTCGATGGGGTTGAAATCCGGCGAATATGGAGGCAGATATCGTACCTCACACCCGTGTGAGGTAATGAGTTCCTCGATACGAGCGTTACAGTGTATGCTGACGTTATTCATGATGATTACACTCTTCGGGGCCGGAAAGGGACTGCATAGAGGTAGCAGTTCATCTGCTAGCCATCGAAAGAAAGCCTCGCCGTTGAATCAGCCTTCACGAATACCTGTACAGGATAGATAGCCATCTATCGTGTAAGCCGGAAGAACACTTCAGCAATGCTCTCTCTTTCTAGAGACTTGATAGCGAGCTGGTTCACCAATTGGTGCGTAGGCTTGATGACGTCACTCCGTAGTCTCGTTGAAGAGAGTCTCGTCAACGAAGACAAGCTGCTCAGCCGTCAGCTGCAATAGATCGGCAACCCAGTTTAGTCGCAGCTCATCGTTCTGTCTGATGCTCACACGCTGTCCCTTTTTATTGCTCCAGTGTCTCTTTTTCAGAATTCTGAATATCGTGGACCTGTGAACATGTATACCCCACTCCTCCCATAGAAACCACATCATCTCTTTCTGCATAGCCCATGGCTGTTGCTTCAGATATGTAATTAGGGAGTCTTCAGCGGCCGGAAAGATCTTTCGAGGGGCGCCTTTGGATCGGAATTGAGGTCTGAACGAAGAGCCGTACATGAAGAGATTCTCCTGTATTCTATAAACAGTGGTAAAATGACAATGGACTTCTTCAGCGATGGCGTCAGATCGCCAGTGTAATAACAGAAGGCGAAGTATCTTTGAGCGAAGCGTCGAGGCAAGTTGGCCAGTCATAGCTGCGTGAAAGATTAGTGATCGAAAGAGTTGAATAGCTTCATTCTTACCTATTCTATTGAAGGAAGGTAACACGAAAATAGGTGGAAAATAGGTGAAAGGTACTCACGGTGTCTGAACTTGAGTGTAAATTTGATGGGGGACGCGACAAATGCAATGCCAAGAATTAGATAGCTTTCTGCACACGCTAATACTGTACAAGCGGCAACATTCCGAACCTACTAATTTTAGCTAAATCTCAAATTCCGCAGGAGGAAACACGGCGCTAGAACCAGCGTCTTGTTCTGGCCATGCGAAAAGCTTAGTTGAACTTTCTGATAAGCTCATCAAGTCTGTTTTATCGTGATATTTCGATATATATATATAGCCAAACTCAATGTTTTTGGTGAGTTGGGAAGCCTCGGCCACTTATAGTCCATAAAATTGGTGCACTCACTGGTGATGGGGATGGGTGGATGGGTGAAGCGTTGCTTGCATAGGCTAGAACTTGGGTTGTGGGAGTGTATGCTCCAGCGAGTCAGCAATTCATGCTCGTTGAGATATGTGTGGAAGATCGGGTGTATGTTCGTCGCGGTGCCCCGTGTCATTTTGCATTGAAGTGAGGGCCACAGGGAGGGTGTGTGATTGAACGAGTGTTGGTATAGCTAGTCAATTCTTCATGATTTCTAAAGTAGTATGCCGGCTGAGCAATGCGGACCTTGGATTTCGCTAGAGACCTAGGATTCGCCTTGCATCTCGAATCTTACCTCATTAAACCTCTCCTCTTCCCCCTACCCATACCCCCTCAAACAACACCCAGCTCCCCAA
>JAABUL010000849.1_pt1 | contig 63195 bp, 45 predicted proteins | sample 5559151 | NCBI WGS metagenome assembly JAABUL01 (sample SAMN10711876, study PRJNA513368) | rock metagenome | isolation source: Antarctica rocks | place: Antarctica: Victoria Land, Pudding Butte sud
AGTAATAATTAACTTTACTTATTAATTACGTAAAATCCTAGCTTAGGGGAAAAGTCCTAAAGTTATTAAGGGTTAAATAGTAACCTCGAAGGTAATTATAAGGCGTAAACTGGGTAGAGGACCTGAAGAGCAGGATTCTAACCTCCTAGATCAACTATTAGCGAATAACTAGGCGAATAGTAATCTATTCTCTCGCTCGCCCACCTCTCCCTTTCCCCATCCGACCTCTACCAGACTCCCTGCGGTAACAGGGACGTCAAATAATATAATAAACCTAATCTACCTCCGGTAACTACTAGTGAAGGTAGTAGACCCTAGCGAGAATAAGAAGTACGCGAGCTTAACAAGAGGTATAATAGTTAAGGACTTTCATTATAAATAATATAAAGATATAAACTAGATTATAGTAGCTAGGAGGCTAAATAATAGTAGGGACTTATAACTAACTATAACTATAATAGAGGGATAGGAGTAACTAAAGAAGAGTAAGGCGTAGGTAATATATATATTATAATTAGCTAAGCTTATATAGAAGTTATTCTTAATATAAGTCTATAGAATAAGTATATAGGCCTTTAATATAAAGGATTAAAAGAATATTAAGGATTATCTAAAGAGAGATAATATAATAATATACCTAAGGTTAAATATTATTAAGGCCCGCTAGCTACCTATAACCTACTAAAAGGCGAAGAATAGGGCTACTAAAAAGTACTTATTAATAATCCTTAATATAGCTATATTAGAGATAGTAGATAAGTTAATAAGAAGATAATTAGTAAAGTTATATTAAATAAAGGTAGTAAAAAAGTTTAATAAGTTAATATTAATAATATAATACTTTAACTATTAAGAATATAAATATATAATATATTTATACCTAAACTCTACTTAATATATAAACTATAATAGGGACTATAATACTTAGGAGTATTAAAAGAAAGCTCCTAATATCCCCTTAATATATAGGATATATAGGGGGAGCGGATATAAGGTATTCTATAATATCTACCTACTATATAAGAAGGAGTAGAAGAGGATAGAGTAACTCTAGGTAGCTATAATATTATTATATAGATATTATAATAAAAGGAGAGCTAATAAGCTAGTAATAGATATTAAAGGCTTTATAATTATTACCCTAATAATAGGGAGGAAGAGAAAAGTAGTAGAAAGTAAAGTAGTAGTAGGTATACTTATAAGTAGCTTAATATTAAACCTAGTATCTAGGCTAATATTTAGACTATTATTTAAGCTAATAATTAATTTAATACCTAGGCTAATTAGGTTAGAACCTAGGTTAAAGTCTAACTTAGAATCTAACTTAAAATCTAACTTAAAATCTAACTAAAATTCTAGACTAAAATCTAAGCTAAATTATAAACTAGGCTTATAAAGGGATACTAGCCTAACTATAATAATAGTAGCTCTAAGGTAATAATAATAGGCTAAGCCTAGCGAGCTAAGGTAGCTAAAGGTAAAGGAGGTAGGCTAGTAAACAATTAATATAATAATATTATTAATAGAGAAGGGGGAAGAAGTAATAGTAATAATTATAAGAATAATATAAGGATTTAAAGCTATTACTTAAGTAGTAGATAGCTAAAATTAAGATATAATAAATAAATAGGATAACTTAATAAAATTATAATAAAATTATATCTAACTCTATTAATAATCTTATAATATAATATATAAAATAAGAGGAGGATAATAATAATATTATTAAAGGATTAAGAGATTTAAGGGATTAATATCCTAATTATTTAAAAGCCTTATTATAATCCTAATAATAAGACTTTATATAACCTTAGTTATAGTAGGTTCTATTTAAATTATAAGGGTAGTATTAATACCTAAACCTATTTATATATTAATAAGAAGATTAATCTAAGGTTATAAGATGTAGCCTATTACTCTTAAGATATATACTTATTAATAATCTAGATATCTAAGAGAGGAACGTAGACTATTATCTAAGAGCTAGAGGTAAAAAGCTAGACTATTAATTAGGCGCTTAAAACGGGAATCTAGATCGCTAACTAGGTTATAGGTAAGGATCCTAATATTATAATTAGGGAGGTATATATTTATAATATTTATAACTTAAGCCTAGTATTAATTACGGCTAATAATCTATCTTACCTAGCCTAGGCTAGGGACCTAATATAAGCCCTTAGAGAATATATTTTAATAGGTAACTTTAACTGATATTACTTAAATTAAAATAACCTAGGAAGGTTTATATATTATAGTAAGGTAAATAAGTTAATTAAGATAATAATATTTATTAGGATAGAGCTCCTCCTCTTAAAAGGCGTAATTACCTAGTATTTTAAAGGATATATAAGTATAATTAACCTAGTTTTTATAATATTAAAATTAATAGATAATATATTAAGATATAAAGTATATAAGGACCTATAATATAAGTCTAATTATATCCTAATAATTATTAAGCTAAACCTTAATATAAAGGAGTAAATTAACCCTTAAAAGTACGCTTAAAAGATAGCTAATATTAAGGAGATAAGAAAGAGAGCCTAAGTATTAAATAGTATCCTCCTAATAATCCTATTAATAATAATAGTATAAGTAGATAACTTTCTACTATACCTCTAAGAGGATATAATAGGGATATAAGATCTTATTATCTTATAAGTGAAATTACTAAAGAAAGGGAAATTATATTAAATCCTAAAATATATAAAAGTTATATAATAGGTAAAAGATACTATTATAAAGGTAAAAAGAAATTAGGGAGTAACTTTAAAATAATAAAGGGCTATAACTATTAGGGATAGGAATAAGGTTATTATTAAAGTAAAGACGCTCGCCTTTTATTAAATAATATATAAGGCGGAGGAGTCCCTTAAAGGGATATAATAATTAATTAAATAAATAAGGGAGAGTAATATAGAGGTAAAACTATTATTAAAGTTTCTAGCCCTAAAGTAGACTACTAATAAGTAAATAATAATTATATTTAAAGAGAAAGTCTTAATCTTATATAAGGCCTTCTTCCCCCTACTATTATAAATAGACTTAGTTAATATCTAAGATATTAATTACCTTAATCCCCTCCTAGTAATTAATATAATTAATAAGGAAGAGGTTTAAAAGGCTATCTTTTACCTTAAAGAGGATAAGGTCCTAAATATTAATAGATTCCTTAATAAATTCCTTTATATTATTATTAAGAAACTTATTAAGAAGATTATATATCTCTTTTAAATATATTTATAACTTAGGTATTACTTATAAGAGTTTAAGAAGGCTAATATAATTATCTTAAAAAGGCTAAGGAAGGTAGATTATTTAGAATTAAAAGTATATTAGCTAATAGCGCTACTTAATACTTTAAGTAAAGTATTAGAAGTAATTATAATAAATTACCTTAATAATTATATAGAGTATTACTACCTCTTTCCTATAAAATAAATAGGAGTAAGGAGGAAGAGGTCTATTAAAATAATACTAGAAATAATAATTAATATAATATATATAGTCTAGGATTATAGGAAGGATAAAGTAGCTAGCCTATTATTATTTAATATAGCTAGGGCCTTTAATAATATCTCTTATAAGAGGCTTATTTATAACCTTAGGATAAAGGGGGTTCTATCGTTAATAGTAGCTTAAATAGGAAGTTTCCTAAGGGAAAGGGCTATATTAATTATATTAGGAAGGTAAATTAATATTATAAAAGAGATTAAGACTAAAATCCCTTAGGGATTATTAATCTTATTAATCCTCTTCCTATTCTTTAACTCCCCTCTTATTAAGAGGTACTTAAAGTTAAAGCTATAAGTCTAAATAGGTAAATTTATTAATAATATATACTTACTAGCCTACGGGACTAGTATTAAAGTAATATATAAGATAGTAATATTAATATATTAAGAATACCTTAAGTAGGTAAATACTTATAAGGCTTCCTTTATATTAATAAAATATAAACTAATATATTTAACTTAATACTTAAGGAGGTTTAATATAACTACTTTAATAAACCTAAGGTTAATAATAATTAAATTATAAATAAGTATCCGCGTCCTAGGATTATATATTAATAGGAAGCTCTAATAGGGCCCTTATATCTAAGAGATCAAGATAAAAATAGTAGTATAAGAGCTATTACTCTTAATTATAATAATATTAATATAGGGAATAATTTTAAATAAGGTAAGGTAGGTATATAATATTATAATATAATTAATAATAACTTATATTATTATAATATAATACCCTCTAAGAGCTCTTAAAGGGGTTATAAGGATATATATTAAATCTCTTAATATTATCTAAAATTAATATATTTATTAAATATTAGGGGCGTATAAAGTTATAAATATATAGGAACTTAAGGTAAAGAGTAAAATTACCTTAATATAAACAATTTTAAATTAAATAATTCTTTATTATTAGGCGCTTTAAGATATCTATCCTACTATTAAAGTAGGTAATATAAGGATCTAAAGGAAGCTCTATAAATATTAGGACTATTTATAAACTATTATAAAGTTCTTAATAAAGGGGAAAAGAGAGTAGGCGTTATAAGCCCTTTAAATAAATAGCTAGGTTAAGTTAAAAAAGGAAGATAATATATTTAAGGAATAATAAATCTAGAAGGTAATCTAAGTATAATAGGAGTTATTATAAAGGATAATATAAGAGGAATATTAATTTAAAATTCTAAATTAATAATAAATAATAGCTTAGGAAGGTAATATATAAATTAATATATATATATTATATATAAATCTCCTTAAGGTAGCTAGCTTAATATTAATATAATTATATATTAAAAAGATAGGATTAACCTACTTCTTATATAAATAGAGGATTCCTAGGATTAACTTACTTAACTATAATAATTATAAGTAGAGGAAGTAGGATATAAAGTATATCTTTATATTTTACTTAAGGTATTAAGAATATTATTAGCTCCTTATTAATAGGGTAAATATTAATAACCTCTATAAAATATTTATAATATAAGGGGGAATAGAGGCTATTACTTAATAATTCCTAGAATATAACCTCCTTTAATAGTTCTCCCTAACTAAGGAATAGCTCTTTAAGGTAAATAAGGGTAATAAGGATACTTAACTAGATTTATCTAAGACCTAATTAAGGTTTAGGCTAAACCTAGGTTAAATTTAAGTTATATATATACTTAATTTATTAAATATTTATAAGTTTAATAAATAACTTAACTTAAATTTAACTTAAATTTAACTTAAATTTAGCTTAAGGATACTATTAATATTAATAGGGATTAATAGGTTAGACCTATCTACCCTAAAGGAACTTTATATAGGTAAATAAATAAAGAGGAGTATTATATAATATTTAAAGATAATATTTAAAGATAATAGAAAAGTTATAAGGAATATATATTAAAGGTAGAGGTTTTTTACTTATAAAGTAAATAGGGGTTATAAGATTATAACTCTAAGGGTTTCCTCTAATAAAAATCGCGCCTAACGCGATTACTTAGTATATTAAAGAAACCTACTATTATCTAGTTACTAGATAAGTATATATATAATTAATCAATTAATTAAGTACTTTAATAAGATAAAAACTACCTTTTAAGTAATACCTCTACTACTTAAATATTATAACTATTATAAATAACTCTTTATTATAAGTTTTATAATATTCTTTAATAAGGATTATCTTCTTACTTTAAAAGGTTATTAAATACTATTATCTTAATTATTAAAGTTATAAAAGAATATTAATAAGTTTAAAATTAAATATATTAATCTTAACTTATATAAGTAATATAAGATTAAAGTATCTTAATATTAATATATTAAAAAAAGCTTAGTAAAGCTTATTAAATATATACTTTATATTATTAGGTTAAATAAAGGGACCTATTTTAATACCTTTTATATTACCTTTTAATAAGCCTATTAATAGTAATATAATTTAAGAATATTAATAAATAAATTAATAATAGAAACTTATAAATCTAAGAAAGATTTAAACTTTATAAAAATTCTTGATTTTAATTATATTAAATTATATTTGCCTTATATTAATCTATTATTATACCTTTAATTAATATAACAAAACCTAGAAATTTAACCTTAATTATAAAAAAATAGTATTTCTTTAAATTTATAAATAATTTATATTATTAAAGTTATTTAAGTACTTAATAGATATAATCCCTATACTTTATATATAATTTTAAGTAAATAAGAGTATTATTAAGATAAATAATATAAAATTTATTTAATAAACCTATTAAGGACTTATTAATATAAGCTTAAAAGGTAGTTAATATATTTATAAAATTAAATAGTATTATTAAATACTTAAAATAGTTGTAATATATATAAAATATAGTCTTCTACTTATCTCCTTTCTAAATCTTAATATAATAATATATATCTTTAAGATTAAGTTTTATAAAGATCTTAATCCTATTTAAGTAGTCTAATATTTTATTAATTAAGGGTAATAGATATTAATTCTTAATAATTACCTTATTTAACTTATAATAATTAATATATAAGCGTAAGCCTCTATCTATCTTAAGGATAAAGAGGATAGGTAATCTTATAAGACTCTTTAAATACCTAATCTACCCCTTTATTAAGGCTTTACTTAAATAGTATCTTAATTCTATTAACTTTATATTTAATAAATTATATAATAACTATAATTTAGATATCCCTTATATTAGAGAGGATTATACTTTAATATTATCTTTACCTTATAATAATAAAGTATTAGAGGTTTAACCTTTACTCCTTTTTACTTCTCCCCTATTAAGTTAGAGACCTTAATAGGGTTTAACCTTTTCCTTACTCTTTACTTATATATTAACTTTAATTATTTATAGCCTTTAGGCTAAGATACTTTAAATTAGATTAAGACCTACCTTACTTAGATAATTTAAGGTAATTAACTATATAATAATCCTTCCTATTATAATTTTAATAAATAATATTAAATAAATTATATAACTTAAACTTATTTTACCTTTATCTTATATTATACTTACTTAATCCTTGTCTACCTAATTTATATCCCCTTATAATATTATCTTTATTTACTTATAGCTTCTGATTCCTATTATAATTTAATAGCTCTTATAATATATTTTATTAGGTCTTCTTATTAAGGGTCTTTATTTTATTAATATTAACCTTAATATATACTACTAATAATAGGAGTTTGTCTCTTATATTAGGAAGGAATTTATAATTTATAAATATAATTTAAAGCCTCTTAATAAGTTTAATATATAAATTTATAATATACTTATCTTTAACCTTTTTAAGAAGTTAGGCCTCTAAGGATATTAAGTATATTTTAAATTTATAAATTAATTATAAAGGCCTTTAATATATATTAATATTTAATATAATATAATAAGAAATTTATAAAGTTCTTTTATATTAATATTTCTAATAAATAAGAATATAAATAAGTAGCTTAAAGTTACTTTAAATTACTTTTAAGTACTAATTTTATAAATAGAATATATAATATATTTATAAGGAAGTTAGATAGGATTTATAAAAAGGATATATTATAATATTATATCTAATCGTAATATTTATAAATACTTTTTTTATAATAATTAAGAATAGGAGTTAATTTTAATATACTTTAAATAAGAATAATATACTTCTTACATTTATTATATATATATTTCTAATTAATACTACCTCCTTATATTAAAATTTATTTACTTGTCTTAAGGATAGTAATATCTACTTTAATATCTTATAACTATTAAACTTATAATAGTTCCTCCTACTTATATATTACTTATATAAGATATTTAATTAGAGGGGGAGTACTTTCCTTATTATTCTTTATATTATTATTAGGATTACTTTTAATGTTATTATATCTAATAACTTTCCTAAGGTTAATAATTCTACCTTATTTATCTAGGGGAATAGGATTATTATTAATAATATTTAATAACCCGCTTTCACCTTAATTATATAACTATAACGTACTACTTATAACCTTACTAGAATAAGTTATATTAACTATAATTAATAATAGATTACTACCCTTTAATAGGTAGAAGAATTAGAATTATTAGAATTATTAATTATAAGAGGTATATAATAATATAATATTAATCTTATTCTTAATAAGATTAATTCTTAAAGAATCTAGGAGGTCTCTTTTAAGGGGTCTTTATAAAATCCTAAGTAGAAGATATATAAGTCTTATACGTTATTTCCCCGCATAGCCTTACCGTATAAGTAAGACGTATACTAAGAGTATACTACAAGCTAGCCCTAACAATATTATAAAAACTAGGTAGCTAAATTTTATTAATTATATAAATTAAGTTATTTTACCTTATTAATATATCTTATTAAAAGTCTTATTTATAACTTCCTAATCTTTCTAGCTTAAGAGATATACTTAGTAAGGCTTAGGATTTACCTTAGGTTTAAGTAGAATAGGTATTTATTCCTCTTCTAAGATATTAATAGTTTAACTATTATTAGTCTAGATTTCTAGAAACTTATTAACTATAATAGCTATCTTAATTATATTATTATATTTCCTATAGACTATTATCCTACTAGGTATAATATACTCTAATAATAAATTAATTAATATAATAGATAAGGTAGATAAGGTAGATAAGGTAAGAGTATCCTAAGTACTAATTTCTAGACATATTAATATACTAGGTAATAACGTAGGTATACCTATTATTATAATAGTAGTTACTATAGCTATAATACTATATATAATCTTTAACTTCTAAGATTACCTAGGTTTACGCGTTAATTAGTTATATATAGTAAGTAGTATATCTTTAAGGTTAATAAGATATATCCTTACCTAATTATATTTAATAATATTACTAAGGCGGGTATATTAGGATATATAGGTAGGTTAATTAATAATATTATATAACTAGATAAATACTAGATAAGAGTTAATAATATAAGTAAAGATACCTCTATTAAATCCTAGGTTATCCTTATATTAAGGTTTAAATAGAAAATCTTAATTAATAGGTAATTTAATACCTTAATAAGATATAAATATACAGGTTATTATTATTATTAAGATTATAACTATTCCTTCAATATAAATTATTTAATAGATTAAGGATATTAACTTAATAATAGCCTTAATTTTTATTATTATATCTTAATAGGCGCTAATAGTTATATATTAATTAATAGAGTTAAGATATATCTTTTAAGGTATAATATTATTATTATTAATAAGTAGGCTTACTTAAAAGCTATTAATAATATAAGCCTTAACTATTATTTTAATTATAATTAGTTTCCTATATAATATACTTTTAATAGAAATAGAGATTATTATATATTAACTTATTTTATATATTACATTACCTAGTCCTCTAACTAAGATTAAGGATAATAGCTTAAAGAGTTTTAAGTTAAGTATAATCTAATATAATAAGGTATAATTAATTAATATTATTACATAGCTTATATTTATATATACCTTAAAGATCTTTGATAAGATTATAATACTTAAAGTTATATAATAGAAATCCTAAAAAGTATAACCTAATCTTCCTAAGTAAGGCGTATTACTAGATTTAATTAAGATTCTCTTAATTACCTTAATATAATTAATAATTAATAAGATATCTACCTTATTATTAAACCTTATTATTATATACTTTTCTAGGTTTAACTACTTAGTATGTAAGTACTTAAAAAAATTATTTTTAAAGGTAAAAGCCTTTAAGTATTATTAATAAGGATAAAGTTTAATTAGATTTATAAAGTAGATATTAGGATTTTAATTAATATTATTAGATAGGTCTAAGCTATTAATATCTTTATATTCTTAATTTTTATTAATATACTCTTAGTCTTTATAACTATTATAATAGGTATTATAACTCCTATTATAATTATCTTTAGATTTATCTTCTAAGTTCTTATTTACCTTACTATAGTAAATTTTTAATTATAATAGTAGCTAACTATAATTTTATTATTACTATCTATCTTAATTACTAGAGTTATTATGTTATTTAAGTAGTAAAACCTAATTACTCTAGACTTATAAGGCTAGCTATTATTAAATAGTAATCTAATAAAGGTAGTAGACGCGGGGTATTTAAGGCTTAATTTCCTACCTATTAGGGTTAACCTTAATATTATTATTTATATTAATTAGACTAAATATTATTCTAATAGTTATTTAGATAATTAGAGTATTATTATTATTAAAAATTTAGCTAATGTTTATAAGATTAAGATCCTTAATAAGATATATATTAATTATTCCTAATAAACTAATTATTTCTTAAATAAATACCTAATAAAACTTCTTTATTATTTAAGGTAATAGTATTCCTTTTATTATAATTAATATATATCTATTAATCTTATTTAAATTTATTTATATTATTTAAGAAATCTTCTAGTTTTATATTTACCTTAAGATAGTAGATATTATAATAGAGCTTAAAGTTAAGTTTATTATAAATTATATTAAGTTAATTATTAATAGAGGTAAGGTTAATATCTTTAATAATTTATAAGATCTTTTAGGTATATTTATATAACTCCTAATAGTTAAAAGTACTATAAAGTATATATTATTTATATAATACCTAGTTAATAATAATATTAATAGGCTACTTAAATTAGTTAATAAGTATTTATTCTTATTTATTAATATTATTACTTAACTTTATAAGTCTCTTATTATTCTTAAATAACTTACTTAATTATTATAATAGGATAATACCTTTTAAGTAAGTTTAGAGATTAATATAAATTAATTTATTACCTTTAATATTTACTACGTCTTAAGTATACTTAAGAAATGAGTAGATATTATAAAAATATATCTCTTTAAGAGTATATTTTATTACTAGGACGTCTAAGGTAATAGATTTACCTTTATAAAGGGGGTTAAAGAAGCTAATATTACTAAGATTCTAATATATACCTCTATTTCTATTATTACTATCTAATCTAGGAGGTCCTTAGGGGCCTTAAAGCCTAGTAGGTCTAGATAGCCTATTATCTACTAAGTAGGCTACTTAGTAAGCCTGAATTCTAGTAGTTATAACTTCCTAGATAATCTACTAGATTACTAGGTTATTAATACTAGCTATATTTCCGGCTTTAATTATATTAATAGGGCTCTAGGATCTTATAAGCTTAATATAAATTACCTCCTTAGTAGATTATAAAGTACCTTAAGAAATTTTAGGAGTTAAGGTAACTAATATTATAAGGGTTATTAAGGTAAATATTAATAAGGTAGCTATTATAAGGGGTTCCTTAAGATATTATTAGATAATTATAATCTCTTATATAAACTTAGTAATTATTATATATACGGATACTTAATTAATAGCCTAGTTTAATAGCTAAGATAACTTATATTCTTTACTATTAATTAAGCTAATAGGTTTAATAGAAGAGGAGTAAGAATATTATCTATTCTCCCTTATAAAAAGTTAATATCTTTACGTAGAAGGCCTAAAATTATCTTTTATAAGAGATAAGATTATAAAATAGCTAATTTTATTAATAAGACTTAAGTATTAATATCTAGTCTCTATAAAATTATATAATTAGAAAGCTAAGACGACTATTTCATAACTAACTAAAGAAGCTATAATAGGGATATTAGTAATAACTACCTTCTTAGTAGTAGTGAAATCTAGGTTTAGGAAGATATACTACCTTTTATTAGGAGTACCTTAGATAGCGAGATAGAACTTAATATTTAAGGGGTAGATCTTAACGTATTAGTATTAATCCAATAGAGGTAAAATTATAAGGTCGTGTTTATCCTAGTAGGCGGGAACGTAAATACCTTATAACTCCGGGATTCTACCTTATATAAGAGTAGGTGGCTTTGCCGGAGGCTGGTAGGGGTCTAGTATTAGTATTAGTAGGCTCTAGATCTTACCTAATAAGTAGTTAATTAATACTTATTAAGCTTAATATAGTATTACTACTATTAATACATATATATAGATTTCTATAATATAATTAATAGAGAGGTAAGCTATCTATATAATGTAAGGTAGATGAAGCTGAATTACTAAGGCAAGCTAAGCCTAATACGGTCTTAATAGCTATAACGCGGTGTATATATTAATAACTTCTTATATATATATAAATAATTCTTTATTTTTATAATTATAAACTTAATTTATAATAGTCTCTTAAACCTTAATAAGAATCTCTTAAAATATAATATAACTATTAAAAGTAAGGATTAGTAAGATATAAATAAAATTAAAACTTAAATATTATAATAAAGGATTTAATATAACGGATAATATTATTAATTATAAAGCTTCTAAATAATATAAGAGTCTAATATAATTAATAATATTCTTATAAATATAATAATATATTAAGAGATAAATAAAGGAATTATAATATACTTTAATTATATTTATACTTAAATAAATAATTTATAATTATTAATATTATTATTATTATAAGCCTTAAGATAATTTTATAAAGTAAGTTATAATATTTATAAGATTAATATTAAAATTTAAGGTAAAAAGGGGTTAATATATAAAAAGAATATAAAATTAAGAATTAAAAACTTTAATATTATTATCCATAAATATTTTATTATTATTTTATAAACCTTATAACTCTTAAGATAAAATAAGAGTATTATTAAAGAGCTAACTTAATTAATTTAATTTAAATTTAATAACTTATAATATATCTTTACTTTAAGCCTTATAAGCCTTCCTTTTTCTAATTTTCCCTTATAATTTAAAACAAAGATTAATTAGCTAGTTATCCTTCTCTTCTTAATAAATAATAATATTATTTATTATAAGTTAAAAGGATAATAGATTCTTAAGCTTTTTATAGACTTTTATTTACTTTTTATAAGTAATTATTACCTTATATATATTTAATCCTAATATTAAGTATATAATTATATATAAATAAATGTTAATAATCTTAATATAATATTTCTTAATATTTAGTTAATATTAATATTAATATAAAAATCCCTCTTTAAAACTTATAAGATATATATAATTATATATTATTATAAGGTATTTATTTAGAAGAATAATTAATTAAGGAATATAAAAGATTAAATCTTTAAATAAATATTTTACCTTACTAACTTATTAGTTATTCAATTACCTTTTAAAGTAATTTATTTAAGTCCTCTTTATTTTAATTAATTTAAGATTTAATTAAACTTTTAAAATTAAATTATTATAATTATACTTAAGATAATAAAGATTAAGTTAATTAAATAAATTATTCTTATATATTATAGTATTATAGAGTCTAAGAAGCTTAGCCTAATAATACTTAATATTAATAATTATTATTGAAAATAACTATTACTTAAGGTATTACTTTATAAAATCTTAAGACTTGAACTTAATAATTATAATTATAATATTACTTATATTAACTTTTAAATTATAATATTTATATATTAAAGAATTTATATAAGAATTTTATCTAATACTTTAAATATCCTACTTAAAGTTAATCTTCTTAAACGCCTAATATTAAACAATAGTAAAGAATAAGCCCCTTAATTATTAAATACTTAATAAATAATTTTAAATAATTTTATTCATTTATTATATTAATAAATACTTATTCCTTAAGATCTTTTAATTTATAATAATATAAATATTTAATTTATTAATATTAACATTATAAGCCTTTATATAAAATAAGAATTAAATTATAAAGCCTAGCTTTAAATAAGTTAAATTATTTAATCTTTTAAATATATTAGAAACTTAACTCTTATTATAATTAATTATATTTATAAAAAATATCTTAACCTATTTATTAATAATTAAAGGAAATCCCTATTTAAAGAATTAATAATTAATAATAATATTAATAAAACTTTAGATTTCTATCTTATTATTAAAATAGAAAATTATCTTTAAAATATTATAAAGACTTATTACTTTATTAAAGAAGAAATATTATAAATCTTTAAAATTATTTAAATTATTATATGTTTAAATAATATAAATATTAATTTTAAGTTAGTTAATAAAGGTTTTAATAATATTATAATTTCTAAAGCTTCTATCTCTTTAAATAATAATTAAAATATTATTATTTAAAGTTATAAAAATCCTAAGGAATAATATATTAAATAGTTAATTTTTTAAAATAAATAAGTAATTATATTATAATTAAAATAATATTTATTTATTAATAAAGTAAATTTTATTAATAATAATTATTAAAACTTATTTATAAAATAATTTATATTTTAATATATCTTTATAAAACTTTAAGGATATAATATATTTAAAATTAATATATATTAAGAATAATTAATATAAAATAGGTATAAAGTATATATACCTATTATAATTCTACTTTAAATAGCTTTATTATTATTATCTTTATTATAAATAATATTATAACCTTTATAAATATTATTTATTACCTTTACTTATTACTTTTAAATATATTTTAAAGGTAAAATTATAAGGATAACATTAAGATAATTAGGAGTTAATAATAATAAGATATTAAATATTAGACTCTTATTAAATCCTATCTTTATAATTAAGATTAATAATAATTAAGTATAATTAATATTAGGGGTTAGAACCTCCTTACACTCTATCTATTAACCTTCTTACGCTTTATCTATTAACCTCCTTATACTCTATCTATTAACCTCCTTATACTCTATCTATTAACCTCCTATTATAAGCGAACCTAACGGTCCTTATAGTACGCCTAACGAGAGTACTTCTTATTATAATTAGGTAGATTAATTAGAGATCTACTTAAGCCACTTATAGATTAGATGAATTAATTAAAGATCTACTTAAATTACTTATAGATTAAATAGATTAAGGAGAGATCTATTTAAACTATACCTCTTAATAGGATTTCCTATATCTATATAAATAGTGATATTTCCTACTTAAATAGGAGCTTTATACTTAACTTATATTATAAACTTAATTATCTCTTAGATACTAAATATAATATATTATATTAGTTTAGTTTAATATAAAGCCTATTTACCCCGTCTTTAGTACTCCTCTTTATAAGATTAAACTTAAATCCTAGTTAACCTCTAAATAATAGGGTTATAATATTTTAAGTACCCTTAAGATAAGTACCTTAGGACGGAATCCTACCTTAAGTAAGTAAAGGACGCGACGCCCTTTACTTAATATTAATAAAGATAATATTAAAGTTATTAAGCCTAACTTATATTATAGTAATTATAATAAGCTTAAAGAATAATTTATATAACTTTAATTATACTTTATATTTAATAAGCGGGCTATATAAGTTAAATAGTAACTACCCTTTATTATAATTTATATAAGAGGATCGGCCTAGAAGTAGTTTATATCCTTCCTTAAATAATCCTTAAAAGAATTTAATAACCTAGATAACTCTAAAATTAAGAAATAGATAAAAAGCTTTATATACTTTTATATTAAAATCTAATAAGTATTTAAACCTTCTAATAAAAATAATATAATAACTTATATTATTTAATATTTAAGTTAAAGAAAGTTAGTAGTAGAATATTCTATATAGTTTTAATAATATTCTATTAAAATAGATTAGGATAATAATATACTTATAATAATATATTAATAAGGACTAAAAGATAATATTAAGGATAAATTAATATATACCGGCGTATAAATTAATAACTTAGAAACTCTTATATTAATTAAAATTAAAATTATGAATAAGCTCTATAAATAAATAATAAAAAAACGCTATAATAGTAGAATTATAAGATTAAGATAATTAGGATTCTTTATAAGAGGCTATTAGAATAAGTTAAAAGCCTTAAGAGATCTTTATAAATTAATACCTATAGAGCTTAATTTTATATAAAAGAAAGGTAAGTTTAAGAGAAAGAAGTAATATTAAGGGGATAAGAAAATAATACTTTATTATAATTATAATAAGCTAGGCTATATTATTAAGGATTATAGGTTAAAAAATATATAATAAAATAACCTTAATTAAATATACTATAAAGAGTATTAATTAAGAAGAATAAACCTTTAAAAGATCCGCCTAAAGTAAAATATAATAATAAGGAGTTAAATATAATTATATATAACTTACTTATAGCCTTTAATATACTAAAGGTAGATATTAGAAAACTCTAATAATAATATAATAAATTAAGAAAAGAAGTTACTAAGAAAGAAAGAAATATTATATATATTAAAATAAGATTAAAAGAAATTTAAAATTAGCTAAAAGAACTAAATTTTAAATAATAATAATAAGGATTAAAAGGAAAAGCTTAATTAAGGATAAAGAATTAAAGGAGACTTAAATTAAAATTATCTAAATATTAATAAATTATTAGAAAAAGAAGTACTACGCTTTAAATTAAATGACTCTAAACCTTACACCTCTATATTAAAGGATTAATAATAAGATAACTCTAAGAAATAATTAAAATTTCATTAAAAAAAAGTTTTAAATAAACTAATAATTAAGGAATTTAGGAATAATTCCTTATACCTAAAATATAGAGTAATATATTAGATAGTTTATATAAATAAGTATTATAAGTTTTACTACTTAATATAAATAGATTTAGGAAGAGTAATATACTTACCTTTTTATTAAAATTATACCTAAATAAATTATTATAAGCTAGGATATAAATAATATTTAATAATAAAATAATAAAATTAGAAGTTCTTAAGCTAAGATTACGTATAATATAGATACCTTTAAACGTATCTTAAATATAATAAGGATATAAATAAGTATTATTTAATTAAATAATATATATACTTATATAATAAATACTAGAAGTATATATATTAAAAGAAGATTACCTAGTTTCTTCCTAACTTAGGAAAAGAGTAATCCCTTATATTATAAAGAAATATAAGGAGATTAATATCTTAATCCTTAAAAAGTAATATTTATACCTAATAGAGTATTAAATATATATAAATATACTAGTATAAATTAATAAAATAAAAATTATTATTATAATAGATTTTAAAATAATAAAGAACTTTATCTCTTAAATCTTAATATAATTAGCGGGCTTATTAACTTAAACGAAGAAAGTACCTTATAGCTTATAAATAACTAAGGGGTTAAAGCTATTAATAAGAAGTATAAATAAGGAGATTACCTTATTACCTTTTATAATTTAACGCTATTATAAGGAAATATCCTTAGATATAATTAAGATAGCCACTTATTATATTATTTTAAGAATACCTTAATTAAAGAAATATAACCTAGTAATTAACTAGAAAATAAGAGTACTTAGATTTAAGTAAATTAGTAATCTTACTAATATCTATCCTATATATTAATAATAGATAATAATAGATAAGAAAATAAATTAAAGATTAATTAAGGTATATATTACCTTATTCTTAAATAAAGATAACCTTATAATAAAAGGATCTAACTTAATAGATATTAATAAAGGTTAGTAAGGTTAATAAATTAAAGTTTTTAAAGGAGTTAATAAACCTTCTAATATCCTATAAGAGTATAAAGTATAGAAGCGCCTCTTTATAAAAGAGATAATAGTAAAAGCTTTACCTAAATATTAATCTTAAGATTATAAGATTAAACTTAAATTAAGGAAGGTATTAATATTTAAATTAATATATATACTATTTAAAAAGGAACTTATAATACTACGCGGGTACCTTAATAAGAACCTTAAAAAGGGATTTATTTAAGAATCTAAATTATTAGTAGGTTATCTAATCCTCTTTATAAAGAAAAAAGATAGATTACTATAATTATATATTAACTATTAAAAGTTAAATAATATTATAATTAAGAATTACTACCTATTATTAAATATTAGTAAGTTATAGGATTAACTTATTAAGGTAAAGATCTTTATAAAATTAGATCTCTAAGGGGTATATAACTTAATTTAAATAAAAGAAAGTAAAGAATAGAAAATAATATTTAAGACTTAATATAGATATTATAAGTACCTAATTATACTATTTAAACTTATTAATATATTAGTAACCTACTAGGTATTTATTAATAATATTATAAGGACTTATTTAGATTAAACTATAATTACTTACCTTAATAATATATTAATCTACTCTAATAATAAGAAAGAATATATTAGTTATATATAAGATATTCTTATATATCTATTATAAGCCGGCCTTCTCTTAAAATTAAAGAAGTATAAGTTTTATAAGGATTTAATAGAGTTCTTAAGATTTATAATAACTATTAAAGGCGTTTATATAAGCCTTAATAAGATTAAGGCTATATAAGAATAACTTATATTATATAATATTAAAATAGTCTAAGGCTTCTTAAGATTTACTAACTTTATTAGATAGTTTATTAAAGGATACTCTAAGAAAGCCTTACTATTAATAGAAATTATTAAGAAAGATAAGGGATTTTAATAGGATATTAACTAATAGAAAGTATTTATAGAATTAAAATAAGTATATATAAATCTACTAATACTTTATACCTTTTATAATAGTAAATTAATATATATTAAAATAGATACCTTAGATTTAATACTTAAAGCTTATTTATATTAGCTTAAGGAAGATAAATAGTACCTAATAGTATACTACTTATATAAAATATTAGTAATAGAATAGAATTATAGTATTTATAATAAAGAACTTCTAGCTATTATCTATATATTATAATATTAGATAGTATATATAGAAAGTTACTTTAAACTTATTATCTTTATAGATTATAAGAACCTTATTAGTTTTACTATAATAAAAGAGTTAAATTAATAGTAGGTTAGATAGGCTAAGTTACTTAAATAATATAGATTTAAAATTTAATATACCCTAGGAAAAGATAATAGATAAATAGACGCTTTAAGTAGATAATCTAACTATATAGAAATAAAGGATATTACTAAATAACCTATTCTAAAATAAGAAAGTAATAGATCGCTTATATTAACTTAAAATCTAGTAGTAATTATATATATTATAATAAATATATTATTAATCTTAAGAGAAAGATATATTAATAATCCTTTAATAAAAGAGCTAAGAAGTTAGTAATAAGATAAGGACTTATTAAAATATAAAAGAAAGCTATACTTACTACCTAAGTTTATTAAAGTAGTAATTAGAGATTATTATAATAATCCTTTATAAGGATATCTAGGAGTATCTAAGATAGTAGAACTTATTTAATATATATATATTACGCTAAAGCTATAAGTATTAGTTAAATAATATATTAGAGAATATATCTATTATTAATAAAATAAGTCTATAAGATATATTAAGTATAGATAAATTTAGTTTATAGAAGTTCTAGATATATTATAAAAAGATATTATAATAGACTTTATTATTAAATTATTAGAATTAATTAACTTAATAATAAATAATAAATATAACTTAATAATAGTTATTATAAATAAACTTATAAAGTATATAATTATAATTTTATATAAAGAAACCTATAATACTAGTTAACTTAGATTCCTATTATTAGATTAACTTATTAGAGATTATAATATACTTAAATTAATAATATTAGATAGAGATAAGCTTATTACTTTAAATTATTAAAAGACGCTTATTATATTAGTTAAAATTAAACTTTAAATATTAATAGCGTACTATCTAGAGATAAATAAATTAATAGAATATATAAATTAAATAATAGAAGTATACCTAAGATACTATATTAATAAGAAATAGAATAATTAGGTATTACTACTTCTAATAGTATAATTAATATATAATAATAAAAGATTAGATATAATAAGGCTATTACTATTCTTTATAAATTATAAATTATAGATAATATATAAATCTCTTCTTAGATCTAAGGATTAGACTAAATATTAAGAAAGCCTTAATAATTATATCTAATATAAAGGCTTTATATAAAGATATATAAGAGTAAATTAATAAAGTTAATTAATAAATAATAAAGATTATTAATAAGAAATAAAAAATATATCCTTAATTAAAGAAGGGGGATAAAGTCTATCTCTTTATAAAAAATTTAAAAAGTAAGAGATAAAGTAAGAAACTAGATTATATTAAAGTTAAACTATTTTTAATTAAATAATCTAAAGGGCCTATTAACTATAAGTTATAGCTCTTAATTAATACTAAAGTATACCTAATATTCTATATCTCTTTATTAGAATTAATAGACTTTAATATATTATTATAAGATACCTTTTACTTCTAAACTAAAGAAGAAACTAAGTATAAGGTTGAAAGGATCCTAATATAATAAGGTTAAAATTATTTAATTAAGTAAAAAATATATAATAACTCTAAAAATACCTAAGAGTTAATTAGGAACCTTATAAATTATTAGACCCTCTTATAATAATTCTATTAATATTAATAAGACTATTTTAATTAAAATCTATAGGGATTTTAACCTATTTAAAAGATATATTAAAGAGGAAGTTATTAAGGTTAAGGTCTTACACCTTCTTATTTACCTTTATTTCCTTAATATTCTTTAACTCTCCTTTAATTATCTCTAATTTCTTTTATTCTAGTACTTTAACCTTAATATAAAGATAATTTACTCTTATTAAAGTCTCTCTAAGTTCCCTAGACTTAGAAACGCGTTATTATTTAATATAAGCCTACTTTATAGGAGAAAATAGGGCGAGGTTATAAGTATACCCTAAACGGGCGTACTCTATATAATAGTTAGAAGAACCGCCTACCTTATACTTCTTAAGATAATTAGCTTTTAAATAGTTATAATATATATATATTATAAGTATAAGAGCTTTAATAAAATTAGCTAACTAATAGTAATAGTATATTAAAAGAAGATAATATTTATTAGGTAATATAATAAAAGATTATAAGCTTTTAAGATAAAAATTAATAAAGGGGAGACCTAATATTATAAGTAAACCTAATAGTTTTTATAATACACCTAATAAGAGTACTTCTTATTATAATTAGGTAGATTAGTTAGAGATCTACTTAAGTTACTTATAAATTAGATAGATTAATTAAAGATCCACTTAAGCTACTTATAAATTAAATAAATTAAAGAGAGATCTATTTAAACTATACCTCTTAGCAGGATTTCCTATATTTATATAAATAGTAATATTTCCCGCTTAGATAAGAGCTTTATACTTAATTTATATTATAAACTTAGTTATCTCCTAGATACTAAATATAATACGTTATACTAGACTAGTTTAATATAAAGCCTACTTACCCCGTCCTTAATACTCCTCTTTACGAGATTAAACCTAGACCCTAGTCGACCTCTAGACGATAGGGTCGTAATACCTCCTTACGCTTTATCTATTAACCTCTTTATACTTTATCTATTAACCTCCTTACGCTTTATCTATTAACCTCTTTACACTTTATCTATTAACCTCCTTATACTTTATTTATTAATCCTTTTACGCTTTATCTATTAACCTCCTTATACTTTATCTATTAACCTTACTATAGTAATAATAAGCCTTACTAAGGGAGCGTAACTTAAGTATATAATATAATAAGCTAACGCGTCTTAGGGGAGTAAGCTTAATAGTAGGAAAATCTAATTAATACTACTAACGTGATTTATACCTTTAAGGATTTAAGTCCCCTTATATAATTATTAATTAGAGGCTAAGATTATAAGTTAATATATTATTTAATTAGGGAAAAAGAGATATTAGGGCTATATTATTAATACGGGCTAATATAAGATAAATTATTAAGATGTATTTTATACCTCTTAAGGGTTTAAGTCCCCTTATATAATTATTAGTTAAGAGCGGCTTAAAGGAGAATAAATATAAGTATCCTTATATCTCCTTATATAGGTACCCTCTAATAGGGAATAGGCTAGGACTAGGTTTAAGGCCTAAGATATATTAGGTCGCGCCTAATATTTATAAGGGAAATTACTTATAAAAACTACCTAATTAATAGCTATTACATGTTATTAATATAAGCTAAAGCTAGTCTTAATTAATAGATATATTAAACTATTAATTACTAGATAAGGTATCCTTAAGATTTATAAATTACTAGATATAAGGAACTTATTAATATTAATTCTTATACCTCCTAGGGATTTAAGTCCCCTTATATAATTATTAATTAAGAGTGGAATAGTAGGTTTTAATATAAGTATAATTAAATACCTAATATAATATTCCTTAATTAATAGGATAGAAATACTATATTATATTACTTAATAAGGGGCTTAATATTAATAATCCTTATAAGATATAAATAGCTTAAATAAGGGAGACTTTTAATAATAATATAAAGTAGGGGTCTTAACCTTATAAGGTATAGTATTTATTAGTAATTATTATAAAGATTATTTATTTAGCTTAAGAGGATAGTATACGCGTATTAATATATTAAGATAAGGGAATAATCTACTTAAATAAGGCTTATAATAGAGTAAAAAGTAAGTTAAAGTAGTAATAATACTTAAATCTACTTAAGCGATATACTTAAGGAGTAAAAAGGGATTAACTTAAATATTAATAGTCTACCTTTATTAGAAGTATAAAGCCCCCCTACTAATAAATAAACTTAAGTTAAGAGTAAATAGTAATATTAATAGAAAGGGTAGAAACTAGGATAAGGACCTAAATAAGCGGGAATCTAACCTTATATATTAATCCTTAGGGAAAGGTACGAAGGCGGTATTAAGGTAGATAATATAGACAGGGCTACTAGGCTAGTTTTCGCTAGCGAATAAGTAACTCTATACTTATACCGCCTAATATTATCTTACTAGCTTAATTAGTCCTAGCCCCGCTAGCCCTTACAGGGTTTAATAGATATACTTTAGGGTTTAATAAACCTACCTTTTATATAGATTATTATACGGAACGTCCCTCCTACCTTTCCTATCCTATATATTACCTTATAATATACTACTAGTATTCTAGTATTATAGTACTTACTAAGCGTTATATATATATATAATCTATATTAGCGGAACGAATATAGTATAAGGAGAGAATAGAGTATTAGCTCTATATAAACGGGAAATTATAAGGGTTTTTATCTAGTACTATACTAGGCGTATATATATAGTTTCCCTTTATATAGAATTATTTAAAGGCCCCTATAATTAGCTTTTATAGATTAGCTAGATACGAGTATAATATTAAATTAAATTAAAATCAAGTATAATAAATTTTTTATATTATATTAACTTATTTATCTTTTATATAAAACTTAGTTAATTTATATATATATATTTATACTTACTCCTTTGTTATTTATTAGGGATATAAATCCTTTAAGATTATAAATAATTAAGGTAATATAAATAATATATTATACTCCTACTTTATATTAAATTAAATATCCTCTTCTTTAAATAAGTTTATATAATTATAAAATTATTATTATTATTATTTATATCTTCTATTATAATATAACTATTATATTAGAATAAAGGGATTAGGTTAAGTAAATCTAAGATAATTACTTATAATATAATTACTTATAATATAATTACTTATAATATAATTACTTATAATATAATTACTTATAATATAATTAGACTTATTAAGGATTATAAGATAAATAATAATAAATTATTTAAGGATATATAATATCTTTTAAAACTCTTAGATCTTAATATAAAAATATAAAGATATTATAAAGTTTAAAATTAATATATATATAAGAATATATTAAGAGAGGTATTATAAAGTATAAGGTAAAATTATATAATTATACTTTATTTTAAATAAATAGTTAATTATATTTATTATATATTTTAAAAATTAGAGAATAGAGTCTTATTACTTTATATTAAATTAATTAAAAGTAAGCTTATTATATATAATATAAAGTAATTAGACCTACGCCTTTAAATGTTTAAAAATCATGTTTTTAAGTAGTAATATAAAGCTAAAAATTATTATTTACCTTATTTTTAGTATAAACGTATAAGAATGCCTAAGGTACGACGCTTACTCAGCACGCTCTGATTAGAGATAAACCAATGGTATATATGGACTACTAGAACTAGTTATCTACGGAGTTAGCTAAAACCCTGTGCGCTAGCGCTGCGTCTTCGAGAACGCAGAAGACATGCAAGATTTCTCTATTCCCAATGCCAACACTTTGTAATCGATAGGCATGACTAAGAAGAAGAAGTCCTCTACTAGTGCAGGCCATGTCAATGAATGCCTTACTGATAGCATCTCTACTCCGACTACACCCGCGGCTTCCCCCTCCATGACTGGCTTTCAACCTAGTATAAAGACCAAGACTCCTGTTCCTTCCACATCAGCGCTGATAATATGCCGCAACAAGCATTGGAGATGTAAATACGCGACTGCTGTTTTTGGAAGCAGAGCTCATATGTTGGATAGATATCTCAAGTTTTCACGGTCCATGGCTACAACTGCCTCCAGAAGTACTCGAGTCGCTCGCCTACAGCAATTATGATTCCCCTCGCCCTCGTCCAATTGATCCTGCCGTTTTTTTTGATCTGGTCAATGTCAGACGCCTGGTCGAAGAGGCCACCGATCTCGCCGTGCGCGCCGCCAATGGCACAACGTCCTCCGCCCTGAGTAACTCTCTGAATGCCGGAAATGGTATACTCGGTGGAGGAGGTGCAGCGACCTTGGGTCTGGGCATTGGTGGCGGAGGACCGAATGCAAAGTTGAGCAGGGAGAGGAAACATAGGATGCGAGAGCAGGCCACACAAAAATTGTCTCACGCATACCAGTTGGACGAAATCGCAGCCAGCGTTGCCACCATGCAGGGCGCTTCATCTCTTGAGGAGGTTGCGAAATTGGTGTTGCAGCGTAGTGCGGATAACACAGACGCGAGATACGTTCATTTCTTCCACGAGAAGATCCCATCTAGGATGCTGGCGCAGTGCACTACTTTGGACGCATTGAATCAGGTAGTCCAAGACCGCCCCACAGAGGGTGCACTTTTACGAACAAGGGCCGTCACGAGGATATTCAAGGATGATTTTGCAGGTGCTGCGCATGACCTGTCAGAGGCATTGGCCATCTGCCGCTACACTATGGCCCAACACAAGGCAGGAAGAGGGCAGCTTGAGCTTGCGAATGCTCTAGGGGGCGTCGAAAGAAGAAACGGTGGTGCACGGGATTGGAAGTACGAATTGAGGATTGATAAAGCAGACCAGCCCAGCAGCTTGGAAACACAGCTCCTTTTCCACCGGGCTGGAGTATACCTCACGCTTGCTTGTCAGAACATCCATACGGCTCTTGATGGTCTGGAGACAGCTAAGGAGAAGGAGACAGAATTAGGCGCCGCAAAGGGGTTGGAAGCCTTACAGCCAAAAGCGGAGCCAACTCTCGATCAACAAGCAGCGTACGAGCGTCAACTAGAAGCTCGCAGAATGGTGAAGACCAATGCCAAGCGGGCTTTGCGTGATTATCTGGGCTTCCTGTCTCATTTCGACTATACCCCAGGACTTTCCGCCGAGAACACAGAGGAGTTCTTCCGAAGGGTCAACACTGCAGCAGGAGGATGGGCCAAACCGGAAGGGCCACCGCCTACAAACAGGCTTCTTGAAATGTCTGGCAATTCCAGCTTGAGCAACGGCCACCTTTCTGATGCACTCGTCCCCCACAAATACAAGGAAACCCATCGCCACGCTCCAAACGGCTTCTCGAACGATAATCCTTACGCCGGACTTCCGTCCCCAGAAATCCACCTTGTCTCTGCGCTGTTCTCCTCATCGCCGCCTGAGAATCTGCCGCCTTATCCGGCGACATCGCAAGCTCTTGTGCCACGCAAACATGTATTGCATGGGGATAATCCCCCGGAGTTTACCAAACACCTGCTAGCACAGCCTGAGCAGCATGAAGCAGTGACCTACCACCCGCTCTTCACTGACGCTCTCCACTCGTTGTTACTCTGCCATTCGCTTGTTCAGACGTCTCCAAAGGAGCATCTTAGGCATGCACATATGGTCGCAAGGCTGGCTCGCGTTTGTGATGGGTACCCGATTTTCCTCGCTGCCCGTTCCCCAAGCCGCGCAGATTGGATCGAAGTAGTGCGCCGCGCTAGTAATTGGATTGGACTCCAGCAATCTTGGGAAACTCTTTGTGCACCTGCTCCACTACCCGGTCATGCTGGGTCAGCCAAGGAGGAAGAAACCGAAGAACAAGCAAAGGAACGTCGTAGACAAGAAGCTATCCTAGAAGCATTGGCGGACGAGCGTGTCCATGATGAGGCGAGCTTCCAGGCGGCGGTAGCTGCAAGGGAGCGTCGAGCAGAGGAGCAGAGAAGAGAGGAGCTGGGGCAGGATGGCAACAGTCCAAAGAGATGGGCGCAAGAAGATGGAAAGGAGTATCCTATTAGCACCGAGAGGGCTGAAGCTATTGCGAGATGGGTAAGGGAGGCTCCACAAGCAGTCGCCGGTACTGGGAAGACGAAGCGAGGACTAAAGAGAGGGAAGGGTTGCAAAGAGGCTGAACCTAACATGCCGCCATTGACCTCGAATGTTAACCAGTTGACCTTGAACGGCGAGCATATCAAGGATAGAGGCAATGAGGCCACAGAGCTGAAAGCCTAGCCTTTGGAAAGCGGCGGCTTTATTAGTAGTACAAAGGGAACACGATCGAATGTCCGGAGAGAAGGATATGACCGGTCCATGAGCTGCTGTAAAGTTTGATGAGTGCCTTTGCATGACTTCGAAATTTGCGCAACCCCATTTGTTCTGTCCGTAGCCAAGGTACCATGTGTTGAGTTGAAGAAGGTAAATGTTGGCGAATTCGAGAGGTTTACCATACCTTACTGCCCAACTTTCCCAACAAGTTGCGCGGTTCAACGTCTCAAACCATTTGTTAACCCTTCCGCATATGTCCTGACAACCAAATTCTTGTTTCAGGTATTGTAGCTCTCTAATGCCAGACCATTAGACAGGTCTCCCGAGGAAACATATAGACCTCAGCTAACGCCCAAACTCCTACTCCAGCTATCGTGAATGGCCTTGAGTGTGTGCCTCATATCACTAGATTGGGCCTTGAATTCACTCAACGATTCTGCATTACCATACCTGGGTTCCAAAAATTCCAGGGTCCTTTCCAACTGGTCTAGACACCTGTGTGCCTTATGCACCATCTCACCGACTGTGCGAGCTGGAATTGTTGATGGTCCGGATGGTGGTATTGAGTCGGGCGGTGCCTTTGGTACTATGCCGCCAAACAGTAAAGTGCTGTCATTCAAAATTGCGCAGACGAGACGCTGGGCAACGAAGGATGCTCGAAGCTTATCATGATATGTGAGGGATGTGAAATGCTCCTGATCCCCACTGATTGAAACCATCGATTCTGCATACTCCGCAGTATACTCGAAGATTAAGAATTTTCCGTAATCACACAGTTTGCCCACCAAATTGGGTGGTGACAATATTAGTATACTACTATACAGGACATCCGACAGAAAGATTTTCCTGTGTGGCTTCTGTATATGATCGGGCAGATCTTTGGTCCATTGATGCATATCCGAGAGAGCCCTAGACATGAGCGGCCAGGTATCTTCTAAGGCTGAACGACAAGACTGAAAAATCCTCTGGTATGATACAGACTGTATTTGACGGAGGCGCTCCACTTCCGCGGCGGCATCAAGGTCATGCAGGAAGAGCTGTGTGTGACTATTCGGTCGGACCAAACGGATCGGGGAAGTGACACTAGCCGAATCATCTGTGAAAGAGAAACCCCGAAGGTAAACCATGCTAGTTGATCTATCGCAAACCTCAGTTCAGAGATTGACGGAAGAATAAACAAGAAGAGGAGCACTGACCGGTCCAAAGAATAGATACTTGCATATGCGCGCCTACTTATCTCGTGGTCAGATTTTTTCGGTCTTGAATCCGTGGGAGGATCTTGGTGCAATCCGATATCAATCATGGCACGAGAAGCAAGGCCAATCAGGTTCCAAGTTTTTAAATGATGTGGGTCCAACATGGAGTATATTACCATTAGCAGCATTGCCTGGATCCCAGCGAGCGAGCCAGGTTTCACAACTTCTTCGATATGTTCGAACGCTCCAGCGGCATGACGGACAGCATCCTGGTATTGCGTATCCCCTCGTCTCCGCGAGCACAAAGCAAGCGCAATTGCGAGCACCATTCGCGTGGTCCAATGATCCATTGGGCTCGCAGCGTAACGATCGCCTTTCGAATAGACAGCAGCAACAGCGGCAAATAGCTTTGTTTCTGATAAGAAAGGGTATAGTATGTGGATGTTATCAAGATATCTTTGAATCAATGGGGTAATAGCCTGTCTTTGAGGAAGTACGTTGACCGCGAAGCTAGGCATTTCCTCCTCAGAAGACGTTGAGAGTACAAGCCTGGCAAAAGACATTTGCCGAGTGAAGCCATGAAAGTCTCTTGCGGTTGCATTGAGCGATCTAGGAGAGAATAATTCGGTAAGAATGATGAAAGTCTATTACCAATATTGCTCATGGACTTACAGGAAACCGAAATCAGACACCAAGTCATTGACATCCTGAGCGTCTCTTCGTCGTATTCTACTTCCACCATGGAAAATTGGAGGGTTTCGGAAAGGCTGGGCAGAGACAAGATCCAGCGTATTCTCAGTCGCTCTCAGGGCCTTTGCTTCAGCGATCTGTCTCTGCAACTTTTCGACTCGATTTTCTAGCGAGGCGACATAACTACGCTCCTTGCCCCGGGCAAATTGATCATTGGCACTTGAACATTCGGTGCTCCTTCCAGCCCTTTCACAAGCAGTGCAAGCTGGCAATTTCCCATCACATTTGACCTTGGCGTTGCGACATCTTTGGCAAGCTGATACAGGCCGACTTACTCGCAACAAGGGCATCTCTACTTCCAGGGCTTTCGCCATCGTATGTCATGGCGGGAGGGGACACATGGCTCGGGATCAATAAAACAAGATACGAGTCGCAGGGAGATGCGGTGAGCATACAGGTCACGGGTAGGCCTGTATCCTTTTCAAGAGGGCGGATAGAACTTCCCAAAGGAACGAACTCCGAGGCTCAGCCTCGCCGGTCTTAAAGTCTCGAAGGAGTTCGCATGAATTTGAGGAAATCGTAGCAAAGGAGACCGGCTAGCTGATCGGCCTTGGATGCATATGATAGTAGCCTAGCAACCTGGGTTGCCTCGAGGTACTAGCAAGTTGACGACGTCTATCAGGCCTGCTTCGAAAGCGGTCAGTGCTTCGACGACAAAATGGAGCGACGTCGTAGGACCAAGCTATTGGATCATGACGTACTATGTACTAGAAACTTGCGGCAGTGGCACATGGAAGGTGTGGGGGAACATGTTAGTACGACGCCCTGTAGAATCCAGCCCTGTACTACTAGGCACGCTAGGGTCACCGCCGATGGATGGACCCGCCCTTGGGCTCGTACTTTGCCACTTTAGGAAAGCGCGGGGTCCGGGGCTGGGTCATGTCTTACTTCCACTGGCCTCCTGGCACAAGTCGGTGAGGCACCTTCCAAAGGACTGATGCCTCTTAGTCGAGGGATCCTCGATACAGCGTCCAGACTTCTTACAGTTTCCTCCATGCACGAGTGGCATTGTCGATCATGTTCGAATGTTCACTCGTTGCCGTTCATTCCTCCAGGCTTTTCAAGGCAGAGCCCCCCCCGCATCTGCACAGGGCGTTATGCGAACCTTCCATGATTGGACTTATTGGTCACTCTCACAGCTGGGCGCTCACGCTATCGCATCGTCCCAGGCCATCCAGACCGTCAGATCGTCGACGGTCCTACCTTCGCTAGCCGCGCCTTCTTGGACGAAAGCGCCATTAGCTTGGACATCACTACACGCTTCATCCCGCGGCCAGTTCGTTCGTTGAGGTGAACGTACGCTTGACCGTTGCGCACAGAGCGCCGTGGCCCAAATCCACATGGAAGAACCGCACGAGGGCCCCTCGACTGCTACCGTTGCGCGTCGAGAACGATCGGAAAACGACGTTGCTTACCATGGCGATCGTGATGCTGGTGGTTCAAGGGTAGCCCATACGCTCACAGCATGTTGCAGATGTAGGAACCGAAAGACCCGATGCGATCCTGCTTTGCCCCGATGCGGGCCATGTGTAAGGACCAATGCTCTCTGCGAATACTTTGACACTGTATGCCTTCCTGGCCCTTGCGTCGTACCACTTGAGGTACTGAACTTGCCCACAGACTAAGGGCGAAAGAATTCCACGGACCTATGTCGTCCACCTACAACACAAGGTGCAAGAGCTTGAGGAGGAGTTGCGTGCATCGTCGCAGGAAGAATTCGAAGTTCCGGACGCCGACATCATGGCGCGAAGTGCGGGATACGTCAGGTTCAATGAGAAAGACGAGGGGAGATATTTAGGGCCTTCGAGTGGCATTGCTGTAAGAGTGCTTTGGCAGCATCAAACGCATTGAAGTACCTGACAGAATCATGCGCCAGATAACCCGATTGGTCATGGAATTAGCCAAGCAGAATACTGATTCTAAAACCATCAAGGAAATCGTTCCGGACGTTAAAGCGCGGCAGATAAAGGCTCGCTTTGCGAACGAGCAAGAAAAGCCAAGCAGCAAAGTGTATCCCATGATTAGTGATGTCGCCGCGCCTAACCTCCCTGACCATAGTTTGACGAGGAGACTTGTGGAAAACTTCAATCGCAAAGCCCAGTACTTGTGGCCAACACTTCATGAACCCTCGTTCCGAGATATAATTGACGATGTATACAACGGATCGGCAAGTCCGTACAAAAACTTCACACTACGAATAGTTATCGCCATAAGCATGCAGAAACTTCAAACACAGTGGGCTGGTCTAGCCGACTCTTACTATCTTGCCGCTTTGCAGTACCTCGAAGACTCCATCAAACCGATGAATTTGAGCACCTTGCAATGCTTCGCCCTGATAGCCCAGTACTCACTGGTGACCCCAACGAGGACAGCCGCTTATTGGGTGGTAGGGTTGGCGGCTAGGCTGAGTCAAGAGCTTGGGATAACTGAAGAAGCTATGATTGTCCCAGCCAACAACCCTCGAGTCAATGCCATTGATGTTGATATGCGAAGACGTCTGTTCTGGATAATCACCTCAATGGAACTTGGTCTGGCGCATAGCCTTGGCCGGCCTAGCGCTTTTGGCACGACTTATGATCACATAGATGTTGGATTCTTTGAGGCAGTAGACGACAAGTATATAACTTCAAAAGGCGTCATTCCTGGAAGTCCCCCCTGCATAAAGAAACGGATTGCAATCCACTTTTTCAGAATGAGGCTCCTACAAGCAGAGATCAGATGCAAGCTCTATTTAAGAAAAAGGCCAGAACCAAACAGCGATCAGGATCCCTGGTTTCATGAAATGGCTGCGAAACTCAAACAGTGGCGAGATTCAGCTCCGAAAGACGATGAAGGCACTGGATTGAGTGATGTATGGTACGTAAATACTCGCTCCCACGTATTCCATAGTCAGACTGCATTCCCAAGCGTGGAAGTCTTTGATGCTGATTCAAATCGTACCTAATTCGGCAATATCATACTCACTGAAAACCCGCTCCCTTGCACTAGGTTTCGAGGTAGATTGAACACCATGATCGTTTTTCTTTATCGTCCGTCACCGCAGGTGCCAAAGCCAACAGCAGACGCTGCTAGAAGATGTGTTGAGGCGTCCATATTCAACATTCAAATGCAAAGAGAGCAGATCGCCAAGTCCATCGTTGATCTGACCTGGGTTTTCACCCAGTCACTCTTCATGGCGCTCAACGCTATTCTATGGGCGCTTTCCTATCCCGAAATCAGGAAGGAGTATTCGAAGGAGGTAATCGAAAAGCACATATATGTCGCTCAAGAAGCGATCTATCTAGCCTCGCAACGCTGGCCCGGAGTCGAGTCTGCGCTTGAACTTTACCAAAACCTTATCGCTGCCTGTCTCAAAGCGTACGATGGCAACAGCGAAACATCATATGTTGTCGACTCCTCTTCGAGCAAGACCTCCCCGGCATCCCTAAACGATGCTCTGACCCCACCAATACCCCAGCCATTCAACTTCTTGTCATCTCCGCAATCAAACCAATTAGCATCTCGCTCATCGCCTGTTGAAAATAGAATATATGGCAGCACCAATGGGGAGCATTTGCAAAAGGTTTCGCCTAATCTTTCGGATTACAGCCTCTCCGACCAAGTTCTATCAAACAGCTTCCGAACCAATGTCATCCCTCAGCGGTCGCCATTTGATTACAATTACTGTTACCAGGAGAGTCCCTTTGATCCATCATCGGTGTTCAACGCGTTCCCTCAGGCATTTCCGGCACTTGGTTCCTACCCAACAACAAGTGGCAATTATGGACAACACCTCGATCCATTGGGAGAACAGTATTCGCAATACCTTCACGCCCCTTACGTCTCCGATCAGCCTAACCGAACCCTCAATCAGCAGGAGCAAATGGAGCTTATGGAGACTTTTGAAAATACCCCCATAGACTGGGGCTGAAAGCAGTAAAGGGCGCGCTAGATGCTTTACACCGTCCACCCCGTCAGAAGTCTTGCAATACGCGGGAAAGTAAGCAATGAAAGAAGGAAGTTTCTTGGAAACTAGGATTGTGTGATATTCGCGATTGTCGTAGAGAGCTCTTGCGCTTAGCAAGAGGGACAAGGAATCTTCTTTTTTAGGGGCAGAGTGAAACACAGACTCGCAGAGTCAGATTGGCCGGGCGGGAGAAGCTTACATTCTGGATGAAGAATGTTCAAGGGAAAGAGACCCTAAAGATGATCTAGATTTGTGTGGTAATGCAATACCATGAGTGGACGAAATGTGTAATATATATGGAGCAATTTAGCCTCGGGCTTTTGGGAAGGTGGGCTCCCCGCAGTGCTCCGTCCCGAGGAGTATGTATTGTACGCTTGCGAAGAGGTATGTCTGGCGTTTTTGGCTATATAGGAAATTATAATATGGCTCAGACTTGCCTTTACCACTTCATCACCGTCTTGTGCTTCTAAATGCAATTTCCTTTCGAAGAGTGACCTGGTTACACAAGCTGAGATTGCCTCGAAACACAAGATCACTGCAGCGAAGTGTATTTGCAGTGCATTATGACGATTCAGCAGTATCTGAAAGTGTCATCATTGACAAATGGTAACCAAGCGTTTAAGAAATCAAAAGCTCTAAGCGAGGATTTGGGTCCCTTTCGTCTTGCCAGCCTCCATCCTGGCCGTTCGTGCTCCGAATTGGATGGCCCTTTTCTTCTCCGCTGCAGCACCTTGCAGACCTAGCTTCCATGCTAGTAATCGCAAAAGCTTCTTGCTCGGCTCAAGCAATGCAGGAGATTTGCCCTCACCGGAGTCATGATGTCCGAATCCACACTTCTCCCAAACAGGGATACTCAACGCCCAACTCACAAGATCCTCGTCAAGATAGGGGTACCGGACTTCTTTGCCCCAGTGTGAGATCACTCGATCATCACGGCCAAGGTTGCGATTGCCAAGCCTGTTGAAATCGAGCTGAAGCTCGTCTACCAGGCCTGCGTAGCCTCGGCGGCTGAAAGCAGTGGCGTGACGGGTGTAACCACCGAATAACTCATCGGCCCCGAGGCCTGAGAGCAGGATTCGAGCTGGCGTGTTGTGTGCGATGGATAAGCCTGTACTAAGGTCTGTGGTATTACCGCTGCCACGGGCGGCAAAGTATAGCGCGCATGCTATCGAGAAGTCCATTTCTGTGTTATGTGGGCGAATGAGAGAGATTATTTGGTACCGATGGTTCTGTAACTCCGAGTATGGAATATCAATTGCTACAAAGCGCCATCTTCTTCCTGGGAAACTGCTTTCTATTTCTGCGTAGGAGGCGAGCCCGGTAATGCGATCGGGGCACAGCCCGTAGGCTGAGGATTCTTGCGAAGTTCCCCCTCTTGCCGCGGCTTTGACCACCCTAGGGTTCTCAAAAGCGACGTTCAAAAGGTCTATCTCTTGCTCCTTTGGAATAATGTCATGCGCCAGACGAGCTAAGACCGTACAATCGAGGCCTCCTGAAAACAGGACTGCAACACGAGCCAAGTTGGGCGTGCTCGAGGGTGGCACGGGGACATTTCGGACGCGCAAAAGCATCGAATTTTGAAGTCTTTGTAAAAGTTCGCGCACTGCTGATGCCTCCAGTGTTAGAGGCGGTTTTGCACTGCCTTCGCTGTCATTGTTGAAGATCGGAAATGGCGTTGTCTGGCATTAGTCAATGTCTCTAGAGATGTAACAAAGGGGCTCAACCGCACCAGAGTATACTGCATCGATTTATCCGACTTTCCAAGTAGTCGTGGGATGGAAAGAATCGATTCTACCTCGTAGTGCAGTGAGGGGGGCGCCTTTTGCAGGTCAAGCATATAAACCCCATCGGCCTCAATTTCTGTCCATGTTCCAGCACCTGTACAATCACAGAGACTAGAAATGGTTATGCTGCCAAGAAGGTCGTTTCTCATGACAAGTGAACGCCTGCCCAAGATATCTCGCCCAAAAAAGATTCGTTGATGCGGGGCATCATAGAAAACAAAGGCATATGGCCCGGAAATGCTGGCAATAGCGTCAATGGTATGCTGTATACTCTGGCTATATGAAGCTGCCGTGTTGCAGCGACTGGATTTAAATGGTCGGATTGCCTTCATGAACAAGTTAAATACAGCTTGAGAATCGTTGCCATCGATGATCTCGTTGCCGACCTTCCAGGCTTCTCCGTTCCAGCATAGTAACGAGCCAGAGTCCGCATCTTCTTGCGGCTGTCTCACAATACTGTCGCCACGTAATGGCAGGACTGTTGACAGGAAGGCCAGGGAATAGGATTGCTTTTGCTCGTCAGAAGGTGTTTCTTGAGATGATCCACTATTAGATCTAATTGCACGCCTTATCGTGCAGGTGCTATCTGGACCTCTCTTTGAAAGGGACTCCCGAAGGCAGTTAGAAGGATATACATGCTCATCTCGACTGCAAGAAAAGAATAGACCACACATCAAGGGCACTTTCCAAATGATTCAGAACATGGGCAAACGTCTCGGACTTTCGAAATATTGATGACGATAAAGCCAGCTTTGGAAACGAGACCCTTGTGTTGAACTCGTATGGTATTTTGATGTCCACAACAGTGTCACGAGTGTGCACTGTGAATTAGCACGATCAGGTAGTGATAATGGATGTTCAGCCGGTCGGTGGTCGGCGTCTTTGATGCCGACCTTGGCACGAGCTCGATGTCGTACTCGTGTCTTACTTACTTTAGTTTCAAACTCGCAGAGGCAGCTGAGCAATGCAGTGTTCGAGTATTGGCTACAAATTTAACCTCCAATGCTTCTCTAATACCCTCCACTAATGCCGCGAACCCAATGCCTTCGCCGGACCCGCCTACGCAGGTCCTTGGAATCTCTGCCTCCACCAAGGACCTGGGATCAAGCGGCAACCTTGAGCCTGAAGGTGCTCCTGATACACCTTCGCCCCAAAAGGAGCGCTATACGGAAGCTGAACACGATTCAAAGAAAATGGTGGAGACGACCCGGCCGACAGACCGCGATCATGTCACCCTCAAGGATGACGGCCAAGATCTAGGTCACTTAAACCAAAGCCATCAGGGAAACGACAATCAACAGGATCTTACAGACTTGCAAAACAAGACGCAGCTGCTTTCGTTGTCCTCAGGTCCAGCATCAACGAGGGGAGATCAAGCGAATACAGGTGTGGAGCTCACGGCGCCAAATCTTCATGAACAAACAAGAGACGGGGACTACATGGACCCTACACCCAAGACTCCACGTCAAGAAGTTTCTCCTTCGCGGGCTCAACAAGATGCAGCGGCTGAAGGTAGAGGCGATGAGAGCACCACATCCGAACTACAAAGCATATTGGATCAATTTGACAATGGAGATGCTGCGGGAGAAGAAAATGATCACAAAGACCCCCATCGCGTTGGCTCACGCTTGGAAATGCCATTGCAGCACCCCCCACGCCATTCAAGCTTGGAGCCATTGATATCCACAGGCCCACATCCAGGTCAAGAGCCCGCAGCCAGCCATAGATTTGCCAAGAAACACTTTGAGCCTGCAAGTCCTGAACATGAGACTCCGTCAATCAATGAAGTGGATAAATCACCTCCTGTGCGAACTTCTAGTCTGCTTCAATCGGCTCATGTAATTGCGAATCATACAAACTCTTCTCCTTCCCGGAGCTCGTCAAGAATACTACCCAAACTTCCCCCTCCAGGTCCTGATCCAGAGCCTGATCTTCCATTTGACTTTCACCGATTTCTAGAACAGCTACGCCATCGAACTGCAGACCCTGTTGCAAAATTTCTCCGCTCTTTTCTAATTGAGTTCGGCAAAAAGCAGTGGATGGTTCACGAACAAGAAAAGATCATTCACGACTTTTTGACATTCATATCCAACAAGATGGCCCAGTGCGAAGTATGGCGAGGAGTGTCGGACGCCGAGTTCGATAATGCCAAAGAAGGTATGGAGAAGCTTGTGATGAATAGGCTCTATTCCCAGACATTTTCGCCTGCGATTCCGGCACCAGCTCCATTGCAGGGATCCAAAGCCAAGCGGAGGAATGCCGAAAAGTCATTGACCACAGGAAGAAAAGGCCAGCATCAAGAAGATATTGAGCGAGATGAGATTCTTGGCCAGAAGGTACGAATATATGGATGGGTTCAGGAAGAGCACCTCGATATTCCGCTTGTTGGTGATAATGGCCGGCGCTTTCTCATCTTGGCTCAGCAAGGTAAGCCACCGGCAGATCGATCAATTCTCTCAGGGGCTGATATTACGACAGAGCTGTTGAAGATCAAGACGTACAGGGCTCCTAGGGACAAGATTATCTGTGTTTTGAATTGCTGCAAGGTCATCTTCGGTAGGACCTCTCATTCTTCTAGGTGATGATAGCAATACAACTAATCAATCGTAGGTCTTTTGCGCAGCTCAGAAGCCGGAGACACATCGGCCGACTCATTCGTGCCTCTTTTGATATACGTGGTGCTGCATGCAAATCCGGAGCATCTCGTGTCTAACGTGCAATACATCCTCCGTTTCAGGAATCCAGAAAAGCTTGGTGGCGAAGCGGGCTACTACTTATCGTCCTTGGTACATATTACAAGAACGATATCTGTGAGAACACCCGAGTGCTAATGTGCATCAGATGGGTGCAATTCAGTTCATTGAGAATCTTGATCGAACGTCGTTGACTATCTCTGACAAGGATTTCGAAAAGAAGGTCGAAGAAGCAGTATCCGTCTTCGCCGAGCGACACAAAGACGAGATGGCACCACCGCAACCTCCACGCCACACTACCCATCCCCAGATCTCAGAGAAATCGACACTCAGTCAACCGGAGGTAGTGCCTCGGAACTCTCTAGAAGTTGAGTATAGTACGCCAAGGAGACCAACGTCAGCAAGGGGTAATGGCTCCTTCGTCGGTACCGATGGATCAGATGATAGTACTGCAGTGGGTGGGCTGTTGCGAACTATACAAAGGCCGTTGTCAAGTCTAGGCCGAATGTTCTCCGAAGACACTCCAAGCCTCCAGCAGCGACCTCAGCCAGGACCTCCGCTCCAGCCAGATACGCCTGCTCGCCTATCCCCGGCAGTTTTCCAGCCACCCCCGAATAATAACGGAGCGAGAAGGTCTACCGAGGAAAGCGGATCAGCCAATATGGTAAGCCAGGACCATGAGCAGAAGGTTAATGCAGAAGATGCTGCTGCACGGCAAGCGAGCGCCGAAGCCGAAGAAGCGCAGAGGATACAAAGAGCCGAGCATCGTGATGTAGTAGAGTCAGTGGAGACCAAATACTGAATGGAACGTTCTGCTAATAGTCTCAGAACCCTTGCAGGAATGTTTCCAGATCTCGATAAAGACCTTATTGATGATGTTGTGCGACAGAAGCAGGGCCGGTGAGCGGGATCCGAGCTTTGATACTGAATGCAATCGCGCTGACTTCCGTGCGATGTAGTGTTGGCCTGGCGGTGGACGCTTGCCTCGCCTTGAATTCCTAATGGCAGAGCGAAGTCCTCGGATGTTTTCTAGCTGCGCAACATGTCCCGCTCTCCAAGTCTCAACATGGGAGTGCGACCGGAGCATCGTCGGTTCTTAGACGGAGAAGCCATCAGCCGTCCCAATTTTTCATGGTGAAAGTTCAAAGAGGAAGTCACTAGCTGCTTAGCATCAAGTCTATAGTCGTCCGTCGGGAACACCCATGCACAGACGACAAGAAATGGCCTCCCAATTTCCAGTGTTTTGGGTTGCGCCTGCCCTGTAAGAATTTGCTAGCGGCGTTTTCCATGTCGCGCAGGCAAATTGTTTGATTCGAGAATCGGTCTTCAACTTCCACCCAATCGGTACTACAACAACCAAGCATTTATACCTTTGACATTGGATTTGTCAAAGACAGTGAGTGTAGGAGAAAGCAACCCAGAAGAACAACATGGATGGAGCCCAAGAGCACGAATTGGAGGAGTGGACAACCGGGAGGACCACTCAGCCGCGCGCCCCAGGGAACCCCAACATCATTGATCGAGCTACAGGGCTCCTCATTCCTCCTCCTCCATACCAATCTGCCCCTCGCCAGAATGAAGCCAATCAAAACGTGGCATCCGAGACGTCGCACCCAACACCTACTCCTTCGACCCGAGTACGACCAAGATCAAAATGGTCGTGCAGGAATACCATTTGCTGTATTGTATGGCTTTTCATTGTCGCCCTGGTTGTCTTCATTGTTTGTGCTATTGTACTCAGCGCCGACCTGGCAGCGGATTCGGGGAGCGAATACACCACACCTCCCAAGGTGTTTCGCCGTTCTGATCTCCAACCCTCTCCGACGAAATTTTCCGCAGTCTCTGGACTATACATAATACCAGCTACCACAACAACGGCAGATTGGTTGCGAGCCGTTCGATCACGAGGTGAGCCGGAAATCTCTACTACCAGCAACCTGGAAGACATTGCCTGGAACTTGAAAGCCGTCGACGAGGTGCCTCCCGTTGCAGTTTCCCATGGATGGCGTGAACCGGAGCTAGTCGCTTCCGACAAAGTCACTTTCAATCGCTGGGGTGTTGAGATCCTGTATAGGCTCCATCGCCGTGCTATTAATGCCGTACAGATTCAGAAGGGTTGGTGCATGAAGAATGTCTGTAGTAAAGACAAGGTCCTGAGCGTCATGTGCAGAAAACAACACAAAGACATGGATCGTTTTGAACATCAGGAGTGTGATTGGTGATGGAGTGAGGAGCAGAGGGCGGAGAGGACCTCGTTGCAGAAGGATGAGATCGCGAAACATTGCGAGACTGTGTCGCACCAAGCTGCAAAGTTTCTTCTGGTTGTCTGTGGCTTACTCCTTGTCTCGGGACTCGCTATTTTAGCCATACTTATCTTCAGATTGTGGTCCAGTAAGAAGGCCAGGACGGAATTCAAGATTGCTCCAAGTGACGCCCACTGGAGTAACCGATGCGGAAATTTCTGGCCTCTTCAATCAGTATCACACCTTGTCAAGCCTTCTGGACGTGCTGGATCCTCAGACCAGGAAAACCTTAGGGCGCCATGGTACCAGTCCGTCTTCAGAAAACTCCGCGGGTCTTTAAAGACCAATGGCGGAGACAAACGTTGTCGTACCCGACTACAGAAGAGAAAGGGGGACCCTTCCCCACTGGATGACGTACACCCTGTCAACGAGGATCCAATTGTTCCTATCATGCCATCTTCCCGGATCTTTTCGAACCGGGACAACATGGGCCAGAGGACACCACCTGGTACAGAAGAGCCTAAAGGCCAATGTGGACAACGCAGATCTCCGAGGCGATCAGAAGCGGTGAGCTCAGGTAGCGAGCATATTTCCATGACCGATGGTATCTCAATGACGCGAAGATCCTTTGGAGGCGAACCTGGGCTTGCCGAAGCTCGAAAGGATATAACTTCTACGACCCGTTTTGTAGAACATCATTGAGCAAGTGTCCCTGGTCATTGATCACTCTTGGTCGAAGCCTGCCTTGTATTGGGGTATTGCGACTGTTGTAGGAGCGGAGGATTCTGCATAGCTTACAGAGATCAGATTATTGAAAAGAGAGTAACCCAAATGAATTGTTAGAGAAGACAGTAGACTGGCTTAAAGTACAGACGGGTTTTCTACATAGTACAGTATTGATTGATACGCTATACTACTGATCAGCCTTTTGACCTTGTGGTGTCTTCCCATTCCCGGCCATTCCTGAGACTAGACATGGTTGGGACTTTTGGACTAGATAGTGTATATGAACATTGCTACCGAAGAAGAGACTGCTCCGAAGTCAATTTGAATGTTAGGATTTGATTGTAGCCTAAGAGGAAGCTTCAACCTTGCCAAGATCTCCGGGAATACAACAACTACTCTTTGCTCCACCCATATTAGCGAATCCATATACTTGCTATAAAATGTCGAAAGGTCTCAAGTACCTTCTGGTATCATTGCCGACATCCATCTCCCCCACCAACGACCATGACGAGGCTCTCACAGCTCTTCGATCGGCCGTAACAACGGATTACGGGACAGTATTCCCTTTCCAGATACCAGAATTCAAGATCGGCACCCTGGATGCCTTGGTGCAGCAAGCGGACGACTTAGCTAAGCTTGAAGCAGGGTGCGAGGGCGTTGTGGGCAAGGTAGGGGACTCGCTGAGAAATATACTGGAGGGGGACCATGAGAAGACAGCGCAGCAGAAGACGGTCAATGACAGTCAGTCATGGATCACATTTGGCATTTCCTCATTGGTAGCCGCTGACACTAAAGGCAGAGCCTGCCGAACAATATCTAAAGACATTTCACTGGAATAAAGTCAAATACAGGGCAGATAAACCACTGGGGGAAATTGTCAATACACTACGGAAGGTAGCCAAAAACAAATTCGCCAGGAATTGGCTCATACTGACTGGGCCTAATTAGGAGGTCTCAAGTATCGACAATGATGTCAAGAATAAATACACCCAGTATAACCAGGTCAAGACCTCTCTCACAGCCTTACAACGAAAGCAGACGTAGGGCTCATCCCAGCCTTCATCTGTCGGGACTGAGTGACTGACTCGAATATTCAGAGGCAACCTTTCCAACAAGTCTCTTACCGCGATCGTCGACCCATCCCTCATGATCAAAGATTCCGAATACCTCGAAACCCACCTAATCGCAGTACCCAAAACAATCACCAAAGACTTTTTCAAAACTTACGAGACCATAGCCCCCATGGTGGTCCCTCGCTCCGCTCATTTGATAAGTTCAGATGACGAATTTTCGCTTTACGCAGTCACAACTTTCAAGAAGTATAGTGCAGAATTCATACATAAAAGCAGGGAGAGCAAATGGACCCCGAGAGACTTCAAATATAGGGAGGGCGGGAGAGAGGAAGAGCGGAGGGAGGTAGAGCGTGTAGGTAAGGATGAGAGAAAGGTGTGGGGCGAGGCGTTGAGGTTGGGAAGGACGGCCTGGGGCGAGGCTGTTATGGCCTGGGTTCATGTGCTTGCTCTGCGTGTTTTCGTTGAGACTGTGCTGCGGTATGGGCTGCCTCTGCAATTCGTTTGTGGACTCATAAGGGTACGTCAAATCCGTCACTAAGCGCCCCCAATCCCTCGTAGCCATGGGACTGACGTGTGTCAACACATTGATAGACTACACCCAAACTCGCGAAAAAGGCACGTGGGTCAATGGATGCTGCGTACTCACACTTGGGCGGCAAGGCATTCGGTAGAGATAAGAAGGGTAGAGTCACCAAGGATGATTCCTCGACATCAGCGGATATGCAAGCAGCGGGTCACACGGGCGATGGAGGAGATTACTCCGCCTACGTCTGCTATGAATTCGAAATACCATGAGATGGCATTGCCGTCATGGTTGTACATAAAGTTTGCAGAGAAACACCATTGGCAAGCTAGCAAGGCTAGAAGGTGATGACTGGACAAGACGTTCAGATTGGCTCCTCTACCCACGAACTTCATTCAGCCTTATCTTTTCTCGCGAGCAGCCCATGCACCTCTAAGTACTTGACAATCTGCACAACAGCCTCCTTCACTTCAGTCTCTCCGCTCTTGATCACGACCTCGGCGTTCTCGGGCTCTTCGTACGGCGCGCTGATACCAGTGAAGTCCTTGACTTCTCCTTTCCTAGCCTTCGCATACAGCCCTTTCGGATCCCGAGATTCGGCGACTTCGAGGGGGACATGGACGTAGATTTCTATGAACGGTATCGACCTTGAGAGATGCAGCTTGCGAGCTACTGCGCGATCGGAGCGATAGGGCGAGATGAAGGATGTGAGGGTTATGGTGCAGGAGTCGGAAAACAGAAGTGCAACCTGCAGTGGTTTCTTTATCAGTTCGCGATCGTCATGCCGACCGGGACGGAGAGCCGTACCTCAGCAATCCTCCTGATGTTTTCAGTGCGATCTTTCTCGCCGAATCCCAAATCCTTGTTCAGTCCGAAGCGCACATTATCCCCATCGAGACGGTAGGCAGCCAATCCAAGGTGGAGCAGGTGCTGCTCCAGTGCAATGGCTATGGTAGATTTGCCGCTTGCAGAGAGACCGGTAAACCAGAGAGTGAAGCCTGTTTGGCCGCGGAGGGCGCTCCGCTCGGAGTGGGTGACCGAGGAGTGGTGCCATGTTATGTTGCTGAGGGTGTGTTAATATTGTTGGATTCCATGGAGCGGAAGCGTGGAGTTCACACCTACGTCGCCATTGAAGGATCTGTTTGTTGTGTTGTATGAGCCCTTGGACCTTTGTTTCGCTTTTGCCTGTAATGAGAGTCAACAGTGGTGGGTCCCGGTCCCCACAGCTAGTCAGCTACCCTTAGGTGCCTGATGTGACGTGCATAATTAGAGCGAACGAACAAAAATCGTGGCCGACATTCTCTTAGAGTTAAGGCGGCCACGACTTTTGACACCGACCCTCGGACCCTGGGAAAGCCAATCTGACTAGGTCTAAAATAGAAGCCTTGGCAGGACCGTCCGATGTCACTCCTGTCTAAGTGTCCAACAAACCGTTCGGCTGTCGATCATCGCAGTAGATCCCCGAAAGCATAGTGACGTGCCCGGGGACGGCCCTTCGAAAGGCATGCATCCCATGTCGGAATCGCAAGTATCGTTAGTCATTGTAGGGTCCATCGATTTCGTGGACCGTTAAGACATGATAACCTGCCAAGGTCAGCCGGAGTGCATTTCCTGTGTCGTCCATAGATTATTCATTGCCTGAGGGAACACAAGGGCTGTGCAGAGGTGGCTACCATTCCACCAAGAAGGCTTCCTTTCCCTCCGGCTATTCCCTGCAGCAATGCGGGTACATCATCACTGCTCTCTTCCTTACATTAAACAACGAAGAATGCGCACCAAGAAGCCGGCATATTCTTCGAATGGTGTCGACACAGCGCCGCAGGCCTATGTTTGCTCTCCGAGGCCATCCTCTCCAAAGCTTTGATTGAAGTGAGCCATCATTGTATCTTCTTCGCGGTGTTGTTGGCGAAGTACTGGTGATCTAAGCTATGTTGCGCCAGCGTAGTACTACCACCAGCACATTGGTGATGAGGATGCCATTGTAGTACAGGAGTGGGAAGATATCTGATGACTTATCTTCTTGCTTAAAGGCAGTGATGGCGAACCTACTCGATGTTTTGCTTTCTGAGGCCATCACTCCTAGGCATTCCGGGGATATCGACTACGAGTTGAGGAAGGGTAACGATGAGGGTTCCACGTCTCTTTCTTTCTTCTTGTTGGCAGCTAAGTACAAGTGGCATTTTCGGTACTCTCGAAGTCTGCTATCCATAAAGAATTGATGGCATCAACCCACGCTTTTACGTTGGGTGAACGCGGTCCATATCAGAACAGCCGTTTTCAACACTTAGCCTCGATCGATCAGACTACCATCTTCATCTTCGAGTGCCGAGTCTTACCCGATGTGTTGCATGGTGACTGTTATCATCATAGCACTCAAGTGGCATCAAGTCTAAACCTCGCAGGTCAACACCATCCACGGCCACTTAGTAGATTGAGATACAATTTCACGATCTCAGTAGACGTTACTGCGGACGCTATTGCTGCAACCCCTTCCAGTGGAAACGAATTTCACTTCACTCCAAAACATCAGACTTCTTCCCACTCCAGAAACTCTTTATCGAACGTCACGTCCAATCTACCTCAAATCAATCTCAAGTCTCTTCCCATCCTACTGCTGGCCGCTTTCGCCTTAAGAGGTGCCAACTAAATGGCCGAGCGTGTTGGTAATTGCTTGATTGGGCTCATTGTTGGCAGAGGTACGGCAGCATCAGCCCCAATGTGTTCCACCTCACTGAAATTGAAATAGATCTGAGAGACAAGCACAAACGATGGCGCCTTGTTAGAGATAATAGCCGCAGACTCGAGGCACAGTCACGCGATGGAATAAGGTCAAGACCTACTACAGCGCATGCAGCAGCAGTACTCAAACGATCACTACGATCACTACCCGGACAGACTGAACTCTCACCACAGGTCTTGGGCCGTACATGTTCATCCATGGAAGCAGGCGTGGCACCGGCGCCCCCAAACCCGCCATCATCGAATCCAAACACGAAACCCCAGATTCTTATGCCCAATGTCCACTATTCAAACGTCCATAGTCACTATGCAAAGGTCCCGGTGCGTGTCGAGCTTAATGAAAACAATGACGAGTTCAAGATCATGGACGTAATGCAATCCTACGATTATGGCGATCTTGACACCAATCGTCACATAGGATTCCAATGTCACAGAAGCCAGGGAAAAGCTTGTATGCCTGCTCGAAAGGCTGTTGATTTGGAATGGCTGCCACCATTGAGTTCGCTGTTGGCCGAGGAGATCACGCACATGAACAAAATGAACGGGCAAGCGGCCATCTTTGCGAGACTTCGAAGCAAGCGAGAAAAGTATGCTGAGTTGCAGAGGAGGGCCAACAGGGCCCCTCAACACCAGGTGCCATCGTTCAAGATGCGGCTCGGACCCTTGTACGCACGTAATGGCTCCAGATCGGATGTCCCAACACCGCCAATCACCCCAGCAGAATCTTCATCCAACCCAAGTCAAATCGACGCTCAGTCACGGGAGGGATTGAAGGACTGCAACGGCCCTCAGGAGAGACACGTTCGATGGGTGCCGGATCTGATGCAGCAGCAACAGAAGCTTTCCAGTGTCCTACAGCGGCACCAGCGTCCACCACTTGTTCTGAATCGCGGACCTTCGAGGGCCAAATCTGCGCTAAGCAATGTGACAACGGGATCGATGGTAAGATGAACAAGCTGACCTTATGGAAGGGTGGCGTTGAGCGGCGCGTAAATGTGAGGACTTGATCGAGATCTACGGGAAATCTCAAAAGGCTATTTCATGGAGTTCGGACGGCGGACATCGCATGATACCCTGGGATACTGGGCAAAGATCGATGCTAGCATGGCGAGAGTACGCTTGTACCAACCACCAAATGGCGTACGTTTTAATATGTATCATTAGCAACACCAAGCATGCTTGTTCAGGCAAACAGTCGAGAGAACCTGCATTCTGCATTCTGGTAATCTCAAACGTCAGTCTCCGAACCTCCGGATCCAACTCATCGTTAGTTCTTTCGTCCTCCCCCTTTGGCCGGCGCCCAGAGCCCTCCGAGATTACCAACCATGCATTTGTATCTCACGAAGCCCTCGTCCTTTCGCCCACCTGCTCCCAAATCTTCCAACTTTCTTGATGATGCCGAAACATCGTTCCCTTCTCACGGGCTCTATGCTCATACTCTCCTGGCTCCACATTGTTCACCCCTCTGCCTTCCAGAGAGAGATGACCCTGTGACCGGCTTCGACAGCTTCATCTCGTTGCGCCAAACGGAACTCGTTTTCACCAATTGAACCGATGGAAGGAATTCACAGTGTGGACAACATCAATCCTCCCTTTGACCACGGTGAACACAGAGATAAAATTGTCATCGAGAGCATCTCCGATGAGGAATCTGCGCCTTAGCGTATCTCGATCACAGAACAGTAGCCATGATCAATGGAGTCGTCGTATTGCAGTCCTGCGCCATAGATGTTCTCGCTAGGTGCACCATCGGAGATCAATTTGCGGACTGTTTTGGGCGAAACAGCAATTGAGGTCGAGAAGGGCGTGCTTTGAATCGATGAGGCGGTAGAGGGTGGTGCCGTAGACTGGTAATTAGAAGATGGAGAGGTCGAGGATGCGGAATTGGCCGTAAGGTAATATGAGCTGCATGTGCGTGTGGCAGTTTTAGGGAGAGGATTTGGCTTTCGATCTTACCGATATGAGGATATGTGCAGATTGACCATGCTTCTTCTCTCTGAAATGGAAACTTAGCTTCCAACGCGTATGTCTCCGATTGATAAGATTTCACTGAACGAGAAAGGCAAACTAGATCACACTAGACACTTACGATCTCCACATTTAGGGAAGAATTTGGTCGAGAGGTAATTTTCTGTATGCTTCCAGTAATTGTAGAACTGGCTCGCTGACCATGTCATCGTCGAGATCTAATTAATTTTAATGTACATCTTTTCCTCGAGCTTCCGGTGGTGCCATGGTTCCAGTGAAGATATTCCGTTACAAGTGAAATCATATGAATCGCTTGACTAGAAGAAAGGGTCTCTGTCGACTTGTGGGAAAGCGTAGCAGCACATAACTGTACGCACGACTCAGACGCAGATGTATGCACATATGGGAAGGAAGTATGTCATCGCTGTGACGATTCCATGGCGTTAGCTCTCTGCAATAGCTGGAATCACGTTTGGCAATTCCATGTGCACACGAGGAAAGATTTGTTGATGCTGTCAGCTCTTGAAGCCCTTTTGCGTGCTCGCAAACCCACAGAAAAGTGATATAGACAGATGTTATGTGCGTGCGCAATTGCTACGGTATTCACTAATTTTCTTCTCGATCCCACGTTTCTTGACTCTCACAACGTCCTTGTGATGAACCCTGAAAGATAATCCATATACCGATTGCTTCTCCAGTGTTGATCGCTAGTAACAAATAAGGTCTATTCATCTTCCAATGACTCCACCTGTGAATTTTAGATCAGCAGTGTCCACGAAGGCGAAGACCAGGTCAGGAGACCTTTTGTGGTAGCAATGTCCAAAACAAGACTCGTAAGGGAAGGGGATAACGTAAATAACGCGTAAAATATTGATTGTTATTTATTTTTGATAAAGTGACAATATCGATGTTTAGCTTACACCCCCATCAGCGACAAACACCTTACCATTATCGAGCCCGCTACTCTCCTCGCGGGTAGCACCACACTAACAAACGTAATGCACGTTATAACACCTGTGACCCTTGTGAAGTCAACAACATCGAGAGGGACGAATGAAAGGGCGGTGAGTGTGCCGTCAGCTTCAGCCAATGGCGCGTCTGTTGCGGGATGGGGTTGGTAAGAAGGGGAGACAGGCTTGACTTCCCAGGAATAGCTCGACGCAGAGAATGGTAGCAAGAGCGTGGGAAAGTAGTCACCTGTTGATTAGAACCTGGGACTTGAACGGTGGAGGCGGAAACCTAATGTCGATCAAGATCATGCGGATGTTGAGCCTTACACGGTTTAGATCTGCAGGAGAAGTCTATTTAGTAGTATCTTTGAAAAGTTTTGGCAGCGACTGGATTGCATTAGCACTGGACAAGCATGGGAGAACAGCTGAGAGACGTGCCTTGGCATATCTTGGCTCAATGAACAAGGCATCAGCTTCTACAAGTACTTTGCCGGGTTCCTCAGTCTCGCTCAGCAGCTCTATCCTACCCTTCACCCAAACCTTTCTCCCTTCCACTTTGATAGTTTCAGCTTTCAAAACCACAAAGGAACCCGCAGGGGCCGGGTTTCTGTAATTGATGGTCAAATTCGCAGTCACGCCAATCTTATTTGGTAGTGCAGAGAATCCACATCTTGCAAGCCCCTCGTCACATAGCGTTGCCAGCAAGCCTCCATGTACGATACCCACATGACCGCAAAGATCTGTGCCAACATATAACATTGACACGAGACTCTTGCCTTCTTCGAGGAAGATTAGCGGTGGGACAGGTATCTTGCCGGCACCTAACAAGGTACCGCCGGTCAAACTATGTTTGCGGTGTTCATCGACAAAACGCAGATGAGGTCTCGACTCCATCCACGCAGGATTTGTGCGCAGTGACGAAGCCAATGGGTGGCTACTGATGTAGTCGTTGATTTTAGCGGCCTGCTCGTCTGGCGCTTTGTACAGGGTGAGGGACTCTGCGTCTGTGGGAGCGGACATGAGGGATAGGATGGAGGCAATTGCGGGAGCGCTTGCAATTAGAAATCCGGCGGAGGTGAACGCGATTGAAAAGGCGGAAATTGTGAGTATCCGCCGAAGGCGAAAGCGCCGGAGGCTGGACCTGGACAATGCTGTGACTTGACATTAGATTGGGAAACGATTATTGGGGTCAGCGCGTTATTGAGGAGCACATACTCAGATTTGAGCTGTACGATCTCGGGCATAGTGTATGCTTAGGGAGTGGTTGGAGGAATGAGGGCCTAATGAGAGATAATGGCGCACAGAAGGGGCGAGCTTTTATGCGGCTTAATCGGATTGCAAACGGAGAAGACATTAATGATAACAAATGCTGTGAATATCTACGAAAGCTGGAGGCCACGGCGGAGGGTTCTCCACGAGTCCTCCTCGGCACGGAGTTAAAGCAACGGAGGAAAGACTACTGTATCGTACGCCAAGTCTGACTACCTTCTCCTAGTGGTGGGTACGTACGGTAACTCGATTACGCGTACTAAATGATAATTAAATCATTGGGGTTTGCTTATATCCCATAGCCTTATTTGGGTGGAAGCCACAAGATCCTCTCAAAAGTCGAAGTGACCCAGTCGTCGTTTCTTCCCAGCGTGCTGACAGGCACGTTTGAATGAGGCCTGGGTCATGTTGCGGTGGTGCTCGGTGCTGACGTTTGAGATAGTATAAATAGTGGATTGCTTCACTACCGTCCTCGTGCTGTCATCACCAAATCTGGTGGCCTAATTATACGTTCCAGCATCACGGCGAAGTAAATCTATCGTACTGGCAACGTGCCACACTCGCACCCTTTTGTCGTATGAAGCCGTTGCCATTCGAAATCCATCAGACGAGAGCTCTTCGAGGATGTGTCATAATGTCTACCGACATGCAAGATCTACTCTGGGTATGGAGTCAACGCCGAAGCCCTTGGCACACTTGACAACCAAAGCCTAGTATTTCTGTACAATTCCAATCAACGGTGCATGAACGATTGACCTCCGGGCCTCACAGCCTATTGAGCCAACACTAACTCAAAGTGGGGCTATTCAAAGGTCATGTGTGAAGAAGTGCCAGGCTCGACGTTAGTAGGGTTTTGACCTCTGTTTCAGGGATGGATGGGCGGACGCGCGTATTCAGAGTAATACTGCAACCAAAGCTGGCCAATGACCTGGATCTTCCTCATGTCCAGGGTCCCACATGCTGCCGCTAGTGAAGCAATCTTGATTCAAAGTTAGAGGGTGGCCACGTGGCGGATGTCTACCCGAGGTCGGCCCGAGCCGAGAGAGCGTATACTACAGTAGTATCCCATGCTTCGGTGATAAGTCACACCCTCACTAAAACTCGGAAGCTAGCGTTTCAGGGTTAGAGGCGCTCATCATTTAAGCCTGTGAAGGCTAGTTTGCCCAGCCGTTAAGCCTCAAAAAGTTAACTTCCGGAACTCTAGTGAGGGTGTGACTTATCACCGAAGCATGGGATATCGTGGCAGTGTTTACTTTAGCGATAGTAAAAAGAGCGTATCAATGGTGACAGTATCACAAATCAATCGGCAAATCCGTAGCGTAGCTGTAGACGGGACATCTATAAAAACCTTTAGCCCACCCAACATACTAGAATGTTGGTGTCTGCACCTTTGAAACACTCCTACGTCTCCCCAGCAGCTGCCAGCTACTCTACTCTCGTCTGCTATTCGCTTCTCCCACAACAAAGGCGTGCTATTCGTCCACGTGCTTCTACATAGTCATCACGAAATGGCAGGAAACGGAGGCAGCTACGACTTCAAGCTCTTCCGCTACACCCCCTCTCTAGCTGCAGCCGTTGTCTCGACTGTGCTCTTCAGTGGCCTTTCCGCGGCCCACACCTTCCGACTTTTGCGAAAAAAGACTTGGTTTTGCATTCCGTTCATCGTCGGTGGCCTTTGTACGTTGTCCCATCTCCTCGCCAAGGAGATGCCAAACCTTGTACTAATTAGCTCCATCCAGTTGAAACAATTGGCTACATCGGCCGCATCTTCGCGCACTACAACAACACCTCACTTGGCCCCTACATCATCCAATCGTTGCTCATCCTGCTCGGCCCGGCTCTTTTGGCGGCCAGTATCTACATGACACCTAGTCGGATAATCCGTGCCACGCAAAACGAGAGCCTCGCCCTACTGCCAATACGCTGGCAGACGCGTCTATTTGTCTTGGGCGACATGCTTGCATTTTTGGTGCAGATGCTTGGGGGAGGATTGCAGGCAGTCGGGACGCTGACCTTTCTGCATACGGGAGAGAAGATCATCCTGGCGGGGCTGTTCATCCAGATCGTGTTCTTTGGGTGCTTCATTGCCACATCAACCGTCTTCCATCGCCGATGTCGGAAGCATTCTACTGCAGCGTCCGAGAGCCCCGGACTGCCGTGGGAAAAGATGATGCTGATGCTGTATACTGTCAGCTTGCTCATCATGATTCGAAGCATTTTTCGTGTCGTCGAATACATACAGGGAAATGCGGGATATCTGTTGAGGACCGAGTGGCCCCTATATGTGTTTGATGCAACCTTCATGGTCATCACGATGGTAATATTTCTCAACTGGTATCCTAGCATCTGGCATAGGAGCAAGAGTCGAGAGAGCTCCGAAGAGTTGCGATCATTTAGTCGATGTAGTGCAACAGTGACTGGCGGAGCAATCGACCCTTGATTCTGTTGGTCCTGTGTAGCATTCTATCTGTTTTTTCGCAACTGTCATGTTTGTGCCCTAGTGAGGTTGTGAAATCTCTGGGCATCTACCAGGACAAGACTGGTCAATACCCGCACTGCAGCCAATGAAACTTTACAGAAGCTTGGTGCCACTACCTCATTCACGTCGGATACATCCCATAGGCCATGTCAGCCACATCCGATATTCATCTTTCAGATTCGCCGTGATCGTCTCGAGTAGCCTCGCGTCCCAGCCAGAGAGCCACCACACTTGGCCAACATATTGGAGGATCACGACCATATGCGCGAGAATGATTAGAGCCATGGGATGTCGTCCTGAAAGCATCTCGACAAACCGTGGGGGCAGTTTCAGCGGCCAGGTCAGGAGGATTGCAAGGGGGGATTTGCCCTGCACACATTCCTGTACGCCGTTGAACACGAATTGCAACTCATGTATCGCTGTCAAACACGCCAGTCGATCGGTTTCAGTGGCTTCCTGCATCCGATCACGGACTGCGTCGCGGAGGCAAGCAAATTCGGAGGTCTGGACGTCTCTATCTCGCATGATTCCGGCTGAGATGAGCGGGCTGAGCTCGCAATGCTCAAAAACATCCCATCGAGCCTTAAGAACAGTACTGACACCTTTGACTAGTTGTACGCAGGACAGAAAGGCCTCGATATGATCGTAAGTGTTCTGTAGATTGACAGAAGCAAGATTCTGGACGACAAGGAGACAGGCTAGCGGAAAAAGTGGTAATACTTGAGACTCTTGCAATCGCAAAAGCTGCTTTCGAAACTCCTGCAGGGCTATGTCAACGTGTATCGATGATTGAAGCAAGTACTTGGATTTCGTATTGGGCAGAAGAAATGCCAGATGAGTTGCCGACACAGCGAGGACGCCCCGAAGAAGGAATGGATGCTGAAGTCCAAGACGGACGACGTTGTCTTGCCATAGTCTCTGCGTCTTAGAATTCGAGCACGTATCCAAAACTGCATATGTGCTCGCTGTGTAGTGGTGAAGAAGGAGCATGTCGTCAAGCGCCAGTAGAAAGGGATCGAAACCTTCTTCCCCGAGCACCACTTCGTTCGCTTGCTGGGCGTGGTTCGTGGGTAAGGAACTCACGGAAGCGCCAGTCATGGTTGAATTGTCTGGGGACGCACCAGTACTGCGAGACAGGGATGGCGGCCATGTACAAGCACGATCGAGGCGTGTGCAAGCCGAACAGCAAGGCTGCTTCTCCTCGCACTGATTTCTCAATTATTATATTACGTAGGTGGAAATGAAGAATTCTTACTTTATTGTGTCGTGCCTTGCACTCAAGGCAGCCTCGCCTCGACTTAGTATGCGATTGCCTCGTGGGCATCACCAAACATTCCAGCTTCCACTATCGCAGCATTCAATTTCTGGAAGAATATGCGCTTATTATAGTCAAGGTTTCTGCTCGGAAGGTGAAGGACGTCGAGGGCGCCTCGAAATTTGCCTAGCGGCGTCGTGTCTGACTCTTTGAGGGCGGATCGCACAGTCTTCGTCATCGAAAAGGTGTCACACAGGTGCGAACCTTTCGAACTCCACGGAACTGCGTAAGATTGAATGGAGACGCAATCTCTTCATACAAAACCGCGTTGCACTTTCGCCAAGTCCGCAGGCTAGCAGGCAGTCAGTCACGTGCTCAGTCTGCTGTCTCTTCGGCAGCGCATCCCAACCAATGAAAACTGCGTCGTCCACTTTTCTATTTCGAACTTGACCTTGGCTCCGGCATCCCATAGGTAACACACAGTACGTGGACACCATGCCTTGGACCCATTTGAAGATCACCGACCTATCGGAGGTTCCTAAACCTTGCCCTTCTTCGTCTGTCCTTCGCCGAAAGCTGACTATGCCCCTGCGTACGTCTCTCTTCGCTTGTGAACAGCGACGACTATTTCGTATGCACCTCAGCCTGCACTTTGCAGCCTCACGCGTTTCCTCTGCCAAGCTGATGCATCACCGTGTCGTGAGACAGGAGAACAACGCTACCAGGAGCAGAAGCACCCCATCATCTAAGAAGCGGCGTCCAAATTTAGTTTTCAATGCACAAAGAGATGTGCCACAGAGCTATGTATTCAGGTAATTAAATGTTAGCGCGCCAAGAGACACTAATGTATTTTCTTGCTTGATACCACTAGTACTAAGCGAGCAATTATAGTTAGAGCGAGACCAATAGGAGTATAGATATTATAAAATACTAATATTATAAGGACTATGAAGGAGATTAAGGAACCTACCTTATGAAGTCGCCCTAGGGGATTATATATAGAGTATAATCCTCTTGATTGATTTTATAAGGATTTAGTTATAACATACTAAGCTAGATATAGCTATAAGGCTAAGTGGAATATAATCCAACCTAGCCGTTAGAGGCTAGTTCATCCGCGTAGGAATAACACACACATACACACACGGAAGAATTGCCTGAGAAGTCCGAAGTCTCCCATTTGTGAGAGCCCCTATCTAGCCCGTACCAATGATCAAGCATCTAGTGTCTCCCCACCTCAACTCTTCTGCTTGAGATGAGTGCACTAACGTATATCATGTTCGCGAAAAATCTCCACTGAGCTAACACAGCATCCCGGGGTGAAACTCGGTCCAGCATATCGCTTCGGTAAAATGTGCTTACAAGCCAGGCTACTTCAAAACGACTGATCCCAACTAAAAAGTGGCTCGACGTGAATATTTCTGCTGGTGTCTAATCGGAATGATTTGTGATCATCGGCTTCTCCCATCACGCTGTATCTGTTGCTGAGTTTGCATCTTTCTTATCCAACATGCCCACGAAGAGCTTTCCCGTGATACCTTCAAAGCCACTGATTAGTATCAAGCTTGCGGATACCTAACAAGCAACAACGAAAACATGCTCACCGAGACCCGTCTTTTGTCCAGGCCGGCCCTGCTTTACACACATCCAATACACAGCTTGGGCGGCATACCACAGGTCCTGCCACTGACCGTAATCCACGGAACCCTCGGGACGCGAATCAACAATGATAGCGCAGCGTTGATCGGCGAGACGAGCCCCTTCAGCTAGATTCCAAATTTGTCAGCAAGACGACGAGTTCGCGATATCCAAGAGAGACCTACCCCCTAAGAACGCCGCAGGAATCTTCTCCTGTACACCCGGGGTCCCAGCGGGACCAAAGGCTTTTACTCCGCGAATGTCTGTAAAGGGAAATGTATCTAATACTTTACGACAAGAATCCGCTGGTGGGGCACTAGGTGCCCCTTCGCAAAAGACGTTTGAAGGGTTGTACTTCGAGATCATAATCGCGACTTTTTGATTGTCTCCTAAGGAAGGGAAAAAGTTCATCATAACAGTCAGCTTTACTATCTATCTTCGACTTCAATGTCCTGCCACACCAGGGTGTGGTACTGTACCTTGGTGAGTGATCATTCCACCCTTGCCCTTTGTCGCCACACATCGTTCTAAGATAAGAGTTGCCGCTCTTTTGATAATTGGCATGGAGATGATGTCCGATACATGGGGCTCTTTCTTGAGTTTCATGTCAATTGCGCAAAGGCCATCCGCTATTTCCTCAAGCCAATAATTAGTGCATGTCAAGCAACGAATCCCTTGCCAGTACAGCGGGCCCCGGGGGAAGAGGAACCTGCGACTTAATATTCTCCATGGCACCACTACGTCGTGATTGCTAGTATGCCGTTCTCCTACAGTGAACCATTTGATGTCGTCTGGAATGTTCTTGATAGCGTCCAGGCAGCTGGGGACGGTGAGTTGCCCCACATCTCCGATATTACACCCCAATTGAGGGCTGTCAGGCCCTGCTGTGAGGGAAGAGGTTGCAGAAGTGTTGGGTGCAGAAAAGAAAGTCCAATTGGGATCTGAGGGTGCTATGTCGGGCGTGAAAGCAATGGATTCCGCGCTTTCTAGCGACGATGTGTCAAACGAAGGGGCATTGGTTCCATTGACGACTGAGCTGCTAGGCGCAAGCATACTACCATTTGCGATAGGTAAGAAAAGATCATTGGTGGGCTGGCGCTGTGCACGATGCTCCAGGGAATGTGCCAAAATGATACCTATACACGATAAGGAAACGTAGAATGAGGAAGTAAGACGAGCCATGGGACAGATGGTTTGGCGTCAAGCTGCAGTACAATGGTCCTGTTGGGGAGCCTGACTGGTGCCCTGTAAGTGCCAGACGTGGCACTATATACCTGCTACTCGATAGGTGTCTTCGAGGAGGCTTCCGCCCATGCGCACTTGCTGTGCGCGGGTATTGTTTCGACCGCAGAGAGACCACGTACAAGCGCAACCGTCTGAAACGATATGTTACAATTATAACTCTTTGATCATCTATCACCACAATATTGACCTTGGTTCTTGTGGATCCTCACCATGAACAGCTTCGTGGTGTCGTCTCCTTCCTGGCTAGCTTGCTACCACGACTCTAGCGTCTGCTCGTGGAATAAAGTTGGGTGTGTACTTGAATGGCTTGAGTGTGAAGTGTTTTTTTTAGCGAGGATCACTGACATACGACCGAACTCTCTCAATCGAAGTCGCTCGTTTCACCAAGCAATTGCGGGCTCGTCGAAAAGATAGTCGCTTCATGTCGTTAGACTTATCAAAAACTCCATAGCTGCACATTATTCCTACATGCACTCATTAGTCTTCACGCATGATGAACTCAAGAGAAATGGATGGTATCATGTCCGGGAACGCTGTGTGGGAGCACTCGCTTGGCCGCTGTGTCTTCAAGATGTTACAGTAATCGTGGAGAGATTCACAAAGGACGTAGAAGTTGGTATGCTGGGACTACCGCCGCTTGTTGTTTCTTTGTTCATTGTCTAACTGAATTGATGGTAGTGGTCAAATAGGTTTCTCTACCCACGGGAATGCTATCAACTCTTCTCTCGCTTCATATTGGATCCAGTGCAAAGGGAATTGCATGGATCTTCAGATGTGGGTGACACCTACTGCGTCCAGTGGGACAAGAGAAAGGCAACACCTTGCTCGCTGTGCGGACGAAGCCTGTGACCGCGTTTCCCAAGCTGGACGGGAAGCTACGACAAGTGTGCGGCAATCGTTTGCTTGGGCAAGGAAGTTGCAGCAGGCGTAGAGTGTGAACAAATATGTAAGCAGCGGGCTAAGACGAAGCTCGGAGGCTTGGAGGCTTAGCATCTCACTCGAGAAAGCTCTTATAGCGCTGTCATTCCTGATTATGGTCTTGAAGCTAAGTGGTTGAGCGTGTTTGGAGGAAGAATATCGATGAAATCACGAGATCCATTGTAGAGTTCATAGTTCTAATTGTTCCTGGCTCCTGCCCTTGCAGATCTGGGAGTAACTAAGCCGGGATTCTGATCTGCATTTTGCTCCCCGCGTGCCCGCAAGCCTCGACCCTGCAGAAGCGGAGCAATGACATTGCATATTCATCCCACTCGAGTCCCCTCCGCATTGCTTCTTCAGTACAATTATATCACTTCGTGCTTCATCTATATCATTGTCGCCGTTGCTTTTTATGACAAGTTCGTAGATCATTGCTTCGCACGCTTTTGCTATCATCCAGCCTTCGTCGCAAGAACCAATAATCAAGGGCGCAAGGAATTGCCTCTTTGCCTGCCGCTTCACACAGCATCAAGAGCCGCGCATTCGTAACCAGATAATCGAAGAAGCCTCAGTTCCATTGCTGTTCGAGCGCTCCGCAACGACTATGCCTCCTACGCGCAGAGCCAAGATTCTGGCCGTAGTCCTTGCTATCATCGTCTGCACAATCTGGTACCTCTCTGTATGCGCAGGCCCCTCTATCTTCTCCATCTCCATATCTTAGCGCTTTACACTATCAAATGCTGATACTCTTTCTTTAGAACGACTCCTCATCCACAGAATTCTACACACGCACTACCGCTGCTCTGGATAAACAAAAAGCATCGGATCGCGAAACAACTCAGAAATTACAAGAAGCCAAAGATGCCGCAAAAGGACAAGAGCCAATTGGTTTTCAATCCCCGCAAATGCCCATTGCAGTGGACACGCCCAAGATTGCTCCAGCACCCGACCGCGTAGAAGCAGCTACCCCTGCAGGAATGAACGGGGAGAAGAGCGTGGCCGGCAGGAAGACTATGAAGGGAAGCGAGGTCAAAGATGTACATTCGGGTAAACTTGCGCCGAAGGTGTCACCATCGGCAGCCGATAAGCAAGCCCAGGATGAGGACGATACGGGGAGCAAGGAAGAGACAGTGAAGTCCAAAGAGGATCAAGAAATCGAGATCGAGCTGAACTCCATACTGAAAAAGGGCCCTAGTAAGTCTCTACAATGTTGTACAAGCGGCTACGCCTGCCGAGGATAGACTTCTGCTGTTGGCTAACGATACAACTTCGTGTAGTCATAGTATTCAGTAAATCCTACTGTCCCCATTCTGCCAAAGCCAAGAGAATACTTCTCGAAAAGTACACCATCGTGCCTGCTCCTTACGTTGTTGAGCTCGATATTCATCCCATGGGTCCGGGATTACAGAATGCGCTGGCGAAAAGTACCGGGAGGCGGACAGTGCCAAACGTGCTCATCAGTGGTAGGAGTATTGGTGGCGGAGACGATATAGAGGCCCTGGATAGCAGCGGTGGGCTGATAGAGAAGATCAAGACCATGGGTGCAAAGAGGATAGTGGAAGCGAAGCTCACTTGAATATTATTTGGGTGGGTGGTCATTTGGGTTGGCGCATTGGTATAGAATCCGAAGCTTGACGGCATCAGCCCATCATTGAGGAGCGCGCCTGAGCTGTTTATCGTGGCATTTTGGACTTAGCACTGGTGCATCATGAGTTTTGGATTGCTTTTGGATACCCATGTTCAATTGTTTATTGTAATTCTTACTGGCATGGATGGAGGGTTATGACAAGGAAGCATTCTCGTCTCGAATTGGATTGTAGCATTTTCTCGTGCTTAAGGACGATGCCGTCTTGACCACATGTAGTAGATGATGATGAGTATGCGACAACACTATGTGAATTCATGAGTTACCTATCAAGTATATGATGAGGCTTGGCTCTTCTGAGACTAGCGCAGTAGGTCTTGGCGCACACAGAAGATGTTCGCGAATTTTGCGCCCCTCCGCCCACCAACTACAAGACCATGACCTCGACTCTCTAGAATTCCTCCACCAACCGCCAAGATGAGGTACATCCACTCGCAGGAGTCCCTGACTATTCCTGAGAACGGTGAGTCTGTCTTGATTGCCCCACCGAGCATAGATCAACAGCCCCGAGGTGGTTCTGCTGGAGGCTCTGGTCGCATGTTAGAGCATTGATCAACTGCAAGAACTACGGTGAAGATCATTGCTAACAAAAAACAGTCAAGCTTCACATTAAGTCGAGAATTGTCACGGTAGAGGGTCCTCGAGGTATCCACCCATGCAACCGCGGAGAAATCGATAAGGTCTAATATTCGACAGGCAAGTTGGTCAAGGACATGTCCCATCTCTCCGTATGCTTCTCGCACCCAGCGAAGAACGTTATAAGCATCGAATTACACCATGGCGCTCGCAAGACGGTCGCCACGCTTCGTACTGTGAAGACCCTCATCAACAACCTCATTATTGGTGTTACGAAGGGATTCAAGTATAAAATGCGATACGTCTACGCTCATTTCCCCATCAATGTCAACATCGAGAAGAATTCGGAGACAGATCTGTACGAGGTGGACATTCGGTACGTCGAGGACATACAAGCATTAGGAGGTTTCGCTATTATGGGAGTCTGATCGGCCACTTGTACAGGAACTTCATCGGCGAAAAGATCGTACGACGGGTCACTATGCTGCCAGGTGTCGACGTCGAGGCCTCCAAAAATCAGAAAGACGAGCTGCAATTGACCGGAAATTCTTTGGAAAACGTCTCCCAGAGCGCCGCGGACATCCAACAGATATGCAGGGTCCGGAACAAGGATATTCGAAAGGTAGGAAAACATCCCAATTTGCACATTATGTTCCTTTCTAACGTAGCCCACGCCACAGTTCTTGGATGGCCTGTACGTGTCGGAGCGAGGAACCATTGAGGAATAGGGCTATCGAAGGGTCGGGTGACGAAGGGAGAGGTCTGGATCGTACTGCATAGCAGTATGGCCAATGGGAGAGCTTTTGATCTTCGACGATATGCAGAGGCATTGCAGATTATGCACACCTTCGCATGCCACATGCTTTTGACCCATGGAGATTAAGCACAATTTTCTAGCGTACTAGGAAATTCCCGAATGATGTCTTCATCAGCTTCGGAGACTTTGAAGATTCGTTCTCTAGGTCGCTCTATCTCTTTGGCAACCGGTAAACGCTCCATACTTATGTAGTCTCTTGAGTTCAAAACACTGGGGTGCCTGAGGTGCCTAGCGCCAATCAGGGTTTCTTCGTAAGATGTTTCAATTCCAAGCCAGTCTCGGCAGGCACATTGCGGGTCGTCGTTCGCAAAATATCATGAAGTACACAGGACAACACCATTACTGCTTACTTTGCTGATATAGCCCCACTGAGGATCCCCTGAATGATCGTGACCAGAATTGCTTGAGATGGGTATCAAACGCCTGCGTCCCTGCTAGTTAACTCACGGCTGGGCGCTAGAAGTTCACAATCGCACAGTGGGGTGGTAACGATAGCCCACTAATCCACTTAGGCGTGCGGACACTGACACGTATTCTATTGTAACATAACGACCGAACGCCAGCGAATGAGAAGCGTCTCCTTTGGATGCACGTCGATGGCTGATCGGCCTCACCGATCGCAGGGCAAATGATTGATACTTCGCTGGCTGCCGGCTTGCATGCCAACATGCAACCGAGCAACGGCGAAGAGAATGGACCAAGTTGGTGGCCGGCTTAGGCAGGTTGCCAGCCGAAACCTTGGCCTTATCTACTGTCATGGATCTCACTCCCCTGCTCCTTCTGCGGCAATCTGGGGATCTTCCTTTGGGGCCAATCCCTGCTCTAGTGGGGTAAAGTAGGTTTCGCTCTATTCAACAAATACAACCGTCATTGTATTGTCGTGCAGCGGCGAAGGGTTTGGCTAGCAGTGACTTCCAACCATCCCCGCAAATGTACAAGAAAGCGGCCTCTCTCCCACGCAATCCTTCTCCTCAGCCTTCTTTCCAACATCTTTACCAAGTCACAGTATCCACCAAATTATAAGCCACACAATGGATGATACCAAAAACTTTGATGTCAAGGTGTTGGATGACTCGCCCAAAGAACTACCAACATACCGCAATGAGGTTCAAGATCCCGAAATGGAGGGTTTGACACTGTATGAGAAGAAAGCTCTGCTCGTAAACCGTGAATTGGATTCTCACGGCATGGGAAAGTACCAATGGTACATCTTTTTCTTGTGTGGCTTCGGCTATCTCATAGACTTGCTCTATGCCCAAGCATTCGGCCTTGTAGAGCCAGCGATACAGCAAGAATTCGGCTTTGGAGGTTGGCCGTGGTGCCTCGTCTTTCATGCATGCACGCTCACCACACGTTAGATTCCAAGTCGGGCGACATCTTCAGCAGCTTTTCGGCAGGGCTCACTGCTGGGGTATGTCCTTCCGCAAACCGTGGAGTCCGAGACCACTAACCAATATAAAAACGTTCAGGCCTTTGTCTGGGGAGTTCTGGTTGATATTATTGGCATGTGCTCTTAGCGTAGCCTGTACTCTGGCTTGCCTGATCATCTACTACTCTATCAAAATCCGAGCTGACTATAGGACCTAGGTCGCCAGTACGCTTTCAACCTTACAGTCTTGATCACTTCTGTGTTCGGGCTATGTCTTGCAGGACCCTCGACCTATAACGGGATCCTTGTACTTACGGCCTTTGTTGGATTTGGCGTGGGAGGTAACATCCCCATTGACACCACCATATGTCTAGAATTCATTCCTCAGGTATGCTACTGTGATATGAAACAGGAGCTTGCGACTCATGTACGGACAGAATCGACGTTTCTTGCTGGCGCTACTGTCGATCTTCCAACCATTGGGGGTTGTCATAGGCTCCGGCATAGCATATGGGTTCATTCCAACATACAGCTGTGGCAATGAGGGGAGTGACTCTCAGGGTAAATCCTTACTTGCATGTAGTAAAGTCAAGCCGGGAGAAGCCTGCTGCACGAAATCTAGCAATATGGGCTGGAGGTACACTTTGCTCTGCATTGGCGCAATTTGCCTCGCCATCTTCTTCCTCCGCTTCGTGGTTTTCCGTTTTCAGGAGTCGCCCAAATTTCTGCTTTATAGGGGCAAAGACGAGAAAGCAGTGAAGGTGCTTCAACATATAGCCAAATTCAACGGACGCGAGAGCTATATCACCCTGGCCACCTTCGAGGCTCTAGATAACGAAGAAGCATCTTTGGCCAGTCGAGACACAAACGCCTCGATATTAGCCCCAAAGCAGCTCAAGAAAACCTGGGGCCAAACGGTCAAGTTTGAATTTGTGAGATACAAGATGTTGTTCTCGAACTCTAACATAGCTCGTTTGACTATATTAGTCTGGATCACATACGTCTTCGACTACTGGGGTTTCAGTATCGCTGGTGAGCACACCGTTGATAAATCAAAACAAGCTGTTACTGACATTAGCCAGGGTCCTTCCTACCGAAAATTTTGCTCAAGAAAAATAGCGCCATCCACGTCTCACTCAAAACAAGTTACAGGAACTTCATCATCATATACATCTGCGGTGTCCCCGGTGTTATGCTAGGCGCGCTGATGTATGCTGTCCCTCGAGTGGGTCGTAAGTGGGCCATGGTCGGAAGTTCCGCACTCATGGGCATCTCGCTCTTCCTCTTCGCCACCGTGAACACCGAAGCGTCAAACATTGGGTTGAACGCCATGGAGTACTTTTTCCAGAGCATGTTCAACGCCGTGCTTTATGGGTGGACACCGGAGGCATTCCCGGCACCGATCAGGGGAACCGCGGCTGGACTCGCAAGCTTTTGGGGTCGCCTGTTCAGCATCGTCTCACCGTTGATTGCTGCGGACCTCCTTGCGAAGAATTTGAATTCTCCTTTGTACTTGGCCGGAGCGGGGGTCTTTGTTTGCACAACCGCGATAATTCTCATGCCGACCAAGTCGATGGGGGCGCAGAGCTACTAGTTTCAAATCAGGTAGTCGGGTGGATGAATTTCGTAGCATGCAAACGACCGTTCTTAGCTCTAGTGTAGCCTATATTCTATATCCTCCTGTGCGATTCTCCGGATAATGTACTTTCTGCGTTGATTCTCAAACGACCTGGAAACGATGTTTGCAATTCTAGCCCGGCTACCTCCAATCTTGGCGCCCAGCCCGCACGAATTTGTATTCACGCATAATCAGCGTCGGTTTGATTTGGTTGCTTGCGATCTGTGCAAGCTATCAAAGATGACGCTTTGCGGCTGCTGATGACAGACGGGGGAAGAAATCCCAGTATGGTGAGCTATGCCTCTGAAAAATGCGCGGGACCCCCTATTATCTGGTGACAAGCTAGACTTGGTAGGAAAGGTAGTAAGGAGGCGTGGACGTGGAGTGCTGGACTGGTACCAAGCAATAAAGAGACAGGAAGTCAAATATGAGGGATGTGGGTCTGATTCACTGGATGAGGAGGTGCATGGAGTCCAAGATTATGAGATGGGAGACGGCCGCGAATCACGAGCATCGTGTGCTTGAAACGAGTTCTCAGTTAGGGTTATATATCAGTCCACCAGGTAAAGAAATGAGCAGGATATCAGGGAAAAGCAGACTTGTGGTTCGAAAAGGAGGTAAAGTGGTACTAAAACAACGAAGCAAGCACCACATCATAGGAAAGCATGGCGTAGGTCCGAAAAGGACTTGGAGACCAATGGATGAATGAAGTAAGAAAGGGGCGGATGGGCCAATGGAGACAGCATTCAAAAGCCTGGTGGACTGTTTCAAAGATTCGACTGACTATGAGAGCACTATGTCTCCGTTACTGGAAGTCTCTACTCACGAGTTGGCATGCAAAGATGCGACAAGTCAAGCGAGAAATCGCCCTCGTCGTAGACGTCGATGCTGCACCCAGCTTGTGTTTGAGATGCGATAAATTTCCTAAAAGGTTCTTCGTGCAACAGAAGTTGTGCGAGCGGACACATTGGCCCCGCTCCTTCAAGGATGAGAGGAGAAAGAATAGTCGAAGCGAAGGATGGATGGAAGCGACAAGATCGTTGACCTTGCCGTTTGTGGTTGTAACCTAGCATCTCCAACATTAACGTCAACTCTTGCAAAGAAGCTCCTACGGGCCAGAGCAGGGTCCAACAAGCTGGCACAATGAGCTGCCTCGCTGCGTACTAGTATCCTGGAGCCTCTTTCGCTTCATCCGATCTGCCGGATCT